>Ga0209059_1000711_pt1 | contig 15341 bp, 12 predicted proteins | sample GraSoiAngelo_151_FD_186165 | JGI IMG/M metagenome (GOLD analysis project Ga0209059, IMG submission 186165) | Grasslands soil microbial communities from the Angelo Coastal Reserve, California, USA - 14_1009_12_20cm (SPAdes) (version 2) | ecosystem: Environmental > Terrestrial > Soil > Grasslands ...
GTCGCGCCACTCCGCGTCGGTGAGCGGCTCGTCGTGCCTATGGATCAGCATCAGGTGAATGATGAACGGTCGGGGTGGCCGGTCTCGAACCGGCGGGCCTCGGCTTCCCAAAAGCCGCGCTCTACCAACTGAGCTACACCCCGGGCGCTGTCTCGCGCAGCCTGCGATAGGTTCGGACCGCGTGAAGGTTCGCGCGCATCGACTCGCGTGTTGTGAGCTCGTCGAAGACGAGTCTAAGACTCCCGAACGCGGCACTCTAAGTTGCGGAGCCACGCCCCGCACGCCTGGTCGTCCGCAACACGTGACAATTGGCGCACACGAGTTCGCACTTATTAAGCTCTGCGATCGTGATATTCCGAGAGCGATTTCCCACCATCTCGCTGATGCAACCCAGTTTCTCGTAGCCGGGAAGGTGATCCCAATGCATGACCCAGACAGGAAACAGCCGGCCGCAATCGCAGCACGGCACGCCTTCCTTGAGTGCGTTCATCCACGCACGCGCTTCCTTTGCCCGTGCACGTTTGCGGATTGAACGTGCTGCCTTTCCCCGCTCGTGGTAGTAGCGGCGGTCGTATGCGCGGCGGCATTCTCGGCAGTACGAGAACTGTCGAGTACGCGAGTTTGGAAACTCATCAGGCGCTTTCCAGAGTCCGCACTTGGTGCATCGCATGAGTCGGCTCACGGTGTAGCTGTCCAGGTAGCCCAGCCGGCACGCTGGAATGTCCGGATCGTGTGGCAATTCGTGCAGACGAGTTCGCACTTGGCGATCTCGTCCAAGACCTCCCCGCGGGAGCGGCCCCTCAAGTCGGTGCTGATGTTGCCGAGCTTCGGAGTACCGGGTAAGTGATCCCATTGCATGACCTGGGGTGGGAACACCTGCCCGCAATCAGTGCATGGCCGCCCGCGCTTGAGGCTAAGAAGCCACTCGGCTCGCTCGCGCTCCCACGTGCGAGTTGGGACCCGAATACCGCCAAGGCGTTCGTATCGGTCGTGATCTATGACTGCCCGGCAGCGCTTGCAGTAGGTCTGCACACCATCGCGTCGTCCGCGGTGGATATGAAACTCGGAAAGCGGCTTCGTCTGGCCGCAGCGCGCGCATCGTTTCACCAGTTAGCCCATCCGTTCGATATCAACATAGATATCGACACCTGCTTGCGTGCCGAGGCTGCCCGATCCGTTCGGTCACCATGCCGCTGTGAAATCGCGCTCTCTAGCCCTCTCGGCGACGCTCGCGCTCGTCCTTCTGCCGTCGCAGCTGCCGGCGGCGGCGCTTCCGCTTCTGCGCACGGAATGGAACGCGTCGAGCGCGGAGCTCGGCTGGATCGTCTCCGCGTACCTCCTCGGCTACGCCGCCGCGGTGCTCGTCGTCCTCCCGCTGACCGATCGCATCAGACCATCACGCGTGATCGCCATCGGCGCGCTCGTCACCGCGCTCGCGAACATCGGGTTCGCGTTCGCCGCCCACGACGTCATCACCGCCTCGGCGCTGCGCGTGATCGCAGGCTTCGGTCTCGCGGGCGTGTACATGCCGGGCGTCCGCCTCGTTGCGCAGAGTTCCGACCCCGCGCGCCGCGGCACCGCGGTAGGTCTCTACGTGGCCGCGTTCTATCTCGGCGGCTCGCTTTCATTCCTCGCCACCGGACTTCTGCTCGAGCCCGTCGGATGGCGCGGGGCTGCGGTGATCCTCGGCGCGGTCGCGCTCGCCGCCGTGCCGATCGCCATGTTCAGCTCGCGCGGGATCCCGCAAACCACCGGCGAGCGCGCGCATCTCGACCTGCGTGTCCTACGGAACGCGCCGCTGGTCCGCACGATCGTCGCGTACGTCGGACACTCGTGGGAGCTCTTCATCCTCCGCGCGTGGCTCGCCGCGTTCCTCGCCGCGGCGTTCGCGCTGCGCGGGCTCTCGCCGACCGATGCTTCGGCGACCGCGAGTCAGTGGGCGGCCCTTCTGCTCGCGCTCGGCGTGCCCGGCGTGTTCGTCGGCGGTTGGCTGTCGGATCGCGTGGGTCGCCTACGCGCGGCGCTCCTCTACGCGCTCGGCAGCGGCGCGATATCCGTCGGCTTCGGGACGCTGCTCTTCGCACCGTGGCCCGCGATCGTCGCGATCGGCGGCATGTACGGCGCCCTCGTGGCGGCGGATTCGGCGGTCTACTCGACCGCGGTGACCGAGCTCGCTCCCGCGGCGCGCATCGGATCGGCCCAGGCGCTTCAGGCGGTCGCCGGATTCGGTATCGGGTCGCTTGGCCCGGTCGCGGCGGGCGTGACGCTCGACCTTGGACTGGGGTGGGTCGGACCATTTCTCATCGCCGGCGTCGTCGGGATCGCAACCGCGCTCCCGCTCGTGATCGGCCTTCGCGAGCGGCCGCTCATCAGGGTCGAACGCACGTGATCGTTGTCGTCGAAGGCCCGAGCGGTTCCGGCAAGACGACCTGGTGCCGCACGCACGGCGGGAGGAACGCGCTACTCGAAAGCTTGCCGGATCACACGACCGTGCCGCCCGAGCCTCGAGCGGCCGCGCGGTTTTGGATCGAGCGCAACGTCGCAAGATGGGAGGATGTCCTCGCGCGCGAGGCCCGTGATGGTCTCGTTGTCGTCGACACCGACCCGTTCAAGCTGCACTACGTCTGGACGCTCTTCAAAACAGGGCAGGCCACCGAGATCGAGTGGACGATGCAGCGCGACGCCGCCCGCGAGGCATTCGCGACCGGCCGCTATGCCCTCGCCGATCTGTTCCTCGTTTCGGACATCGACGACGCGACGCTCCGCGCGCGACGCGACGCCGATCCGACCCGCACGCGGCGAAACTTCGAGCGCCACGTGCTCTTGCGTGACGCGCTGTTGCGCTGGTATCGCGCCATCGATCGCCTCGAACCGGGCCGTGTGGTGTTCGGTCTTCCGGCCACCGGTCTCGCGCCGGGCCTACTCGCAAAGGGGAAGCGCGCGACGCGCTCGGGGCGCGACCTGTTCGATCGGCTGATGAGCGAGGTCGCCGCTCTCTAGGCGCCGCCCATCCGCTCGAGACCAGCCGCAAAAAAAGCCTGCCCGTCAACGTACGCTTAGAGCGAAAGCTCGGAAGGGGTGGGAGTCCATGTTCGCGGCCTGGGGACGGTTCGTGTACCGGCGGCGCTGGCCGGTCCTCGCGGTGTCGGGCTTCCTGCTCCTTGCGTCGATGTTCATCGTGATCCAGGGCGGGAAGCTGCAGTCCGGCGGCTTCATCGAAACCTCCGAATCCGGTCGCGCGTCGCGGCTGATCGAGCGTGAGCTTCCGAGCGCCGGTGCGGCCACGTTCACGCTGATCCTCTCGAGCGACACGCTCTCGGCGACAAGCTCCGAGTTTCGCGCGGCCGTCGACGCCGCGCTCGCACCGCTCCGGAGCGACCCTCGCGTCGCGCAGATCGTCACGCCGTACGACGGCACGGCGCTCGACCCGACGAGGCTCATCTCGAAGGATGGGCACGCGGTCGCGGTCGAGGTGCCGGCGAAGGACGATCTCGCTACCGCTCGCGACTACTACCCCGAGCTCCGTGCCAAGGTGCGGTCCGACACCCTGAGCATTCAGGCTACCGGCCTTCTCGCGATCAACAACGGATTCAACGCGGTTCTCCAGGAGGATCTCCGTCGGGCCGAGACCGTCTCGCTGCCGCTCGCGCTGGTCCTCCTTCTTGTCGTGTTCGGATCGATCGTCGCGGCTCTCGTGCCGCTCGGTGTGGGGGTGCTTGCGGTCATCGGCGGGATCGCCGGGATGTTCCTCGTCGCGCGCGTCACCGACGTATCCGTCTACGCCCTGAACGTTGTGACGCTCATCGGTCTCGGCGTCGCGATCGACTACTCGCTCTTCATCACGAACCGTTTCCGCGAGGAGATGCGCCGGGGGCATAGCGGCAACAACGCGCTCGCCATCGCCATGGCGACGTCGGGGCGTGCGATCACGTTCTCAGGGCTCACCGTGGCGATCGGCCTATCCGGGATGCTCTTCTACCAGGGGACTTTCCTCTCGTCGATGGGCATATCGGGCGCGATAGTCGTCGCGAGTGCGGTGTTCTACGGCTTGACGTTCCTTCCCGCGCTCCTCGCGATCCTGGGGCGCAACCTCGGCCGCGGGCGGATTCCGATCTTCCAGCCGGATTCGTCCGGCACCGGCTGGTGGCACACCATCGCCACGACGGTCATGCGTCGACCGATCCTCATCCTGGTCCCGGTCGTCGCGTTCATCCTCGTGCTGGGTTCGCCGTTCCTGCACCTTCGCCTCGCGAACAACGACGTCACCGCGCTACCCAAGCACGAGGAGTCCCGTGCCGCGTTCGATCGGCTGGTCGATGAATTTCCCGGCGGCAATCAGACGCACATCAATCTCGTGGTGGAGTACCCGAGCGCCGATCCGCTCGCGCCCGCACGAATCCCCGGGATGGTCGCCCTGGCGAAGAGGATCGCGGCGCTGCCGAACGTCGATGCGATCACGAGCCCGGTCACCGCCTCGGGTGACTCGAGCGTCGGGGCGGCCCAGTGGGCTGCGCTCTACTCGCAACCGCGGTCACAGCTTCCCCCGCAGCTCCAGGCGCTTATCCGGGGGACGGTCGGCGAGCACATCGTTGTATTCGACGTCGTTACGCAGACGGGCATCTACAGCGACGAAGCCCGGCAGCTGGTGCGATCGCTTCGCGCCCTGTCACCGCCAGCAGACGCCGCGCTCTCGGTGACCGGCTTCACGGCCATCGACCTCGACACGGTCGACTTCATCGCGAGCCACACGCCCGCCGCGCTCGCGTACATCGTGGTCGCGACGATGCTCGTGCTGTTCCTCCTGCTCGGGTCGGTCGTCCTGCCGCTCAAGGCGGTCGTCATGAACCTTCTCTCGATCTCCGCGTCGTTCGGCGCGATCGTGTGGATCTTCCAGGACGGCCACTTCGCGGCGCAGCTCGGATTCACGCCAGGCTCGATCGATCCCACGCTGCCGGTGATCATGTTCTGCACCGTGTTCGGCCTGTCGATGGACTACGAGGTGCTGCTGCTTTCGCGGATGCAGGAGGAATACCTCCGCTCGCGCGACAACACGAGTGCGGTCGCCATGGGCCTCGAAAAAAGCGGTCGGCTCATCACCGGCGCCGCCGCGATCATGGTCGGTGTGTTCGCGGCCTTTGCGCTCGCCGACATCGTCCTCATCAAAGCGATCGGTCTTGGTATGGCGCTCGCCGTGGCCATCGACGCAACGCTGGTGCGCGCTCTGGTCGTGCCCGCGACGATGCGCCTCCTCGGCGATCTCAACTGGTGGGCGCCGGGACCCCTCGCGCGGTTGCAGCGGCGCATCGGTCTCTCGGAGTCGACGGCCTAGCAGCCAAGCCCTATAGACCGTCCCCGTAGCATTGGCGATCGTGCAACCGGTTCCTGCGACGCCCTCGGGTGGCGCGACGCTACGACCTCTCGGTATAGGGGACGTCCTCGATCGCGTCTTCGCGATCTATCGTGCACGCGCGATCGGCCTCTTCGTCCTGGGCCTGATCCTCTTTGTTGCCCTCGTCATCGCGTGGATCGTCCTCGGCGTCGTTTTCGCGTTCGCCGGCCGATCGACCTTCGTGCGGGTTTCGCAGCAGCCGACCAACGATCCGGTCGCGCTCCTCGCGAATCCCGCCTTCCTCGAGCTCATGGGCGGTCTTTTCATCTTCTTCATCGTCGGATGGCTCATCAGCCTTCTCGTCGGTGCTGTATTCACCGGAGCGGTCATCGACGCGGCCGCCGCGGCGCATCTTGGCCAGGAACGCTCGCTCTCCCAATCGTTCGTCGTGGGCTTCCAGTCGTCGCTGCGTATCTTCTTCGCCGGCGTACTCGTGACGATCGCGCTCGCGCTCATTGGGGTGGTGTTCAACGTCGCAAGCGCGCTCGTCAGCAACGGCATCGTTCTCTTTCTGATCTTCTGCGTGTATTTCTTTGTCCAGGTCTACGTGCAGGCTTCGTGGTTCGTGTCGCCCGTGATCGCGACGATCGAGCGCCACGGCCCGATCTCATCGCTGCGTCGATCCTGGCAGCTCTCGTCCGGTTTCCGCTGGCGCATCGTCGGCCTGGTCCTCCTCCTCGTCGTCCTGTTCCTGGTCCTCTTCGTCCTCGTCGTCTTCCTCATTACGCTCATCGCCGCGGCGAATCAGAGCGCCGGCGCTGTCGCCATCTTCATCGCGGCCTTCGCGGCCGTGCCGCTTTGGATGCCGCTCTTTTTCGGCACGATGACGGTGCTCTATTACGATCTGCGCGTTCGCAAAGAGGGATTCGATCTGCAGCTCGCAGCGGAGGCCATGCCGCGCGCCTAGTCTCTGTCCTCACATTCGTCGTCATCCTCACCGCGGCCACGGCCGGGATCGCGAACGCCGACACTGTGAACGTCGCCGCCTACCGATCGCGGCTTCGCGATGCGCGAATGGCTCTCCTCCAGGCGCGCGTCGCCACCGACGCGCAGCGCCCTGCGTTCGTCGAACGTGCGCGGACCACGCTGTCGCAGACGACCGCCGTCCAAACCGCCGACGGCTCGGTCATCGTGCTCGACGACTCGCGCGTGGCCCGCCGGCTGGCGACGACCACCGCCGCGATCGACGCGAGCGTCGCCGATGTCGACCAGCTCATTGCCATCGCCGACCGCGCGGCCAGTCCGCCCTTCAACGTCCCGCAGGCCAACGCCAAGCTTCGCGACTTTGCCGTCGCGGAAGAAACGCGTTCCGGCAGCAACGATCTCTTCTCGGCCATCGGCGCGCTTCTCGCACGACTTTTCCCGTCAGCGGGCGCGCAGCTCCCTCCCGGCAGCGTCGAGCTCACCCTGACGATCGCCGGCATCGGACTGCTCGTCGTCATTCTCGCGATCCTCGTGCGCGGCGTCCGCGAGCGAATCCGGCGCGAGGCCGTGCAGCCCGGCGCGCACGCTGAGGCTGCGGCCAGCGCTGCCGTGCAGCTTGCAGCCGCGGAGCGGGCGGCGCTTTCCGGCGATCCGCGCGCCGCGCTCCATGCGTTCTACCGCTACGCGATCCTGACCCTCGCCGAACGCCGGATGGTCCGCTACGAGCCGTCTCTCACCGACCGCGAGCTCCTCGAGCGAGCCTCGTCGCTGCCACAGGTCGAGACGTTGCGCGAGCTGATCTCGCTGCACGATCGCGCGTGGTTCGGACTGAAGGGAGCGACGGTGGAGGAGGCCGACCACGCGCGCGACCTGGCGGAGCGGGCAGTCGCATGAGAAGGCGTGTCCGGATCGACCCGCTCTACGTGGTTGCCGCAATTCTCGTCCTCGTGGTCGTGGGGCTCGCGATCTTTGTCGGCACGAACGCCCAGTCCCCGGTCCGATCGGGATCGGCGCTCGACAGCACCAGCGGCGGCGCGGCGAGGCTGCGCGCGCTTCTGGATGAGCTCGGGGGCCGCACCGTGATCGTGCAGGGCGAGCGCTTCGCGCCGAGCGAGACCGCGGTGACCGTCCTCTTCATGCTCGGCGCCAGCGAATTCGTGAGCGATGTGGATGCCGTCGCGGCGAAGACCTTCCTGCAGGGTGGGGGCACCCTCATCATCGCGACGGATCAGGGCCTCGCCGAATCCGCGGTCCTCCGTCCGTACGGCGTGAGCCTGGGCGAAGGCGCGGGCGCAGGTCACTACGACGCGAGCTCGGTGATCGCGGCGACGGCGAGCGCGGCCCAGATCTCCATCGATCGCGGGCGGATCCTCACGCTGAGCGATCGCTGGTCGCCGGTGATGCGCAGCCAAGGACGGACGCTCGCGGCGATGACGCGTGAAGGCACCGGCACGCTCATCGTCGTCGGGAGCCTCGCGCCGTTCGTCAATCAGTACCTTGGCGTGGCCGATAACGGCCGCTTCGCCCTCTCGCTCGCGGCTGCGGGGTTCGGGACGGGGCGCTCGATCGGGTTCGACGAATACCACCACGGCGCGCACCCATCTGCCGAGCTCATGGCCGTGCTCGAGCGGACATGGTTCGGTCGCGCAATGCTGCTGGCCGGCGCATCGGTGTTCCTCTTCCTGTGGTGGTCGGGCCGCCGATTCGGCCCGGCGCTTCCGGCGGATCCGCGGCCGCCGCGCTCGAGCCTCGAGTACATCCGCGGTTTCGCCGGACTCCTGCGCCGCTCGGGGAAAGACGAGATCGCGCGCGAACGTCTTCGGCGTGACCTTCGCCTTGGGCTCGCCACGCGCTACGGCCTCGATCCGGCGACACCGCTTGATCGCATCCTGGCGACCGCCGAGGCCGACGATCCGGGCCTCGCGGCCGAGGCCCGGGCCACCGACTCGGCGCTCGCGGGCCGCTTGCGCCAGAGCGAGTTGCTTCGTACGGTCGCGCGGATCGAAGGAATCGTCGCGAAGAAGGAGAGACGGTGAGCACGAAGGACGTCGCCCAGCGGTTCGCCGACAGCGTTCACCAGGTGATCGTCGGTCAGGACGAGACCATCCGCCTGGCGTTCATGGCGCTCGCGCTTCGCGGCCACATCCTCATCGAAGGCGTGCCGGGCACGGCGAAGACGCTGCTCGCTCGCACGGCCGCGCGCCTTATCGGTGGCAGCTTCAAACGGATCCAGTTCACGCCCGACCTCATGCCGAGCGATATCGTCGGGACGAGCATCTTCGAGATCGCGACGAGCTCCTTTCGGATCCGGCTCGGTCCGGTTTTCGCCAACGTGGTGCTCGCGGACGAGGTGAACCGCGCGCCCGCAAAGACCCAGGCCGCGCTTCTCGAAGCGATGGAGGAGCGGCAGGTCACGCTGGAGGGCGAGCCGCACCCTCTGCCGGACCCGTTCATCGTCATCGCGACCCAGAACCCGGTCGAGTACGAGGGGACCTACCCGCTCCCCGAAGCGGAGCTCGATCGTTTCCTCTTCAAAGCGATCGTCGCTTACCCGCAGCAGCCAGAGGAGGCGGCGATCCTCCGTCGGCACGAGAAGGGGCGTCCGCTCGACCTGGTCGAGACGCTGGACCCGCTCGGACCGAGCGATCTCGGCACGTCGCGCGACGAGATCGAGAAGGTGACCGTCGAGGATTCCGTCGTCGGTTACATCGTCCGCATCGTCGAAGAGACGCGCCGGTCCGGCGACCTCCAGCTCGGCGCGAGTCCCCGCGCCGGGGTCCATTTGCTGCACGCCGCGAAAGCCGCTGCCGCGCTTGACGGACGCGATTTCGTCACGCCTGATGACGTGAAGTCGCTCGTGCCGCCGACGCTTCGGCACCGCGTTGTCCTCAAAGCGGAAGCGGAGATCGAGGGCGTCGACGCCGATGCGGCGCTTCGCAGGGTCCTCGCGCGTCTCGACGTCCCGCGTTGATCCAGCCGCGCAAACGGCGCGCCAGTCGACTCCCGTTCGTCCCGCTTCCACGCTTGCTCGCGTTCGTCCTGCTGAGTGCGATACCGCTCGCGCTCGCGACCTTTTACGAACCGCTCGCCTGGGGCGCGGTCGCAATCTGGGCTGCTGCGATCGTCCTCGCCCTGATCGATGCGCGAGCGACGCGACCGCTCACTGCGGATGACGTTTCCCGCCAGATCACGGAGCAGCCGTCGCTCCGCGCCGCAGATCCGGTCCGCCTCACGGTCCGGAACCCGCTGGCCCGCCGTCTTGCCCTCACGATCCGAGATGAGCCTCCTGCCTCCTTCGACGTCGACCGCCGCTCTGTCCGTGTCGAGGTCGGGGGTCGCGCCTCGGCCAGCGCCGAATACGCGGCGCGACCGCGGCACCGGGGCACGTTCCAGTTCGGGGATCTCCACACGCGGCAACCCGGTCCGCTCGGGCTCATGGAGCGCCGCGGCCGCGTGGACGCCGCCGTGGAGGTGAAGGTCTACCCCGACCTGCGCGAGATCCGCCGCTACGAGATCACCTTGCGCCGCGGTCTGGCGTATGACGCCGGCCAGCGGCGTGCGCGCATCCCGGGCGCGGGCAGCCTCTTCGCGCGACTTCGCGAATACGGACCCGACGATGACCCACGCTCGATCTCGTGGGCCGCGACCGCGCGGAGGGGCCGGCCGATCGCCGTCGAGTACGAGACCGAGCGGCAACAGCGTCTGCTGATCCTCCTCGACGCCGGCCGGATGATGTCGAGCACACTCGGGACCCTCACCAAGCTCGACCATGCCGTCAACACCGCGTTGATGCTCGCGTACGTCGGCGCCGCCAAGGGCGACGAGGTCGGCCTGCTCGGATTCGCCGACGACGTCCGCAGTTATCTGCCGCCCCGCCGCGGTCGGGGCCAGTTCCTACGGATCACCGAGGAGCTTCGCCGCATAGCCGTGACCACGACGGAGTCGGACTATCGCTCCGCGCTCGAGTTCCTACGCGCGCGCGCAGCACGCCGGGCGCTCGTCGTGCTCTTCACCGACCTCGTCGACGAGGAAGCTTCGCGATCGCTGGTCGCGGCGGTGACCCGGCTCGCGGGCAACAATCTCGTGCTCTGCTGCCTGCTGGCGGACCCTGAGCTCGCCGAGGTCGCGGCCCGGGTTCCGGACTCCACGGTTTCGCTGTACGAGCGTGTCGTCGCCCGTGAGGTGCGTGACGCGCGCGCGAAGGCGCTCGCCACCTTGCGGCGCCGCGGCGTGCACACGATCGACGTACCGTCGGATCGCCTCACGGTCGCGACGATCCAGCGCTACATAGAGCTGAAGAAGCGCTTTCTCTGAACCCGGCGCAGCCGGAGCAGGCGGTCGGCGAAGAGCACGTAGCAGAGGACGATCGCTCCGCTCCCGAGTCCTACCGCGACCTTCACGGCAGTCGGCGCGGTGCTCGGCGAAACGTAGACCTCGATGAGCCCGGCAAAGCCCAGCATCACGATCACGAGCAGGAGGATCCGCATCGCCTGGACCCCAGCGAGCCGCAGTGCCGTCCCGCGTGTTCGCTCACCGGGTTGGAGGATCGCCCACGCAAAGCGCAGGCCGGCGGCTCCCGAGAGAACGATCGCGGAGAGCTCGAGGACACCGTGGCCCGAGATGAATGTGAGCAGCGTCCACGAGAGACCGGCCGCCTGCAGGACCGCGAACGCCGTGCCGAGGAGCGCGCCGTTCGCGACGAGGATGTAAACGGTGAGCAATCCGACGGTGAGCCCGCCGGCAAATGCGATGATCGCGACCCGAACGTTGTTCACGATGATGGTGGGGCCCGCGCCAAGGCGCAGGGCTTCCGGGAGCTCGGTGCCCGGTCGGCGACGCGCAAGCTCGTCGCGGAAGGAAGCGGGAAGCGCACCTGCCGCGATGTCGGGCGAGAGAAGGCCGGCGAGGAAGGCCACGAGCGCAGGGCCGAAGAGAAGGATCGCCGAGGCAAGAATGAACCTCGCGTTCGCGCGGACGGTCGCCGGAATATCTCCGAGCACAAATCGACGAAGGCGCCGCACGCTCGTCGGCGACTCGCTGTACACGAGGGCATGCGCGGCGGCGACAAGATCGTTCAGCTCGAAGGCAACAACATCGCGTGGGAAATCGCGCTGAGCGATCGCGAGATCTCCGGTTGCCGCGCGGTAGAGCCGACCGAGCTCCAGGACCTCGTCCGCCTTCAGGCGATCGACACGACCCGCGGCGGATGAAACGAGGTCTGCCAGGCGCGACCAACGACCCAGGTGATCCTCTACGAATCGGTCGATCGCGCCCGGAGCGGCGATCCGCGGCACGGCCGGAACGTAACATTTATCGATGACAATCGCGATGGGCCGGCTCGAAATTGAGACGCCCGATCACGTCGTGCTCCGCTTTCAACTCGCCGGCGCCGGCAATCGTGGGTTCGCGGCGATGGCGGACTTCGTCATCGTCTTCGTGCTCATGTTCGCAATCGGGTTCGCGTTCCAGAAGCTCACCGAGATCGACCCATCCCTCGACGATTGGTCCGGTTGGGTGGTCTTGTTCGAGCTCTTGATCGCGTGGCTGTACTTCGTCCTCCTCGAGTGGCTCTGGAACGGCCAGACCATCGGTAAGCGATTCTTCGGCCTGCGCGTCATCAGCGAGGATGGCGAGCCCGCGCGATTCGTCGCCGTCGTCGTGCGCAACCTTGTCCGGGTCGTCGACTTCCTGCCGTTCTTTTACGGCTTCGGCCTCGTGACGCTCATCGTGTCATCGCGCTCCCAGCGTCTCGGGGACTACGCAGGCGGCACGTTCGTCGTCCGCGCGCCGCGCCCGCGCCGCAACTGGTCGGCGCTCCGGACCCTGAGCGCTCTGCCACGCTGGAGTCTCGCCGAGGGTGAAAAGGCCGCGGCGCCGACCCTCCGCGTCCTTCCGGGCGAGGCGCAGCGCCTCGTGCGGGAGTTCGTCCTCCGCGAGCAAAAGCTCACGCCCGCTGCCCGGACAGCTCTGGCCAGGCAGCTCGCGGAGCGGCTCCGTGGGCTCCTTCCGGAATTCCAGGTCGCCGACGATGTTGAACTGATACGCACGGTCGCGCGGTCGCTCCGCGCCAAAGGGGACGAGAACCGCTGATGGATCTAGTGATGCGCTGCCCCTCCTGCGGTGCCGGTCTCTAGCCCGCCCGAGCGAGCGTCCACGGCGCAGCGCGACCTCGTCGTTACGGGGATGACGTGCGCGTCGTGCGTCGCAAGCGTTGAGGACGCGCTCAGGGGGATCGCCGGCGTGCGCGGCGCGGACGTGAACCTCGCGACCGAGCGCGCGCGTGTCGAAGTCGACCCCTCCCGCGCCGACGATGGGGCTCTCGTGCGCGCGATCGAGCGCGCAGGCTACGGAGCTCTCGTCCTCTCCGCCGATCGCGCCGAGCGTGCCGCGACCGAGGCGCGCGAACGCGCCCTGCGAACGACATATGTCCGAGCGCTTCGTCGCCGGCTCATCGTCGCGGCGGCTTTGGCGGTCGCAACGATGCTCCTATCGATGGCCGACCTCTTCTATCCCGCCGTCGCTCAAGCTGCATGGCGGCCGTTCGTTCTCTTCGCGCTCGCCACACCGGTGCAGCTCTGGTGTGCACTGCCTTTCTATCGCGGCGCGCTCTCCGCCGCGCGGCATCGCCGCACGGACATGAACACGCTTGTCGTGGTCGGGACGACGACGGCCTACGGGGTCTCGGTGCTCGCGACGTTCTTCGGCACGGCATTCACCGCGGCCGGCCTGAGCCCGGACCGCTTCCTCTACTACGACACGGCGACCGTGATCGTCACTCTGGTGCTCGCGGGCCGCTACCTCGAGGCGCGCGCCCGCGCGCGGACCGCGGACGAGGTGCGCGCGCTCGCCGCCCTCGGTGCGAAGAGCGCTCGCGTACGACGGCCCGGGGGCGTCGAAGAAGACGTGCCTATCGATCGCCTCGCCGTCGGCGATGTCGTGATCGTGCGCCCGGGTGAGATCGTCGCGGCGGACGGCCGCATCCTCGCGGGTTCGTCCGCGGTCGACGAGGCGATGATCACCGGCGAGTCCATCCCGGTCGAGAAGACCGCCGGCGACGAGGTCACCGGCGGGACGCAGAACGGCACGGGGACCTTCCGCTTTCGCGTCACCCGCGTCGGCGGCGACACGCTCGTCGCGCAGATCGTCCGGCTCGTCGAGGAGGCGCAGGGCTCGAAGGCGCCCATCCAGCGCCTCGTGGACCGAATCGCGTCGATCTTCGTGCCGATCGTGTTCGCGATCGCGTTTGCGAGCGGTCTTGCGTGGCTTCTCCTGGGTCCCGAGCCGCGGCTCGGCTACGCCCTCTCCGCATTCGTCGCAGTCCTCATCATCGCGTGCCCGTGTGCGCTGGGTCTCGCGACACCCACCGCGATCATCGTTGGGACGGGCCGCGGCGCATCACGGGGGATCCTCGTCAAAAGCGCGCAGGCGCTCGAGGTGGCGCGAGCGATCGACATCGTCGCCTTCGACAAGACCGGCACCCTCACCGTCGGTCGGCCCCGGGTCGTCGAGTACATGAACTGCGCGGGGGTCGGCGAAGACGAGGTGATCCGCATCCTCGCGAGTGCCGAATCGCGGTCGGAGCATCCGCTCGCGGCGGCGGTCGTCGAGCTCGCCACGACGAAAGGCCTCGCCCTGTCCGAGCCGACGACGTTCGAGGCGCTGCCCGGACGAGGGATTCACGCGACCGTGGACGGCCACGACGTCTGGATCGGGAACGCCGCGCTCGCCCGGATGCACGGGTTCGCCGACCTCGGAGAGAACGTCGTCGCGCACCACGAGCAAAGAGGGCGGACGGTCCTTGTCGGGACGATCGACGGAGAGCCGGGCGGAATTCTGGCGCTCGCCGACACCGCCAAAGCCGCTGCGCGCGACGCGATCGCCGACCTGCGGCGCATGGGTCTCCGCACGTTGGTGGTGTCGGGCGACGCCCGCCGTGTGGCCGATGCGATCGCCCGCGAGCTCGGGATCGACGAGGTGCGCGCGGAAGTCCGACCTGAGGCGAAGGCGGATCTCGTTGCGGAGCTGCACGAGGCAGGGCACCGCGTGGCGATGGTCGGAGACGGCGTGAACGACGCACCGGCCCTCGCCCGCGCGGACCTCGGGATCGCGATCGGCTCGGGCGCGGATGTCGCGGTCGCGACGGCGGACGTTGTGCTGGTCGGAGGCGACCCCCGCGGGGTGCCGCGGGCGTTGCATCTTGCGCGCGCCACGGTCGCGACGATCCGCCAGAACCTCTTCTGGGCCTTCATCTACAACGTCGCGCTGATCCCGGTCGCCGCCGGAGTCCTCTACCCCTTCACCGGTTGGCTGCTCTCCCCCGTGCTCGCCGCGGCCGCAATGGCGCTTTCGTCCGTGACGGTCGTCTCGAACTCGCTTCGTCTGCGCGCTGTATCGCTGGAGTCATGAGGCTCGGCGCACTCCGCCTCGTCGCGGCGTTCGCCGTCGCCAGCTGTCGACCGATCGACGGCGTGGTGGTGGGGACCGCCCCTCCGGGGAACGCCGCGACGCCGATCGTGACGGCGATCGCGAGCGCGACGCGCGCCCCCGTCGACTTCGTCATGCAGGAATACCCCGTCACGCGCGGTCAAGGACCGCACGACGTCGCGCCCGCGCGGGATGGAGGCGTCTGGTACACGGCGCAGCTCTCGGGCGAGCTTGGATGGCTCGATCCACGGTTCGGCGCGGCAAGGGCCATCAAGCTCGGCGCAGGGTCGGCTCCCCATGGCGTGATCGTGGGACCCGACGGGGCCGCGTGGGTGACCGACGGCGGTCTGAACGCGATCCTACGCGTCGATCCGTCGACGAATGAGATCAAGCGCTTCCCGCTTCCGGCGGACCGTCCGAACGCAAGCCTGAACACGGCCACGTTCGACCGCGACGGAACGCTCTGGTTCACCGGACAGAATGGGATCATCGGAAGGCTCGATCCAAGGAGCGGCGCGATCGCCGTCTTCGACGCGCCCCGCGGCCCGGGTCCATATGGGATCGCGTCCTGCCCCGACGGAAACGTCTACTACGCGTCTCTTGC
>Ga0209059_1000713_pt1 | contig 15329 bp, 17 predicted proteins | sample GraSoiAngelo_151_FD_186165 | JGI IMG/M metagenome (GOLD analysis project Ga0209059, IMG submission 186165) | Grasslands soil microbial communities from the Angelo Coastal Reserve, California, USA - 14_1009_12_20cm (SPAdes) (version 2) | ecosystem: Environmental > Terrestrial > Soil > Grasslands ...
GGATGATCGGGAACAGTCCGAAGTCTGACATCAACCCGGCACTCGCCGCGGGACTGCATGCAGTGTTCATTCCTCACGGCGATACCTGGATTCTGGAACACGAGGAAGTGAATCCGGCGCCGTCGAATCAGAAGCTTCTGATCGTCGGTTGTTTCGCCGAGCTACGCGAGCACTTCTAGATCGTTCCCGCTGCCGTTCGTAATCTCTCCGCGATGGACGTCGTGGAGAATGCGAACTCGTTTTTGAATCTGCTCCAGTCGAGCAATCGCGGGTTCCCGTTCGCGTGGGCGTCGCCCAGCGCGACACGAATGTTGGGATTCAGCGATTGCAACTGAAGCTTCAAATCGTTCACGACCCATGACTCGCAAGGAGCGTTGTAGATGCAATGCGCTGGTCGAGGCGCCTGGAGTAGAGTCATCAGCGCTCCTGCGGCATCCTGCACGTGAATCAGCAGAACTCTCTCCGATCCAACATACGGAAGGGTGAGACTGGCAGGACGGCTGGTTTGCAGGAGTTCGAAAATCGCACTCCTCCATGCCGACGTAGTCGAGTGCGCCCCGGGACCTACGACGCGGCCGATTCGTAAGCTTACAAACTGCACCAGCCCAGAGCCTGTAAGAGCCTTCCCCAGTTGCTCCACATAAAGTTTCGCCGCACCGTAGACGTCCTCCGGTGCGGCGCGATCGCTTTCTGAAACGAAATGATCGGGAGAGCAGCTTCCGTAAATGCTTAAGGAACTGCCAAAAACGAAACGAGCGACGCCGAACTGCCGGGCCAATTCCAGCAGGTTCACACTTCCAACGACATTCACTCTTGTCGCACGGACCGGGTCGCGTTGCGCTGCGGTCGGCAGAATTGCCGCAAGGTGAACAATCGTGCCGATCTCGTAATCCCGAAAAACTTTCTCGAGCTGTTGCTGATTCGTAATGTCGCAGCGAATCTTCGTTGTGGTGGATCGTTCTTCCGTGACGGCCGGTTGGATCGAATCCAAGGAGATCACGCGCTGATAGCTGCGCTCCAGCAGGCGCACGAAGGCGCGGCCTAGAAAACCTTCTGCTCCGGTCACGAGCACCGAATTTCGGACCTGTTTTTGCACAGCGTCAAAGAGAATCAGCCAAGGTACCTTGTTTTCATCTTGGTCACTACCGCATCAAACTCACTAACAAGCGGGTGTAATACCGCATGGTACGCTCAAGTTGCTCTGCGATCTGGCTCCCACTTCGTCCGTGGCGATTCAGACCAACAATTTACGTCGGCTGTTGCACACAGTCGAGGCGCTTTCGGAACTCGGTCCCGCGCTCACGGCGGAGCGCGAGTTCTCGGAAACCTCGCGGCTGATGCTGTCTGCTGTCATGGAAGCAGCGGGCGCACGCGAAGGTGTGCTCTTTCTGTTCAGCGACAAGCCTGACATGCTGAGCTCCGCGTCAGCTTTGGGATTCGCTTTGATGCCGGATCCCGCCTTCATTCCTCTCCTTCCTAAACACGTGCACGCACTGGTCGCGGCCCGCGGACCCGTCGTGCTCAATTCGTCTACGTACTCTATCTTTTTGAGTTCGAACGGGAACGTGGCCCCGGAGCTCTTTAAGTGCCTAGCACCGCTCAAGGCCGGCGGACGGCTTGCCGGAGTGATCGCTCTGGGCCGCAGGCCGGGCGATTCCCTCTATGAAGACAACGAACTGGATGCGCTGGAACTGCTGTGCTCCTACGTCGCCCTGGCCGTGCAGAACCACGCGCTGACCCAGACCATCGCGCAGCGCGTTTCGGAAAATTTGAAGCTGATGGCTTCGCTGCACGGCTTTTACGATAATGCCCTCGAAGCCTTCGCCACCGCAATCGATGTGAAACACGTCAACATTCACGGGCATTCGCTGCGAGTGGGGCGCTACGCCGCGTCCATCGGCGACGCCATGGGGATGGAATCCAGTGAAGTTGCGGCCCTGCGCAGCGCGGGATATCTGCATGACATCGGCAAGGTCGCGGTGGATCGGAGGCTGTTCGGAAAGCCCGGGGCCCTGGACCCCGAAGAGTTTCGCGAGATGGCCGATCACACCACCGTCGGTCACGAGATCGTCAGCACCGTCCAGTTCCCCTGGCCCAGGATCCCGGAAACTGTACGTTGGCATCACGAGCGCGCGGATGGTTCGGGATATCCTGACAGGCTGATGCAGGAAGAGGTTCCGCTGCCGGTTCGGATCGTGGGCGTCGCTGACTCTTTTGACGCGATGACCAGCACGCGTCCTTACCGTGCGCCGCTGTCAGTAGGAAGCGCTCTGAGCGATCTGGTACGGCTCGCTCCGGAGAAGTTCGATCCCAATGTTGTACAAGCTCTTCTAATCCAGGTGCGGCGCGATGTCGTAGGCAGCAGTCGCTCTCCCCTGCTCGATTCGATGACCGTGAACATCGCCGCCGCCGACATCGATCATCTTGCGGCCACCCTGCAATACAAGGTCTCTCGAGGTAAGGCTTATCTGACGCCCTAACGACGTTGGCCTTGACTGGGAGGGCTAACGCTCTTGCGCCGTCAAATATCCGCCCGCACGTTCTAGCGCGAACTTCGAAAGCTGGACTTGATGGTAGCGCGTGTAGTCGATCCAGGCTTCTGCCGCCATGAAGGTGATCGTGAACCCCAGCCAGAACGCGATTCCAAAGAATTCGTGTGGCGTGAGGCGGCGGAAGGCGAAGAACATTCCCACGATCGGGCGGGTTGTCGCTACTCCTAAACCGATGCCGAAGGTGCGGATCATCCACTCACGGTGGCGCTCGATCTCCCGCCTCCGCGCGTAGATGTAAGCCCTTACCAGGCAGATCAGGAATGCGATGGCGAACAGAGTAGTGGCTGCCGTTTCGTTCGCTCCGCCGATGTTCATCGTGAAACTCATCACCAGGGCGGATACGCCTATGATCAGGGCGCAGATGACGAGTAGCGTTCCCATGCGTCGATGGAATTTCAGGTTCCTCTCGCGGAATCTGGGCAAAAACTGCAACGGCGCAAGTCCGAGAAAGAACGCACCAGGCAAAATATGAATGAACGTCAAAGCCGCATCGCGGGCGAATCCGGCATCGAGACCAGAACCGACACCAGTCTTGCCGGCGAAATGCTGCGGCCAGAGCAGGGCGAGGCTGCGCCGGGTGACCGCGGCGATGCCGATTACAACCAGGAACACTACTGCAAACCAGAGCAGACGCCTGACGGACTTGGATACGGGCATGGAGGTCCCCATTTTCACCACAGTGCATACAGAGGACCGGGGGAAATTCCTCTGTGCCCTCTGTGCTGAAGATGTCGTGTGGCACGATCTAAAGCTTTCGACGGGCGTAGGCGCTATTTATTGTGGAGATTCTCAAAAAGATGGGGATTTCTGGAATCAGATTTCAATCAGTACATCCCCGTTTTCAACCTTCAGGGAGTAAACCGCGATTTTTGCACTGGCACTGTGAGCGGCTTCACCCGTCGTGGGATCCCAAGCCCAGGCGTGCCACGGGCACACGACCTTGCCGTTCTCGATCGTTCCCTGGCCGAGCGGCCCGCCGCGATGCAAGCAGATATTGTCCATCGCGCTGTAAGTCCCGTTTACGTTGGCGACGCAAATTTCCCTGTCGCCGCAAGAGAACTCTTTGGCTTCATTCGGCCTGGGAAGATTGGATTCGACCGTTACCTTGGTGAGGTTCGACATTGTTTGTGTTCGTCGTGGCGGCCGAGCATCGCTCGTCCGGACAGCCGAGGCGGCTATCGCTACATGAGTTCCAGTCTTACTTTGGTTGCAGGGTCTGGGCGATCATTACCTGGCGTTTGAAGTTCTCTACCATATTCGGATCCAGCCGGACTTCGGTGGGCTTCCTGGCGATCGTCATGGTATCGATTTTGTCCTGCAGTTTGAGCAGCGCGTAAAACAGGTTTTCGGGGCGCGGCGGACAGCCGGTGACATAGACGTCCACGGGGACGATCTTATCCACACCCTGCAGCACGGCGTAGGTGTTGAAAGGGCCGCCGACGGAAGAACAGGCGCCCATCGAGATTACCCACTTCGGATCCGGCATCTGATCGTAAATGCGCTTTACGACCGGGGCCATCTTCAGCGTTACTGTGCCGGCTACGATCATAAGATCGCTCTGCCGGGGGCTGGGACGGAAGACCTCGGATCCAAAGCGCGCGATATCGAAGCGCGACGTGGAGGACGCAATCATCTCAATGGCGCAGCAGGCCAGGCCGAAGGTCATCGGCCATACCGCCGATTTTCGCGCCCAATTAAAGACGTAGTCGACGGTGGAAATCAGAAAATTCTTTTCGAACTTGTTTTGCAGCCAACCCATGCAATACCTCGGACCTACACTGCAGTCTAGGTAAGCGTTGCGGCGGTGTCAAACTCCAAAGCAGGCGGGATGTGGGCGTAGACGTCGGGAATATCGGTTTGAATCCGAGCTACTGCACAACTTGAAACTGCATGTTCTCGTCCACCGAGATCTGGGCTGGCGCCCCGGACTTGTCCTCACTCGTGCGGCTTGCCACTACGCGAAATCCGCTGCCGCTCGTCTCGATATCATAGCTGTAGGGAAGGCGCTGTCGGGCAACACTCAACGACCGGCTGGAGATCAGGTCGTCCAGCGACGCGTATTTTCCTTCCAGCGCGAAGTATCCACGCTCGGCTTGAGCGATGGTCATCAGGTCGGTGCGGACTCCAGTGATGTTGATGGCAGCCTTAGGATTGTTCGTTCCCATAGCTGCAGACGTGCTCTGCACCTGGCGGGAATAGATGTAGAGACCTGCGGCCATGACAATGACTACGCTGAGAAAACCGAAAAGGCGACTCATACTGGGATTTCAGCGGGAAAACTGGCAGGCTGCAAGTGACTGGAGGGCAACGACCAGCGCGGCTTGCGATGCGGACGCTGGCCGTTGCCTGCGACTCGAGGGGCGAGTGGACGCGGAATGTCTGTTACTGGATTGCGCTGCTAACCTGCGAGAAGACGTTGTTGGCGTTCGAGCCGATCAGCCGTACCGTCCCCACAACAATCACCAGAATCACCGCCATCATTACGGAATACTCGGCGATGTCCTGTCCTTCTTGATCTGACCAAAGATTGCGATATGAGTATTTCACTGGTTTCCTCCGTTAAACCGACCCTTGAGCCATGGAGAGCGGGACCTTCGCGGGCACACTCTGCTGCTCTTGCCCCAATCCCCAACCCTCTTTGTCCTGCGACAGCGCCTGCAGTCCGATCTGAAACTCGCTTGTGCCCTGCATTTTTTTGATCCAGACCACCCTGAACTGCGTCTTGCGCTGGCGGTAAAAAACCGTAACCTCGTCCTGCAGCTTCAACTCGTGCCGGATGCCCCCCAGGCGGGCTCCCACTGCAGTCACGTCCAGCGTATGCGCCAGGTCCTCAAAAGCGTTACCCGCCTTGTCCGTCCCCTTGACCTTAACGGGCAGGACGGCTTTCGTGCGGTTTCCCCGGCGCTCAATCATCTGCCTCGTGTTCACAAGCACAATCGCATCCGGTAACTAGTCTGCCTCGCTTTATAGCAATTGGGAATGGCCCCGACGTGTAGGTGTAAGGCACGTAAGTAACCAAGCCCTCTGCCGGGCGGATAGGACACGTATATTCAATGATTTGCAGGCATCCCGAAACTTTTAGCACGCTGCTGTGGTCTAATAAATAGACGCACCGAGTGCCGATGAGACTCCCCTTCCAACTGATTTTATCGATTGTCTTCGCCTGCCTGGTGGGCGCCGCTTTTGCGGCAAGCCCGCCGCAAAGCGAGGCTCCTGCGCTGCTACCGCAGGCCTTTGGCGGATGGCAGATGCAAGGCACTCCGCGCACCGGCAGCGATCCCGCAGTTGCCGACGCCAGCAACGCGCGCGTGCTGCAGGAATACCGCTTCACCGACCTGACTGCGGCCACTTACACCCGCGAGGATGGCCGCACGCTCAAGATTCGCGCCGCGCGCTTCTCCGATGCGTCCGGAGCTTTCGGTGCGTACACGTTTTATCTGCGGCCGGACATGAACAAGGAGCAGATCGGGGATCAGGGATCCTCCGTCGGGGATCGGGTTCTTTTCTATCGGGGACACGTCTTGGTCGATGCGCAATTCAGCAGAGAGACCCCAATGTCCGGTGCGGAACTGCGCGAACTCGCGGGCATGTTGCCCAAGCCAGGCGGCAACGCCGGGAATCTGCCCTCCTTCATTCAGTTCTTTCCCACCCGCAATTACGTGGCGAACACGCAGAAATACGTCATGGGACCGATAGCTCTGGCCGCGATAGCTTCGCCTGTCTCCACCGATCTGGTGGACTTTGGGGCAAGCGCCGAGGCCTCATTGGCGCACTACCAGACTCCCAGCGGCGAAGCGACTCTTATGTTGATTTCTTATCCCACGCCACAGCTTGCAGCGGAGCACGTGCGGCGCATTGATGCAGCCCATCAAATGACGAACCAGAACAGCTCCGGTATTTCAGAGATCGCCGGTTCGGGAAGTTTTTTCGATAAGCGCACGGGGCCTATTGTCGCGATCGTCAGCGGAGGAATTTCTGACAGCGATGCCAAAACCTTGCTGGGGCGCGTGAACTACGAAGCTAACGTTACCTGGAACACTCCGTCAGAAAATACCGAAGTTCACCAGCTTTACTCGCTGATTCTGAACACCGTGGTGCTGTGCGCGATTCTCGGCGGCATCGCCATCATCGCCGGTGTCGCCTTTGGAGGCGTGCGCATTTTGGTGAAGCGATTCTTTCCCGACAGGGTTTTTGACCGTCCCGAGCAGATGGAATTCATCTCCCTCCATCTGACCGAGACCGTCGTGAAGGGCCCCGGCGGGAATGCTTCCGAGCGGGCCCAGAATCCCTCCTGATAAGGTAAGTACGTTTAGAAAGATCGGCTTACCGTCACCATCGGCTCCATTTGTCTCATTTTGCTACATTCGTCCGGAGTGTTGACCTATTTCATAAATAACTGAAAACAAAGGCATTTATTTCCTAAAAATCGCTTGACACCTTTGTTTTTCGGCTCATAAGATTTCGGCAGAAAGTTTTGACGGAATTTACAAGCCTCCGTTGGAACTATTCTCCCTTGAAGAAGAGGCCGCCCTGTTGCCGGGTGGCCTTTTCGTTTGTAACCCGGGCCCTCTTATATGATTCCCGACTACAAGGAACTCTACGCTCACGCCTTCGTATACTCTGACAGCATTTCTGACCGCGGTCCTGAACCACGTATCTGAACGCGAAGGGACAGTCGGAGTTGCAGTGCGAAGCTCATAAGGGGAGGAAGAGAAATCATGTTCTGCGATGGATGCGGCGCGACAGTGCAATCCGGTCAGCGGTTCTGCAACAACTGCGGCAAGCAGATCGTGGGACCGGTTTCGCTCGCCCAACCCCGTCCCGGCCGAGTGCAGGCACACGTTCGCCTGCTTGCGCTGTTCTGGCTGGCATTTTCAGCTTTCAATACCGTGGGCGCGATCGTTCTTTACATCGTGGCGAATACCATCTTTGCGCACGCGCGCGAGTTTGGCGCCCCCGAGGCTGCAGGAGCGTTCTTGCGGCCATTGCTCAGCGTGATCGCCATTCTTCTGCTGGCAAAAGCCGCGTTAGGATTCATCGCCGGATGGGGTCTCCTGCAGCACGAGAGTTGGGCAAGGATCCTGGCGTTGGTCTTAGGATTTATCTCGCTGTTCACGAATATCCCGTTCGGAACCGCGCTGGGTATCTACACCATGTGGGTGCTTCTATCCTCGGATTCGGAGCGAGAGTACGAGGCACTGGCCGCGGCGCGGGCGGCGTAACCAAGGTTGAAGCTTGTGAGTTCCGGAGCTGTGGCACGACTTCAGCAAGCCGATGCTTTACGGTTTCGCACCTGCCATTTAAAATCGAAATCAGGCCGACGTAGCTCAGTTGGTAGAGCAGCCGATTCGTAATCGGCAGGTCAGCGGTTCAAGTCCGCTCGTCGGCTCCATCTTTTCAGAAGCTTAGGGATCACATCGAAAGCCGCCGCACATCTGCTGCTCCGCCTGCCAATTTTTCCTTCAGACGATTTGCGTTGAGCGCTCGTTTGTGGTGCCGTTCGCCCGCGAATCCGATAGCATGTCGCCTTGCTTGAAAGAGTGGGGACGGAAACTTGTCCACAATTTCAAATTTGGTTGTTTTTGCGATTCTGCTGTTCTGTAGCACGGGTGCTCTTGCCCAGACGCAGACCGATCTGGGCCGTTTGCGCGAGTCTTTTACGCATCCGCCCGATGGTTCCCGCATCATGATGCGCTGGTGGTGGTTTGGTCCGGCGGTCACCAAACCCGAGATCCAGCGCGAACTCGAACAGATGAAGGCGGCGGGTATCGGCGGAGTGGAAATCGCCACGTTGTACCCTCTTGCGCTCGACAATCCGGAGACCGGGTTCCGAAATCTGCCGTATCTCTCCGATCCATACATCGAAGCTTTGCATTTCGCCGCCGGGGAAGCGCACCGGCTGGGTCTCCGGCTAGATATAACGTTGGGCAGCGGCTGGCCTTTCGGCGGACCCCAGATCCCGATCACGCGATCTGCCGGCGAAATGCGGGTTGAGAGGGTTGCCATTCCTCGCGGCGCAAAATCTATTCCGCTACCAAACATTACGTCTGGCGAGAAGTTGCTGGCAGCATTTTGGGTGGCAAATTTGCCTGACGCCGGCGATTTCCAGAACGCAAAGCCGATTAGCGGAATCGCGATGGAAAATACCCGTCTTGAAGTTCCGCCTGACGCGGCAGCTGCTCCGGCGGCTATTTTCTTTATCTCCAGCCGCACGGGCATGACAGTGAAGCGCCCCGCGGTCGGCGCCGAAGGTTTTGTCCTCGACCACTACGACGAGCGGGCGATCCAGACACACCTTCACACAGTGGGTGACCGTCTCATGCAAGCCTTTGGCGATCATCCTCCTTACGCCATCTTCAGCGACAGCCTGGAAGACAATGAGTCCGATTGGACACCGGACTTGCTGCAGGAATTTTCGCACCGGCGCGAATATGACCTGACTCCGCATCTGCTCGCTTTGATCGGCGATGCCGGACCTGACAGCGGGGCAATCCGCCACGATTGGGGCAAGACCCTTACCGAGTTGGCGAACGATAATTATCTGCGGCCGTTGCAACAATGGGCCACGCAACACCACACCTTTTTGCGATCGCAAACCTACGGCACTCCCCCGGTGACGCTCTCCAGCAACCGGTACGTCGATCTTCCCGAAGGAGAGGGGAAAGCAACTCTGCAGATGTGGCGGCAATTTTCGGACACGCGATGGGCCGCATCGGCGGGACACTTGTTCGGGAAACCAGTCATCTCATCGGAGATCTGGACGTGGCTGCACTCTCCCGCATTCCGGGCTACGCCCCTGGACATGAAGGCTGAAGCCGATCTGCATTTTCTGCAAGGGATCAATCAACTGGTGGGCCACGGCTGGCCGTACTCGCCGGAGAACGCAGGCGATCCGGGATGGCGGATGTACGCCGCTGGCGCCTTCAATGCGCACAATCCTTGGTGGTTCGCTATGCCCGACCTGGCAGCCTACCTGCAACGCGTAAGTTTCGCTTTGCGTCAAGGGCAACCGGCAAACGATGTCGCGCTGCTCTTGCCGAATGATGATGCTTGGGCGAACTTCACCGTCTCTGTCCCGCCGCAGAAAGGATCCAACACGCGCGAAGAAGGGGGCAGCATCGATGAGTCAATGCCAAAACTGCTTGGCCCCCAGGTAATTCCTCAAATTTTGGATGTCGGCTTCAACCTCGACTTCATCGACGCCGATGCCATTGATGCCCTGGGCATCTCTTATCCTGTGCTGATTTTGCCTGCGGTTGAGCGCCTCCCCGTCGCCACCTACAAGAAAATCGAGCAGTACGCCCTGCGCGGCGGCATCGTGCTCGCGACACGGCATCTGCCTTCCAGCGCGCCCGGATTCTTGAATGCGGCACCTGAGACGGAAGAAATCCGTCAAATCTCACAACGACTGTTCGGCGGCAAGCAGGCCTCAGGTCATTTTCTCCAAGATGAGTCGCAACTCGGAAGCGTGCTCGCGGCTCTCACCAAACCGGATGTCGTCTTTTCCCCACGCACGCCCGAGATCGGTTTCATTCATCGGCGCCTGAGTTTTGGCGATCTCTACTTCATCGCGAACACGAGCAACCGTGCACGTACGGTTCACGCCAATTTCCGGCAACATGGAAATTATGCGGAATCGTGGGATCCCTTCACCGGGCAGATTTCGAGACTGAAGAATGCGTCTGACGTCGAGCTTCCATTCCAGCCCTATGAATCGCGCTTGATCTTCTTTACGAATGCCGACGAACGGCTGCCACCCTGGTCGCCACCTCAAACAGATTCGGGCACAAGCATCGATCTCTCCCTCCGGTGGAAGGTGACCTTCAATGCTTCGAAACAGGCGATCCACATGTCGCGCCTGCACTCCTGGAGCGACGAAGAGAAATTCAAATACTACTCGGGCGAAGTTACCTACGAAAAAACCTTCGAACTCCCCGTTCCAGGGCCTGGATCTAGAGCAGTGTTGGACTTCGGGGAAGGTATGCCTGTGCCAATCCCCGATCCGCTGCCCACGTTCAATATGCGCGCTTACCTGGAAAGTCCGGTGCGAGAGGCGGCCGACGTGTACGTAAACGGCCAGCACGTCGGCGTAGTGTGGCATCCGCCGTACAGCATCGATGTGAAATCGTTTTTGAAACCTGGGCAGAACGATCTGCGCATCGTGGTTGGGAATACGGCCATCAACCAGCTTGCAGGTCAGTCGCTCCCTGATTATCGTCTGCTGAACGACCGCTATGGTCAGCGCTTCGTGCCGCAAGGCATGGACCACCTGCAATCGCTTCCGTCCGGTATCGTCAGTGGTCTCTGCCTGAGATTAACGCCATAGAACTGGCGTTCGACCCGGAGCCCTCGCCTCTTGCAGCGGCGAACTAGAGCGACTCCAGGAGATTGGGCGGGGCACTCAATGCCAAAGAATGGTTTGGCCCCACGGCCTCTCGGAGTAGGACGGAGATCTGCGCCTCAAGCTTCTGGCACGCGCCGAGCGCGAAGCCGATGAACCGAAATGGTTGAAAATAACCCATGCCGCCGCGCATGGGAAACAGCATTTCGGCTTTGCCTTGCAACAAACCAGCCCCGACTTGAAAGCTCAACAGCACCTTCGTGCGTTCGTCGATGTAGGGCGTCAATTCCAGCAGCCCACCCGTAGTTGACAAACGGTACAGCTTGCCGGCGTGCAGGCGTTTGTTTTCCAGTTGGATCGTAATGGGAACGCTTTCGCGCAAGCTTACCCTGGGGGCGCGGACCGCGCGATACATTGGCGACAATGGGCTCATAACCAAACCAGAAACTGATTAATGCGAAACGTACTGCAAATCACTGCCGGGCACGTGCTCGCTGTGTACCCGATTCGTGCGTTTCATTCCATTCCAGTCGTACTCGTAGGCGACGCCACAACCGAGGCATACCTGGTAGTGATGTCCATTGCTGTCGATGCGCGGCCACGAGAACCGGTGGGTGCAGGTTTGGCGAAGGATCAGTTTCAAGAGCTTCAATGGGTCACTCCCTGGTTGCGGCTCTTCCAGTGGTCGAGCCAGCGCGAGAAAAACGGTTTGTGTTGCCCTTCCAGCAGGCCTTTCAGCGAGGAGAGAAGGATGTTCGGGGGTTGGGACTTTGATAAGAAGGTGTCAACCGATTTCAGCTTGTTCGCGGGCAGCGGCCCGTAGGCCGACAATAGCATGATGGGCACTCGCGAGTTGATGCTCTTCATCTTGGCCGCAACCACGTCGCCCCGCATGCCCGGCATCTGGTAATCGAGCACTACTGCATCGATGATTCGCGAGCGGAACAGCCGCAGACCGTCATCCCAGCCTGTTGCCTCCAGCACTTCGTAGCCGCTTTGTTCCAGGAATATCTTGCGCCCGATCAGTCCACTCCAGTGGTCGTCGATACACAGAATTGTTGCCTTCGCGCGGGACATACACTCCTCACTCTGTATCCTCTGAGTTGTTCAGCGAAGCGGGTTCCACAGAGACATCCGCTTGCTGGACTACGAAGTGGTGGGCAAGTCGATTTTGTACCGGGTCATGTATTACGACAAATTACCAATGGGCACTTGACTGGCAGTTACCCCCTTTGGAGTTTCGACGTTCACGCTTCGTGTTTCGGGGATTCTCGAAACTTGAAACACGAAACTCGAAACCTTGGATCCTGGTCAGCAGCGCACATCGCACCGAGCTAACCCTGCAAGTCCCTTCACCAGGGTCTTTCTACTCCTCGACTTATCTCTATAGCACCTTGGTGCTATACATGGCACGGGCGAGCCATTTACCGGAGCGCACCCCAAAGCTACAGTAGTCCTCGAGCAGCACTTGGGGGAGGGCTGATCAACAGACGCCCAAGACTCAGCAGTGAGTCTGGGGCGTTTTGTTTTGCCCACAAATATCCCCAGTAGCGACAGCCCCATGGATCTCCTGTAGCGACAGCCGCCCCGGCTGTCTGGCCGAGCGAAGCTCGGCAGGGTCTTCGTGATCCCATGCACTCTCTACTCGGCGTACTCGGATTACCCTCGATCCCTTCCTAAGTGATAGATTTATTGGCACCCTTCGTGAGAAACGAGTTGAGGGTTTCTGCATGTCCACTCCCATTGCACGTCGCGAATTCCTCGCTGGCATGGCCGCCATGAGCGCGGCTCACGCTATCCCCACGTTCGGAGCGACTAAGTATTCCAACTCGCCTTTTCGGGTCGCAGTCATCAATGACGAGATCTCGCAGGATTTCGGTCACGTCTGCGAAGTGGCGGCTCGCGATTTCGGCATGCGCTGGATCGAGCTTCGCAGCATGTGGAAAAAGAACATCGTCAGCCTCGACGAAAAGGAAGTCGCGGAAGCCCGCCGCATCATCGAGAAGAATCAGCTCAAGGTTACCGATATCGCCAGCCCGCTATTTAAGGTCGATTGGCCAGGTGCTCCCAAATCGAAGTTCAGCGAGGCAAAAAGTTTCAGCGCCGCATTCGACTGGAAGCAGCAGGACGAAGTCCTGGAGCGCGCCATCGCAATGGCCAAGGCATTCGACACCGATCGCGTGCGCTGCTTCGATTTCTGGCGCCTGGAAGACCAAAGCCCCTATCGGTCTGCGATGAATGACAAATTGCGGGAAGCGGCTGAGAAGTGTGGCAAGAGTGGACTGATTCTTGTTCTGGAAAACGAGCCGGCCTGCAACACCGCGACGGGAGCCGAGTCGGCAAGGGTTCTCACCGCGGTGCAGGCCCCGGCATTCATGTTGAATTGGGATCCGGGTAACGCTGCCGCGAGCGGGGAGATCCCATATCCCGACGGGTACAAGCTTCTGCCGAAAGACCGCATCGGGCACTGCCACTGCAAAGATGTCGTGAAAAAAGGCAAGAAGTACGACTGGGCACCCATGGGCGCCGGGCTCATCGACTGGGCAGGACAGTTCCGCGCTCTCAAGCAGGATGGATATCGCTTCGCAGTAAGTCTGGAGACTCACTGGAACGGGGGAGGCTCTCCAGAGGAATCCACACGCAAGAGCTGGGCCGGAATGAAGAAGTTGCTGCAGCAAGCAGGCCCGCTGTAACCACCACGAACCACGTAGCCCCGGACCCATTGGTCCGGGACAGCCACCACCTAGCCCCGGGGCCATATCCGGGGGAAACAATCGAGGAATTATGACAGATCAGACACGACGCACATTCCTGAAGCAGGCTGCGCTGGGCACAGCAGCGGTCTTAGCCTATCCATCCGCGCGTGCGCTGGGCGCGAACGATCGCATTCGGGTCGGAATGATTGGTGTTGGAGACCGCGGGAACGACCTTCTCGATCAGATCGTCAAAGTGCCGAATGTCGATCTGGTCGCCATGGCAGATATCTATAGCCGCCGCCGCGATCAGGCCAAGAGCAAGGTTCCCAGTATTCAGACGTTGGACGACTACCGTCGCTTGCTCGACATGAAAGATATCGATGGCGTGATCGTCGCCAGCCCGTTGCACATTCACGCCCGCCATTTCATCGACACACTGGCGGCCGGCAAAGATCTTTATTCCGAGAAGACGATGACCTGGTCGATTCCCGAAGCGGATCGTTGCCTGGCTGCGGCGAAGGCTTCGGGCAAAGTCGTGCAGATTGGACTGCAGCATGAGAGCTCGGGAGCGCTCACGGACGCGCGGCAGTGGATTAAGGATGGGTGGGTAGGGAAGGTGACGCAGGTCGAATCCTACATGGGACGCAATACGCCCCACGGACACGGGCAGTGGGTGCGGGCCGTTCCCTCCGACTGCACCGAGCAGAACGTGGATTGGAAGGCGTTTCTCAACGGGCGCCCCGACCGGCCGTTTGATCCGTACAAACTGATCAACTGGCGTTTGTTCTGGGAATTCTCGGGAGGAAATTGCGCAGAGAACATGGTCCACCAGATCGCCTGGATCATGAGCGCTCTCGACCTGCCGGAGCCCAGCGCAGCCTACATGTCTGGCGGAGTGTTTTCGGAGAAGGATGGACGCGAGGTTCCCGACACAATCGTGGTCACCCTCGAGTTTCCGCAAGACACGGTGGTTACTTGGCAATCGACATTCAGCAACAAGCATTACGGGCTCGGCGATCGCATTCTTGGCAGCGACGGAACGCTGGAGCACCACTTCGAAGAGCCCCTGGAATATTGGCCGGAGAAGGTGAACCGTCCAGATGGGGAAACGACGAAGGGCCACAGTCCGAACCAGGATCACATGAAGAACTGGATCGACTGCGTCCGCAGCCGGGGCACGCCTAATGCTCCGGTAGAACTGGGTTACCGCTCGGCCCTTGCCGTTCACATGGCCAACTTGTCCTACAGGCACAAGAAACGGATGACGCTGGAAGAAGCGAAATCGGTGCAGCCGGAGTATTCATGATCGGAGCCGTCGATATCGGCGGCACTAAAATTGCCGTTGGCATGGTGGATGACAAGGGCAAGGTGCTCTCCCGAATGGAGTCGCCTACGGACCCGAACCGGTATTCGGATGGCATCGAGCTCATCGCCCACATGCTGCGCAGGACCGCGCAGAGGGCCGGAGGGCAAATTACAGGCATCGGTATCGGGTCCACAGGGCCCGTCGATCCCATGCGAGGCGAATTTGGGGATGTGGATTTCCTGCCCGGGTGGAGAGGGAAGAGTCCGGTCAAAGATCTCGGGCAGGTTTTCAGTGTGCAGGTTGCGCTCGAAAATGATGCGGATGCGGCTGCCCTTGCGGAAGCCGGGTGGGGTGCGGGACGCAACCGCACGCGCCTGATCTACGTCACCATTGGAACCGGAATCGGCGGCGGCATTGTCCTCGATGGCAAGCTC
>Ga0209059_1000715_pt1 | contig 15316 bp, 15 predicted proteins | sample GraSoiAngelo_151_FD_186165 | JGI IMG/M metagenome (GOLD analysis project Ga0209059, IMG submission 186165) | Grasslands soil microbial communities from the Angelo Coastal Reserve, California, USA - 14_1009_12_20cm (SPAdes) (version 2) | ecosystem: Environmental > Terrestrial > Soil > Grasslands ...
ACGGACCCGAGAAACATCGTGCTGCGAGAGGAGTGCACGTCGGCTCGCGCCGAAGCAGCAGTCCTAGCTGTCGCGGAGGAACGACGGCACCTCGAGGACCTCTTCCGAGACCTCGAAGCGCTCGCCCGTGGCCACACGCTCGGCCGGCTCTTCCACCGGCACGCCGTGCTCGCGGCGACGGCGCCGGCGCTGGGCGCCGAAGCCGGTGGCGATCACCGTCACGCGCACCTCGTCCTTGAGGCTCTCGTCGATGACGGCGCCGAAGATGACGTTCGCGTTCTGGTCGGCGGCGCCGGTGACGACCTCGGCCGCCTCGTTGACCTCGAACAGCCCGATGTCCGTCGGGCCGGTGATGTTGAGGAGGATGCCGGTCGCGCCCTCGATCGACGCCTCGAGGAGCGGCGACGACACGGCGGTGCGCGCCGCCTCGGCCGCGCGGCTCTCGCCGGAGGCGACGCCGATGCCCATGAGCGCCGACCCCGCGTCGCGCATGATCGTGCGGACGTCGGCGAAGTCGAGGTTGACGAGCCCGGGCACGGTGATCAGGTCGGTGATTCCCTGCACGCCCTGGCGGAGGATGTCGTCCGCCATCCGGAACGCCTCCACGATCGACGTCTTCTTTTCCACCACCTGGAGGAGCCGGTCGTTCTCGATCACGATCAGCGTGTCGACGCGGTCGCGGAGGCTCTCGATGCCGCGCTCGGCCTGTTCGGCCCGCCGGCGCCCCTCGAAGGCGAACGGGCGGGTGACGACGCCGACGGCGAGCGTGTCGAGCTCACGCGCGAGCTCGGCCAGGATCGGTGCGCCGCCGGTCCCTGTGCCGCCGCCCTCGCCGGCGGTGATGAAGACCATGTCCGCGCCCTTGAGCGCTTCCTTGAGCTCGTCGCGGCTCTCGTGCGCGGCGGCCTGGCCAACCGCGGGATCGGCGCCCGCCCCGAGCCCTCTCGTCACCTTGGCGCCGATGTGGATCTTGACGTCGGCGTCGCACATGAGCAGCGCCTGGGCGTCGGTGTTCACGGCGATGAACTCGACCCCGGAGAGGCCTGCGTCGACCATGCGGTTGACCGCGTTCGTGCCGCCGCCGCCGATCCCGACGACCTTGATCACTGCCAGGTAGTTGCCCGTCTGTTCTCTCACTCTCGACCTGCCTCAGCGTCAACCTTCGGTGGAGCGTCCGACGCACGGTGCGGCGGAGCGACCTGAGGGTACGTCGCATCGTCGGCTCTGTCAACGGGAATGCGTCCGGAAACCCTCAACCTCTACCTACGGGTTGAGCGTTCTCGGAGCCGGCGACCGGCCGCGCCGGAAGACTCACGTCGAGGTAGGCCGCCCCGCGGACGAGCGGGAAGATCCGCGCGGCGACGGCGAGCTTGAGCGCGAGGTTCTGCTCGTCGCCGAGGCGAAGCTGGAGCCCTGAGCGCAGTGCGAAGACGAGCGACCCGCCTGTCGTGGAAACGTCGCGTACGTGTCCTCGGAACCCGACGCGTCGCGCGATCGCAAGCGCCGCTGCCGCCTGCCCGCCCTCGTCGGGCGACACGGTGGCGCCGATCTGGACGTCGACGCTTCGAGGCAGCCAGACCCGCGGCAGCGCCCGGTCGGTGCCGCGCGCGAGCGCGCGGAGCACGCGCCCGCGCGCGGAGACGAGCCAGGCGGAGGCGCCCTGTCGGATGACCGCGACCGGCCGCTCCGGGACGACGACGATACGCAGCGTGTTCGGAAAGGCGCGGTCATATGTCGCGCTCTGCACGTCGGGCACGCTCGCGAGCCGGCCCTCGACGTCCGAGCCGTGCAGCGCGAGCAGGCTCTTCCCCTCGAGCGACCGGAGCGCCGCCCGCACGTGCGCCGCCGCCGCGCCGTGGACGCCGCTGACCTCGATCGAGCGCACGGCGAAGAGCGGCGTCTCGCGCGCGACCAGGTAGAGGACGCCGGCCGCGCCGAGGGCGGCTCCCGCGACAAGGAGCGCGCGGCCGGTCGGCACGAGGCGCGCCACCCGCGCGAGGTCGGGCGCGCCCAGCCGCCGACGCTGCGGAAACGGGACGACCGCCACGCCGCCCACTTCGCCGCGCCGGTCCAGGCTCCTACAACGGCGGCAGTGCTAGCCCTCCGAGGAGCTCGACCTCGTGCCGCAGCTCGACGCCGAACTGCTCCAGCGCGCGCCGCCGGGCCTCCTGCATCAGCGCCAGCGCGTCGGCCGAGCGCGCGCCGCCGGCGTTCTCGATGAAGTTCGCGTGGCGCGGCGAGATCTGGGCGCCTCCGACCCGGTGGCCTTTCAGGCCGCACGCCTCGAGCATCCGACCCGCCGAGAGCTCGTGGTCGGGGTTCTTGAAGACGCTTCCGAAGGTTCGCTTGTTCGTCGGCTGGGCGGCTTTGCGCTGCGCCTGCATCTCCGCGACCGTCGCCCGGATCTCGTCGGCGGGCCGCGGCGCGAGCCGGAGCTCCGCACGGGCGACCACCTGGCCGTGCCTGAGCTCCGAATGCCGGTAGCCAAGCCCGAGCTCCTCCGCCGTCCTCCAAGCGGCGCCGTTCCCGTCGACCACGAGGGCACGCAGGAGGATCTGCGCCCAGTCGCCGCCGTAGGCGCCCGCGTTCATCCAGACGCCGCCGCCGACGGTGCCGGGGATGGCGCAAGCGAACTCGAACCCGCCGAGCCCTGCCGCGCGCGCCCGGTGCAGGCAGACGGCGTTCGCGGCGCCGCCGCCCGCGACGAGCAGATCACCCTCGATCTCGGCCGCCGCGAGGTCGCCCCCGAGCCGGAGGACGAGCGCCTCCACGCCGTCGTCGGCGACGAGGAGGTTCGACCCGAGCCCCACCGTCGCCACCGGCAGGTCTCGCTCGCGCGCCCACGCAAGCGCCTCGTGCAGCTCGTCGAGCGACTCCGGCCGGGCGAAGGCGCGCGCCGGCCCGCCCGTGCCGAGCGTCGTGAAGCGCGCGAGCGGGACGTTCTCCTCGATCCTCACCGGAGCGCCTCGAGGACGAGGGGTACTGCCCGGTCGACGTCTCCGGCGCCGACGACGAGCACGACGTCGCCGGCATCGGCCCACTCCGCGACGATGCGTGCGCCGTCGGCGGGGTCGGGCGCCCAGCCGATCCGCATCCCGGGACGCACCTCGGCCGCGGCGTCGACGACGGCCTTTCCCGACAGGTCCGGCGGGACCTCCTCCCGAGCTGCGTAGATCTCCGTCACGCACGCCGAGTCGGCCTCGGCGACCGCGGCGCCAAGCTCGCGCGCGAGGTGCCGCGTCCGCGACGGCAGGTGCGGCTGGAAGAGGACGTGGACGCGCTCGCCGAGCTCGCGAGCGGCCGCGATCGTCGCCGCGAGCTCCGTCGGATGGTGTGCGTAGTCGTCGTAGACCGTCACGCCGCGCACCTCGCCGGCGAGCTCGAACCGCCGGCCAACGCCACGGAACTCGCGCAGCGCGCCGAGGGCGGCCGTCCGCTCCTCGCCGGCCAGCTCGAGCGCCGCGAGCGCCGCAGCGCCGTTCCGGCGGTTGTGCTCGCCCGGCAGGTGCGGGAACGCGTCGGCGGGGAGCGGCTCGAGCTCCCAGCCGCGCACCGGGTTCGGCACCTCCGCGAGCCAGCGCGCGAAGAGGTCCGCGAGCTCGGCCTCCGAGGCGAACGTGACGTGGTGGTCGAGCTCGACGTTCGTGACGACCCCGATCTCCGGGCGGAGGAGCTCGATCGTCCGATCCGACTCGTCGCCCTCGACGACGAGCCAGCCCTCGCCGGTGCCCGCGTTGCCGCCGAGCTGCGGCACCTCCGCGCCGATCACGAAGGCCGGGTCGCGGCCGAGCTCGCGGAGCGCGAACGCGATCAGCGCCGTCGTCGTCGACTTGCCGTGCGTGCCGCCGACGACGATCGAACGGCGGAGCGAGACGAGCTCGGCGAGGAACTCGGCCCGGCTGCGGCCGGCGACGGTCGGATAGGCGCTCGAGACGACGATCTCCCACCCGTCGCGCAGCTCGGGCTCGGGCGAGACGACGACCTCGATCCCGGCCGCCCGCACCGGCTGGAGGTACGGCGTCTCGTTCCGGTCCCAGCCGCCGACCTCCGCCCCCCACACGCGCGCGAGGACCCCGTAGGCGGAGAAGCCGGCGCCGCCGATCCCCACGAGCCAGATGCGTCTACCGGCGAGCGGCTGCAAGCTCGATCAGCTCCTCCGCGATCCGCTCGGCGGCGTCCGGGCGCGCGGCCGCGAGCATCGCGTCACGCATCGCCGCGAGAAGCTCCGGATCGGCGAGCAGCTCCCGGACGAGTGCCTGCCCCTCGGACGGGTCCCGGACGGCCACGGCCCCTCCGGCCGTAACGAAGTGCTGGGCGTTCAGCCACTGGTGGTCGCCCGTTGCGTGGGGGTACGGGACGAGGACGGCGGGGAGGCCCGCCGCGGCCAGCTCCCAGACGGTCCCGCCCGCGCGGGAGAGCGCGAGATCCACAGCGGCCAGGGCCGCGCCGAACTCGTCCGTGGAGGGTAAGAGGACGTAGTCCGGCCGCGAGACGCGACCGCGCAGCGCCTCGAAGTCCCGCTCGCCGGCGAGGTGCAGCACGGCCGGCCCGTCGGCGCCGAAGGCCGCGACCGCGAGCTCGTTCAGCGCGTGCGCGCCCGCGAGCGCGCCGAAGACGCCGAGCACCGGCCCGTCCGCCGGGAGCCCGAACCGCGCGCGTGCCTCGGCGCTCGGCACCGGCCGCGAGCGCGCGGGGATCGGCCGCCCGACGACGGGGTACTTCGGGCCACGTCTCCCGGGGATGTCGTATGCGAGGAAGACACGCTGCGCGAACGGCGCCGCGAGCCGATTGGCGAGCCCGAGCCGCGCGTCGGCCTCCGTCAGCGCGGCACGCACGCGCTGCGTCCACGCCGCGAGCACCATCGGCCCGGCGACGAACCCGCCCGCTCCGAGGACGACGTCCGGCCGCCGGGCCCGCAGGATGCGCACGCACTCGACCGGCGCCGAGCCCGCACGCAGGAGCGCGAGGACGAGCGCCGGGCCCGCCCGCCGCGGGAGGCCCGAGATCCGGAAGGTGTCGAGCTCGTAGCCCGCCTCAGGAACGAGCCGCGCCTCGACGCGATCCGGCGACCCGGCGAACGTCACGCTCGCGCCGCGCGCCCGCAGCTCCTCCGCGACCGCGAGCGCCGGCAGGACGTGCCCGGCCGTCCCGCCGGCCGCGATCAGGCACCGCAGCTCTCCTCGCTCCCGCATGACCACCGGCGATGTTAAGGAGGACACCCACCGACGCGAGCTGGACGACGAGGCTCGAGCCGCCGTAGGAGACGAACGGCAGCGGGATCCCGGTCAGCGGCGCGAGCCCGAGGACGGCCGCGAGGTTGATGACGGCCTGGCCGCAGACGAGCGCGACGATGCCCGACGCGAGCCGCTTGCCGAAGGGGTCGCGCGAGACGAGCGCGATGCGCAGGCCGGCGTAGGCGAAGACGGCGTAGCCGAGAATGAGCGCGGTCGCTCCGAGCAGGCCGAGCTCCTCGCCGATGACCGCGAAGATCATGTCCGTGTGGGCCTCGGGCAGGTAGTTCACCTTCTGGATGCCCTGGCCGAGGCCGTCGCCGAAGACTCCACCGGAGCCGAGTCCGATCAGGGCCTGGACGGTCTGGAAACCCGCGCCCTGCGCGTCGTGCCACGGGTGGAGGAAGCTGAAGACCCGCGCGCGGCGGTACGGCTCGATCCAGATCGCGGCGAGCCCGAGGGTGCAGGCGAGCCCGACGCCGGCGCCGAGCGTCCGCGGCGGCGTGCCCGCGACGAGGAGGACGGCCGTGAGCATGACGACGATCGCGATTGCCGTGCCCAGGTCGGGCTCGAGCAGGATCAGGGCGCAGAAGAGCCCGGTGAGCAGGCCGATCGGGCGCAGGAGCTCGCGCAGCGTCTGCGGCGCGCGGCGGCGCGCGAGGTACGCGGCCGCCCAGACGGCGAGCGCGAGCTTCGCGAGCTCGGACGGCTGGAAGGCGGCAGGCCCGAGCGACAGCCACCGGCGCGCGCCGTTCACACGCGTCCCCGCCACGAGGACGAGGACGCAAAGGGCGAGGCTGGAAAGGACGAGGCCCGGCGCGACCGCTTTCAGCCGGCGGTAGTCGAAGCGCGACGCGCCGATCAGCAAGGCGACACCGAGAAGGGCGTAGACCGCCTGGCGCTTGAGATACGAGCTCGGGTCGGCGTTTCCGAGCGCGGCCGCGGCGGACGTGGCGCTGTAGACCATGACCAGGCCGAACGCGACCAGGCCAAGCGTGACCAGCACCAGCAGGCGTGACTCCAGCTCCCCTTTGCGCATTCAGGACAGGTTCTGCACGAGGCAGCGGAATTCCTCGCCCCGCCGCTCGAAGTTCTCGAACTGGTCGTAGCTCGCGCACGCGGGCGAGAGGAGCACGACCTCGCCCGGCTCGGCCGCCGCGGACGCGGCCCGAACGGCCGTGGCCAGGTCGCCGCTGCCCTCGTACGGGACGGCGGCGGCGGCAAGCGCGCGCGCGAGCTCATCCGTGGCCTCGCCGATCAGGTATGCGCGGCGGACGAGCGGTCCGAGCTCTAGGGCGAACGGGCCGAAGTCCTCGCCCTTCAGCGAGCCGCCGAGAATGAGCCGGAGCGGCGCGCCGTAGGCGGCGACGCCGCGGCGCGCGGCGGCCGTGTTCGTGGCCTTCGAGTCGTTGACGTAGCGCACGCCGCGGAGCTCGCGGACGAGCTCGAGCCGGTGCTCGACGCCGGGGAAGGCGCGCAGGCCCTCGGCGATCGCGGCGTCGTCGATCCCTGTCGCGCGCGCCGCCGCGGTCGCCGCGGCGGCGTTCTCGCGGTTGTGCGCGCCGGGGATGCGCGGCTCCGCGGGGAGCGGGTCGTCGGCGGCGAACTCGATCCCCGGCAGGCCGAGGCCGCGCGGGACGACCGCAGCGTCCGCGCGCTCGAAGATACGGAGCTTCGCGTCGCGGTAGGCCTCGAAGGTGGCGTGCCGGTCGAGGTGGTCGGGCTCGAGGTTCAGGAGCACGGCGACGCGGCAGCGCAGCTCGTGCACGTCCTCGAGCTGGAAGGACGAGAGCTCGCAGACGATCCAGTCGGCGGGGCGCGCGGCGGTGAGCGGCGAGCCGACGTTCCCGGCGACGACGACGTCGCGCCTCGCCGCGCGGAAGATCGCGCCGAGTAGCTCAGAGGTCGTCGTCTTGCCGTTCGTGCCGGTGACGCCTAGGAGCGCGGGCTCGCCGAGGAGCCGGTAGCCGAGCTCGACCTCGCTCCAGACGGAGATCCCGCGCGCGCGGGCAGTCACGACGAGGGGGTTCTCGCCGGGGACGCCCGGGCTCTTGACGAGGAGGCCGACGCCGCCGAGGAGCGTGAGGTCGTCGTCGTTCCCGAGCTTGCGATCGGCGCGGACGACCTGCACGCCGCGCTGTTCGAGCGCCTCCGCCGCGGCCGTGCCGGAACGCGCCATCCCGACGACGAGGATTCGAGGAGGCAGTGTCAGCGGAGTGCTCCCAGGCACACTGAGCCAGTGACGACAAGAACGCAACGCTTTGCGCCTGACACGAACATCTTCGACGAGATCGTCAGCGATGCTCGTTTCGTTGGGCTTGTGAAACGACTATCGGACACAGGAGTGGTCGAACTCGTCGTTACACACATCCAAGAAGACGAGCTGGCACAGATCCCCGATCCCGAGAAACGTCGCCTGATCGGTGACGTTCCTCGCACTGTCGCACCGACTTCTGACTTCGTCTTGGGGGTTTCACGCCTTGGGATGGCGCGGCTGGGTACCGGGCAGATCCTCGAACAAATCCGGCGGCCCAACTGGAGCAAATACACGAACGATGGACTCATCGCATCGACGGCTCAGCTCGAGGGCCTCATCCTTGTCACCAAGGAGCGGCGGCTTCAGAATCAAGCGCGCGCGCTCGGGATCGACGTGTGGGGTTGGCCAAAGTTCTCGCAGCACCTGCTGACCCTGGCCGCATAGTCGTCAGATCCGGAAGTAGTAGCGGTAGTACAGCGCGAACGCGGTCGCGCACAGGATCCCGGTCAGGATCCAGAAGCGCACCACGATCTTCGTCTCCGACCACGCCTTCATCTCGAAGTGGTAGTGGATCGGCGCCATCAGGAACACGCGGCGGCCCATGTACTTGAACGTGAAGACCTGGATCATCACGGAGAGCGCCTCGATTAGGAAGATCCCGCCGATCAGGAGGAGCAGGAACTCCGTCTTGGTCATGATTGCGAAGCCGGCGAGCGCGCCGCCGAGCGCCATGGCGCCCGTGTCGCCCATGAAGACCTCGGCCGGAAAGGCATTGTACCAGAGGAACCCGACCGCGCCGCCCACGAGGGCCGCGCCCAGAATGGCCAGGTCGAGCTTCGTGTCCACACGGTGGCCGGGCGGGCCCGAGCGGATGTACTTCATCACGTTCATCGCCGTGAAGGTGAAGAGCGCGATGATTCCCGTCCCCGCGGCAAGCCCGTCCAGGCCGTCGGTCAGGTTCACACCGTTCGCGGCGCCGGCGATCACGAAGAACAGGAAGACGTACCACCCCCACGAGAGCTGCACCTTCCAGTCGACGACCGGGATCAGCACCCAGGTCGGCAGGTGCTGGTGGCGCGCGGCGAACGCGACCCCGACGGTGATCAGCGCGAGCAGGATCAGCTTCCAGCGCGCGTTCAGGCCGAGCGAGCGCTTGTGCGTGAGCTTGATGAAGTCGTCGAGGAACCCGATCGCGCCGCACGCGAGCGTCACGAGGAGCACCGTCAGCGCCGGCACCTTGTACTTGCTCACGGCGAGGAACGCGATCGCCGCGGTCACCAGCATGAGCAGGCCGCCCAGGACCGGCGTGCCCTGCTTGGCGACGTGCCGCTCCGGGCCCTCCGCGCGGATGTGCTGCCCGAACTCGTTCCGCCGCAGGAACTCGATGAACTTCGGGCCGACGATGATCGAGATGACCATCGAGACGATGGCGGCTATCAGGACTCGGGTCAGGCGGCGACTCCCGCGAGCGCGTCCACGACCGCCTCGAGGCCCATCGCGCGCGATCCTTTGACGAGCACGCAGTCGCCGGCCTCGACGACCTCGCGCACCGCCTCGAGTCCCTCCTCGAGGCTCGGCGCCCAGCGCGTCGTCTGCACGCCCCCGGCGCCCTCGAGATAGCCGCGCGCGAGCGGGCCGATCGCGACGAGGACGTCCACGCCGAGCTCCGCGGCGGCGGCCCCGACCTCGCGGTGGTAGCGCGGCCCGTCCGGCCCCAGCTCGGCCATGTCCCCGAGGATCGCCACCCGCCGCCGCCCGAGCGCGCGGTCGGACAGAAGCTCGAGCGCGGCGCGCATCGAGACCGGGTTCGCGTTGTAGCAGTCGTTGACGAGCAGTCCGCCGCGGGGAAGCGGCAGCTCCTCGCCGCGCCAGCGCGAGAACGGCACGTCGACGTGCCCCGGACGCGGCAGGCCGAGGACGTCCAGCACGGCGAGCGCGACGGCCGCGTTCGCCGCGTGGTGGCGGGCGGTGAAGCCGAAGCTGACGCCGCCGAGGAGCATCCGCCCGTTCTCGACCACGGCGTCGTCGGGGAGGCCGACGCGCACGACGTGGACGTCGTCGCGCTCGACCGGGAACTCCTCGGGGACGATCGCCGTGCCACCCCGCGGGAGCGCCTCGACGAGCTCCGCCTTCGCCCGTCGCACCCCCGCCACGTCGCCGACGAGCTCGAGATGGACAGGTCCGATGTTGGTGATCGCGCCGATCTCCGGCCGCGCGATCGCGGCGAGCTCGGCGATCTGGCCGAAGCCGCGCATCGCGAGCTCGAGGATGCAGACGTCCGTGTCGGGCTCGAGGCGGCAGAGCGTGAGCGGGACGCCGAGCTCGTTGTTGAAGCTCGCCTCGGCCGCGACCGTCCGCGCGCTCGGCCGGCAGAGAGCGGCCAGGATGTCCTTCGTTCCCGTCTTCCCCGTGGAGCCGGTGATGCCGACGACGCGTGCGTCGCTCCTGTCCCGCACGGCCGCGCCGAGGGCGGCCATGGCCGCGAACGCGTCGTCCGGGACGAGCGTGGCGGCGGCGCCCCTCGCGCGCGCGTCTTCGACGAACTCGATTCCGCGGCCGATGGCCACGAAGAGGTCGCCCGCCTCGACGAGCCGCGAGTCGATCTTCACGCCGGTGATCCCCTCGGCCCCGCGAGCGGTGTCCAGGCGGCCGGGCGGAAGGTCGGCGAGCGCGAGCGGGATCACGCCGCCGCCTGGATCCGCCGCAGCGCCTCGCGGGCGACGTCGCGGTCGTCGAAGGGCAGCTTGCGGCCCGCGACCTCCTGCGCCGGCTCGGCGCCGCGGCCGGCGACGAGGACGACGTCGCCCTCACGCGCCGCCTCGACCGCGCGCGTGATCGCCGCTCGACGGTCGGGCTCGACCTCCAGCTCGCCGGAGGTGCCGCGCACGACCTCGTCGATGATCGCGAGCGGGTCCTCGCTGCGCGGGTTGTCCGTCGTGAGGATCGGGACGTCCGCGAGCTCGGCGGCGATCCGGCCCATGAGCGGCCGCTTCTCGCGGTCGCGGTCGCCGCCGCAGCCGAAGACGCACAGCACGCGGCCGGCGGCGAGGTCGCGCGCCGCGCGGAGAGCGTTCTCGAGCGAGTCGGGGGTGTGCGAGTAGTCGACGATCACCTCGAACGGCTGGCCCTCGTCGACCGACTCGAAGCGGCCGGGGACTCCGCGCACCGCCTCGAGGCCGCGCGCCGTCGCCTCGTCGTCGATGCCGAGCAGACGCGCCGCGGCGAGCGCGCCGAGCGCATTCGCGACGTTGAAGCGGCCGCGCAGCTTGAGCTCGATGCCCTCCAGCGCGTCGGGCCCGATCTGCGCGCCGGCGGCGGCCACGCCGAACGTCAGCGCGTCCGGTCGCTCGGCCGCGAGCTTCCGTCCCCACGGGTCGTCGACGTTGATCGCCGCGGGCGGCGGGTCGTCTCCGGCGAAGAGCCGCCGCTTCGCGTCGAAGTAGCGCTCTATCGTGCCGTGGAAGTCGAGGTGGTCGGGGGTCAGGTTCGTGAAGACGAGCGCGGCGAAGCGCACCCGGTCGAGCCGATGCAGCTCGGAGGCGTGGGACGAGGCCTCCATCGCGCAGCTTTTGTCGCCCGCGTCGAGCATCTCGCGGAAGGTGCGCTGGAGGTCGATCGCCTCGGGGGTCGTGCGCACGACCGGGCGCCGCTCGCCCGCGAGGCGCGCCTCGATCGTGCCGAGGAGGCCCGGCCGGCGTCCCGCCGCGGCGAGGATCGCGTAGACGAGGTGCGCGGTCGTCGTCTTGCCGTTCGTGCCGGTGACGCCGACGACGTCGAGCTCGTGCGTCGGATGGCCGAAGAAGACGTCGGCCGCGACGGCCATGGCTGCGCGGCTGTCGACGACGACGAGCTGCGGCACTTGCGCTGCGACCGGCCGCTCGACGACGAGCGCACCGGCGCCGGCTTCGAGGGCCTGCGGCGCGAGCTCGTGCCCGTCGACGTTCGCCCCGCGAACGCAGAAGAAGAGCGCTCCGGGCGCGACGGCGCGCGTGTCGTAGGCCAGATCGGCGACTTCGACCGGAGCGCGACCGACGACCTCCCGCGGCGCGAGCGCTGCAATGACGCGCTCGAGGTCCATCGCCGGGCGAGTCTACCCGCGCGGTCGGCCCACCGGCCGTCACGAATACCACGTCCGCAACAGCCAGGGCTGGGGTCAGACCCCTGTCCTCGCACTCCGAGACACGTCCCGTGCGCCTCCCCCGGCCTGCCACGCAAAGCTCGCCTCGAGGCCGTGTCTGCCGGAGCCATGGGAAGGGGTCTGACCCCAGCCGTGGCCCGAGGTGCGCTGCCGCGGTGGAGAGGAAGTGCGCGTTGCACCGCCCTTGCGATCAGTACCCCGCCGGCGGGGTACTCTGCGGCGCGTCCGGCGGGACCTCGAGGTACTGGAGGTCGAAGCTCGCGATCTGCTGGAACGCCGGCGCGGCGATCGCGCCGCCCCAGATCGCCGTCTTCGGCTCGTCCACCGTGACGAGGACGACGAGCCGCGGCCGCGAGGCTGGCACGAAGCCGACGAACGACGCGACGTACCGGTTCGAGTAACCGCCGTGGGCGTCCGGCTTCTGCGCCGTGCCAGTCTTCCCCGCCACGCGGTAGCCGGGGATCGCGGCGGAGGTGCCCGTCCCGCTCGTCACCACTCCGCGCAGCATCGTCGAGAGCTGCGCGGCGACCGTCCGCGAGACGACCCGCCGACGAGCCGCCCGGCCACGCGCCACGAGGTGCGGCCGCACCCAGACGCCGCGGTTCGCGATCGCCGCGTACGCGGAGGCCATCTGGATCGGCGTGACCGCGATGCCCTGGCCGATCGGGACGTTCCCGATCGTCGACCCCGACCAGTACGAAGGCAGGATGCCCGCGCTCTCGCCCGGGAAGTCGACGCCGGTCCGCCGCCCGAAGCCGAAGCGCCCGATCCACCGCAGCAGCCTGTCCTTCCTGAGCATCTCGGCCAGCGTGATCGCGCCGACGTTCGACGAGCGAGAGAGGATCTGCGCGACGCTCATCTGCTCGGTCCCGCGCTGCTCGGCGTCGTGGATGACGCGGTCGGCGACGTGGATCGAGTACGGGAGCGTGAACGTCGTCCCGGGGTGCACGATGCCCTCCGAGAGCGCGCCCGCGACGGTCACGAGCTTGAAGGTCGAGCCCGGCTCGTACGTGTCCACGACGGCCCGGTTCGCCTGGAGCGCGACCGGCACGCTCGCGAAGCGGTTCGCGTCGTAGCCCGGCTCGACGGCCATGGCGAGGATCGCGCCCGAGTGCGGGTCGAGCACGATCGCGGTCGCGTCCTTCGCTCCGGACGACGCGACCGTCTGGCGGAGCACCTGCTCGGCGTTCGACTGGATCGTGTGGTCGAGCGTGAGGCGGACGGCACGACCCTCGCGCGGCGCCGTCTCCTTCACGACGTCGATCGCGCGGCCGAGCGGGTCCTTCACGATCGTCTCGCTGCCGGCCTTGCCGGTGAGGGCGCGGTCGAGCTGGAGCTCCGTCCCCGCGAGCCCGCGATTGTCGACGCCGGCGAACCCGAGCACCTGCGCGGCGATCCGGCCCTGCGGGTACGTGCGCCGCTCCTCGGGGTAGAAGCCGAGGCCCGGGACTCCCTTCTTCTCCAGTGCGGCCGCGGCGACGGGATTGGCCTTCCGCCGGACGTAGACGAAGCCGAGGCGCTTGTCGGCGAGCTTCGGCTCGAGCGTCGCCGGGTCGATGCCGAGCGTGCGGCCGGCGGCGAGCGCCGCGGCGCGCGCGTCGACGACCTGCTTCGGGTCGGCGTAGACCGTCGTCGCCTGCTCGCCGATCGCGAGCGGCGAGCCCGAGCGGTCGTAGATCGTCCCCCGGCTCGCGGGTAGCGCGACCGTCTCGCGGTGCTGGGAGCTCGCGAGCCGCGACAGCGCGGCGGCGCGCACGCCCTGGATCCAGACGGCGCGGAGGAAGATGCCGCCGAACGCGAGCGCGAGCGCGGCGAGGAGGAGCCTGATCCGCCGGTTGACGAGCGCGCCCGGCCTCACCGGCCCGTCCGGCCGAGGTCGATGTACGTCGTCTCCGACGCGGGGACGAAGCCGCGGGCCCGGGCGAGCGTCTGGATGCGGCTCGACGCGGCCGTGCTGGACAGCTCCGCCTGGAGCAGCGCGTTCTCCGCGCGGAGGTTCACGCGGTCGCGACCGGCGCGGTCGAGCCGGACGTTGAGCCGCAGCACGACGACGTTGATCGCGACGACGCCGGTGAGGAGGACGGCGCTCAGAACGATCCACAGGAGCCCGCCGGCCATGCGCCGGTTGGACGAGGCGCGCCGGCGCGTGCGCGGGCGGGCGCGGACCGGCGGCCTAGCCGGGGCCTCGAGCGGCGTCGCGAGGTCGAACGAGGCCATCAGCCGACCTTCCTGGCCGTCCGCAGCCGAGCCGAGGAGGCGCGCGGGTTTGCGGCCAGCTCGGCGGGAGTCGGGCGGATCGCCTTGCGGTGGAGCGCCCGCAGGCGCGGCTCGTGGCCGCAGACGCAGATCGGGAAGTCGGGCGGGCAGACGCAGCCGCGCTCCTCCCGGCGCAGGAACCGCTTCACCTGCCGGTCCTCGAGCGAGTGGAAGCTGATCACCGCGAGGCGGCCGCCCGGCCGGAGGAGCTCGAGCGCCGCCGGCAGCGCCCGCTCGAGCGCGCCGAGCTCGTCGTTGACCGCGATACGGAGCGCCTGGAAGACCCGCTTCGCGGGATGCCCGTCGCCGAAGCGCGCCGGCGCCGGGATCGCGGCGCGCACCGCGTCGACGAGCTCGCCCGTGCGCTCGATCGGCGCCTTCCGGCGGCGGCGGCCGATCTCGCGCGCGATCTGCCGCGCGTAGCGCTCCTCGCCGTAGCGGCGGAAGATCGACTGGAGATCCCGCTCGCTCGCCTCGTTCACGAGCTCGCGCGCGGACACCTCCGCGGAGGGATCCATGCGCATGTCGAGCGGCGCGTCGACCGCGTACGAGAAGCCGCGCTCGGGGCGGTCGAGCTGCATGCTCGAGACGCCGAGGTCGAGCAGGATCGCGTCGGCGCCGAACCCGTTCCCCGCGAGCTGCTCGAGGACGACGGAGAAGTCGCCCCGGAGCAGGCGCGCGGAGACGCCGGCTCGGCGCCGGAAACGTTCGAAGTAGGGCCGCACGTTCGGGTCGCGGTCGATCGCGACGAAGCGGCCCTCCCCGTGGAGGTCGGCGGCGAGGAGCGCCGCGTGGCCGCCGGCGCCGAAGGTCGCGTCGACGACCGTCTCCCCCGGCTGCACCGCGAGCAGGCGCCGTACCTCGTCGGCGAGGACGGGGACGTGATCAGTCGCGTTTGGCTGCAAGGCGTTCGGCAACATGCTCCGCACTCCCTTCCACTTCCCGCAGGTGTTCGCGCCAGGCGGCGCGGCTCCAGATCTCCAGGTGGTCGTAGACGCCGGCGACGACGACGTCGCGGCCGAGGCCCGCCGCCTCCGTGAGGGCGGCCGGCACGGGCACGCGGCCCTGCTTGTCGAGCTCCGCGGCCGCCGCCGAGGCGAAGAAGTAGCGCTGCATCAGCCGGCCCTCGCGGCTGAGCGGGTCGAGCGTCGAGAGCCGTGTCTCGACGAGCCGGTCCCAGTCGGATCGGGTGTAGGCGTAGAGGCAGCCGTCCATGCCTCTCGTGAGCACGATCCCCTCCGCGAAGGACTCTCGGAACTTGGCCGGAAGGGTGAGGCGGCTCTTGTCATCGATCGTGTGCTCGTACTCGCCGAGGAGCATCCAGCTGTCCTTTAGCTCACCACTTCGTCCCACTTTAAACCACATCGGCCCACAGCGCAACCCAATCGCCCCCCGAAAGGGGGTTTTCGACAGGCCGCCTATGAACGTCTCCGC
>Ga0209059_1000720_pt1 | contig 15254 bp, 9 predicted proteins | sample GraSoiAngelo_151_FD_186165 | JGI IMG/M metagenome (GOLD analysis project Ga0209059, IMG submission 186165) | Grasslands soil microbial communities from the Angelo Coastal Reserve, California, USA - 14_1009_12_20cm (SPAdes) (version 2) | ecosystem: Environmental > Terrestrial > Soil > Grasslands ...
CAACCAACCTTCACGCCCAAGCGGTCAGCAGAATTAACGGCGAGGTGACGGATCAGGCGGGAGCGTTCATTCCCGATGCGAAGGTTACAGTCACCAACGTCGACACGAGCGTGTCCCAAACGACCACTACTACATCAGCGGGTACCTACCTCATCATTGACCTCATCCCGGGCACCTATGCCGTCAAAATCGAGAAAACCGGATTCAAGACCTTCGTTAGTAAGAACGTCACCGTTGTTGGTGGGGCCACATCCACTGTTAACGCCACGCTCGAGCCAGGCACTGTAACGGAGACAGTGGAGGTCATAGCTCCCGCAGTAACGCTGCAGACGGAGCAACCGGAGATCGGTACGACGATCAATGAGACGCTCTCGCAGGACCTTCCGCAGTTGATTAGCGGGAATAACCGCCAGATTGACAATTTTATCTTTTTGACTCCCGGTGTCACGGGTGGCGGTTTCAGTCACCGGATTAATGGCGGCGTGGACCAGCAGACGGAAGTTATGTTCAACGGCGTTCCCGAAGCGTTTTCAGAGACCGCGGGCTTTACATTTTGGAATCAGCCGCCTTACGACTCGATCAAAGACGTGGATGTGCTGACGGGCACGTTTTCCGCGCAGTACGGCCTAGGCCAGGGCGTTGAGCAGTATCGGACCAAATCGGGAACCAACCTGCTTCATGGCGACGCTTTTTTCTTTTACAGAGACGACAAGCTTTTTGCCGCGCCTGGCGCCTTTTTGGATGTCAATGCAAACAACAGAGGCGTGGTAGACCAACCCAATACGAACATTCAAACCGACTGGGGCTTCTCCGTGGGCGGACCGGTGTTCTTACCAAAAGTCTACAACGGACGAAACAAAACTTTCTGGTTCGTCAGCTACGACAGGTACAGACAAACCTTCGCTCCCAGCGCAATCACTCTTCCCACGCAGGCGGAACTTTCAGGTGATTTCAGCGGTCTGGTCAACCCCAATAATGGAAAGCCAATACTCATTTTTGTTCCCACCGCTTGGGCCTCCAATCCCGCCCTTATACCGTCAGGCTGCACCGTCCCACTCACCGGAGCGGGCAGCCCGGGAACCCAGTGGCCCGGCAACAAAATTCCAACCAGTTGTTTCAGTCAGGCGTCTGCAGGCTTGCTAAAGCAGTTCCCCCTCCCGGCGCCGACCAACACAACCGCGGTAATCAATAACTATAGCCCGAAGACCGTCACGTTGAATCTGCAAACAGACGTCAGCGTCAATGTGGACCATAACATAACCTCGAAGCAAGCCATTCATGGCCTTTACTGGAGGCAGTATTTCCCGCAGCCCAGCAATGAAGACTGGGTCAACAACACTCTGAGCAATTCATTCATTAATACGGTGTTGGGGCGGGCGGCCGATGTCACCTATTCCAACGCGATTAGTTCGCGCATGGTTCTGACCGGTGGTTTTCTGTATGTTTACCAGGGTAATGACTTTCTCCCAACACACCTACTGTCAACACCCCTCGCCGTCGCTCCACCGTCAGGCCTGTCAGGTCAGCCTAATGCTTTCCCAAGCATAAATTTTGGCGGTGGTACATGGGAGCCAATAAGCTGGGGCCCCGGAAACGGTCTGTCATCTACCATCAACCACAAAACAGGGTATTCTTTTTTGGGCAATTTGCTCTACCAAAAAGGCAGACACACCATGAATATTGGTGTGGATATTCGGAAGACGCACCAGGACGACTTCGAGGCGGGCGGCTCCGGTGGCCAGCCGGGAGCCGCAGGCTTATTTAACTTTACCTCCGACGTTACGGCAGACCCAAATGAGCAACTCGATGTCTGCGGACCACCTAGCCCCACTAATAACTGCGTTAGCGCACCCGGCTCTAATACCGGAAACGGTTTTGCCAGTTTCCTTCTCGGTAACGTCAGTGTAGGGGGCCGAGGTGGCGCGGGCAACACCAATCTGAGGAACACCTACGTGGCGCCTTATTTTCAGGATGATATGCAAATTAAGCCTCGGCTTAAGGTCAACTGGGGCGTACGTTGGGATTTGGCATTTCCCTTCAAGAACGATTTCGGCACCAACCAGCTTACGTTCTTCAATCCGAATGCAGTCAATGCCCCTCAGATCAACCCCAAAACCGGTCAGCCTCTCCTGGGGGCGATGGCGGAGCTAGGGACTTGCACGGGATGCATTGGGTGGAGCCACATGGACATGGATTGGCACCATTTCAGCCCTCGTGTAGGGGCCACCTATCAGTTGAACAGCAAGACAGTGTTGCTGGGTGGGGTGTCTTGGTATTGGCTGGACACGGGTGCCTTCGAATATGGCGTCAACAAGGTCGCGGTAAACTACGGGAATAACCTGAACGGCGTTGTCTCGCTCGGTCAGCCAGCACCCCAGATTCCCAACTTCCAGTGGGATACGAAGGCACTCCCGCCGCTGCCATCGCTTGGGTTCAGTCCCACGTTTTTCAACGGTACGTCGATTCTGGGCTTTGCGCAGGTTCACGAACTGCCCAAGCACGTCAATCAAGCGTATGACGAGCAATTTGTAATCGGTGTTCAGCGGGAGTTGCCCTGGAACATGTTCCTTTCCGTTTCGGGAGTGCATACGCATGACCTTCACTTGCCTGCCGCGCTGGAGTCGGGAGTCCAATCTTTAAACTACAGTTTCGTGCAATCGACTTGCCCACAGGGCCCTACGGTCACTAACCGCAAGGCTTGTGTCCTCGGCCAAGCTTGGATCTCAGCCGCTGCTCAGACCTTTATGGCCGGTCAGAACAAGTTTGGTCAGTTCACGTACCCCACAGGCACGTGCGGGAACCCCGGGGGACCCGTCACGTACTTCGTGCCCTATACCAATTTCTGCCAAGACCAAGGTACCGGAGCCCCTCTTTTCGTGGCAGAACTTCCATTTCCGCAAATGCCTTTTGTCACCAACAACTTCGATACTTCGGGAGCAGATAAGTACAATGCCCTCCAGGTGAGCCTGCAAAAGCGCACCGGCAGCGGGTTAACCTACCTGGTGTCCTATACGCTTTCCAGGTACTTGACAAATACAGACAGCGGTTTCTCGACGTTCAATTTCAGAGGTATTGACCCGGGCAACCCGGGGGCAGAGTGGTCCGTAGGAAATAATGATCAGCCTCACGTGCTCACCATGGCGGGTGTATATGAGCTGCCTCTTGGCCCTGGAAGGAAGTTCCTGAACCGCGGCGGTATGGCCATGAAGAACGTAGTCGGCGGCTGGAAGATTGCCATGATCAACTGGTATGAGAGTGGGGCGCCCCTGCAATTGAACGCTTGCCTCGACCAGTTCAACTGCGACCCCCTAATTGGCAACATCTTTGTATTCAACCGGCCGAACCGTGTCTCCAGCAATTTCGGCGTCAACTGGAACAACTATTACAAGGGACTTCCGGTAATCAACACCTCGGCATTCGCTTTTCCGGGAGATTGGACGCTAGGAAATGCGGCGCCACTCTACAATGCCCTGCGAGCCCCGGCTTACTTGGATGAAGACTTCGCACTTACAAAGAAGTTTTTCTTTGGTGAGCGCTTTAGCGGCGAATTGACCATGCAGTTCTACAATGTGCTCAATCGGATGTTGCTAAGCAATGGTCCGGGAGGCACTGTCAACTGCTTTCATGGCGGCGTAACGGACACGAATTTTGGCCAGGCCCGTAACTCTACACAACCCTGCCAAGGCAATTCACCCAGGACGGGACAGGCTTCGTTCAAGATAAACTTCTAATTGGGTCCCAGAAGCGAAGGGCTCTAGATTTCGGATTCCTCATCTTGACGCTTTCTGCCGCAGCGCGCATATTCCAAAGCCGGGGCCTTCGGGTCCCGGTTTTGCTTTGTGGGAGGTTGCGATGAAACGCCAAGACTGACTTTCTTCTCCATGGGAAGGCTCTCTCAAAACGACTTGGATTACTCCTTGGCCTGCTTCTTGGAGCCACGCTCCTTTGGGCAGGAGACAAACCCTTGGAAGACCAAGCCACACCAACAATGGGACGAGGAAAAAAACGCGAAGGGGCCGATTCAGAATGCCATCTTTTTCTTTCCCAAGACCACTTTTTCGGGCACACCCACAATCTCCGTCGGCGAGAAGGAAGTGCAATTCTCCTGCAAGATTGCGGACTCCACGGTACGAGTGGGTTTCAGGCCGCAGGAAATGGTGGATCATTCCGGCCCCGCTTTGTGACCGCATGACCTACGCCCCCGCGCGGCCGCCGTGGCTGCCTGCCACTTTCTTTTTGAGGGCTGGAGAGCGGCCATCCTATAATCCCGGTAGAGGAATTTCGTGTCTCTTGCGTTTCCAGCGATGAGTCGCGGCAGACTTTCTGCGCAATCTCTTAACTTCTTGACTTCCCGCGCCCTGACGAGCACGGCCATGCGGATTGGCGCTTCTCTTTGCATCCTCTGCATCGTGTACTTCCTCTGTTTCCCGTATAGTACAGCGGCAAGAGCGCGAAGCTCCTCGGGCATAATCCAGCAAAGCCCGTCTCCCGCGACGCCAGTCGGAACGGCTCAGGCGAACTCCGGTCCAGAGGTCGCCAAAAATGCGGCCAAGCCTGGCGAACCTCTCGTGCCAGATCCCGCGCTTGCTCCAGCCCGGTCTTTGCTGCATGAAGGCAAACTGAGCGAAGCGGAATCAGCCATAAGAGACTTTTTGCGCGCACACGCGGACTCCGCGGATGCCCATTTTTTGCTGGGTTTCACCCTATTCCGAGAGATCCAAGCAAAATGGCTCGAAGCAGGGAAAGAGGACGTCGAAGCCTTGCGCTACAACACCGCAGATTCGAGCGGCCCCCCGGTTGCCTATCGCGAGGCGAAGGTTAAAGAATCGCTTGCGGAGTTTACCGCCGGAGCAAAATATCATGTTCCTAGCGCATTTGACCTGAAGGTCGTCGCCCTCGATTACATCCTGCTCAAAGACAACATCGACGCCGACCATTGGCTGACGCGCTCGCTCCAAGCGGACCCCCGCGACCCGCAAGCCTGGTATTACCTGGGGCGGATGAAATATAGTACTGGCCAGTTTCGCGAGGCAATTGAGGCCTTTGAGCAGTGCTTAAAACTCGAGCCCCGGAATGTGGAAGCGGAAAATAACGTGGGATTGTCCTATGAGGCTCTCCAGCGGCCCGATGAAGCCATCCAGGCCTTCGAGAACGCCATTGCCTGGCAAACGGAAAGCTCGGCCAAAGATCCCGAGCCGTTCATTGAGCTCGCGCACCTTTACCTGAACGAGAATCAGCCGGAAAAAGCCGTGCCCTACCTCTCGCAGTCCATTGCTATTTCTCCGAACGTATCTAAAGCGCACGAAGAGCTCGGAAAAGCTTACTCTCAGCTGCATCGGCTACCCGAGGCGCAGGCGGAATTGGAAAAAGCGGTTGAGCTTTCGCCGCAAGCTCCCAATCTTCATTGCATGCTTGCTGCTGTTTATCGCCAGCGGGGACTCGAGGAAAAAGCCAAATCAGAATACGATCGCTGCGCCGCCCTCTCCGGCACCCACTCTACGTCGTAGTCCCTTCGTCTCGGCTTTGCTTTGTGGAATCTGGTATCCAGCCGTGGGGCTGCGCGCTGCAGCCTAAGACGTTCTAGCGCAACATGCTGCTGAAGGATTCATTCCACCGTGAAATTTGCCAGTCGCCAGGCCGTGCTTCTTCCCATTGAACCCGTCGCCTGCATTTCGAGGCGGTAACTCCCTTTCGGGAGTTGGTCGATCGGGATCTTCCGTCCAATACGAAGCACGGAACTTCCCGCTTGCTTGTAGGACGCGGCGTCGATAGGCGCGAAATCCTCTTTGATCTTGCCTGTGTTCGAATCGAGAATTCTCATATGCACCGACACGGGCGCGGCTGGGTTTTCCGCGAGCTGCGGCTCGTACACTTCAAAGTAGGCAAACAGTGGTTCGCCTTTTGCGAAGCTTCTGTCGCCGGAGGGGCTAAACAAAATGTCCTTGCTCACCAACGGAACGTACTGTGGAGCAAAATTTGCTTGCGCATTTTCTTTGGCGGCGACGGCTGCGCTCCGAAGGCTCTTGCACAAAGCCACCGAACTCAGCGCCAGTTGCTTGCCATCGTAGGGTTCAACCGTGAGTGGCATTTTAGCTCGGCCGATATTCCACCCGTCGTTGAGAACCACCTCGAGATTGTAATTGCCAGCGGGAAGGTCAACCTGCGTTTCGTAGCGAGTTGGGAGCCAGAACGGGTCAGAACTGTCTAAAGCCGTTTTGATGGCCGCCTCATCCGGGGTAATTTCATTTGCTACATTCGGGAAGGCCAGGGCCAGAGTGCTATTTCCCGTGCCGCTATCGCTGACAGCCACCTTCCCGCCGGTACTCGGCGTGACCAAGCGCGGGACACCGGTCGAAAGATTCGCCGTACCCTTTTCCCACTCTATATACTTGGCTCCGCCTTGATCAAAGGTAGGCCAGTAAGAGGGATAGAGGAGATCGCTGAAGCGCACTGCAACCGTTCCGTCTTCCCTGCGAATCACGCCCATCACTCCAATCCTGGCGTAGAGCGTCCAGTTGGACGGGTCCCACTTGCGGTATAGATCATTCCACGGGAAATGGAGACATAGGTCCACGAAGGACTGGTTTCCTTTAGTGTAGAAAGTTGCTAGTTGAAGCGACAGCGGAATCTTCCCGCGCTTATCCGAAGCCAAAATCCGCTCCAACTCTTTTCCATGACGGGTTCCCAACAAAGGATCGGAGGGAGACTGTCCCGTGCAGTATTCATCGCGGGCTAAGACAAGCAAATTCGGGCGATCCACCTCCACTCGAATTTTGTGACACCCTTCCTTTGCGTCGCGCGGCACATACGCCAGAGTGTGAAAATCCGTGGTCACGAACGGCACCTTTTTAAGACCGCTCAGTTCGCTCAAACTCCATACTCCCCTCGGCGTGTCCGAGGCTTGCAGGTGCCACCCAAGATTATCCCGAACCACAGTTCGCCAGGCAGCTGCCTCGAAACTCCCAATCTGCTGTTCGGCACCGTCCTCAAAAATGCGAAAATCCTCGGCTTTGAGGCCTTGAACTTCCGTCACATCGCAGTCCTTCGGCAAATAGGGTTGTGTGGGCGTCAGCTTGAAGAAGGTAACCACCATCTCGCGCGCGCACGGCATCTCCCCCTTGGGAGCTTGAGCCATCCGCGCTGGGTCGTAAACGAATACAGGAACCAGAACCAGATTAGTCTGGACGGTAAGGTGTGCTTCGGGCGAAGTGGCCTGCGTGGATGCATCAGGCGAGCCTTTGGTCTGTACGACCGCAGCGAGAGCCGCTGCATAGAGCAGCGCAGCAACCGCCAAGAGCATCGCGCGCGCAACATTTCCTCTGCCCATTTTGCTTACCATCATTGCCCGCGACCTACGGATCCCCTCAGTTCTTCTCCTTCGTCTCCGTTGAACTGCATCACAATCCCTTCCAGAGAGCGGGCGTGACAGGATTAGGAGCAGCGCCAATTCGCCGGCCTGCATAAGCAAATCGGCCCATGGGAATTCACCTTCCATATGCGATAGGCTCCTCGCGGGCATTATGTCGCAAACTGCCTTGTTCGGCCAGCGGGATCCACAGTCCATTTTGAAGCACCTGAGGCAGGCAATTGGCCAAGACGATGCTCTGGTGGGCCCTGCGAAAACTCTTCCGTGGATGGTATAGTTTTTGCTCCTAGGCGTTTTTTACCCAGTGAAGCGATGACGAAATCGACGGGACCTGCGCCTCCCTCGCGACGGACGGAATTGCCCGAGCGAAAACCAACACGATTGGTCCCGCTAATCATTTTTCTCGTTGTTATGCTTCTTTCCTATGCTGGATTTCGCTCCTTGCTGGCGCAAGAAACGGCTCCGCGCACAGTAGTGAACCTCCAAGTCATCGTGGTGGACACCGAATCCAAGGCGCAGGAGGCTCTTGAACGCCTAAAGAAAGGAGAAAAGTTCTCTACGGTTGCGGCACAAATGTCCATCGATCCAACCGCGAGCAACGGCGGCTACGTCGGCGAAGCGGAAGTTGCGTCGCTGCGCCCGGAATTGCGCGCCGCGGTCGAATCGCTCCAGCCGGAACAGGTCAGCGGCGTCGTGCGGGTGCCGACGGGCTTTGTCATCTTGAAGTTGTTGGGCAGGAAACAGGAACCGAAGGCGCAAAGCAATACACTTGCCCCTGCTTCTGCGGAGCAGGGCGCGACAGGGCAGGGCATGGGTCCGAACCGCGACCTTCATCTGGCTGGGAAAGGCGCGATTCAATACCCCGTGGATGTGGCGGGGCAAGTCTTGGCCGATATGCTTTTCCAGAAGTTTCCCAAGCCCTCTGGGTGGGAACAGGATCTGCAAGAAGTGTGCACGGTTAGAAAACAGTCGCTTGCTGACGGGATTAAAGCGCTCGAGAAAATGCTGGCCGATACGGCGAAGATGGCGGCTACCACGCCTTTCGACGCAATTCAAACGCACTACGGATTAGCGCAACTCGAGGCCTATCAGGGCAACATGGATCCAGCCATGAGAGAGTGGCAAGCCGCCTACAAACTCGCGGTCACCGATGTGCCGGCAGGGATTCCGCAATTGACAGAAGCTCTCGGTGTCGCTTACTTGCACAAATCGGAAATGGAAAACGACGTTTATCGTAACCCGGTCGACCGATGCACTTTTCCGCCGCGCGCGAGCTTCTGTTACCAGCAGACTAGCGATTCGGAAAAGGCTATCGAGTACTTCACGAAATATCTGGAGCTCCTACCCGAACGGCCGGATGCCGTCCAGGTGAAGTGGCTGCTGAATCTGGCTTATATGACCCTGGGAAAGTATCCCGACGGCGTCCCGCAAAAATACTTGATTTCGCGGTCTGTCTTTGCCTCAAAGGAGAATTTCGGAAGATTCATCGATGTGGCGCCCGTAGCAGGCTTAAATTTCATTTCCATGGCCGGCGGCGTGGTTGCGGATGATTTCGAGAACAACGGTCTCTTGGACGTCGCGGTGTCCAGCTACGACGTGTGCCAGCCTCTGCGGTTCTTTCACAATAATGGCGACGGAACATTTACCGACCGCGCGGCGCAGGCGGGTCTCTCCGACCAGCTCGGCGGCCTGAACATGGTTCAGGCGGATTACAACAACGACGGCTGCATAGACATTCTCGTTCTGCGCGGCGCCTGGGAATTTCCCGTGCGTAAATCGCTCTTGCGGAATAATTGCGACGGAACCTTTACCGACGTCACGCGCGAAGCGGGCCTGGCCGAGCCTGCCACGCGCACCCAGGCTGCCGTTTGGGCGGACATCAACAACGACGGCCTCCTCGACCTTCTTGTCGGCAACGAAAACGGGCCGAGCCAGCTTTTCCTCAATAAGGGAGACGGAACCTTTCAGGACATTTCCGCCGCTTCCGGCGTCAACAAGGTTGCCTTCACCAAAGGCGTCACCGCCGCCGATTATGACAACGACGGCTACGTAGACTTCTACGTCTCCAACCTCTACGGCGGCAACTTCCTGTTCCACAACAATCACAACAACACGTTTACCGAAGTTTCCGAGCAGGCAGGCGTGCACCAGCCGCAATCTCAAACCTTTGCCACTTGGTTCTTCGACTACGACAACGACGGCTGGCCCGACATTTTCGTCACCACCTACTTTTTTTCCGCCGACGAAACTCTTCGCAGTTACCTCGCGCTTCCCGCGAACGCCGAAACACTCAAGCTGTACCGCAATCTGTGCAATGGGACTTTCAAAGACGTGACCGTCGAAGTTGGCCTGAACAAAATCAACATGCCCATGGGCGCCAATTTCGGCGACGTGGACAACGACGGCTATCTCGACATTTATTTGGCCACCGGAGGCCCCGAGTACGGCGCGATGGCTCCCAAAATGCTCCTTCACAACCGCGAAGGAAAATATTTCACCGACATCACCGCTTCTTCAGGCACGGGGGACTTGCACAAGGGCCACGCAGTCTCTTTCGCCGATCTCGCCAACAACGGACGCGAAGATTTATTGGTATCAATCGGTGGGCCGACTCCCGGCGACGCCCATCAGTTCCGCGTGTTTGCGAATCCCGGGAGCGCCAATGATTCGATCACCGTCAAATTGGTGGGCGTCAAATCGAACCGCGCGGGAATCGGCGCGCGCATCCAGGTGACCGTGGAAAATGAAGGACACGGCACCCGCTCGATTTACCGCACTGTCGGCAGTGGCGGCTCCTTCGGCGCCAATCCCATCCAGCAGCACATCGGTCTCGGGAAATCGGCGAAGATTGTGCGCTTGGAAGTTTGGTGGCCCGCCTCCAACTCGCGTCAGAGCTTCGCGAGTGTAGACAAGAACCAGTTCCTCGAGATCAAAGAGTTTGCCAAGCATTATACGAAGCTTTCGCGGAAACCGTTTCGACTTGGAGCTTCGAATCCCGCCAAAACGGACAAAACGGGCAAAACGGGAGATATGCAACCATCCGCGCCCAATCCGCGTTAGAATGGCGCGAATTAGCGAAGAAACGGGAATGCAACCATGAAGTGCCGTCCCTCTCTGCTGCTTTTGCTGCTCATTGCCGCCCCCCTCCTCTCCGCTGAAACGTATTCGGCTTCCGGTTTAGTCCTTCGCGCCGACAGCGAGCATCTTTCTATCGAAGTCTCCTGTCAGGCTATCCCCGGCTACATGGATGCCATGGTGATGACCTTCCCCGTGCACAGTGCCGCCGCGATGGATGGCTTGAAGCCCGGCATGATGATCGATTTCAAGCTGGACGTAAGGAAAGACGCGGCCTACGTCGAGCAAATTCGCGTTCATCGACATGAAAACACCGCACAGGAGCCCATGGCCGCGCGGCAATTGGAAATTCTCGATGCCGCGACCGCTCCGCCCTCGCGTGCCTCCCCGACTTTGGTCATCGGGCAGGCCGTTCCGGATTTCACTTTGATCGACCAGAGGCGAAAGAGCGTCGCGGTCTCCGCCTTCAAAGGCAAAGTCCTGGCAATCACCTTTATCTACACCAGATGCCCCCTTCCGAATTTCTGCTTTCGCATGTCCAACAATTTCGGCGTTCTCCATCAGCGTTTTGCCGATCGCATGGACAAAGACCTGGTCCTGCTCAGCATCACCTTCGATCCCGAGCACGACCAGCCGGAGACCTTGGCCGACTATGCCCGCACCTGGGCGAAGGACGACAGGGGTTGGCACTTCCTGACCGGACGCGCCGATGAAGTGAAGAATATCTGCCGCGAATTCGGCGTGAATGCCTGGCAGGATGAAGGCTTCTTGACGCATTCCCTGCATACCGTGATCGTGGATCGGCAGGGACGAGTCGCAGCAAACCTTGAGGGGAACGAATACACCTCGAAGCAGTTGGGCGACATGGTCGAAGCCGTGCTGCATCGAACTCGGTAGCACGCCTCGGCCCTGAGCCCGGAAGAATTGCGCTCTTAGGATGGCCATGACACGCTTCAAAGAACTACGGCGAATTCAAGAGGCCATTGAGCACAAAAATCAAACAGAACTTGAATGGGCGTTGGGCTATTGCCAGATGCGATGCAAAACAGCCAGGGAAGTCTACTCGATGAGAATGCAGGAAAAGTATTGGCATCAAATGGGGCAGAAGGTCCGTGCTGCTACGGAAAATTCAAAATGAGACTGGCTGGCCGCTGGAAGCCCTTAGTTATGGCGTTGGCTCTGTTGGCCTCTCGTCTTGAGAGCGCATCGGCCCAACCTGTCATCCCGAATCCCCGCGGCTTTTGCGGGTGAGGGATCTGCTTTTCGGCTTATGCGAGAGTTCTCATCGCGGACGTCAAGAGAACCATGACTTAGTGGATTTTGGTTTAGTCGGTTAAACTGAACGCTCTGCAAAAGGAGTCTTCCCATGAAAACGGCCTTCCGGAAAGCCTCAATTCCATTCTTCACCTTCTTGATCGCCGCCTCGCTCGCTTTGGCCAGCGACCCGCCCTGGAAGGGCAAACCCTATCCGGAGTGGAACGACAAGGACATCCAGCGCGTCTTCTCCGACTCCCCTTGGGCGCGCAAAGCCACAATTACTCGCACTTGGGCCGCGGTTACGCAAAAGGAGCTCCCCAACAATCCACAGCTCTCCGGTGCTGGTAGAGGGACGCCTACTCCGGGATCCGCAAACGATAATGCAGGAAACGACTTGACCTTTGATATTTATTGGGCATCTTCCCGCGTCGTGCGTGCGGCCACGGCGCGTAAGGCGATCCTGCACGGGGGAAAGAACGATCTGGATGTCGGTAAGTACGCGAGCCAGCCGCAGGAGGAGTATCAGGTCGTCGTACAGTCTGAGGACATGACTCCTTTCGTTCGCCACGACGAAAAGTCTTTCCAGGCCGGCGCTTTCCTGGAGCCCAAAAAATCCAAGCAGAAAATCGCGGCCAGCCATGTCGTTTACGAGCACGATGAAAAAGGCCAGGTCACCGCGGCCGTCTTCTTCTTCCCTAAGAAAACCGCCTCCGGTGAGCCCACGATTGGCACCGACGAAAAGAGCGTCGAGTTCAACTGCAAGCTTGAAGGCCCCAACTTGCGCGTCAATTTCGAGCCCCAAAAAATGGTCGACAACCAGGGCCCCGCCCTGTGACCTTGGCAGTGGTCTCTGACGTGTCAACTTCTGACTCTCGAAGCGGAGGCTTTGATGGTCCATATCCGACCCGCCGGCCGAATCCTGACCTGTTCCATTCTCGCTCTCATATGGTGCCAAACATGGCTTTGGGCCAAGCCAAAACCCGATCATTACCGCTTTGTCTTACCGTCAGGGTACATTGGCTGGGTCCAAGTCGTATTTGGCGTCCCCCCAAGGCCGCGCCCTACCCATCACTGAAGAAGGCAAAGAACTTGTGGTAAGAGTTGATGATTCGGGTGTGGCTCAAACAGGCCACTTGTGGGTTCACTTCCGCAATCCACGCGATGAGTTCTTCTACCAAATCAATAATCCCAGTGGAGATGAAACAAAACAAAGGACTTTAACTCCCTTTAGAATCAACACTTACGCAAAACCCGGGAGGGGGGCCTTCAGCAAAGCTGGAAGACTCATCGCTCTTATTCCCGACCTGCTCTGCTTTTTCCTTTTCGTGACCTCATTCGCAGCACTGGCTCATGCCCAATCTCCGGTCCAAGGGGACCTTCTCGCCGAGGCGAAGTCCCTTTTCCAGCAAGCTAAGTTCGCCGAAGCCGACCATTCCGTCCGCCAATACCTCAAAGACCATCCAGACTCCGCCGAAGGCCACTTCCTCCTCGGACACATTCTTTTCCGCGAAATTCAGGCGCAAGCTGTTTTGGAAGGTCAGTTCCAGTCCCAGGCTCACGGCTCGATGGGAAGCGCGCGGGCCGCTGCTTCCAGTCCTCAAGCCCCGCCTGTCTCAACAACAGCCCAGGAAATGGCCAAGTCCTCTTTGGATGAATTCACCGCCGGCGCAAGATTCCACGATCCTTCCGCCGCTGACTTGAAGGTGGTCGCTTTCGACTATGTCTTGCTCGGGGATTATCCCGACGCCGACAAGTGGCTGGCGAAGATGCTCGAGTGGGCTCCCAACGATTCCGAAGGCTGGTATTACTTCGGACGCACCAAATACAACCAGAACCGCTTCGCGGAGGCGATCAGTGCGTTTCAGCGATGCCTGAGGCTCGATCCCCAAAATGTGAAAGCGGAAGACAATCTCGGCTTGTCTTTTGCCGGCCTAGGCCGCAACGACGAAGCCGCCGCCGCTTACAAGCAGGCGATTGCCTGGCAGGAGCAATCCCTCGAGAAAAATCCCGGCCCTTATATTGATCTGGGCAGTCTTCTGATTGACGGGAGCCGTCCGCAGGAAGCGGTGCCGTTTCTTGTTCGCGCCATTGAAATCGCCCCGCGCGAATCCCGCGCACATGAACTGCTCGGGAAAGCCTATCTGCGCATGGATGATTTTCCCAAGGCGCAAACGGAATTAGAAAAAGCCATCGAGCTTTCGCCGCAAACTCCGAATCTCCACTGCATGCTCGCGCCCGTTTATCGCAAACAAGGACTTGCCGAAAAAGCCAAAGCGGAATACGACCGCTGCGCCGCCCTCACCGGCACCCACTCCATCCCGGAGACCCCTCGCCAATGAACCTCTCCCACCAATCCCATCGCGGACGTGTCATTTCGACCGGAGGGACGCCGCTTTTTGCCGTCTCGCAGCGAGAGAAATCTCCCTTCAGTTTTGGAGCGCAAGCCAGAACAATCGTTGCCGAAAATCGAATAGGGTTCTGGCAGGAACATCGACTTGGAGAATTTCTACGGCTCTTTGCTCTTTTCCTGCAACAATTCTTTCGCCCGCTCTGCGGTCTTGGCCCGTGCGCTTTCTTCCAGCTTGCTGAATACTTTCATTTCCGCTTGCGCTTCTTGGGTGCGCCCAAGCGCGCGATACGTTTGCGCTAGCAAAAAGTGTGTGGAAGCTTCGCCAGGATCGGTCTTCACGGCTGCCTCCAAATCCTTCACGGCTTCCGCGTGCCGGTCCAGCTTGATCAACGCCCGAGCGCGGTCCACTCGCGCCCCCATCAGGTCGGGACACGCAGCCAAAGCCTTCTGCAGTTCCGCCAGCGCTTGCGCGGAATCGCCGTGCTGCTCCAGAATAATGTTCCCGATTTTCCACTGTGCATCGCAATTCGAAGAATCGTTCACCAGCTCCGCGCGAAACTGCTCCGTTGCCGCATCCCACATGTTCAGCGCCCAATACGCATTTCCGAGATGGTAGTGCGTGCCCGCCTGCTGCGGCGCAACCTCCACTGCTTTTTTGTACTCGAGCAGTGCGCCGTCGTAATTCTTCATGCTTTCCATCACTTCGCCGGAGATTTCATGGACCCAGACGGAATTGGGATCCAGCCCGTTGAGTTTCGAAAGCGCTTCCTCCGACAATTTCATGTGCACCTTGCCGAGCAAATACCACACTTCCTGATTCTCCGGCTGGCGCTGGGAAAGTTGACGCAAATGCTCCGCCGCGCGCTCGAATTTCCCCAGCTTGATCAAGTCATTCGCGAGGAAGAGTTCGGCGTTGTTGTCCTTGGGGTTGGCGCGCAGCGCGGACTCCAGATTGCGCTCAGCCGCGGCGTAGTCTCCCATTTCATAAAGCGCTATGCCCAACAGCGCTGAAGCCGAAGTCATTTTCGGGTCGAGCTTCAGCGCCTTTTCGAGCACCGCGACGGCTTTCTTGTATTCGCGTAGCCGCACGTAAAGTGAGCCGAGATTGTTGTAGGCAGGAGCGAGGCGCGGCGCAATTTGCAGCAGAGATTCATAACTCGCCGCGGCGCCGGCAAGGTCGCCGTGCGCTTCCGCGGCCTTCGCTTC
>Ga0209059_1000725_pt1 | contig 15186 bp, 16 predicted proteins | sample GraSoiAngelo_151_FD_186165 | JGI IMG/M metagenome (GOLD analysis project Ga0209059, IMG submission 186165) | Grasslands soil microbial communities from the Angelo Coastal Reserve, California, USA - 14_1009_12_20cm (SPAdes) (version 2) | ecosystem: Environmental > Terrestrial > Soil > Grasslands ...
TGACCACGCCGAGCGGATGGCCGGCACTGACCGCCGACCCTGCGTTCGTCTCCGGCGAGAGTCACGGCATCCGGGACTTCCTCGAGGGCTGCGAGGCGGCGCTGATGGGCCGGACGACGTTCGAGCCCGCCCTCACCAACGAGCGCTGGCCGTGGCCGAACCTGAACGTGTTCGTGCTCGGTTCACGGCGTCCGTCCGGCACCCCGGACCACGTGGTCACCGACAGCGACCCCGCGCGGCTGCTGGAGAAGCTCCGCGCGGCCAACCAGGGCGGAGACGTCCACCTCGTCGGCGGCCCGCGCACGATCGAGACCTTCCGCGCGCTCGGAGCGCTCGACAAGCTCGAGCTCGTCGTGCTGCCGTTGCTGTTCGGAGCCGGGATGCGGCTGACCCCGTCGCTCGATCCCGACACCGGGCTGACCTTCGAGCGCGAGCGCGCCCTTCCGGGCGGCTCGGTGGAGATCGTCTACGCCGTGAGCGGACGCGCGAGTGGCTCGCCGGCGCGTGACAACGACTGGTCGCCAGCTTCGCAGCGGTCGGGTCGGAAGTAGCTCACGGTCCCGAATTCGGGCCGTTCGCGCTCGGAGGAGGCGCCCCCAAGACCTGCTCCGTGTAGGTCGATCCATCGGCCATCGTCGCTCGAACCGTCATCGCGGCCGTCGGCGTCACGTCGTCGGGCAGGAGGATCTCGTAGAAGTTGTCGACCGGCGCCCCGTGAAGCGTGCGCCCGTCGGCGAGCGTCGCGGCGACGTTCGTCACGCCGTCGACCGCCAAGCCCACCACCCGCTCGGGCTGTCCCTTACCTACGACATCCGGGTCGGAGATCGTCACCTCGATCGGCCGGTCAATTGGCGGAACGCATCCACCGCCGGACTCCTGGACCTCGCAGATCGCCCCTTGATTCACCCACGCCAGCGTCATTCCGGCCGGGCCGATTCGATGCGCCTGACCCGCGGCCGGTGTCGCGCCGGGCCCGATCATGCGCGTCAGGTCGGGGACGCCCGACACGGCGGTTCGAGTCATATGAAGGGAGGCGACGTGTGCCGGATCGAGCCGCGCCGTTGACGCGAGCGTGATTCCCGTTCTCTCCGCCCGGGCGCGATGAGGACGGAACGCGACGACCAGCGTAGTCGCGATGGCGAGGCATCCGGCGGCGGCGAGGGGGTAACGGCGCACGATCCGCCTACGCGTTCCAGTTGTAGATCTGACACGTAACTGTCGAGACGCCGAAGTTCTCCTCGTTCAGGCACGACCCCCAGTCGTAGCCGAACGACCCACGCGTCACGACCGGATTCTGCACGGAGCTTTCTTGGAAGCCGGCTTGAATCGTGCTCGAGTTCGAGAACCAGACCGCGAACCGGTAGCCGACCGGCCGCCAGACCTTGTTCGTCTTCCAGTACGCAGTTCCTGACGACGGGTTGCCGTGACCTCCGAGTGTTCCGTTGAAGTACTGCTTCGTCACGAAGTCGGCCTGCGCGGCCGGGACGGCGGCGACGAGGGCGACGAAGAGTGTTGCTATGACTGCGGCTCGCCTGATGGCCAAACGCTGCCACTTCTGCGGCCTCGTGTCAACTGGCCCGATTGGACACGTCCGACCGGCGGCGGTCGGTACGCTGCACCCGTGAAGCTCGCTCGGTTCCTGCGGCGCCACTGGCAGGATCCGCTGCTCGACGCCGACTACGTCGAGGACTTCCAGCAGGGCCCGCAGCGCGGGCGGCGCTACTCGCCCGGACGGTATCTGCGGCTACCGGGCCTCGAGAAGGATGCCGTCCCGTGGCCGCCCAAGGAGGGAACGTCGCGAGCGGCGCGCACGTCCGTCACCGCCACACGCTGGCGCGGTTAGCTTCGCCGCGGCTCCTCGCAGGGGCCGCGTTCGTCGTGCTCCTCGGGTCTGTCTCGGCCGCGCTCGCTCCGACCGCACGCGCGGCGCCCGCGTGCCGCTTCAGCCTGCGCGCCGCCGCGCTCAGCGACTCTGCTCGCACGGACATCGCGCTGACGATCCTCGCCTCCGCGCCCGGCTGCCGCACGCCCACGGTGCTCCGGTCGCTGCGGATCAGGATCTACTCACGCGCCGGCCGGCTTCGCGACCTGCGCGTCTTCCGTACGGTCCGCGCGCCGGGCGGCCGCGCGACGGTGACGCTCAAGGGGCTCGCGCGGCACGAGCGGCTCCGGCTCACCGTCCTCGTGGGAAGGCGCTCGCTCGCCGCCCGCGCGCTCGTTCGTCTCCGGCCCGACCTTGTCTTCGGCGCGACAACGCCCGCGAGCGTCGCGGCCGCCACCCCGTCCACCGTCGACGTGATCGTCGCCGAGGCGGGCGGCGACTTCGGGACGACCGCGCGCGTCGTGGCCTTCCTGGGCACGACTCCGATCGGCGCGGCGACCGTCCGAGTCCCCGCTGGACGCCGCGTTCGCGTCGGCGTGAACGTGACCATCCCGACCGCCGGCCAGAGCACGGTCGTCCTGCGTGTCGCCGACACGACCAATCGGGAGCGGGTCACGACGAACAACGAGGCGGACCTCATCGTCGAGGCGGCCGACTTCGCGCTCCAGCCGGCCCAGGTGCTCGTCCCGAGCCTCGCGGGCTACGGCGCGCAACTCGACCAGAATGTCTACGCCGCGATCAGCCGCGAGGTGGGCGTGACCGACCAGAACCTGCCCGACATGGAGGCGAAGGTCGTCGCGCTCCAGCCGCAGTTCGTCCGCATCTTCTTCAACGGAAACGCCTTCGCCGACCCCGACCTGATGCAGTCGTTCGTCCGCACGGTGCAGCTCGCGCAGCGCGCCGGCGCCGTCGTGAACGTCACCTGGGCCGGCGGCGGCGAGAGCGACCCCACGGGCACGATGGCGAAGTTCGCGGGCGTCCTCGTCGACCTCGTCCAGAAGCGACGGCTCACGAACGTGCGCTGGGTCACCGTGGAGAACGAGCCCAACCGGACGAGGATCACGCTGACGCAGTACGAGGCGCTCTACCGCGCGCTCGACAGCGATCTCACCGCCGCCGGCCTCCGGAACGAGATCCGCTTCCTGGGTGGCGACCTCGTCGAGGCGAAGAGCCCGCTTGGCCAGACCCAGGCCGACTGGCTCAGCTACCTCGCGACGCACATGGGCGACCTCCTCGACGCCTACTCGATCCACGTCTTCTGGGACTACTGGGACACTGCGAAGCTCGTGCGGCGGCTGATGGAAGTGCGGCAGATCGTCGACGCGCTCCCCGCCGACGAGCGCAGGCCGCTGTACGTGAGCGAGTTCTCGGCGCGCGGGATTCGCAGCTTGAACGGCACGAGCTACCCCGAGCCGGGGGTCTACGCCGACGGGACGCCGCTCCCGGACACGACGATCAACGCCTTCCAGCATGGATGGTTCGACGTCCTCGCCGCCCGGCTCGGCTACGCCGGCACCGTGAAGTGGGACGGCTACGTGGCCAAGTACGACCGCGGGACGCAGGACTACTCGCTGATCGGCCCGCCCGGGCAGGGCTGGCCGCTCCGTCCCGTCTACAACCTGACGCGCCTCTTCACGCTCACGACGAAGCCGGGCTGGAAGGTGGTCGGCGTCGCGGGCTCGGCGGGCACGAAGCTCGTCGCGGGCTACACCGGGCCCAAGCGGCAGATGACCGTGATCGGGCTCGACACCTCGGGCGCGTCGCTCGCGGCGCCGTCGCAGACCGTCGTCTCCTACAGCGTCGGCGGGCTCCCGCCCGACTCGTCCTTCCAGCTCGACGTCTGGAACCCGGACGGAAGCGGCGCGGTCGCGGCGCCTACGCCCGCTCGGAGCGACGCCGCCGGGCTGGTGCAGATCACGGCGCCGCTCCAAAGCGTCTTTGCATTGACGACCCTCGGATAGCAGCGTCCTAGACTCGGCGGCATGAGCTAACGGCGTTCAATGCAGGCAGCGGTTGAGCGCGGCTGCCGAGCCTGCGGCGGGGCGCCCATACCACAGCGCGAGGATCCGGCCCGACGACTGAGCCGTTACGCGTGCGCCTTCGGCGTCGAGCACCCCCTGCAGCTGCTTTGCGCCCACGTCTCGTCCCACCCGGAGCAGCGTGCCTCGGTCGCCGCCGAGCTCGATCTCGTAGACGCCGTTCCCGCGGCGGCCGACGAGCTCCTTCCAGGGCGCCGCCTCGCGCAGCATCGGCGAGAGCTCGACCTTCGCGCCGCCGCCCCTCAGGCAGTTGGCGACCTCGCCGAGACCGGCGTTACGGGTGCTGTCGGCGTACCCGACCGCAGCGAGCACGAGAGCGACCCCCAATCCAGCCAGCATCCGCATGAACCGCAGCTCCCACGAGGAGAACGACCTCTCTCACAATGTGCGAGATTTCCCGGTTGCGCTACCTCAGCTCGAGGGAGCGGACCGACCGGTCGTTTCAGACGGACGAGCAGGCCAAGCCTGCCCGTCCTGAAGTCGGCACCGCAAGCGGTGCCTTCAGCGCCAGACCACGGAAGCGACCTCGATGGGTCGCGCAAGCCCCTTCAGCTGCACCTCGCGACGCTCGCCGCCGTCCAGGCCCTCGGCCTCGAGCGTCGGCCAGCTCGCCAGCACCTCGCCCGCCTCGGCGAGCGCGCCGATCCGCGCCGCCTCGTGGACGCCGCGGCCGCGATAGGCGGCTCCGTCGCGCGAGGCCTCGGTGGCGTGTTGCCGTAAACGACTGCGGTGGATGCGGCGCGAGCGCCCAGCCCTCGTCCAGCGCGCCCGAGGAGACGAGGAACGAGCCCTGGAGGTGGAGCGCCAACGCCTCGAGGTCGCGGTCTCCGTGCCGGCGCCCCAGGTCGGCCGCACGCTCCGCCCATGCGATCGCGTCGTCGAGCTCGCCCTTGGCGCCGGCGCGGAAACGCCCGCCGAAGCTCGAGGTGCCCGTGCTGGGGCGATTCCGGCTCGTCGGCGAGCAACCACTCCGCACGCGCCATCCACCCGCGCGCCATCGGCGTCTCCAGGCGCCTGAAGTGCGTCGAGGAGAGCTCGAGCGCCAGCCGGGCGGCGCCGCGGCGATCGCCCCGCTCGACGTAGGTCGCATACGCGCGCTCGCGGATACCGATCGACGCCTGCGGTGCCGTCGTCAGGACGTTCGGGCTCAGCCCGGACGTCTGTCTGAAACAACCGGTCTACCCACTGGGGCTCGCTACGCCAGGTAGTAGACCAGGAACGCGATGAGGATCACGATCGCTGCCGCGGCGCCCACGAGCAGCGTCACGCCGGAGAGCGCGATGAAGGGCGTGCGCTCGCTGCGGCCGCGACCGGCCTCCGCGACGACGTCCTGAACGGCGTCCTTCGGCTCCTCCACTGGATCCATGGTTGTGGCATACCCGACCGACTGGTTGGCTACGCACGTGCGGCACTACGACGTGCTCGTGCTCGGAGGCGGGTCGGCCGGCTGCGTGCTCGCGGGCCGCCTGTCCGAGGACGAGAGCCGCTCCGTCTGTCTCGTCGAGGCGGGGCCGGACTACGGCGCGTACGCGGACGGCGGCTGGCCGCAGGAGCTCCTCGAGCCGGGCGGCATCCCGGAGACGCACGAGTGGAACCCCGAGGAGAGCTGGTTCACTCCGCTCCGGGCGAAGGTGATGGGCGGCTGCTCGGCGCACAACGCATGCCTCCTCGTCTGGGGCACGCCCGAGGACTACGACGCGTGGGGGCCCGGCTGGACGTTCCCGGAGCTCGAGCCGCACCTCCGCCGCGCCGAGCGGACGATCGCGCCCCGCCCGCGCGTCTACGACGCCGACGAGCTCTCGCCGTGGTTCGAGGGCGTCGTCGCCGCCGGTGCCGAGGTCGGGCTGCCGGTGCTCGAGGACTTCAACGACCCGGACGCGCTCGAGGGGATCGGCTTCGGCCCGTTCAACATCCAGGACGGCGTGCGCTGGAACGCGTCCTTCGCGTACGTCGATCCGGCGCGGACGCGGCCGAACCTGACCGTCCTCCCCGAGACGCTCGTCGAGCGGGTGGTCGTCGAGGACGGCCGCGCGCGCTCGGTCGCGACCGACCGCGGCGAGCTGGCCGCGGACACGATCGTGGTCGCGGCGGGGGCGTACGGCTCGCCGGCGATCCTGCTCCGGAGCGGGATCGGCCCCGAGAACGACCTGCGCCGGCTCGGGATCGGCGTCGTCCAGGCGAGCGACGCCGTGGGCACGAACCTCCTCGACCACCCGTCCGTCAAGCTCTCCTTCGACGGCACCGAGGCGCTGCGAGACGCGACCGCGCGGGCCGCGCCCGTTCCGTTCACGAACGGCGCCGTCAAGGCGCGCACCGACGGCTGCGCGGACGGGACGTGGGACGTCCACCTCCTTCCCGTCGTGAGCCGCACCGGCGAACGTGCGCACCTCACCGTCGTCGCGCTGCAGCCTCGCTCGCAGGGCTCCGTGCGCCTCGCGTCGGCCGACGCCACCGTCTCGCCGAAGATCGACCACGGCTTCCTCGCGGAGCCCGAGGACACGGAGCTCCTCCTCGGCGGTCTCGCCTTCGCGCACCGGCTGGCCGCGCCGGAGCCGCTCCGCCGCCTCGGCCGAGTCGCCGAGATGGACGACCGGGAGCGCGTCCGCTCGACGCTCGCTGCGATCTTCCACCCGTGCGGCACGTGCGCGATCGGCGCCGTGGTCGACCGCGACCTGCGCGTGCACGGCGTCGAGAACCTCTACGTCGGCGACGCGTCGGTGATGCCGTCGATCCCGCGCGCGAACACGCACCTCACCGTGCTCGGCATCGCCGAGAAGCTGGCCGCAGCGCTGTAGGATCAAGTCCGTGGCGACCGCGGCCCCCGAGCGGCTCTACTTCACCGGCGACGACGAGGCCGACGCGCTCATCGCCCAGGATCCGCTCGCGCTACTCATCGGGTTCTCGCTCGACCAGCAGGTGTCGGTGCAGAAGGCGTTCTCGTCGCCGCTCGAGCTGAAGCGCCGGCTCGGGAGCCTCGACGCGGAGACGATCGCGCGCACCGACCCCGGCACGCTGGAGGAGATCTTCCGGCGCAAGCCCGCGCTGCACCGGTACCCCGGCTCGATGGCGCAGCGCGTGCAGGACCTCGCCGCCGCGATCGTCGAGGACTACGGCGGCCGGGCCGAGCGCGTCTGGACCGAGGCGGCCGACGGCGCGGATCTCAAGAGCCGCCTCTCCGCGCTGCCGGGCTTCGGCGACATGAAGGTTCGGGGCATGCTCGGCGTGCTGGCGAAGCGCTTCGGCATCCGGCTCGAAGGCCTCGACGACGTCGTTCCCACGCATCCGACGCTCGGCGACGTCGACTCGCCCGAGGCGCGCGAGCGCTACCAGGAAGCGAAGCGCGCGTACAAGGCGCGGACGAAGGCGCAGCAGTCCGGCTGATCGAGATCCGGACGCTCACCGACGGCGGCCAGACGCCGGTCGAGATCGCGCGCGCACTGGCCGGCTTCGTCTCCGCCGCGGAGCGGACGCTCGACGTCGCGGTCTACGACTTCCGCCTCGAGGACGAGCCCGAGCGGCTGGTGGCCGGAGCGCTCGAGGACGCGGCCCGACGAGGCGTGGCCGTGCGACTCGCCTTCAACGAGGACCACCGCAAGCCGGCGCCGGTCCCGCCGCCGCCCGAGGGCGATCCGAGCACGATCGACGAGCTGGACGTGCCGACCCGCGGCATCCCCGGCGTCCCCGACCTCATGCACCACAAGTACGTGATCCGCGACGGCACGTCCGTCTGGTCCGGCTCGACGAACTGGACGATGGACTCGTGGTCGCGGCAGGAGAACGCGATCGTCACCGTCGACTCGCCGGAGCTCGCCGCGCGGTTCACGCAGGACTTCGACCAGCTCTGGGAGACGAGGGACGTGGAGAAGACGGGGAAGGTCGACACCGATCCCGTCGCCGTCGACGGCCGCGAGGTGCGTGCGTGGTTCTCGCCCAAGCGCGGCGAGCGGCTCGCGCACCGGATCGCGCTCGCGCTCGGACATGCGAAGGAGCGGGTCCGGATCGCCTCGCCGGTCATCACCTCCGGCCCGATCCTCGGGACGCTGGCGGAGGTCGTCTCCGACGGCAAGGTCGACGTGGCCGGCATCGTCGACGTGACGCAAATCGAGGAGGTGCTGCGCCAGTGGGAGGCGAACGGCAACGCGACGTGGAAGATGCCCGCGCTCGAGGCCGCGCTCACGCGGGCGCAGTTCTCGGGCAAGCGCTCGACGCCGTACGCGCCCGGCAGCGTCCACGACTACATGCACGCGAAGGTGACCGTCGCCGACGACACGGTCTTCGCCGGCAGCTTCAACCTCTCGCACTCCGGTGAGCTGAACGCCGAGAACGTGCTCGAGATCGAGGACGCCGAGCTCGCGGGGCGCATGACCGCGTTCGTCGACGAGCTGCGCGGCCGCTATCCGGCCGTGGAGCTGTGAAGGCGCTTCCGCTGCTCGCAGCCGTCCTCGGTCTCGCCGCCGCCGCGCCCGCGCCGCCGCGCCTCGCCGGCTGCCCCGTCTTTCCCGCCTCGAACCCGTGGAACCAGCGCGTCGACAGGCTTCCCGTGGTCGCCGACTCGGCGACGATCGTGGCGTCGATCGGCCGCGACCTCCCCGTCCACGCCGACTTCGGCTCCAGCCTGTGGCAGGGCGCGCCGATTGGGATCCCGTTCGACGTCGTCGGTCGCGGTACGCCGCGCTCCCGGGTCGTGTTCGACTACGCCGACGAGAGCGACCGCGGCCCCTACCCGATCCCGGCCGGCGTGCACGTCGAGGGCGGAGGCGACCGGCACGCGATCCTCGCCGACCGGAGCTCGTGCCGGCTCTACGAGCTCTACGCGCTGCGGGAGGTAGGCGGCCGCTGGCACGCCGGCTCCGGCGCGATCTGGAGCCTGCGCTCGAACCGGCTCCGGCCGGCGGGCTGGACCTCCGCCGACGCGGCCGGCCTGCCGATCCTGCCCGGGCTCGCGCGCTACGACGAGATCGTGCGCGGCGCGATCCGGCACGCGCTCCGCTTCACGGCTCCCAGGACGCGACGCGCGTACGTCTGGCCGGCGCGGCACTTCGCGAGCGACTCCACCGACCCGCGTCTGCCGCCGATGGGTCTCCGCCTGCGCCTGAAGGCGTCCTTCGACACGCGGCCGTTCCCGCGCCAGGCGCGCATCGTGCTCGTCGCACTGAAGCGCTACGGGATGCTGCTCGCCGACAACGGCTCGAGCTGGTACGTGAGCGGCGCGCCCGACCGGCGCTGGTCGAACGCCGAGCTTCATACTCTGGCCCGCGTGCACGGCTCCGACTTCGAGGTCGTCAAACCGGCGACGACCGATCGCCCGTAGTGGCAGGCATGAAGCGCCTCGCGCTCCTCGTCGGACTCGTCGTCGTCCTCGCGGGCTGCGGCGGGAAGAGCGGCGGCTCGAAGACGGTCGCCGCGCCCAGCAGCGGCGGCGGCCAGACGATCCAGGTCAAGGAGTCCGAGTTCAAGCTCACCCCGTCGTCGTTCACGGTCGCGAAGCCTGGGACGGTGACCTTCGAGGCGACGAACGCCGGCACCATCGGGCACGCGCTCGAGGTGGAGGGCAACGGCGTCGAGGAGAAGACGAGCACGATCTCCCCGGGCTCGAGCGCGAAGCTCACCGTCGACCTCTCGAAGAACGGCACCTACGAGGTCTACTGCCCGATCGACGGCCACCGGGCGATGGGCATGGAGGCGAAGCTCGTCGTCGGCGGCGCCTCGGCCGGCGGTGGCGGCACGACGACAAACCAGACGACCTCGACGAAGTCGAGCGGCGGATATGGCTACTGAGCGGCGCCGCTCTCGAGCCGCTCTTTGAGCCGAGCCTGATCCTGCGGGACGTGCTTGCGCGCATCGCGGCGCGCGAGCGGCGCGAGCAGCTTCCCCATGCCGTGGCCGACCAGGTCGAGTTCGAGCGTGACGCGCGAGCGCCTGCCGTCGTCGAGCGGCTCGACGGTGATCGAGCCGAGGGGGCGGATCGGGCCGTCGAGCCCGCGGAACGCGGCTCTCCGCGGTGGGTCGTGCTCGGTGATCTCGTAGGTGACCCGCTGGCGTCCGCCGGGAACGCGGCGCGTGTCGACCGCGCGCGAGCCCACCCGCGTCGGCCCCTCCGTCAGCAACTCGACGCTCTCGATTGCCCCCTGCCATTCGCCGTGCCGGCTCAGGTCGTCCAGGTAGGCGAAGACCTCCTGCGGGCTCTTCGCGATCTCGACCGTCTCCACGATTACCGCCATCGATGCCTCCTCGTCCGGTTCAAGCGATCTTTGCGCGCCGGCGAAGGTCGCGCAACGCGATCCGCGCGGCCGAGTAGCCGCACATCCCGTGGACACCCCCGCCGGGCGGTGTCGCGGCCGAGCAGAGGTAGACGCCGGGAAGCGGCGTGCGGTAGGGCACCCGCCGCCGTACCGGGCGGAAGACGAACTGGCCGAGGTCGGCCGCCCCGCCGTTCAGGTCGCCGCCGACGAGGTTCCGGTTCTTCGCCTCGAGGAGCGGCGGCGCCAGCGCGCTTCGGGCGAGGACAAGCTCCCGGAAGCCCGGCGCGAAGCGCTCGACCTGCGCCTCGATCGCGTCGGTCATGTCCTCGACCGACCCGTTCGGCACATGGCAGTACGCCCACGCCGTCTGGCGGCCGGGCGGCGCGCGCGTCTCGTCGAAGAGCGTGTGCTGGACGAGCAGGACGAATGGCCTCGGGCTCGTCCGCCCGCTCCACGGCTCCCACTCCGACGCGGAGATCTCGTCGAGCGTGCCGCCGAGATGCACCGTCCCTGCGCGCCTACACTCCTCCGCGCGCCACGGGATCGGACCCTCGAGCGCCCAGTCGAGCTTGAACGCCCCCGGCCCGTGGCGGTAGCGGCGGAGCGCGCGCTCGTAGCCCTCCGGCAGCCGGCCGCGGGAGAGGCGGATGAGCTCGCGCGGGACGACGTCGGCGAGCACGAGGTCCGCGCGGGGGAGCTCGTCGACCGGGCTCGACGGATGGACGGCGCCGCCGAGGTCGACGAGCCGCTCGACGAGCGCGTCGGCGAGCATCTGTGCGCCGCCGCGCGGGAAGCCCCAAGACGCGGCGTGTCCCATCACCAGCAGCGCAAGCCCGAAGCCCGCGCTCGGCCGCCGCTCGAGCGGCAGCATCGAGTGTGCGGCGTGCCCCGCGAGGAAGGCCCGCGCACGCTCGCTCTCGAAGGTCGCCTCGGCGAGCGAGCGCGCGGCCGCGAGCCCTGCGCGCAGCGTCCGTTGAAGCCGAGCCGGCCCGAGCGCGCGCGCCAGCCCCGCGAGTGCGCGCGGCGGCGGCGGCCACGGCCCGAGCGCCACCGGCAGGACGGCTCCGAAGTTGTCGACGAGCGGGCCGACGAGCTCCTCGTACGCGCGCCCGTCCGCCCCGCCGATCGAGTCGGCCGTCGCGTCGAGATCGCGCTCGAGCACGATCGCCGTCCCGTCGTCGAGCGGATGCGCAGCCGCGGCCGGCGGATCGACCCAGTCGACCTCCAGCGCGAGCTCGCGGAAGAACGGCGAGCCGCGACCGAGCGGATGCACGGCCGAGCAGAGGTCGTGCACGAAGCCCGGCAGCGTCAGCTCCGCGCTTCGCGTGCCGCCGCCGATCGTGTCGGACGCCTCGTGCACCTCGACGTCGAGGCCTGCCTGCGCGAGCGTGATCGCAGCGGCGAGCCCGTTCGGGCCTGACCCTATGACGACGGCGCGCCTAGGCAGAGAGCCGCGTCCAGTACAGAGTGGTGCGCATGAAACGGCGGTGCGGCTTGCCTGTCCCCGCCGCGAGGTCGAGCACAATCGAGTCCGGGTCGAGGCCGAGCGCGCTCACGCGAGTCGCGTCCACACGAGCTCGATCTCGACCGGGAGCCGGTACTCGCCCGAGAGCGAGTCGAGCAGCCGGCGACGCAGCGCCTCCCGCTCCGCCTCGTCGAGCGAGGCGATCGAGCTGGTGGAGCAGAAGAGCGTCGCGAGCTCTTCCGCCGACCGCGCCGTCTCGTCGCGGAGCCTCTCCTCGCGCGGCGCCTCGAAGCGCGACCCGTCGAACGCGCCGCGCCACGCCTGGACGTCGGCCCGGAAGCAGCGCCCCGAGCGCTCGAACGGCTCCCGGAGAAGCTCGGTCGCCGCCGCCGGGATCGGCGGGTCCGTCTCCCACCAGTCGTTCCAGAGCAGCACGAGCCCGCCCCGCGGCCGGAGCACACGTGCGATCTCGGCGAGAGCCACAGCCGCCTCGAACCAGTGGAAGGCGTCGCCGACGAACACCGCGTCCGCGGACGCGTCCGGAAGCGGGATCCGCTCGGCCGTTCCGGCGCGCGACTCGATCTCCAGCAGCGCCCGCATCCGCTCGTCGGGCTCGACCGCGACCACCCGGTCGAAGCGCTCGGCGAGGAGCCGCGTGAGCTTCCCCGTCCCGGCGGCGAGGTCGACGACCTCCGCCTCTCGACCGAGCCCGAGCAGCGCCGCCGCCCGGTCGACGGCCGCGGGCGGCCACTCCGGTCGAACCCTCTCGTAGTCGGTCGCGGCGGCGCCGAAGCTCTGCGCCAGGCGCATGCTCGCTACGCCACGCCCGCCAAAAGGAACGCGCGGTTCTCCTTCGCCATCTCGCGTGCGATGACGAGGCGCTGGATCTCGTTCGTGCCCTCGTAGATCTGCGTGATCTTCGCGTCGCGCATCATGCGCTCGACGGGGTACTCCTGGATGTAGCCGTAGCCGCCGAGGATCTGGACGGCGTTCGTCGTGACCTCCATGGCCACGTCCGAGCAGTAGAGCTTCGCCATCGCCGAGATCTTCGTCAGCTCCGGGCCGTCGACGCCGTCGTCGATGAGCTGGCCGCACTTGTAGAGGAGCCCGCGCGCCGCCTCGCACTTCGTCTCCATGTCGGCCAGCATCCCGCCCACGAGCTGGTGCTCGGCGATCGGCTTGCCCATCGTCTCGCGGCTCTTCGCGTACTCGAGCGCGTAGTCGGTGGCGCCCTGCGCGATCCCGAGGCCCTGCGCGCCGATCCCCGGCCGCGAGCGGTCGAGGACGCGCATCGCGATCTTGAAGCCCTCGCCCTCCTCGCCGATCAGGTTCCCGGCCGGGATGCGGCAGTCGTTGAAGAAGATCTCGCCGGTGGTCGAGCCCTTGATCCCCATCTTCGGCTCGATCCGACCCACCTCGAAGCCGGGCGTGCTCGCCTCGACGACGAAGGCCGAGATCCCGGAATGGCCTTCGCCCGGACCCGTCTTCGCGAAGACCGTGTACAGCTCGGCCACGCCGGCGTTCGTGATGAAGCGCTTCGAGCCGTTGAGGACGTACTCGTCGCCCTCGCGCCGGGCCTCGGTGCGCATCGCCGCCGAGTCGGAGCCGGAGCCGGGCTCGGTGAGCGCGTAGGCGGCGAGCCACTCGCCGCTCGCGAGCCGCGGCAGCCAGCGCTCCCTCTGCTCGTCAGTTCCGGCCAGCCTGAGCGCGAGCGAGCCGAGCTTCTGCACGGCGATGATCAGGCCGCTCGTCGCGCAGACCTTCGAGATCTCCTCGATCGCGACGAGCGCGAGCAGCGAGCTGGCCCCGAGCCCGCCGTGCTCCTCCTCGTAGAGGATCCCGAAGAGCTCGTGCTCGCGGAAGAGCTCGACGACGTCCCAGGGGAACTCGGCCGTCCGGTCGATCTCTGCCGCCCGCGGCGCAATCCGGTCGCGCGCGAGCGTGCGCACGAGGTCGCGGATCTCGCGCTGCTCGTCAGAGAGCGGGTCGGCCGCCACGGGAGGAGTCTAGAAGCGGTCCAGATCCCTCGTGTCAGGCGACCAGGCCCGGCAGAAGACGTAGGCCGCCGCGGCAAGCCCGGCGGCGCCCATCGCGACGGCGATCCAGATGCGCAGGTCGACGGTGGTCGTCAGCGCGACGAGCAGGAGCGGGAAGTACGCGAGCACCTCGAAGAGGGCACCGACGACGAGGCAGTCGCCCGCGAGCCTGAGCGGGTTCTGGCCGTTCGGCAGCAGCAGGTCGGCCTGCGTGACCCGCGGCATGGGGTGCAGCGGGTGCGTGCGCAGCCTGATCGTCGCGCGGCCCCAGCCCTTCCGGTCGTCCTCGGCGCCGAAGATCCGCTCGAGCGGGCCGCCCGGCTCGACGTGCGGGCGTACGAGGTCGTCGTCGCCTGCGTCCGGCACGCCGAGATCCTACGCCCCGCGGTTGTGGCTGAGGACCTCGACGTTGTTGCCGTCCTGATCGAACACTTTGGTAATATCTCTCGTAGAGGGCAAGGATTCATGTTCGACGTCTATATCCGGGTGAGCAGGCTGGGGGAGCGCTCCGAGGGGGAGGCGACCGAGGTCTATGAGGCGCAGTGTCGGGCCTGGGCCGAGCGGGCGGGGGTCGGCGTCGATCTGGTCGAGGAGGACACCGACGTCAGCGGCGCCACCGCGGTCGCCGAGCGGAAGCTGGAGCGTCTGATCCAACGCGTCGAGGGGGGCGAGTCGGAGGGCATCATCACCCCCTACCTCGATCGTTTCGGACGCGACCTGATCGAGGGCGCGCTCGCCTATCGACGGCTGAAGCTAGCCGGTGGCCGCTTGGTCTGCGTCCACGACGGGATCGACTCCGAGCGGCCGGGCGACGAGTTCCAGTTTCAGATCCGGATGGTCTTCGCCGAGGACTACCTGCGGCGCACGCGCTCGAACTTCCAGGCGGCGGTCGAGCGCGCGGCCGCGCGCGGCGTCTACCTGGCGGGCAGAGCGCCCTTCGGCTACCGCAAGGACGAGCAGGGGAAGCTGGTCGTCGACGAGCAGCGCGCCCCGCTCGTCGTCGAGCTCTATGCGCGCCGCGCCGGCGGCGCCAACGTCGGCCAGCTCACCCGCTGGCTGCAGGGCGAGGGCGTCGAGATCACCAAGTCGGGTGTGCGCTCGATCCTCAAGAACCGCGCCTACCTGGGCGAGATGCGGGTCCAGAGCGGGCGCCGGGGCGCGCCGAGCGTGCGCAAGAACCACCACCCGCCGATCCTGAGCGACCAGCAGTGGGAGGCAGGCCAGGTCAAGCACGACTACGTCCCCCGCAGCGGGCTCACCAAGGACGCCCGCCTGCGTGGGCTCGTCTACTGCGCCAGCTGTGGCAAGCGCTGCAAGCTGACCCTGTACGGGCCCGCGGGCAAACGCAAGACGACCTACACCTGCACCTACGAGCGCTGCCCCGCACACGCGGGCATGAAGGCGAGCAAGCTCGACGCCCACATCGACGATCTGCTCTGGCGGGCCGCCGCCGAGCACGAGCCGCACGTCGAGGCCGTCATCCTCGGCGACCGCCGCTACAGCGAGGCGCTCCTCGCCGTGG
>Ga0209059_1000726_pt1 | contig 15152 bp, 11 predicted proteins | sample GraSoiAngelo_151_FD_186165 | JGI IMG/M metagenome (GOLD analysis project Ga0209059, IMG submission 186165) | Grasslands soil microbial communities from the Angelo Coastal Reserve, California, USA - 14_1009_12_20cm (SPAdes) (version 2) | ecosystem: Environmental > Terrestrial > Soil > Grasslands ...
TCCTGGCGGCAACCTGCTTTATGCTGCTGCGGGCGACGGCTCGGTGCTGGCTATCGATCTCAACCGCAACACCGTAGACCATGAGCTGCCCACGGACGTGAAAGGCTACGCCATCGCCTATGATCCCGCGCACCACATGATCTTTCTTCCCGGTGGCCGCGAAGGCCGTTCCAAGATGGTGATCCTCAGCCCCAGCGGAGTAACCGAGCCCAACAAATTGCAGAACGCCGCCAGCCCGCCTCCGGGCGCCGAGCAGAAATCGGCGCAGACGGCGATGAAAAAGTAGGGAAACCGTCAGCATTCAGCCTCTGGCCTTTCTTCGCAAGGCAACGAACGCCTTGGAAACGCAGAGGAAAGGAGTAAGCAGAGGAAAATCAGCACAATATCCTCAATAATCGTGTTATTGGCCGCGCTACGTTAAACTCTCCAGAGCAGCAGATTTGCAAATCCTCCGTTTCCTCCGTTCCTCCGTGTTTCAAAGGTGTTCGTTGCCTATTCAGAATGGTCAGGCTGACGGCTGACTGCTTCTTTACGTTATAATCCGCCAATCGCGAGCGCCCACTCGCAAAAGGCGGATTTATGAAAAAATCACTGGTTGTCCTTTTTCTCCTGATGAGCACATTCCTGAACGCCACCGATAAAGACAAAGCCGCCAGCGACGCCGCTGCTCCCCCGCCGCCACCCCCGCCGGTCGCCAAGGCGATGCATACGGAGAACCACATCAACGGCGGCAAGCTGGTGGACGACTATCACTGGCTGCGCGATAAATCCAATCCGGAAGTCGCCAAGTACCTGGTGGACGAGAACACCTACGCCGAAGGCGTGATGAAGCCGACGACCGCCTTGCAGCAGAAGCTCTATGACGAGATGGTGAGCCACATCAAGGAGACCGACGTTAACGTTCCTTATAAAGAGGGCGGCCACTTTTATTATTCGCGCTGGGAGAAGGGCCAACAATATCAGATCTTCGCCCGCAAAAAGGGCAGCCTGGAATCGCCGGAGGAGATCACGGTTGACGTGAACGAGTTGGCCAAGGGGCAGCCATTCATGTCGCTGGGCGCGTATGAGGTGAGTGATGACGGCAACCTGCTGGCTTACTCCACTGACAATACCGGCTTCCGCCAGTACAAGCTGCGCGTGCGCGACCTGCGCACCGGCAAAGACTCTGAGGTGATCGCGGACAAGGTGGGCTCGGTCGCTTGGGCCAACGACAATAAGACCGTTTTCTATACCGTGGAAGAGGAAAAGACCAAGCGCCAGTACCGGCTGTATCGGCATGTGATCGGCGCGGAGTCCGGCAAGGACGAGCTGGTTTACGAAGAGAAAGACGAGCGTTTCAACATCGGCGTGGGAAAATCGCGCAGCGGAAAGTACATTGCGCTGCAAATCGGCAGCCATACCACATCCGAGCAGCGCTTCCTGGATGCCTCCAATCCAACGGGCGAGTGGAAGCTGATCGCGCCGCGCCAGCAGGATGTGGAGTACTACGCCGACGACCACGGCGACCAATTTCTGATCCGCACCAATGATAAGGGCCGCACCTTCCGGCTTGCGACCGCTCCCGTCAGCTCTCCCGGAAAGGAGAACTGGAAAGAGATTGTTCCCGTCCGCGCGGACGTAATGCTGAACGACATCGAAGTCTTTCAGGACTTTTACGTCATGGTGGAGCGCGAAAACGGCTTGCCCCAGCTTACGGTGATCAACTTCGCGAGCGGCGAGAAGAAGCGCATTTCCTATCCGGAGCCGGTGTACACGGCTTCGGCGCAGATCAATCGCAAATACAAGACCAACAAATTCCGTTACGCCTACCAGTCGCTGGTCACGCCGGCTTCGGTCCTCGACTATGACGTGGAGAAGCACGCCTCCACGCTGCTGAAGCAAACCGAGGTGCCCGGCGGATATGATGCCGCAAAGTATCAATCAGAGCGCGTCTGGGCCACAGCCAGAGACGGCGTGAAGGTGCCCATCTCCATCGTCTATCGCAAGGACCTGAAAAAGGCAGACGGATCCAATCCTCTTTATGTGTACGCCTACGGATCATATGGATTCGTTCTTCCCGTCACCTTCGGCTCCAGCCGGCTCTCGCTGCTCGATCGCGGAGTAGTGATGGCTTACGCGCATATCCGCGGCGGCGGCGATCTGGGCAAGCCCTGGCATGATGCCGGGCGTATGATGAACAAGATGAATACCTTCACTGACTTCGTCGATTGCACTGAGTACCTGGTGGCGAATAAATACGGCGCGCGCGACAAGATTGCAATCGAAGGCGGATCGGCCGGCGGGCTGCTGATGGGCGTGGTGACCAACCTGCGCCCCGATCTATTCAAGGTGGTGGTGTCACACGTGCCGTTTGTCGACGTGATGAATACGATGCTCGATGCATCCCTGCCGCTGACCGTGCCGGAATATGAAGAATGGGGCAATCCCAACGAGAAAGCGGCGTACGACTACATGCTGAAGTACTCGCCTTATGACAACCTGAAAAAAGGCGCGTATCCGGCGCTGCTGGTCAAGACCTCATTCAATGATAGCCAGGTAATGTATTGGGAACCTGCCAAATACGTGGCCAGGCTGCGCACACTCAAGACCGACAAAAATGTCCTCCTGCTCAAGACCAACATGGCTGCCGGGCACGGTGGCTCGTCAGGGCGTTATGACCATCTGAAGGAGATCGCGTTTGACTATGCCTTCATGCTAATGCAGTTGGGCGTGGGCAATTAATAACAGCGACGTGGAAAACATCAGGCCGCGAATGCGCGCGAAAGCACGCGAATCTAAAAGTAATTTTGATTCGTGTTTATTTGCGTTAATTCGCGGCTAACTTCACGCCGCCGGCTTTCGTATTTTGTCCTTTTTCAACTCTTCTTCCGTGCGTTCGCGCCTGCCCTCGCCTTCATCGCGCAGAGGATCGGCGCCGGGGTCCTGGCCTTCAGATTTGCCGGTTTCAGGATTAGTGATGTAGAGCAGGTCTGCCAAGTCGCTGGCGTGCTCCTCCTCTTCTTTCAGCAGGTGCTCAAGGATCACGCGCGTTGTGGGGTCATTGTTGGCGAAGTAGCGGATCATCTCCTGGTAGACCTCGATGACAATGCGCTCAGCGATCAGGTCTTCGCGGATCATCTCCGCCAGCGTCTCGCCTTCCATATATTGCGAGACAGAGCGCTCCAGCAGCGATTTGGGGTTGAAGTCGGGCTTGCCGCCCAGTTGTTGTATGCGCTCGGCCAGCATGTCGGCGTGTTCGCGCTCGTCGTCGGCGTGCTCCTTGAATTCATCCGCCACACTCTTGGCATGCACGCCTGTGGCCATGAAGTAATGATGCATGTAGCGCAGCACGCACACGATCTCCGTGGCCAGCGCCTCATTCAGGATTTCAATGGTCTTGTTGACGTCGCCTTTGTAGCTTTCCGTAAGCGCGCCTTCTTCCATCTTGTTGATGGCGCGCCGCCGGATATCTTCAACATCTCGCACAAAATGTGGCATAGATTCCTCAGTGGCAGGATGATTTGAGCAACACAACTAAGATTATGCGCGGGAGGGAGAGGGATGTCCGGCAGGCCCAATTGCGCTGCTCTCCTGTCTTCGAAGTGGAGAATGGCCCTTTGACCTGCTATGATTTCTGCGTCCTCGACTGTGATAGACACGTCGCCTAGTTTGTCGCCTGCCTATTTCCGCTGAGAACGCCAATCCTGAAAGTTAGAAGGACCACCAATGAAGAAGATCTTTGTAGGCAATTTCTCATTCAGCCTGACAGAAGGGGAACTCCGGTCCCTTTTCGAGCCCTACGGGGCGGTTGATAGCGTTACGGTAGTTACAGACCGTGCGACCGGGCGTTCACGTGGCTTCGGGTTTGTGGAAATGCCGAGCAATGAAGAAGCCGATAAGGCAATTGCCGCCCTTAACGGCAAAGATTCGGGCGGACGTCAGCTTACAGTCAATGAAGCCCGTCCCAAGATGGAGCGCGGTCCGCGTGGCGACGGCGGCAGCAGAGATGATTATCGCGGCCACGCGCGGCAGCCCCGCGAGCCCCGCTGGTAAGCGAACAGCACAGCAGGAACTCAGGCGGGCTACTCTTCGCGCAGCGCCTCCGTGGGATGGATGCGCGCAGCCCGGACAGCAGGCAGATAGCTTGCCGCCGCTGCCACCGCAGCCAATGAAACCGCGGCCATGGCCAGGGTCAGGGGATCGTGCGGCTTCAATCCAAACAGCAGCGCTGCCGCTGCCCGCGTAGAAACCAGGGACACACCTGCCCCGATAACCAGCCCGATGGCGAGCAGGGCTGCGGCTTCCCGCATGATCAGCGTCAATACACGCCTGCGGTCCGCGCCCAGTGCCATGCGGATGCCGATCTCATTGCGGCGGCGCACCACCATGTAAGAAATCACCCCGTACAAGCCCACTGTGGCCAGAATGCCCGCCAGCAAACCAAAGAAGCCGGAGAGTGACGCCATGAGCCGTTCGCGCAGCAGCGTCTCGCGGATCTGCGTCTTAAGGACGCGGAACTCAACCCCAATGGAAGGGTTCATTTTCACCACGGCATGCTCGATCGCCGTGGTCAATGTATCGAAAGGCAGCGAAGATCGCAGCACCACCGTGACGTCAGTGTCGGCTTTCTTGGCCTGCTGTTGCGCGACGTAAGCGATTGGGCCGAACTCCGCTCTCATGTCGTCGTATTTTGTATCGGCTGCAACACCAATAATCTGGTAGACCGGTTTCGGTTTGCCCGCGCCTTCGTCCACTTTGAAAAGCGCTCCCAGCGGATCTCTATCTTTCAGGAACTTTTGCACAAAGGCCGCGCTGACAATCGCGACCGCAGGAGCGCCCAGCGTATCCTGGGGACTGATGTCGCGCCCTTTGATGAGCGCCGTCTCCATGGTCTTGAAGTATCCGGGACTGATGCGTGTGAAGTTCACGACATCGCGCACCTCCTGCCCGGAGGCATCCGTGTGCACCGTGTCATTCCAGAAGCTCCCGCCAAGCGGCACACTGGTAACGGTTGCTGCTGAATCGACCCCGGGCAGGGCTTGCAAGCGCTCCAGCATTTGTTGTTTGAAGCCATTTCTTTCCGCTTGCGGGATATTGAGAGTGGTGAAGTCCATGTCGGCAATCAGGATGCCGTCCTGCCGGAAGCCGGCATTCAGCGTGATCAGCTTTTGAAAGCTGCGGACGAACAGAAATGCGCTCACCAGCAGTACCATCGACATCGCCATCTGCGCCACTACCAGTGTTCGACGAAGGCTGAACCGTTCCCGCCCAGTGGTCACGCCGCGGCCGCCGGTCTTCATGGCGACAATCGGAGGCGTGCCGGTGGCCTTGATTGCCGGCATCAATCCGAACAGCAGGCAGGTCAGAATGGCTACCGCAGCGGTAAAGCCAAGCACACGCCAGTCGAGTCCCAGGCTCAATGTGACGGCGCTGAACTGCGTGCTGAGAAAGGAAACCAGCACGCGCGTAAGCGCCTGGGCCAGCAGAATGCCTGCTGCCGCTCCGATCACGGAAAGCAGGAAGCTCTCCATCATGAACTGCTGCACCAGCCGCAACCGTGACGCGCCCAGGGCCAGCCGCACGGCGATTTCGCGCTCGCGCGCATTGGCCCGGGCAAACATCAGATTGGCCAGGTTGGCGCACGCGATCAGCAGCACGGTGCCGGCAATCGCCAGCAGGATCCACAGCGGGTCCTCATACTGCCGCCGCAGTTTAGAGAGTCCCGCGCTGGCCGGCTGCGCGGCGAGCTTCCAGTTTAGAAATTGTTTTGCCTGTTCGTTCTGGTAGTAAGCAGGCAGCGTCTCTTTGAAGATGCCGGGGGAAATCGATTCCAGCTGCGCGGTTGCCTTGGCCGGAGTCCACCCGGGCTTCAGCCGGCCGAGAAAGGCGAGCCACCATCCGTCCATGCGGTCCAGCACCTTGAATTCGCCATCCATCGAAGCTTCACTGCAAATTGGGAGAGCAATGTCAAAACCCCGGCCCACCTCGACTCCATTAAAGCTGGCGGGAGTCACGCCGATGACCTCCACGGGATGTCCATCCAGGGTCAATTTGCTGCCGATGGCAGAGGGCCTGCTGCCAAACTCTTTTTGCCAGAAGTCATAACTGATGACGGCGCCCGGCAGCCCGCAGCCGCGCGTGTCATCGGAGGCGGAGAAGACCCGTCCGGCTATGGCGGAAATACCCAGGGTCTTGAAGAAATCTCCATTCACGTACATCCCCCGTCCAAGGCGGAAGCGTCCGCCCGGAGCCAGGTTAAAACTGGAGGAATTCCAGGCTGCCATGCCGGAGAAGGCCTGCTGCTGGTCGCGGACGCGCTCCCAGATCGGATTGGTGAACATGGGAAAGCTGCCGCGGAAATCTCCTGAGCGGCCATGTGAATTTGAGACCATCACCTGCATCAGCTCTTCCGGATGGCTGACCGGCAGGCTGCGCAACCGCACCGCATCGAGCAGCTGAAAAATTGCCGTATTGGCGCCAATCCCCAGCGCCAGAGAGAGGATCGCTACCGCGGCGAATCCCGGGTTCAGGCGCAGGGCGCGGAGCCCATAGCGAGCGTCCTTCATCAGATGTGCCAGCACTCCCCGGGCAGTCGACGGATCGGGCAGCGCCGGTTCAAAGCGCACCGGCTTTTCCACCTGCAGAAGCTCTTTTTCCAGCCGGCTGCCTTCGCTCAGCTCCTTCAGAACAGCTTCGCGCGCGGATTTGGCGGTAGTGCCCTGAGCCAACAGCTCTTCAAAGCGCTGCTCCAGGTGCTGGGACATTTCCTCCACAATGGCGGCTTCGCGCGTGGGCTCCAGGTTCAAACGTGCCAGGCGCAGACGAACTTCTTCCTTGAAATCAGGCATTTTCAATCCCCGCAATCTGGTTGATGGCTGCCACAAAGGTCTGCCAGTGCGAGCGTTGTGCGCGCAGCATCTTTCTGCCTGCGGCGGTCAGACGGTAATAACGGCGGCGGCGCTGCCCGGCTTTGTCCACCCAGCGGCCCTGGATCCAGCCGCGCTTCTCCAGCCGGTAAAGCATGGGGTAGAGAGAGGCCACGTTGAATCGGAGAGCGCCTTCAGAACGGGATTCAATCAATTTGCTGATCTCATAGCCATGGCGTTGGCGGTCTTGCACCAGGGAGAGGATCAGCAGTTCGGCGCTGCCTTTTTTGAGTTCGCGGTCCAGGGTTGGTGTAGGCATATATTGTTATGCAATATATTTGAGCAAAACATACCTTGGTTGTCAAAGGATTTTGACCTGAACGATCGGCAAAAGTTAGCTCACGCGTGATAAAAAGATGATTGGAAACCAGGGCGGAGGGACAAAAAACGGCCGCATCCTTTCGGGATGCGGCCAAGGAGCTAGCTGAGTCTGTCTTCTTTTTGTTTATCGAATACGCCGGGCGATCATCTGCCATGACGTTCCATTCCAGAACAAAAGTCCCCGCACCTGAACAGTAGCGCCGTTGGCGACGCTCACGCGGCTGTCAGTGCTGGCGGTCTTAGTCACGTGAACCACGGTCTGGCCGGAGATGGTTCTCAGGGCAGAGTCTGTCGCCAGGTTGATGTCGAACGTGTTGGTTGCCGCGTTTGCCACGGTTCCGGAGACTCCCTGCTGCTGCAGGTCGATCTTGTCCGGAGTGATGGCGCCGCTGGCCGGTGGCACAGCTGCATTGCTATCGACTTCAATGCGCTGACCCTGATGAATCGTCGTTGCATCGAAGGGAAAGGTAGCGCTGGGCAGGCCGCCGCCGAATCCGTTACCGGCCTTCACGCGGAACTTGCTGGCACTTAGTCCGGCGATGTTTACAGAGAAGCTGGCGCCGATCTTCGTGTCGTCCATGCCGCTGCCGATGCCGTCCTGGGCCGTCACAGTCAGTGTGGTTCCACTGATGGCAGTGATCAGGCCTTCCACTTCCGCGCCGGTCTGGCTTTCCAGCCCTTCCACTTCCTTGGCGAACAGGCTGCCATCAGACTTGGTGAAACCTTCCACGGTTACAACCTGATTCAGCAAACTCGCAACCGTGGTGACACCATCTTTGAACTGCGTCGTGCCGTCCGTAGCAAACGTGAGCGATGAACCGGTCTGTCCGACCTTCATGGTAAAGCTGGAGCCGTTCACGGCAGTCACCGTGCCTTGTACATCTTCGATTTCGCCGTCGTCATCTTGCTGGTTCGCCGCCGCGCCGGGCGCTTTGGCGGTGATGTTGAATGAGGTCGGGCCAAAGCTGATGCCATTCACTACGCCCGCGCTTGTGGTAATGGAGTTGGCGACGTTTACATCAATATTCAAAACCAGCGCGCTGGCGCTGATGGTGAGGTTCGGGCTGAGCGGAACCGTGATGGAGGCGCTGGCCGGGCCGTTGATGTGCACCGGAGTGCCGGCGCTCGAGAGGAACGTGAGCTCTGAATTGACCAGCGTGAGGTTAGCTGCGGAGAAGGTCCCTTGCGGCAGGTTACCGGCGACAAACGGCTCAAACTTGCCTGAGGCATGCGTCAACTCAATACGGTTGTTGGCTGGAATGCTTACAACGATCGGCGCGCCGCCGCCGGCTGGCGTGAGCGACAAGGCCGAAACGGAAACTTCAAAGGCGATTACGCTGTCGGCCGGGGCATCACCGAAGCGGACTTGAGTGGACGTGGTTCCTGGCGCAGGCGTGGGCGTTGGACCCGCTGCAGTGGATGATCCTCCGCCACCACAACCTGTAGCCAGAGCGAGTGCTGTTACCACCACGCACGCCAGCAACAACCTGATCACCGGGGCCAATGAGTGCTGAGACATTTCATTCTTCATTTGTGTATCTCTCCTGGAGGGGACCAAGTTGTGCAGGGGAGCGTGCTCAGTCCACCGTCGAAAGTAATTTAATTTCGGCTCTGGTGATGTGACAGCGATCACAGCTGCTCTGGAACAACTTTCTGCTTTCAGTAGAGCGCACCCACACTTGTTCCCCTGAAAAGCATTGGAAAAATGAATCTCTGCGGGAGTTCATACCGGGGGAAGTGCCAAGCTCGTTCAACGACTCAAATCCGAGAAGTAAACCGAGGTTCCGCGTACTTATATAGTGCGATGATTTCGGCTGGAAAATATAGGTGCGGGGAAAATCTGGCCATTTTTTGGGCTGATGGATACGGGTAATTGATTTTTTCCTATCCTACACTGCGACTCTGGAACGCCCTGATTGACTCATGGGCAACCCCTGCGGCATAATAAAGATTCGAACGAACGTTCGGTAACTTATCTGCGGTAGCCTAAATTATGGCCTCAACCAGCGTGGAAACCCGGCTTCCTCAAGCGCCACTAGACGGACGCAAGGGCAGGGGCATGGCTCGCGTCCGGAAAGCCGGTTCTGACGCTCCTGACTCACCTTTTGACCGGCGACTGGCCAAAGTGCTGCAGCATGCCGCCCATATTTTCTGTGAGAAGGGTTATGAAGGCGCGTCAATGCGCGATCTTTCCCGCGCCGCCGGGATGTCGCTGGCCGGGCTGTATCATTATTTCGAGTCCAAGGAAGAGCTGCTTTATTTGATCCAGAAGCACACGTTCCGAACCATCATTGAGCGGCTCCAGGAACGGCTGAAAGACGCTATCGACCCAGAGCAGCGGATCAGGATATTCATTGAGAACCACTTGGAATATTTTCTGGCTAACAAAGAAGCCATGAAAGTCCTGACCCATGAGGATGAGACGCTCAAGAACGGCCGCGGCGCGGAGATCCGGGCCATCAAGCGCGAGTACTACAAAATCTGCCTGGACCTGCTGGAAGATTTGCGGCAGGCAAAGGGACTACAATTTTCCGGAAGGCTCGCGGTGCTGGGCCTCTTCGGCATGATCAATTGGATTTACACCTGGCATAACCCCCGCGTGGATGCCGACGCCAAAGCCCTGGCGCAGGAAATGGGCGATCTCTTCCTGTGCGGCGTCTTCAACCCGGGCAAGAGCAGGCGGAAGTCCCTGCGGGAAAACGCGTGATCTGCAATTTCAAGATTCAAGATTCGGAATTTCATAAGGAGCTTTTGAACCATGGCCACAACCACAGCAACGGAAACCAAGACCCTGGTCAATTATCGCGTTGAGGACGGCATTGCCGTGATTGAACTGAGCGATCCGCCGGCCAATACTTATACCTATGAGATGAACCGGCAACTCGACGAGTGCATCCTGAAGGCGCGCATGGACAATGACGTGTACGTGCTGCTGCTGACCGGAGCGGGCGACAAATTCTTTTCCGCCGGGGCCAATATCAAGATGCTTTCCTCGGTCGATCCGACATTCAAGTACTACTTCTGCCTGCATGCCAATGAAATGCTATTGCGCCTGGAGCACACGCCCAAGCTGGTGATCGCGGCCATTAACGGCCACTGTGTGGGTGGCGGGCTGGAAATCGCCATGGCGGCCGACATCCGCATTGCGCGCAAAGACGCGGGCAAGATCGGCTTGCCGGAAATCAATCTCGGCGTCCTGCCCGGCACCGGCGGAACACAACGCCTGAGCCGCATGGTCGGGAAAAGCAAAGCCATTGAGTTGATGGTGACTGGCAACACCTTCACTTTTGAGGAAGCGAAGGAGATGGGCATCGTCAACGACATTTACGAACGCGACAACTTCATGGAAAACATCATGGAATATGCGCGCCAGTTCACGCCGCCCAACAAAGCCGCCAAGGCCGTGGGCAACATCAAGCGGTCTGTGCAGACCGGATGGGAGATTCCCATGGAGTCTGCCCTGGCGGTGGAGCGCGAACTGCAACAGCGCCTGTTCGCCAGCGATGATGCCAAAGAAGGCCTGGCGGCCTATGTAGAGAAGAGGCCGGCGACGTTCAAGGCGAAATAGTTTCTGACAACGGGGTGGAGCAGGGCTTCAGGCCTGCGTCATTGTGCGATAGGAACCGGCTTTAGCCGCCGCGGTTACCTCAGCGGCTAAAGCCACCTGATAAGCAGCTTATCCGCAGGGCTGAAGCCCTGCTCCACCCCCGCGGCGATTGAGATTCCGTTGCAATGAATCGACACAGGCAAGAGTGCAAGAGTGCCTGTGTCACATAAAATCTGGTTGGACGGGCGATACTGCCTACGCCACCAAAATGGAGCTAAGAGCTAAAGGCTAATAGCTGAGGGCTAGCATATGATCGCAGCAACTAAAGCAAAAGTTTCTCCCGGCAAACTCTTGATCGACGGCAAGTGGTCGGACGGATCAGGCAAGACGTTTGACACCTTTAATCCCGCAACCGGTGAGGTGCTCACGCAGGTGGCGGAAGGCGGCGCTAGCGGCGTTGACCAGGCAGTCACGGCGGCGCGCAAAGCGTTTGACGACGTCAACGGCCCGTGGCGCAAGATGTCGGCCAGCGAGCGCGGCAAGGTATTGTGGCGCCTTGCCGACCTGATCGAGAAAAACATAGAAGAACTGGCCGAACTGGAGACGCTCAACAACGGCAAACCGATCTTTGAATCACGCTATGTGGACATGCCGATGGTGGCGGACGTTTTCCGCTACTATGCGGGATGGGCCACGAAGATTCACGGCGAGACGGTCAATACATTCAGCAATGCTTTTACCTATACGTTGCGCGATCCTGTGGGCGTGGTGGGCGCGATTGTGGCGTGGAATTTTCCGCTGCTGCTGGCTAGCTGGAAGCTGGGGCCGGCATTGGCTTGCGGCAATTGCGTGATTTTAAAACCTGCGGAGCAGACGCCGCTCACTGCCTTGCGCTTCGGGGAACTGGTGCTTGAGGCCGGATTACCGGCTGGCGTGCTCAACATAATTACCGGCGGACCGGAAACGGGAGCGGCGCTGGTAAAGCATCCGGGTGTGGACAAGATTGCGTTTACCGGATCGACCTCCGTGGGCAAAGAGATTATGCGCAGCTCGGCGGACACGCTCAAGCGCGTGACGCTGGAATTGGGTGGCAAGTCGCCCAACATTGTTTTTGCCGATTCGCAGATGGATTCCGCTGTGAAAGGCGCATTGAACGGCATCTTCTACGGCAAAGGCGAAGTGTGCTGCGCTGGTTCGCGCCTGTTTGTCGAGAAGAAAGCGGAAGACGAGTTCATGACCAAGCTGGTTGAGGGCTCAAAGAAGATCAAGCTGGGCGATCCGCTGGATCCTAAGACGCGGCTGGGCGCCGTCGTCAGCGAAAAGCAGATGCAGACGGTGCTGGGTTACATCGAAGCGGGCAAGAATGAAGGAGCAAAACTGCTGGCCGGCGGCAAGCGCGCGCAGGTGAATGGTGATCATGGCTATTTCATCGAGCCAACGATTTTCGGCGGCGTGAACAATGACATGAAGATCGCGCAGGAAGAAATCTTTGGCCCGGTGCTGGCCACGCTCACGTTTGATGACATTGAGCAGGTAGCCGAGCTTGCCAACAAAAACGTTTACGGCCTGGCTGCCGCGATCTGGACCAACGATATCAAGAAAGCACATCAGCTGTCACGCCGTTTAAAGGCTGGAACGGTATGGATCAACACTTACGGTGTGATGGACGCGGCGCTGCCCTTTGGCGGCCACAAGCAATCAGGGTTTGGGCGCGAGCTGGGCATGCATGCGATTGAACATTACACGGAATTGAAGAGCGTTTGGATGAATTTGTGAAGCGCAGATTCTAGCTAGTAGCTGCTGGCTACTAGCGGAACACTGCGAAAACCGGTTGGATTGGCCGTTTTGAGTCTTAAACCTCAGGGGCTAAAGCCAACAATGCGATGGGAAATCATAACGCGAGCCTGAATGCTTGCTCCACCCGTTGAGGGTCGGAATTGTTCTGGCTAGGAGCTAGTAGCTAGCCGCTAGGAGCTTGTTCACACATGCCGGGAAAATTGATGAAGATCGGATCGTTCAGTGATTGGGAAGGGCTGTTCAAGGAATGGCGCGCGGAAATCGGCGTCAATCACGATGACATCCGCAATTTTAAATTCGATACGTTGTACGGCGCGATTGAGACGGAAGAAATTTCCTTTGGCTATTACAAGGGCCGCAACAAGTGGGAGAACGTCCGCCAGATTCCCACGCAGAACATGCGCGACGCGCTGATGAACCTGATTGTGTACCAGGGCGACACAGAGTTTGCCAGCGTGGAGCAGCAGCGCTATTTGTTTGAGACCGCGCCCAGCGATTATGACCGCTCGTCGCTAACGCGCGTGATGATCGAAGAGATGCGTCACGGCTGGCAGATGTGCGCGCTGCTGATTGACCACTTCGGGACGACCGGAAAAGTTGAAGCGCAGAAGATGCTGGAGCGCAAAGCGTATGAGAACAAGCGGCTGCTAGGATCGTTCAACGAAGAGTGCGACAACTGGCTGGATTTTTTTGCGTTCACTGACTTCGTGGACCGCGACGGCAAATTCCAGCTGCAGATGCTCAAATATTCCGCCTTCGCACCACTGGGCCGTTCCATGAGCTACATGCTGCGTGAAGAGGCCTTCCACATGGGCACGGGCAACACCGGGCTGGCGCGCATCGCCGAGGCTGGCGTGGTGCCGGGCTGGCTGATGCAGAAGTATCTGAACAAATGGATTTCCAGCGCCTACGATTTGTTCGGCACCGACCATTCTTCTTCCGCGCACTGGGCCTACACGTGGGGGCTGAAGGGCCGCTATGACGAGCTGAAGAACGAGACGGCGCCCGATCTCGACAACCTGAACGACTACAACCGCCACCTCTATCGCGACGAGTGCATGCAACTGGTGAAGCGCATCAGCGCGGGCCAGCGACCTGGAAGTACCGAGCTGTATTGCCCTGATATCAAATTCAACCGCATGATTGGCCGCTGGAAAGGCCAGATGTTCCATCCGCAGACTGGCCAGCAGCTAGAGGAAAAAGAATACAAGCAGCAACTGCTGGAGTCCTGGCTGCCCACGCCGGGGGACAAGAAGCTGCTGCTGGACATTATCGGATCAGAAAAGAAGTGGATTGCGCCCAAGGCCGGCGCGAAAGACCCGCTGCTCACCATTGGCGAGGTAAGAAAGAGCGCGCTGAACGCGGTGCAGTAAGGTTTGTTTTATCCCGAACGAAGAGAGGGAACCCTATGAGTGTTTATGAACCCTGGGGATCCCTTAAATTTGTTACGGCTGTTGCTATCATTAATTCTTCCGAGTAGCTATCGAAGGGAATAGAGATCCCTCGCTCTGCTCGGGACTTCGGAAAATGTCCTACACTCTCAACGAACTCATGGTCGTAGCTGCGGCGCGCGAAATCAAAGACGGCGAAGTCGTCTTTGTCGGTATGCGGTTGCCGCTGATTGCGTTTGTTGTGGCAAAGAAGACGCATGCACCGAACGCCATCGGGTTGTTTGAGAATGGCGTGATTCGCTCGACGCCGTCACCCGAACTGATCTATACCATGGCCGACCCGCCCAACATCAAGGGCGCAACCCAGTGCCTGGGCATGCTGGAAGTTATGAGCCTGCTGCAATCAGGACGGGTGAACCTGGGCTTTCTTGGCGCGGCCGAGGTGGACAAGTACGGCAACCTGAATTCCACGCAGGTGCAGGGCAAAAATGGCATGGTACGGCTGCCCGGCTCGGGCGGAGCGTGCGATATCGCGTCCCTGGCGCAGCGGTTTGTTTCTCTGCTGGAGCACGGCAAGCACCGCCTGCCGGAAAAAGTCAGCTACATTACCAGTCCGGGAAACGGCGAGGGTGCAGGATGGCGCAAGCGCGTTGGGCTGCCGCGCGGTGGGCCTTCGGCGGTGATTACCACCAAATGCGTGTTGCGCTTTGGAGAAGACGCTGAGGCGTTTCTTTCCACGTATCATCCGGGCGTGACCGTGGATGACGTGCTGGCGAATACCGGATGGAAGCTGAAAGTCGCTGACGAGGTGAATCCGACGCCGGAGCCAAACGCCGCGGAGTTGAAGGCGATTCGCCAGTACGATACCAAGGGGTTCTGGACGAGCTAGTCGAAGATCGGTTGATCCGGTGATCGGGAGATCGGGTGATCGGAAAACCAAAAGCTCGCCACGGAGGCGCGGAGAATTACTAGGAATGCCAAAGTTGCCGAAATTATGAATCGTCTTGTCATAGATATTCACGGCTCCCTCGCCCACATCACGCTCAACCATCCGCTACTCAACGTCATCGACTTCCAGATGATGGACGAGTTGCTGGCGGCGTTGCACCAACTGGAGCAGCGCAGGGAAGTCTCAATCGTGATTTTCAGTGGCGGCGAGCGCGGCTTTTCTGCCGGAGTCGATGTGGCCGT
>Ga0209059_1000727_pt1 | contig 15150 bp, 14 predicted proteins | sample GraSoiAngelo_151_FD_186165 | JGI IMG/M metagenome (GOLD analysis project Ga0209059, IMG submission 186165) | Grasslands soil microbial communities from the Angelo Coastal Reserve, California, USA - 14_1009_12_20cm (SPAdes) (version 2) | ecosystem: Environmental > Terrestrial > Soil > Grasslands ...
GTACCGCGGCAACGGGCGCGATCATCGTGTCGGCGACGGCCTGCGCCTGGTCGTCGGGCAACACCGCTGTCGGCGAGAATGCGCCCATGCCGCCGGTGTTCGGGCCGGTGTCGCCGTCGCGAGCGCGTTTGTGATCGCGAGCCGGCGGAAGCGCGACGACGGTCTCGCCGTCGACGAGTGCCTGGAGCGAGACCTCGTCTCCCTCGAGAACTTCCTCGAGAAGGACGCGGCCGCTGTTGGCCGGCGGCGACGCGAGGATCTCGATGGCCTCCTCGAGCGTCCGCGCGATGGTCACGCCCTTACCGAGCGCGAGCCCGTCGGCCTTCACCACGACCGGCGCGTCCCAGCGCTCGAGCGCGTCCTTGGCGGCGCCGGCATCGGCGAATGACTCCGATCTCGCAGTGGCGACACCGGCCTCGGCCATGATCTCCTTGCCGAACGATTTGGACCACTCCACTTTCGACGCGTCTTTGGACGGTCCGACCACGGCGATGCCCGAGCGGCGCAAGGCATCGCCGATTCCCGCCGCGACGAGCTCGTCGGTGCCGACGATCGCGAGATCGATGAACGACGCCAGGACGTGCTCGTCGAGCCAGCTCACGTTGTCGGGGGACTGGTCGATGACGCGCGTGAACAGGGAGAGGCCGGCGTTCCCCGGGACGGCGTCGATGGTCGTCACGCTGTTGCAGTTCGCAAGGCGCCAGGCGATGGCGTACTCACGGCCGCCGCCGCCGAGCACGAGGCAGTTGAGACCCGGCGCGCCGGCCGACCGGCGCGGGCTGCGCTGTTTGCGCTGCTCCCAGATCTTCTTGTAGACGGCCTCGCCGCCGAAGAGGCCCTTCACGAGCCGCCGACCTTTCGAGTGAAGACGAACGTGTAGTTCTTGCGCCGGATGACGGTGTCGCCCTGCGGAGTCGCGCCATTGGTAGGGATTGCGACGATCGACAACGTGCCAAGCCCCTCACGCCTCAGGTTCGCAAGCCGCTCGCGGAGCCTATCGGCGACGCCAAGAGAGCCGAACGTAGTGATGAGCGTCAGCGGTCCCGCAACGGTACCGGCCATTTCGATCACGGCGATGCCGGGCGCGACAGCATCGACGACGCCGACGGCAACGCTCATCATGCCTTTCTTCCGTAGCGCGATCGTGTCGTGGCCCGAGAGCGCGAGGGCGGCGTAAGTTCCCCAGTGCGTCGGCGGTCCGATCTCGACTCTCGATTCTGTCGCCAGAAGATCTGTGACAGCCCGAACCACGTCGGTGGAGACCGAGGCGAGCTCGAACTCGAAGTCGCCGACGGTGACCGCATCAACTGCGTCGAGGTTGGCCCCGCGAAGGGGCATGAATGCTCCGGGTCGAAGGCTCGTGCTGCGGAGCGTCTGCCGTTCTTTGCGGAACGCCACAAGCACCTGCGACCCAGCGAGAGTGCGCAGGGGGACCAAGAGCCGACCGTCATCGGCCAGCTGCTCGACCCAGCGCGGCGAAACGTCCGCGGTGCTCGCCGTCAGCTCGATGCGGTCGTAGGGCGCGCCATCTGGCCATCCAAGCCATCCGTCAGCCGCGCGAACGTCGACCCGGCCGAAGCCGGTGCGACGAAGGTGTTGGCGCGCGCTGTCCGCGAGATCGGCATCGATCTCGACGGTCGTTACGCGTCCGCGCTCGCCCACGATCGACGCGAGCATCGCGGCGTTGTACCCGGTGCCCGACCCGATCTCGAGAACACGTTGCCCGTCAGCGAGCGAAAGCTGATCGGCCATGACAGCCATCACACCGACCTCGCTCGAGGAGCTGATGGGCGTTCCGGCGGCGTCCCACTTGGTCGGCACGACCGTTCCGCTGTAGACCCGCTCGAGGTCCGTCCCAGGCACGAACGACTCACGCGGGAGAGTGCGCAGCGCGCGCTCGACGGCGTCACTCATGGCGAGGCCACTCTTCAACTGGTCGATCATCCGCGCACGAAGGTCGCCCGCTTCCACCGATCGCCCTCACTCCCATTCAATCGTGGCCGGTGGCTTCGATGAGACGTCGTAGACGACGCGATTCACGCCGGGCACCTCGTTCACGATGCGCGCGGAGACCCGCTCGAGCAGGTCATACGGAAGGCGCGCCCAGTCCGCGGTCATGAAATCTTCGGTCGTCACCGCGCGGAGCGCGACGAGCGCGCCGTAGGTTCGGAAATCACCCTGCACGCCAACGCTGCGGACCGGCGTAAGGACCGCGAACGCCTGCGCGACCGTCCGGTAGAGGTCCGCGGCGCGGAGCTCCTCGAGGAAGATCGCGTCCGCGCGCCGCAGCGTCTCAAGGCTCTCGCGGTCGACCGGCCCAAGCACGCGCACCGCGAGCCCAGGACCGGGGAACGGATGCCGCCAGAGAATGTCTTCGGGTATGCCGAGCTCGGCGCCGACGCGGCGGACCTCGTCCTTGAAGAGGCGGCGGAGCGGCTCGACGACTTCGAGCGCCATCACCTCGGGAAGACCACCGACGTTGTGATGGGTCTTGATGCGAGCGCTCGTCTTCGAGTCCCGCGATCGTGACTCGATGACGTCCGGGTAGATCGTCCCCTGCACGAGGAAAGGCTTCGTCGGGCCGTCGCTGGCGAAGCCTTCCATCCGCGCGACGCTTTCGAAGCAGCGAATGAACTGCTCCCCGATGATCGCGCGCTTCCTTTCAGGATCTTCAACACCCGCCAGCTCGAGTAAGAATCTCTCGGAGGCACCGAAGTGCGCCAACCGCAGCCGCGGACCGAAAGTCGCCATCACCTCCTTGGATTCATTCGCGCGCAGCAAGCCGGTGTCGACGAATACGCACAGCAGACGGTCACCGATCGCGCGGGCCACGAGCGCCGCCGCGACTGCCGAGTCGACTCCCCCCGAGAGCGCGCAGATCGCCGGCCGATCACCAACGGTCTGCTGAATTTCAGCGATCGCCTCCTCGACGAATGCCGCCGAAGTCCAGTCCCCGGTAGCTCCGCAAACTCGGTACAGGAAGTTGCGCAGGATTTCCGCCCCACGCGGGGTGTGCGCGACCTCTGGGTGGAATTGCACACCGAATCGCATGGTTCCATCGCTCATCGCGGCGACGGGAACCGTGGCTGTGCGAGCGATCGTCCTGAACCCTGGGGGCGGAGTGCGCACCGTGTCGCCGTGACTCACCCAGGCGCGCTCGCTCGGCCCAAGACCCTCGAATATCCCTGAGTGCTTGGCGATCTCGACCGTAGCTGGGCCGTATTCGCGCTTGCCCTCGGCGACCACGTCCGCGCCGAGGACGTGCGCCATGAGCTGCATCCCGTAGCAGATGCCGAGCACGGGCATCTGGCCCGCCAGGATCGAAGGATCGATGTCCGGTGCGTCTGGCTCGTAGACACTCGCCGGACCGCCGGAGAGGATCACACCGATGACGTTGCGGGCTCGCAGCTCCTCGAGGGTGACATCGTGCGGGAAGATCTCGCAGTACACGCGCGAGTCACGGACGCGCCGCGCGATGAGCTGCGTGTACTGAGATCCGAAGTCGAGGATCGCGATCGTGGCGCGGGCGGACAGACCGGTTTTCGCCCCGGCGTCGGGGCGGTCGATCTGGGAACGGCTCATGGATTAGGCCCGGACCCGATAGTTCGGCGGTTCCGCCGTGATGCGGATGTCGTGCGGGTGCGATTCGCGAAGGCCTGCGCCCGAGATGCGGACGAACCGCGCGCGGATACGCAGATCGTCGATCGTCGCCGCGCCGACGTAGCCCATGCCCGCGCGAAGACCGCCGACGAGCTGATGCACCACCGCGGCGAGCGGCCCGAGCGCGCGAACCCGCCCCTCGACACCTTCGGGCACGAGCTTTGAGAACTCGCCGACGTCGGCCTGGCCGTAGCGATCGCGCGAGCGCCGCGCTTCCATCGCGCCGAGCGAGCCCATCCCGCGATACGACTTGAAGGCGCCGTCGTCGGTCTCGGCGACATCGCCGGGCGATTCGTCCACTCCCGCGAACAGTCCGCCGAGCATCACCGTCCATGCACCGGCGCCGATGGCCTTGGCGATGTCACCGGAGTGCTGGATTCCGCCGTCGGCGCAGACCGGGATCCCGTGGCGGTCGGCGGCCTCGGCGCAATCGAAGATCGCCGTGATCTGGGGCATCCCAGCGCCGGCGACGATCCGCGTTGTGCAGATCGCGCCCGGCCCCATCCCGACCTTGACGCAATCGGCGCCCGCGGCGATCAGCTCCTCCGTACACTCGGCGGTGGCGACGTTGCCGGCGATGACATCGACGCGATGCCGGGCCTTCACCTTTTCGACCATCCGCACGACGGCCGCGGAGTGGCCGTGCGCGGTGTCGACCACGATCACATCGACACCCGCCCCCACGAGCGCCGCGGCGCGCTCGTCCGCGTCACCGGAGACGCCGACCGCCGCGCCGACGATCACGTCCGCGTCCTTCGCACGCCGCACCTCCTCGACCTGCTCTGCGACGGTGAGATTCCGATGGATGACCCCAAGACCGCCCAGGCGCCCGATCGCGATCGCAAGGCGCGCGTCGGTGACCGTGTCCATCGCGGCAGAAAGGATCGGGATGTCGAGGCGGATCGCGTTGGTGAGGCGGGTCTCGGTCGAGACCTGGGTCGGGAGGATGTCGCTGCGGGCAGGGATCAAGAGGACGTCGTCGAAGGTCAGACCTTCCTTGGCGAACTTGTCCTCCCGGGTCAATCCGCCGCCCTCACCCGGGCAAGTGTATCGGTCGGAGCGAACTAGTCGCGCTTTTGCGCGAGCTGCTGTCCGAAGGTCGTGCCGCCGCGTGCCCAGGCCTCGAGCGTCTCCACGCGCCGCTTGCTCCAGGAGCGCGCTCGCCACCAGAACACGGCGGCCGCCGCGAGGCTGATCAGGCACGCCGTAGGGAACACGATGGGCTGCAGGTCCCACCAGAGCTGGAGCTGGCGCGCCGCGATTGCGACGCCGACGAACGCGAGGAGCTCCACCTCGAAGAGCAGCACCAGGAACGTGAACGCGAATGAGGCCGCGCCGTACGAGCGCCTGCGGCGGTACGGGAACGCGATATCGATGAGGCTGCTCACTACGGCCGCGATCTTAGAGGAGCGTCGCCGCCCGCTCGGGTCCAACCCCGATCATTCCGACCGGCGCCCCGACGGTCTCAGCGATGCGACGGAGGTAGGCGACCGCCTTCGGCGGCAACGCGCGACGTTCGGTCACCCCGGTGATGTCGCTCGACCAGCCCTCCAGCGTTTCGTAGCACGGACGAGCTCTCTCCAGCACGAGCGTCGTCGGCATGTCGGACGTGCGTTTGCCGTCGAGCTCGTACGTCGCGCAGAAAGGGATCCGGTCGTAGACGTCAAGCACGTCGAGCTTCGTCACGGCGAGCTCGGTGAAGGCGTTGAGGCGATGCGCGTGGCGCGCCGCGACCGCGTCGAACCAGCCGACACGCCGGGGGCGCCCGGTGGTCGCACCGTATTCGTGTGCGCGCTCGCGGAGCGCGGTCGCTTCGTCGCCGCGGAGCTCCGTCGGGAACGGACCCTCGCCAACTGCCGTCGAATAGGCCTTCACGACCCCGATCACGCGCGTGATCTTCCGCGGTGGGATGCCGGCCCCGACGCTCGCGCCTCCTGCGAGCGGATTCGAACTGGTCACGTACGGGTAGATACCCCAATCGAGATCGCGCATCGCGCCGAGCTGCCCTTCCAGCAAGACGCGCGCGTCTTTGGCCAGCGCGGATTCGACGAGGGGAAGCGTGTCGACGATGCGATCGCCGAGCTTGCCCGCCGCCGCCAGCACTCCGTCAGCGACCTGGTTCATGTCGAGAGGCGCGTCCCCGAATCGTTCGAGGATCGCATTTTTCGTCTCAAGCTCCTGCTTGACCCGCGCACGGAAGCGCTTCGGATCGCGGACCTCGTAGACCTGGATGCCGTGGCGGCCGACCTTGTCCGAGTACGCGGGGCCCACGCCCATGCCGGTGGTGCCGAGCTTCTTCCGGCCGCGCTCGCGCTCGTCGAGGCGGTCGAGCGCGATGTGCCACGGCATGACGAGGTGTGCGCGGTCGCTCACCCTTAGGTTCGCCGTGGAGATGCCGCTTTTGTCGAGGTCGGCGAGCTCCCGGCAGAGGAAGGCGAGATCGACGACGCAACCGGGGCCGAGAATGCAAAGCGCGTTCGGGTTGAAGATTCCGCTTGGGACCAGATGGAGCTTGAACGTGCCGTGCTGGTTAACGACCGTGTGGCCGGCGTTGTTTCCGCCCTGGAATCGGATGACGACATCCGCCTCCTGCGCCAGGAGGTCAGTGATCTTGCCTTTGCCCTCGTCGCCCCACTGAGCACCGACGATGGCCGTCACGGGCACGTATTCGAATGCTATCCCGGGTGCTGCCCCGCGACCAGAGCTCCGAGCTTCGCGAGCTCGACAAGGGTCAGGCTGCGCGATGGCTCGCGCGTCCACCAGAGCGTCGCGTCCCAGTCCGGATCGTCCGCGGGACGGTTGCGGAAGGACAGCGAGACGCGCTCGAACTCGCGCTCGAAGAGGATGGCGGCGCGCCGCTGGTGGTACGGGCTCGTGACGAGGATCGCCGACCGCAGACCCGCGCTCTTCATGAGCTCCGCGACGTGCTGCGCGTTCTCCTCGGTCGTGGCCGAGGTGCCTTCCACGACGATCGCATTCGCCGGCACCCCCGCCGCAACGGCCACTCGCTTCATCAGCTCGGCCGACGCCACCGATTCCGGATCGCTCGAGCCGCCGGAGAAGATCAGGACCGGCGCGTAGCCCTGCTTCCAGAGGGTGATCGCGCTTTCCGCGCGGGCGCCGGTGTCACCGGAGATCGCGACGATGGCGTCCGCATGGGCGAGCGGATCGGTCACGTCGAGCCAATGCCCGACACCGACGAGAACCGCGACGATCGTGATCGCGCCCAAGAGAAAGCCGAGAAGGAAGCGCCTCACAGGCCGTGTGGATGCAGAAAGGAGGCCGGTCGGTCAGTTCGTGGCGATCGGATCGGTCGCCGTGCGGCGCGCCTCGAAACACTCGGAGCAGTAGACGGGCCGATCGCTCCGCGGGGCGAACGGCACCTGGCCGGCGCGGCCGCAGTTGGAGCAGACGATGTCGTGCATGCTCTGCGCTCTCGTCGCAGCGCGCTCGGCCTTGGCGCGGCGGCGGCAATCGGGGCACCGCTGGGGCTCATGCAGCAAGCCCTTCTGCGCGTAGAACTCCTGCTCACCGGAAGTCCAGACGAACGGATTCCCGCACTCGCGGCAGACCAGGTCTTTGTCGGTCAAGGCCATCGCCATTCGCGCGCTCCCCCGGCGGAATCCTATGCCGGGGCGTCAAGCGTCGCGTCGGCGGGCGGGGCCGGCGGCGCGGCGATCGCCGCGCCGCCTCGCCGCCGCTTCGCCTAGGGCGCGGTGATCGAGCCCAGGAGTCCGTCCGATTCGTCGTTCGGACCGGCCGTGAAGAAGAGGGTATTGGTGGGACCGTTGTTTGGTGCTCCGTGGCCGAATTGGAGCGCCCACAGGCCATCGATGGAGATCGCCTTCCCACTTGCGTCGCGCAGCTCGCCGCGATGCTCGAATCGTCCGTTCGCGGTCTCCTCGAAGGCGTTGATCTGCCCGTCGCCGAAGTTTCCCACCAGGAGATCGCCGCTGAACCGCCCGAAGTTCGCCGGAGCGAGCGCGAGCCCCCACGGCGCGTCGAGCTGTCCATGCTGCGCGACTCGGGCGAGGAGCGCGCCGGAGGTGTCGTAGGCGTCGACGAATCCCTTCCCTTGTCCGTGCAGCTCATCGACGGCGTCCGGGTCCTGTTTTGCGTACGTCACGAAGATACGCGAGCCGATCGTCTGGATCCCGAACGGCGCGTAGCCGGTCGGCAGGCCCGGATCGACGAACGCGCCCGCCCCGGTGACAAGAGCGAAGCTCGCGTCGAACACGTCGACGCGGCCGTTGTGGAAGTCAGTCGCGTAGAAACGGTCGCCTGCGGCCGTCGTCGCGAGGGCGAGGCCCTTGTAGATCGCGCCGACGCTGGAACGGTCGGCGAGGACGACGGTCTGATTCCCTGAACCAGGCCAACCACGGACCTGACCTGCCTCCGTGTCGAACACGAATCGGGCCCGGGCCGAGCCCCAGAAGACCGTACCTGTCGGGTGCACCGGGACCTGCACGACGAGCGGAACGATCGACCCGTCGGCCCGATAGATAGTGGAGACGTTCGTGCCGTTATCGGCGACCCACCACGGCGACGTCGCCGATGCGGTGAGACCCCAGGCGTTGACGAGATTCGGATCGGTGGTGGGTGCAGCGCCAGCGACGTTCGATACGAGCGGGTGCACGGCGTACGCGTTGTCGACTGCCGCCACCGCGGGCGCGGACGGCAGTGCCATCAGCAGGACCATCACGACCGGTAGCGACAAAGACCGTAGCCAACCGAGTTTCATGTACCGCCTCCATTTCTCCCTCTGTAGTTCGGTCACAGGGGGAAATGGATCACGCCTTTTTATGACAACAAAGCGCCTTCGGCGGCCGCGGTGCGCCGCAGCCCCTCGATGAGGGTGGTCCGCGGATGCCAGAGTCCCTCGCGCGCGGCTTTCGACGGGTCCACACAGGCACGCAATACCTCGACTGGACGGGCCGGGGCCGGGCGGACGCCCGGCGGAGGTCCGAGGACCGAGGCAAGCGAATCCAGAAGCTGAATCACGCTCGTCGCGACACCGGTGCCGATGTTGAAGACCCCCGCGTGGGTCCCGGAGAGGGCCCCGAGAACGGCCTCCACCACGTCCGCGATGTACACGTAGTCGCGCTCGTAGCTGCCGTCCCCGAAGACCGTGATTGGCTCGCCCCGTTTCCAGCAGCCGATGAAGATCGCGATCACACCGCCCTCGAGGTCCTTTCGCTGGCGCGGCCCGTAGATGTTCGCAAGACGGAGCGTCACGGCCCGCAGGTCCGACGACTCGACCAGCTTTTCGGCCTTCGCCTTGAATCGGCCGTAGTTCGACGGCGGATCCACCGGTACGTTCTCTTCGGCGCAGCGCGGCGTTTCCCCGTAGATCGCTCCTCCGGTCGAGATATTCACGACGATCGAGGCACCGAGGCGCCGCGTGGTCTCGAGCACGTTGCGGGTCCCGCCGACGATGACGCGCTCGTAGAGCTTTTCCTTGGTCATCGACTCGACGACCTTCGTCTTCGCCGCGCAGTGCACGACGGCGTCGATCCGCCGGCTGCCGAGCTCGCGCTGCAGCGCCGACAGATCCGCGATGTCCGCGACGCGCAGGTCGGCGCGCGGATCGAGATTCGCGCGATCTCCGGTGGAGAGATCGTCGACGACTACGACGTCGTCGCCCCGCGCGAGCAGCGCGTCAACGACATGGCTTCCGAGAAAACCCGCCCCGCCCGTCACGAGCACGTGCAATCGACGGCCGCTCCTTCATCCAGATCTCGCGTGTCCCATGGAACTGTGGACGAAATCGTGGAGGAGAAGGTGGACAAGCCACATGGCGATCGCGGTCAGCGCGGCCTAGGGTCGGTCGAGCGCGCGGAGCTTCCGCCGCGCAGCCGGCGCGGCGGGGGCTCCCTATCTATATCCGAACGCCTGTTCTAAACTGGCGGATCTCATGACCGTCGAGACTCGCGCGCCCGATAGACAGGTCCCATTCGACGATGGCGCCGAGCAGCAGGTCCTCGGTAGCCTGCTCATCGACCGGGACGCCATCTTCAAGGTCGCGGACCTCCTGCGCGTCGACGATTTCTACGTACCGCGGCATCAGCGGATCTACGACGCGGCCCAGGCGCTCCTCGAGCGGCGGGAGCGGATCGATCCGCTCACCATCCAGATGGAGCTCGCCCGCCGTGAGGAGCTCGACCGGGCGGGTGGCCAGGCGTACCTCCGCGCGCTCGCCGAGGGCGTACCCACCGCGGCCGAGATCGACCGCTATGGCCGCATCGTCCGCGACCGAGCCATCCTGCGGCGTCTCCTCGGGGCGGCCACCTCGATCGCGGCGGACGCGTACGACGAGCCGACCGACATCGCCCTCGCGCTCGACCGTGCCGAGCAGCGGCTCTTCGCGCTCCGCGACGAGTCTTCCAATGCCCAGCTGCGACACATCACCGCGTCGCTCCAGTCGAACTACGAGCACCTCACCGACCGCATGGAGCGTCCGTTCGAGGTGAGCGGCATCCCGTCGGGGTTCCGCGAGGTCGACTACTACACCGAGGGCTTTACCGTCGGCGACCTCATCGTCCTCGCGGCGCGACCGTCCGTCGGGAAGACGAGCCTCGCCCTCGGGATGAGCTTCAACGTCGCTCGGCGCGGCCATCCGGTGCTGCTCTTCTCGCTCGAAATGGACGCCAAGCAGATCGTCTCGCGCTATCTCGCGCTGAATTCGCGCATGGACCTCCTCGCGCTCCGAACCGGGAACATCATCGACACCGATGCGGCCGCGGCGCTGCATGGTCTGCCCGTGTTCATCGACGACACGCCGGGCATCTCGATCATGGAGCTCCGAACAAAGGCCCGCCGCGCGAGCACGCACGAGAAGATCGAAGTGATCATCGTCGATTACATCCAGCTCATCCGCACCGGCGAGGATGACGAGAACCGCGTGCAGGAGATCGCGACGATCACGCGCAACCTCAAGTCCCTCGCGCGCGAGCTGGGCGTCGTCGTGATCGGGCTGTCGCAGCTATCGCGCGCCGCGGGCGATTCGGGTGGGGAGCCAAAGCTTTCGACCCTTCGCGAGGGTGGATCGCTCGAGCAAGATGCCGACATCGTGATCATGCTGTGGCGCGACCGCGAGGAGACGCCGGCGGGCGCGCCGCGTCTCATCAACGGTGCCGTCGCGAAGAACCGCAATGGTCCGACCGGCGGATTCCAGCTCCTCTTCGAGAGCGAGCAGGCGAAGTTCTTCTCCAAAGCTTCCGACGAGGGCGGCCCGCCGGCATGACGGTGCAGACCGACCGCGGCGTCAAGCCGCCGCCCGAGAAGCCCGAAGCCGAAGCTTCGCTCCTCGGCGCGATGCTCATGGACGGCGCCCTCTATAACGAGGTCGCGCGGGGACGTCTCGGGCCCGCGGACCTTTCGCGCGAGCAGCACCGCATCGTGCTCGCAGCGATCGCCCGCGTCGCGGAGCGAAGCGAGCAGGTCGGATTCGCGAACGTGCAGTCAGACCTCGTCGCGCACGAAGAGCTCGACGCGATCGGGGGCGCGCAGTTCCTCGTCGGTCTCATGCAGAACGTGCCGACAGTCGCGCATGCGTCGAGCTATGCCGCGATCGTCGAACGTACCGCGCTTCTCCGTCGGCTGATCGGCGTCGCGAACGAGATCGCGCGTCTCGCGTTGACCCGCGAGGAATCAAGCGCCGCCGTGTCCGACGCGCAGGAGCTCCTCTTCGCGGTGAGCGAATCGACCCTCCACCGTGACATCGTTCCGCTGGACGTCGCGCTCCGCCGCTACGCCGAGCAGATCGACGCGCGGGGCGATCTGCGCGTCGGCGTCCGAACGGGGATCGAGTCCGTCGACAAGAAGACCGGTGGTCTGCAGCCCTCCGATCTGATCCTGATCGCGGGGCGTCCCGGTCTTGGCAAGACGAGCCTCGCGCTGAACATCGTGGAGCACGCTGCGGTCGCGCAGCGCAAGACGTGCGCGTTCTTCTCGATGGAGATGAGCGAGATGCAGGTCGTGCAGCGCCTTGTGTCGATGCTCGCGGAGATCGACGGCAATCGCATGCGCCGCGGCCGCCTCTCCACACAGGAATTCACCGCGATCTCCGCCGCGTCGAGCGAGCTGCAGCAGGCGCCGATCTTCGTGGAGGAGTCGAGCCGGCTGACGGTGACCGACATCCTCGCGAAGTCGCGCCGCCTGCAGGCCGAGCGTGGTCTCGACCTCGTGGTGATCGACTACCTGCAGCTGATCGAAGGCGTGGGGAACGAAGAGAGTCGCGTCCTGGAGGTCGCCCGCATCAGCCGCGCCCTCAAGGCGATCGCGCGCGAGCTCGAGGTCCCGGTGATCGCGATCTCGCAGCTGTCGCGGCAGATCGAGCAGCGCGGCACCGAACCCATGCTGTCGGATCTGCGAGAGAGCGGAGCCCTCGAGGCGGACGCCGATCTCGTCCTGTTCCTGTGGCAGAAAGACCGCAAGGATCGAGAAGAGGGTGTCGTGCGACTTAAGCTCGCCAAACATCGCAACGGGCCGACGGGCGACTTCGATCTCCACTTCCAGTCCGACCTCACCCGGTTCCGCGACCTCGGTGAGACGCGCGAAGGCGGCTAGGCCGGCTCGGGCGCGACCAGTCGGCGATCCGCGAACAGCCGCACGCGCGACCCGGCGAGGTAGGCCGCGGCGTACATCGAGGCAACGATGAAGAGGAGGGCCTGGTAGCCGGTGATGAGAGCGGCGTACTCGAGGACGCCCCCGATCATCGCGCCGATGAGATTCGAGGCGAAGGCCATGTCGGCGGTCCGCGTTTCTCGGAACGACGCCGTGAAGACAAGGTTCGCGAAGAAGACCGGCGCGAACGCGATCATCGCCGCCGCGACATAGCGGAGCCACGCCGGTTCGAAGAGCAGGGCCGATGGCGGGAGCAGGAAGGCGACGAGCAGGGTGATCCCAAGGCCGGAATAGAGCATCAGGCGCGGCGGTCTCGCGACCGCGTTCACGCCGATCGCGAGCAGCACACTCACCAGGATCGCCGCGAAGGCCATCGCGTTGACGGTCCATGTCGTCCCGAACAGCAGGCTGAAGATCGTGAGGCTCCGCGTCTCGAGCAAGAGGAACGCCGTGCCGAGCAGGAAGAAGTGCGGGCTGAACGCCCCCACCGGCGCTGCCACCAGGCGTGCGGCGAGCAGTGTCGCTATGCCGGCGATAAGAACGACGAACGCGAGCGCGAGGAGGTAGTAGGGCGCGATGTTGCGATCGCGTAGATAGAGGAAAGGCCAGTCGTCCGTGGCAGCCGCTGGGCGCTCGCCTGGGGTCGCCGCACTCGCCAGCGAGGCCTGACCCGACACCGGAAGGGCCGTGGGGCTCGCCGCGAGGACCGCGGCCGAACCGATCGGGGCGTTGTACTCGCGCACCAGCGGCGCGGTCTCAAAAACATCGGAGAGCATCCCTTCGATCTTCGCGAGGAGCCAGGGCTGCCGGTAGTAGTTGTAGAGGACGAACACGCCGTTCGGCGCGAGGTGGTCGCGTGCGCTGGCGAACGCCTCGCGCGTGAAGAGGAACGACTCAAGACGAACGTTCGCGCTCGTGCTCACGAGCGTAAGCGAGTCGGGGAGCGCGAACACGATCAGGTCATACCGATCTGGGCTCGAGCGCAGGAACGCACGCCCGTCATCGACGTGCTCGCGCACGCGCGGATCGGAGTACGGATGATCTGGATGCTCGCGCTCGCCGAGCTCGAGGATGCGCGGATCGATCTCGACCGCGTCGATCGACTCGACCTTGTTGGCGAGCGCGTACGCCGTGTCCGTCCCGCTGCCCGCGCCGACCACGAGCGCGTGTCCAAACCGCCGGCCTGGGAACCACTCGTAGATCTGGTCGTAGAAGGGCTCGGCCGCGGGCTGGTCTCTCTGTACCGCGTGCATCGCCTGGTGAGGAATCCCGTTCACGGAGATCGTCGCGTCCGATCCGGCGGGCCGCTGGACGCTGATCCGGTAATAGGGAGACCAGAGGTCCCCGCTCGCGGCCGCACCGATCACCAACGCGCAGGTCGCCAGCACGAACGCCGCGTTGACAAGCGTGAAGCGCGTCATCCGACGAGCCAGCGCGAGACCACCCAGCAGAAGCGCGAGGATCCCGAACCAGACCGGTGGCTGCGAGCTCAGGACGGAGAGACCGGTGAACAGGGCGATGCCGCCGATCGACCCGACGATGTCGAGGGCATATGCCCGGAGCGGAGGCATCGCGCGGAGCAGAGAGCCGAGCGGCAACGCCAGCGCGGCCATGACCGCGGCAACGAGGACGAACACGAGCGGCAGCACGACGAAGTTGGTATCCGCGGCGTGGCTCTCGGCCAGACCGAAAAAGATCTCGTCGCTCGCGCGAAACTGCACGTCGAGCTTCGCGCTCTGGATGAGGCCAACCACGAGCAGTAGGAGCCCCGGGAATGGGGACCACGCGACACCCGCGAAGCGCCGCCCGAGAAGGATCCCGATACCGATCCCGAGAAAGCTCGCCATCAGGAGGAAGTTCGAGAAGAACCCGATGTAGGTGACATTCGCGGGAATCCAGCGCAGAAGGACGAGCTCGACATAGAGCAGCGTGCCGCTGGTCAGGACCAGGCGCACCTCCGGCCGGCGGAGGACAAAAAACACGGCCTAGGCCGGCTCGATCGCGACGGTCACGTCGGCTCGGACGTCCGTCAGCAGGCGCACCTCGACCTTGTGGATTCCGAGCGACCGCAGGGGCTCATGAAGGACGACGTTGGTCTTGTCGATCTCGGCCTTCGCCTCTTTCTTCAGAGCCTCGGCCACCTCCTTCGCGGTAACGCTACCGAAAGTCTTGCCCTGCTCCCCCGCCTTGAGCCTGAAGACGAGCGTGACCTCGGCGAGCCGCTTGGCAAGCTCCTCGGCGTCCTGATGCGCGCGATCCTTTTTTGTCCGCTCTGCCTGGCGCTCTTGCGCGAGATGCTTGAGCTCGCCACCGGTCGCCTCAATCGCCAGACCCTTCGGCAGGAGATAGTTGCGGGCGTAGCCGTCGGCAACGTCCTTGATGTCACCGGTCCGGCCTAGGCCGCGGACTTCGGCCTTGAGGATGACGCGCACGCTCGTCTAGGAGGAGGTGGACGCCTCGTCGAGCGCTGTGTCCTGCTCGCTGCGCCGCAGCTCCATTTCCCAGGCGAGCACCGACGCCGCGACGGCGACGACGCCCATAACGGTGAGAGCGCCGACGATCGCGAGCAGAGCCTCGATGACACCGAAGAAGCCTGGACCGGAGTCGCGGTCGCTCATGTGCTCCCCCTCTTCCGACCGGTCGTCGTGCGACCCGGCGTGCGGAACTTCCCCACAGTATCGCGGACGTCGTCGAGGCGGTCGCCGAGAAGCCGCTCGGCGGTCGCGATGTCGCGGCGGAGCTGATCCTTGTCCTGCGAGATCTTCGCGAGATGCTCCTCGACGATGTCCGCGGGCGCGCTTCGAATGAAGAGGTCGAGGCCGAGCAGTACCACGGCCAGGTCGTCGAGCTGCCCGAGCACGGGCA
>Ga0209059_1000733_pt1 | contig 15097 bp, 15 predicted proteins | sample GraSoiAngelo_151_FD_186165 | JGI IMG/M metagenome (GOLD analysis project Ga0209059, IMG submission 186165) | Grasslands soil microbial communities from the Angelo Coastal Reserve, California, USA - 14_1009_12_20cm (SPAdes) (version 2) | ecosystem: Environmental > Terrestrial > Soil > Grasslands ...
GTTCGGTGGAGCAGCACGGCCCGCACCTGCCGGTTGGCACCGACGGAATGATCGCGGAGCGGCTGGCGGTGGCAGTTGCCGCGCAGATGCCTGATCGGTGCCTCGTCCTCCCCACTCTTTGGTACGGATTCTCGCCACATCACATGAGCTTCCCCGGAACCGTCACCGTGGCCGCCGGCACCTACCTCGGCGTCACCGGAGAGATCGCCGCCAGCCTCTACGCGCACGGAGTGCAGCACCTCGCCTTTCTGAACGGACATGGCGGCAATTCGGCGCCGCTCAAGGTGCTCGCGGCCGAGCTGGCCAGAGCGCATGGAAAGAGCCCTCTGGTGGTGACTTACTGGGACCTCGTGGCGGCGGAGATCGGCGACTTCTTTGAAGAACCGGACCAGGTTTGCGGCCATGCCTGCGCGCTGGAGACATCCCTGGCGCTCCACCTCTTTCCCGAGGCGGTCAAGCCTGAGCGGATCCCGGGCCCCTCGGGAAAGGCGGGCCCCCACATGTTCGCGGGCGCGGGCGTGGTCCACGGACTGGACTTTCGGCACTTCTCCGGTAACGGCGTGATCGGCGACCCCTCTCTGGCCACAGCGGACCTGGGCCGCAGGCTATTCGAGCTCATCGTCGAGCGACTCGTGACGGCTCTTAGCAAATCGGCCGCGTAGCGGCCTTGGATTCCTCCTGCCTCAGTCCGGGGTAGGTGCCCGTCAGCCGCGGCCGACGAAGGGCATTTTGGTCGCCATGACGGTGAGGAACTGCACGTTCGCCTCCAGCGGCAGGCTGGCCATGTAAAGGACCGCGCCGGCCACGTGCTCGAGGTCCATCCGGGGCTCCGGGCGCACGGATCCGTCGGCCTGCGTAGCGCGCTCGACCATTCCCGCCGTCATGTCGGTAGCCGCGTTGCCGATGTCGATCTGGCCGCAAGCGATGTCGTACCGCCGGCCGTCCAGGGCGGTCGATTTGGTGAGGCCCGTGATGGCGTGCTTCGTGGCCGTGTAGGGAGCGGAATTCGGCCGCGGCGCGTGCGCCGAGATGGAGCCGTTGTTGATGATCCGGCCGCCGCGGGGCTCCTGCGACTTCATGAGCTTGATGGCCTCTTGCGTGCAGAGGAAGGCGCCGGTCAGGTTGACGTTGACGACGGCCTGCCATTGCTCGAAGGGCAGGTCTTCCAGCGGGACCGACGGCGCCACCTGTCCCGCGTTGTTGAAAAGCAGGTCGAGCCTGCCAAAGGCTTCCTTCGTCTTTCGGAAGAGCTCCTGCACCGACGCCGGGTCGGTGATATCGGTGGGCATCGCCAGCAGCCGCGCGCCGGATGGCTTGCCCAGCTCTGCGGTTTCAGCGAGCGCCTCGGCACGGCGCCCCGCGAGCGCGACTGACCAGCCTTCTTTCGCAAGCGCCAGCGCGACCGCCCGGCCGATGCCGCTGCCGGCGCCGGTGACAAGCGCGATTCTGGTGGCTGACTCCACGAAGGCCAGTTTATGTGGGGCCCCCTCCCAACCCTCCCCCAAAGGGGGAGGCGAGTTACGGAGATGGCGATTCTGCAAGTAGCTTGCGTATCTGGTACCTTTTTGGCGTGGCCCGACCCAGTCACGTCCGCAACGCGGTGCGCATGCGCATGGCCGGCGACCCTCGGCACGGCTGGTCGGTGGACGAGCTGAAGGCCGAGCTGGACGCTTCGGACATCAGCGCCGACTACTCCTCGGTCTTCCGGGCGCTGGTCTGGCTGGAGACCCGCGGCTTCGTGCAGAGCGTGGATCTTGGCGATGGCAAGACCCGGTTCGAATCTCGCCGCGAGCACCACGAGCACGTCCAGTGCGAGCGCTGCGGCAGGGTGAGCGAGGTACCCGGGTGCCTGGTCGAACGCTCCGCCTCCGACATCGAGGCGGAGACCGGCTACCGGCTGACCACGCACCGGCTGGTCCTGACCGGCGTCTGCCCCACCTGCGCCGCAGCCTGATGAATTTCGCCAGCGGCTTGCGCATCGCGGGCGCCCTGATCGCCACCGTGCTGCTCGCGGCCGGCTGCGCCGGCGGTGCCGCGGTCAAGCCCGGCGTCCAGCCCGCCTACCCCTCCGACGCCGGCGCGCTGACCGTCGTCGGAACCGAGAACTTCTACGCCGACGTGCTCCACCAGGTCGGCGGCCGCAAGGTCAAGGTCTACAGCTTCCTCTCCGACCCCAACGCCGATCCCCACCAGTACGAGAGCAACGCCGCCGACGCGCGGGCGGTGGCCGATGCCCGGCTCGTCATCGAGAACGGCCTCGGCTATGACGCCTTCATGGACCGGCTGTTGAAGGCCTCGCCCAGCTCCAACCGAGAGGTAATCAACGTGCAGAGCCTGGTCGGGGCCCAGACCGGCAGCAACGCCCACCTGTGGTATGACCCGGCGGTCATGCCGCGAGTGGCCTCGGCAGCGGCGGCGGCATTGCAGCGGCTCGACCCGGCGCACTCCGACCTCTACAGCGCCGGCCTCGCCGGGTTCAACAGCCGGCAGCAGGCGGTCGCCGACGAGGTGGCCGCGCTGAAAGCGAAATACGCGGGCGCGCCGGTCGCCTTCACCGAGCCGGTGGCCGGCTACCTGGCGGACGCGATCGGGCTCAGCGTGAAGTCGCCGCCGGAGTTCATGAAAGCGATCGAGGAGGGCAACGACCCGCCCTCGGGCGCGGTTGCCGAGGAAGAGAACCTGCTTCGCAACCACGAGGTCAAGGTCCTCCTCTACAACAGCCAGACGGTGACCAAGCTGACGGCGCAGGTGAAAGATGTCGCCGCCGCCAGCCAGGTGCCGGTGGTGGGCGTGGCGGAGACCGAGCCGCCCGGGACGACCTTCCAGGACTGGCAGCTGGCCCAGCTCAAAGCGCTCGAAACCGCTCTTTCCAGCTGACGTGAACGCCGTCCGCATCGAGGCGTCAAGGCTCGAGCTGGGCGGCCGGCAAATCTGGTCTGGCCTGACTCTCGACCTCCGCCAGGGCGAGTTCCTGACCGTGATCGGTCCCAACGGGGCCGGCAAGACCTCGTTCCTGAAAGCCCTCCTCGGATTGCTGCCCGCCAGCGGCTCGATCGAGGTCCTGGGCTCCCACCCGCGCCGCGGCGACCCCCGGATCGGCTACGTCCCCCAGCAGAAGTCGATCGACCCGGACCTGCCGGTGCGCGGCCGCGACCTGGTCCGGATGGGGCTCGACGGCGCCCGCTGGGGGCTGGCACTTCCCTCCGGCCCGATCGATTCCCAGGTGACGGCGACCCTGACTTCGGTGGGCGCCGCCCGCTTCGCCGACGTCCCGCTGGGCAGGCTCTCGGGGGGTGAGCAGCAGCGCGTCCGGATCGCCCAAGCCCTGGTCGGGCAGCCGGAGCTGCTCCTCTGCGACGAGCCGCTGCTGAGCCTCGACCTCCACGTCCAGCGCGAGGTCTGCGAGCTGATCGGCGAGTGGCGGACACGCGCCGGCGGCACCGTCGTCTTCGTGACGCACGACGTCAACCCGGTGCTCGGCCTGACCGACCGGGTGCTCGCCTTCGTCGGCGGCCGCTGGGCGCTGGGCACGCCCGACGAGGTGCTCACCAGCGAAGCCTTGAGCCGGCTCTACGAGTCGCCGGTTGCCGTGATCCGGCACGAGGGCCGGGTCATCGTGCTCTCCGACGTCGGGGACCCGGGCGGCTTCCACCACGACCACCAGCCTTGATCGAGCTCCTCCATTACGCCTTCGTCCAGAACGCGCTGGTGGCCGGCGTCGTGATCGCCGTCGTCGCCGGGCTGGTCGGCCCCTACGTGGTGATGCGCAACCTCTCCTTCGCCGTCCACGGGCTGGCCGAGGTCGGCTTCACCGGCGCGGCCGGCGCCGTCCTCTTCGGGCTCGACCCGATCGCGGGCCTCCTGGCCGGGGCGCTGCTCGCGGCGGTCGGCATCGGCACTCTCGGGGTCCGGCTGCGGGACCGCGACGTCGCGATCGGCTCGATCCTGGCCTTCGGGCTCGGCCTGGGCGTGCTCTTCCTGACGCTCTACACGCGCTACGCGACCGAGGCGTTCACGATCCTCTTCGGCACCATCACGGCGGTCAGCCGGAGCGACCTGGTGCTGCTCGTCGTCTTGGCCGCGGGCACGCTGCTCGCCCTGGCCGCGATCAGCCGGCCATTGATCTTCGCCAGCGTCGATCCGGAGGTCGCCGAGGCGAAAGGGGTGCCGGTCGGGCTCCTCTCGATCGCCTTCCTGGTCATTCTCGCGGCGGCGGTCGCCGAGGCGGTCCAGGTGGTCGGCGTCCTGCTCGTGCTGACGCTCCTGATCACGCCGGCTGCCGCGGCGCAGAAGCTGACCGCTCGGCCCCTGCTGGCGAACCTCCTGAGCGTGCTGATCGCCTTCGTTTGCACGCTGGGCGGAATCCTGGCCTCGCTGGTGACGCTCTACCCGGCCAGCTTCTACGTCGCGACGCTGAGCTTCCTCACGTATGTCGCCGCCCGCCTCGTCGGTCCCAGGCTCAGCCGGCGAGCCGGCCGGGTACCGTTGTAAGCATCCCCACCTTCTTCGAGGACCGGCCCACGCTCGCCAAACGGCTGGTCAAGCCGCTCCTCGTGAAGCCTGGCTCCAAGGTCAAGCTGCCGGCAGGCTTCGATCCCGCCTACAAGGCCAGCTTCGTCAAGAAGTCCGACGCCGACGACACGCTCCAAGATGGCATCCGCCTGCTGGCCGAGTACCAGGACCGCCTCGCCGCGCAGCGGACGTTCGGACTGCTGGTCGTGCTGCAGGGCCTGGACGCGTCGGGCAAGGACGGCGTCGTCAAGCACGTCATGAGCGGCGTCAACCCGCAGGGCGTCGAGGTGCACAGCTTCAAGGTCCCGACCGATGGCGAGCTGCACCACGACTACCTCTGGCGCTACCAGCTCGAGCTCCCCGAGCGGGGCCAGATCACGATCTTCAACCGGTCGCACTACGAAGAGGTGCTCGTCGTGCGCGTGCACCCGGAGAACCTGCAGCGCCAGAACCTGCCCTCCGAGGCCGCCGACGAGAACGTCTGGAACCGGCGCTTTCGAGAGATCAACGACTGGGAGCGCTACCTGGTGGCGAACGGCATCAGGGTGGTGAAGATCTTTCTGCACATGTCGAAAGAGGAGCAGCGAAAGCGCCTCCTGGCTCGCATCAACGATCCCGAGAAGAACTGGAAGTACTCGGCTGACGACGCGCTCGAGCGGCGCTTCTGGGACGACTACCAGGCGGCCTACTCGGACGCGCTCTCCAACACCAGCACCGCCTGGGCGCCCTGGTACGTGATCCCCGCCGACCACAAATGGTTCGCGCACCTGGCGGTGGCGGGCGTCCTGGTCGAGCGGCTGATGGAGATCGATCCGCAGTATCCGAAGCTCTCGGACGAGCAGAAAAAGGAGCTGGAGAGGGCGAAGCTCGAACTAGGCTAGTGGCGGCGGGGCGGTCCGGCCTCGAACGACCAGCTCTCTTCGAGACTCAGCGCCCGCCGGCCTGCCGCCAGCAACTCGGCGTCAACTCCTGCCGCGGGCGCGACCACAAACCGGTTGTCGCCGCTGGCGGCGATGTGCAGGACCGGCTGGTACCCGACCTGGGCCAGTGCCGCCTCGGCGGTCCCCTGAATGCCGCCGATCCAGAGCCTCTTGCAACCCTCGTCCCGAACCAGCGCGGCGATGGTCCGGACAAGAGACCGGAAGTGACCCTGCCGGCGCTGCCCGGCGAGGGTGAAGCAGTTCCAGAGGTAGGCCTCACCTGCGGCAGGCCGGATCTCGCGCCCAAGCTCGCCGATCCACTCGGGACCGCTGGAGAGCCAGCCGTACGCCAGCACCTCCTCGCCACTCCAGGCCGCGAAACAGCGGCAGCCCCGGGCCAGGCGGATGGCAACGAGGTCCCCCTCCTCGCCCATCGCCGTGACCACGGCTGACGCGAAGCCCGCCTCGACCTCGCGGATCGTGCGCTGTGTAAGCACGGACGGCGGAGCCCAACTCGCGAGCTCCGCCGCCCAGATGGTCGCTTCTAGCCGCTGCTCGGGCCGGTTGGTCAGAAGCGGAAGAAGAGCCCCCGGACCTGCTCGATGACCTCCGGATCGCCGGTGGCCGAGCCGCCCGGGAACCGCCCGAATGTGGTCAGCACGAAGTCGGACGGCGTGTAGCGGAAGACCGCGTCACAGCCGGCGAAGTTGCCGGCCTCTGGCTTGGCTTCCCACTTGCCATCCTTGACCGTGGCGCGCCACTTGCCGCCCCAGGGACCGGAGACTTCGATGCCGTACGTGCAGTCGACGCCCTTCGCGGATTCCTGGTCGACCGTGTACTGCATGATGATGTGGCAGTAGGGGATCAGGATGCCGGCGCTCGCCTCGTCGATCTCGGCCAGCTTGTCGCCCAGCCCGTACTCGACGTCGTAGGGATGGATCCCGTAATCCATGATGTGGAAGGCCGGGTAGAAGCCGGCGGGGACCGGGCCCATGTACGGGTGCGTCACGAGGAAGCTGGTCCACTCTTCTGGCGTCAGCGCGTCAAAGATCGCCAACATCTTGTCTCTCGCGGTTTTGAGACGCGCCAGCGCGTCCTCGCGGGAGAGCCTCCGAAACTCCATTGCGTGGTCGTTCAGCTTCTCGCCCATGACGCCGAGGCCGAGAGCGCCAACAGTTTCGCCCTTCTTGGCGGTCTCCCAGCGCACGAGGTAGCCTTCGGTGACGTCGATCATGTGGCCGACCAGGTCACGCACCTCCCACTCGGTGCAGCGCGTCTGGACGTTCCAGTTCTTCGGGTTCTCGACCAGATCGAAGAACTTCTTCTGGTCGCGGCGGAGAACCTCCATCACCGTTTGCTTCCCTTCCGCGGCCATCGGGTTGACGGGAGCCATGACTGCGCTCATCGGTGCAAACCCTCCTTGCGGCGCGTGACCGCCGCCATCAACTCCTTGACGTGTGACAGCTCGTCCTCGTTCACGGTATGCCCCATTCCTGGGTAGAACTTGAACTCAACCTCGCCTCCCAGGCGCGTTAAGACTTCCGCCGCCTCCTCGACGCGGCGCGTCGGGATGTGCGGGTCGACATCGCTGCAACCGAGGAAGACCGGCGTGCCGTCGAGGCTGCCCTGGTAGTCGCGGGGCGTGCCGTCGGGTCCGATCAACCCACCGGTCAGGCCTGCAACGCCGCCGTACCGCTTGGCGTTTCGGGCCACGAATTCGAGCGTCAGGCAGGCGCCTTGCGAGAAGCCGAGCATGATGATGCGCTCGGTCGGGATCGTCCGCTCGACGGTTGCCAGTACCTCGCCCAGCCTGCCCAGCGCCGAGCTGAGCCAGGGCTCGTTCTTCTCGAACGGCGCCGTGAACGGGTACGGGTACCAGGTGTTGCCGGCCGCCTGCGGCGCGAGGTAGGCGAAGCCCCCGGGGTCGACCTCTTCCGCCACCGTCAGGATGTCGGCGGCACTGGCGCCGCGCCCGTGGGCCAGGATCATCGCGGCGGTGGCGCGCTCGAGCGGCTCCCCCGCCCGCAGGATCGGCTGCTCGTCGTGCAGACCTGCCACCTTCAGCGCTCCAAGCCATTGGCAGGCACGAGTTGCATGTTAGTCCCGCGTTTGAAGCCGCGCGCCCTGCGCGATCTACCCTTGCCGCCCAGAAATGGCCGAGGCCCCGCACCCCGAGCTGGCGGAGGCGTCCGTGGCGGACCTGAAGGGCCGCCTGACGAGCGGCGACCTCAGCGTGCGCCGCCTTGCCGAGCTCCACCTGGAGCGGATCGAAGCCATCGACAGCCGCGGTCCGAACCTGCACTCGGTAATCGAGCTGAACCCGGACTGGGAGGCGATCGCGGCCGGCCTCGACGACGAGCGCCGAGCGGGTCGCGAGCGCGGACCACTTCACGGCATCCCGGTCCTGCTGAAGGACAACATCGACACCGGCGACAGAATGCTGACCACCGCCGGTTCGCTGGCGCTGGCCGGCGCTCCAGCGATGCGCGACGCGGGGCTGGCGGCGGCGATCAGGCAGGCTGGGCTGCTCATCCTCGGCAAGACGAACCTCAGCGAGTGGGCGAACTTCCGCTCGAGCAGGTCGTCGAGCGGTTGGAGCGCCCGGGGCCGGCAATGCCGCAACCCGCATGTGCTCGACCGTTCGCCGTGCGGCTCCTCGAGCGGCTCCGCGGTGGCGGTGGCGGCGGGCCTGGCGCCGCTCGCCGTCGGGACCGAGACGGACGGCTCGATCATCTGTCCATCCTCGGTCTGCGGTGTCGTGGGCCTGAAGCCCGGCGTCGGCCTCGTCAGCCGCGAGGGCGTCATCCCGGTCTCGCGGAGCCAGGACAGCCCGGGGCCGCACGCTCGAACCGTTCGTGACGCCGCTCTCCTGCTGGGTGCGCTCACCGGACGGCCAGAGGCGTTCCTGGCGGGGCTCGACGAAGGCGCGCTCCGCGGCCGCCGCCTGGGCGTCCTTCGCAAGCCTTACTCGGCCTACAGCGAGCACACGGATCGGGTCTACGAGGAGTCGCTGGCCGCGCTCAGGGACCTCGGCGCGGTGCTGGTCGACCCGGTCGAGATCGCGACTGCCGAAGCCATGCAGGCGGACAAGTCGCGAATCGAGAAAACCGTCTTCCTCTATGAGTTCAAGTCAGGAATCGCGGCCTACCTGGCCGGGCGCGAGGGCGGCGGGCCCCGAACGCTCGCCGACCTGATCCGTTTCAACCAGGAGCACGCGGCGGAGGAGATGCCGTATTTCCAGCAGGAGCTCTTCGAAGAAGCGCAGGAGAAGGGCGGCCTCCAGGAGCGCGAGTACCTTGACGCGCTCGCTGAGGCGCAACGACTGTCGCGTGCCGAAGGCATCGACGCCACCCTGGAGAGCCACTCATTGGACGCGCTGGTGGCGCCCAGCCGCCCACCCGCCTGGGTCATCGATCCGGTGAACGGCGACCGCAACATCGGCGGCTGCACGCAGCCCTCCGCGATGGCCGGCTACCCGATCGTCACCGTGCCCGCGGGCCGTGCTTTTGACGCGCTGCCGCTCGGATTGGCCTTCTTCGCGGGCCCCGGCAGTGAGGCTGCGTTGCTGGGGATGGCCTTCGCCTTCGAGCAGCTGACCAAGGCCCGCCGTGCTCCCCGATTCCTCTCGACGCTGGACTTGCCGTAACCCGTGACCGTACGGTTAAGAGAAGTCGCGTCCGCCCGCAGGAGGAGTTTGAAGTGAGATGAGGCGAACCATCGTCGTCGTCCTCTGTCTTCTGATGGCTGCGGCCTGCGGTGGCGGCCAGAACGGCACCAGCCAGTCCACAACACCCAAAAACGGCGGCAGCGCCACGATCGCTCTCGAGAACGAGCTGCGGACCCTCGACCCGCTCGACTCCTCGCTGCTGGTCGAGCGCGAGGTCTTCTACAACATGTACGACTCGCTCTTCACGATCGATCCGAAGCTCGTCATCAAACCGGGGCTGGTGAAGCAGTGGGATGTCGCCGACCCAGTTACCTACAAGTTCACACTCCAGTCAGGGGTGAAATTCCACGACGGGACGCCGTTCGACGCCCAGTCGGTGAAGGACAACGTCACGCGCTACAAGACCGCGGCCAACTCCCGGCGCAAATCAGACCTCGCCAGCGTCGACACGGTCGAGGCGGTCGATTCCACGCACGTCACCTTCCACCTGAAGAAGGCCGACGCCACCTTGCTGGCAACGCTGGTGGACCGCGCCGGGATGATGCTCTCGATGGCAGCCCTGAAGGCGGGCGGCCAGAACTTCTCGCTCAGCCCGGTCGGGGCCGGCAGCGGACCTTTTCAGTTCGTCGAGTGGAAGCGCAACGACCATCTGACGCTCAAGAAGAATGCCACCTACTGGAAGCCTGGACTGCCGCACCTCGACGGCCTGACCTACCGCGCGATCCCCGACGTCAACGCGATCCTGGCGGCGCTCAAGACCGGCGACATCGACGTGGCTCGCACGATCTCGTCCAAGGACGTCGCCGGGCTCAAAGCAGACTCCAACTTCGTCTATCGCGACATGCCGGCGCTCGGCTTCAACGGGATGGAGCTCAACACGAGCGCACCACCATTCAACGACCCGGCCAAGCGAAAGGCCGTCGCCCTGGCAGTCGACAAGTACGCGATCCTGAAGAACGTCTACTTCAACATCGGGGTGGTCGCCTACGGGCCGATCCCACCCTCGAGTTGGGCGTTCGACGGCAGCGAGAAGGTGTTCGATCACGGCGACGCCGCTAAAGCGAAATCCATGGCCACCGGTTTCACTTTTACCTACAAGACGACCGCCGACCCAGTTCTCCAGCAGCTCGCCCAGCTCATGGCCGCGGAGCTGACGAAAGCGGGGATCACCATGCAGGTCCAGAGCGAGGACTTCGCGACGTACCAGCAGGAGTGCCAGAACCACCAGTTCCAGGCCTGCAACGTCAACTGGTCGGGTCGCGTCGATCCGGACGGCAACATGTACGCCTGGTGGCATACCGGCGGGGACTTCAACGACAGCGTGTACAGCAACGCGCAGGTGGATGGCTGGCTGGACGACGCGCGCACGACGACCGATCAGACGAAGCGCAAGCAGGACTACGACAACGCGCAAAAGCAGATCGTCACGGATGCGCCTTACGTATTCAGCTTTTTCGGCACCAGCGCCCAGATCTCGGACAACAAGATCCACGACTTCACGCTCTACCCCGACCTGATGATCCGGATGGCGGAGGTCTGGAAGGGCTAAGCAAAGCGCGTTAGGCTCGGGAAGGCCACCGGCATGACGACCTATGTCCTGCGCCGGCTCCTCTTGATGCTGCCGGTCGCCTTCCTGGTCACGGTCGGTGTCTTCCTGCTGATCCACCTTTCACGCGGCGATCCTGCCCTCGTGCTGCTGGGCGAGGACCGCTCGCCCCAGGCCATCGCGGCCATCCACCACGAGCTCGGGCTGGACCAGCCTCTCTACGTCCAGTACGGCATCTGGCTCGGCCGCCTCGCCCGTGGCGACCTCGGACGGTCGGTGATCACCCACCAGACTGTGTCCGACGCCATCCTGGAGCGGCTTCCGGCGACGCTCGAGCTCGGAGTCGTGGCACTGCTCTGGTCGCTTCTGGTGGCCATCCCGCTCGGCACGATCGCGGCGGTCCGCCGCGGTTCGGTGGCCGACCACCTGGCGACGGGCTTCACGGTCGGCGGCGTGTCGGTGCCGAACTTCTTCATCGGGATCGTGCTCATCTTCGTGCTCTCGGTGTCGCTACACCTGTTCCCCTTTGGCGGCTACGTGCCCCTCACCCGGGATCCCTACGAGAGCCTCCGCCACGTCTTGCTGCCGGCCATCGCGCTTGGCACCGCGGGCGCCGCGATCAACATGCGTTTCACCCGCTCTTCGATGATCGAGGTCCTGAATCACGACTTCATCCGGACGGCACGCGCCAAAGGAGCGTCCTGGCGCCGGGTAGTCTTCGCGCACGCCCTGAAGAACGCGCTCATCCCTGTTGTGACCGTGGTCGGTCTCCAGATCGGAGGGATCATCGAGGGCGCCATCGTCACCGAGACCGTCTTCACCTGGCCCGGTGTGGGCCGCCTGGCGGTGGAATCGATCTTCGACCGCGACTACACGGTCGTCCAGGGGATCGTGCTTCTGGCCGCCTTCTCCTACATGTTCGCCAACCTGCTGGTCGATCTGGTCTACGGCTGGCTCGACCCTCGGATCTCCTACGCATGAGCAACGCGCCTGCCCTGGTCGCAGCCGCCGAGCCAACGCTGCGCGGCCGAATCGACCCGGTCGAGCTGCTCCGGCGATACCCGCGAGTGGCGCTGTCGGCAGGCCTGGTGGCGCTTCTTTTTCTGGTCGCGCTCCTCGCGCCGATCATCTCGCCCCACGACCCTCTGGCCGTCGAACCTGACAACGCCTATCTGAAGCCCTTCACCTCCGGGCACGTGCTCGGCACCGACGAGCTAGGCCGCGACCTCTTGAGCCGCATCATCTGGGGCGCGCGGGTCTCCCTTCCCGTGGCCTTCGTGGCCGTCGGTGTCGGGCTCGTCGCCGGCGGCCTGATCGGCCTCGTGAGCGGCTACAAGGGCGGGCTCACCGACCTCCTGCTAATGCGACTGATCGACGCCCTGCTCGCCTTTCCGGCGCTGATCCTGGCGATCGGGATCGTGGCCGGCCTGGGCCCCTCGTTGACCAATGCGATGATCGCGATCGGAATTGTCGGCATCCCCGTCTATGCGCGCCTGGTGCGAGCCCAAACCCTGCAACTGAGACAGATGGAGTTCGTGACCGCGACGCGGTCTCTCGGTGCCAAGCCACTGCGACTCGTCCTCGGCCACATCGTCCCCAACCTGCTGAACCCGGTTCTGGTCCAGGTCTCGCTTTCGGCCGGCTTTGCGATCCTGGCCGAGGCGACCCTCTCCTTCCTGGGACTGGGCGCCCAGGTGCCGACGCCGGACTGGGGCCAGATGATCAACGCGGGCGCCCGCTTCCTCTCCAACGACCCCTGGCTGGCGATCGCGCCAGGGCTCGGCATCTCGATCAGCGTCTACAGCTTCAACCTCCTCGGCGACGCGCTTCGGGACGCGCTCGACCCCCGGCTACGCAGCTGATGCCAGGCGGCGCCAAGGCTCACCTCCTGGAGCTCCAGAACGTGCGGACAGAGCTCCAGCTCCGTGACGGGGTGCTGACCGCCGTCGACTGCGTCTCCTTCCACGTCGACTCCGGCGAGACCCTCGGGATTGTCGGCGAGTCTGGGTCCGGGAAGACGATGACGGCGCTCTCGATACTTCGACTACTGCCACGATCTGGCCGAGTGACGAACGGCCAGGTCCGGTTCAAGGGCAGAGACTTGCTGGCCCTGTCCGAGGGCGAGATGGAGGAGATTCGCGGCGCTGAGATCGCGATGATCTTCCAGGACCCGATGACGTCGCTCAATCCGGTCTTCGAAGTCGGGTGGCAGGTCGGCGAGCCGCTCCGCCTGCACCGGGCGACAGGCGGGCGGGAATCGATGTCCAAGGCGGTCGAGATGTTCAGTCGAGTCGGGATCCCGGAGGCGGCGCGGCGCGTCTCCCAGTATCCCCACATGTTCTCCGGCGGCATGCGACAGCGGGCGATGATCGCGATGGGCCTCAGCACCGAGCCGAGCTTGCTCATCGCTGACGAGCCGACGACCGCATTGGACGTCACCATCCAGGCCCAGATCCTGGAGCTGCTGCGGACCTTGAACCGCGAGTTCGGGACCGCCACCATCCTGATCACCCACAACCTCGGCGTCGTGGCCGGCATGTGCGAGCGGGTCGTCGTGATGTATGCCGGCAGGGTGGTCGAGCAGGGCCCGACGCGCGATGTCTTCGCGCATCCTCAGCATCCCTACACCTGGTCGTTGCTGCACTCGATCCCGAGGCTCGACGACGAGAGCGGGAAGCCGCTCCGGCCGGTCGAAGGGGCGCCGCCGGACATGCTCCAGCTGCCCCCAGGCTGCAAGTTCAACCCCCGCTGCCCGTTTGCGATCGAGCAGTGCAGCAAGGAGGAGCCGGAGCTCCTGCCCGTCAAGGGAGCCCAGCTCGCGCGCTGCTGGGTGACTCAGGCGGGGGATGAGCTGACCGAACCCGGTGCCTGAGGCGCTGCTCGAGGCGCGCGGGCTCAAGACCTGGTTTCCGGTCCGCTCCGGCGTGCTTCAGCGCACTACCGGCCAGGTCCGCGCCGTCGACGGCGTCGACCTCGAAATCCGGCGGGGCGAGACGCTCGGCCTGGTGGGCGAATCCGGCTGCGGCAAGTCGACCCTAGGCCGTTCGCTGCTGCGGCTGGTAGAGCCCACCGCGGGCCAGATCCTGTTCAAGGGGAAGGACCTGCTCAGGCTCGGCCCGGCCGGCATGCGTCGGATGCGGCGAGAGATGGCGATGATCTTCCAGGACCCCTTCGCCTCCCTCGATCCCCGCCAGACGGTCGGTGGCATCCTGGCCGAGGCGCTCGAAATCCACGGCCTCCACCAGGGCGCTCGCCAGCGCCAGGCTCGGATCGCCGAGCTGCTGGACGTGGTGGGGCTCTCGCCCGCACTCGCCGGCCGCTACCCGCACGAGTTTTCGGGCGGTCAGCGGCAGCGCATCGGCATCGCTCGCGCGCTGGCCGTGGACCCGTCGTTCATCGTCTGCGACGAGCCCATCTCGGCGCTCGACGTGTCGATCCAGGCCCAGATCGTGAACCTCCTGGAGCGGCTGCAGGAGCAGTTCAAGCTGACCTACCTGTTCATCGCCCACGACCTTTCAGTCGTGAAGCACATCTCGGACCGGATCGCCGTCATGTACCTCGGCAAGATCGTCGAGATGTCCGCCGCGCGAGAGCTCTACCGTGCGCCGCGGCATCCCTACACGGCGTCGCTTCTGTCGGCGATTCCCATCCCGGACCCGGCGGTGGAGCGTGGCCGGGAACGCATCATCTTGAAAGGCGACGTTGCCTCTCCAATCGACCCGCCCAGCGGCTGCCGCTTCCGGACCCGCTGTTTCAAGGCTCAGCCCCGCTGTGCCGAGTCGGAGCCGCCGCTCGACACAGTTCAGGTCGGCGAGCATCGCGCCGCCTGCTACTTCCCCCTCGAACCGTAGCCTACGGGCGGAGATGCTCCGAGGACTCGTCTTCGACGCGCCGCCAGATCTCCGCCGCGATCGGGTCCTGGAGCTCCTCCTGGACGTGCGCGACGAGGCCGATGGCGCGGGCCATCACGGCCAGGCCGCGACAGACCTGCCAGGGGATCTCGAGCTCGCTGGCGATGGCGCCGATGGCGCCTGTCGCGTTGACCGGCAGCGGCCGTGCGTAGGCGCGCGTGGCCTCGTCCGCGATCAGCTGCATGAGCTCCACGTGGCGGCCCGAGAAACCGTTGGCGGCGGCCACCTGGAAAAGCTTGGGGGCCCTGGGATCGATGTCCCGATGCACGGGATGACCGAGGCCGGCGATGGGGCGGCGAGTGCTCTTGTGCCTTTCGACGACAGCGCGCGCGAGGCCGCTCAGGTCCGTCTGCTTGTCGGCCCCGGCGAGGGCTTCCTGGAGTGTCCGCGCCGCCTCTTCCACAGGTCCGCCGAAGCGGTCCCCTAACCCGAGCAGCCCGGCGGCGACCGCGCCCTGGAGCGATTCCGGCGCCCCCAGCAGGGTGAGCCGGCTGGCGAGCGCGCTGGGCGTCAGGCCGTGCTCGACGAGCGTGACGGCGAG
>Ga0209059_1000734_pt1 | contig 15092 bp, 18 predicted proteins | sample GraSoiAngelo_151_FD_186165 | JGI IMG/M metagenome (GOLD analysis project Ga0209059, IMG submission 186165) | Grasslands soil microbial communities from the Angelo Coastal Reserve, California, USA - 14_1009_12_20cm (SPAdes) (version 2) | ecosystem: Environmental > Terrestrial > Soil > Grasslands ...
CTACGCCGTCGCGTCGAGTGAGGATTCGGTGGATTCGGCGGCGCGGCTCGGCGCCCACATGGTGATGTTTTCCGATCGCCCGTGGCCGATGCGGTTGCCCGCGATCCAGCGCAACCGGGAAATGCACCGCAAGTACCACGGCATCGAAGCGCCGACGATGATGATCACCGATTTCTGCCTCTGCGCGCCGAAGCTCGACGAGGCGGAGACGCTGGCGCGCAAGCACATGGGCAAGTTCGTCGAGAGCAACTTCGATCATTACGAGTTTCTCGGCGAGCATTTTGCCACGGTGAAGGGCTATGACGCCTACGCGCAAAAGGCCGAGATCGCCCGCAAGGGCGGCCTCGAAGGCGCTGTCGAAGGCTTCATGAAGGCCGCCGTGTGGGGCACCCCGGACCGCATCTTGCGCGAGTTGGAAGCGCGGCGCGGCGTCATCGGGGATTTCGAGCTCAACGTCGCGTTCCGCTTCGGGGGCATCCCTTACCAGAAGGCGGAGGCATCGTTGCAGCTGTTCGCCAGGGAGGTCCTTCCGGTATTGAAGAGCTGGCAGTCCCCGGCGGCCAAGGCTGCAGAATAGAATTCAGCCATACCACGGCGCCGATGTCTGCCACGCCTCGCCCTCGCCGCAGTCTCCTTTATATGCCCGGCTCGAACCCGCGGGCGCTGGAGAAGGCGCGAACGCTGTCTGCCGACGGGCTGATCTTCGATCTCGAAGACGCCGTGGCTCCGGAAGCGAAGGAGGGCGCGCGGACGATCGTCGCCGCGGCGCTCGCCGGGGGCGGCTATGGCGACCGCGGGCTGATAATCCGCGTCAATGCGATGGACACGCCGTGGGGCCACGCCGATCTCGCAGCCGCTGCCACGATGCCGATCGACGCGGTGCTGTTGCCCAAAGTCGAGAATCCCGACCGGGTGGCGTTGACGGTGTCGCTGCTCGACGCGTTCGGCGCTCCGGAGCGGCTCGCGGTCTGGTGCATGCTGGAGACGCCGCGCGGCATCCTCTATGCCCGCGAGATTGCCGCGGCGAGCCCGCGGCTTGCCGCGCTCGTTCTCGGCACCTCGGACCTGGCCAAAGAGCTGCACGCGCTCCCGACTCATGATCGTCTGCCACTGATTGCCTCCCTCAGCCTCGCCATACTGGCGGCCCGCGCCCACGGACTGGCGGTTCTCGATGGCGTTCACCTCGACCTCTCCGACGATGAGGGCTTGGCGGCCGCATGCCGGCAAGGCCGCGAGCTCGGCTTCGACGGCAAGACGTTGATCCACCCGAAGCAGATCGCTGCCGCGAACGCAGCATTCGCCCCGACGCCCGAGGAGGTCGAGTGGTCGCGGCGGATCATCGCGGCGCACGGCGAAGCGGCCGCCGCGGGCAAGGGCGTCGTGCTCGTGGAAGGAAGGCTGATCGAAAACCTGCATGTGGAGAACGCACGGCGGCTGTTGGCGTTAGCCGACGAGATCGAGCGGCTCTCCGGCAAGAAGTGAAGCGGCTGCTTGGCGAGCCTGCGTTGACACTCCCCGGCACGCGGGCTAATTCACATCGGCACCGCAAGGAAAATCCGGAAATTGCCGTAAATGAGATCCGCCGACCGGCCGCTTTCTCCGCACCTTCAGATTTACCGCTGGCAACTCACCTCCGTTCTGTCGATCCTCCACCGCGCTTCCGGCGTGGCGCTGAGCGCCGGGACGATTCTGCTCGTCTGGTGGCTGGTTGCCGCCGCTTCGGGGCCGGAGGCCTATGAAGGTGTCCAGGACTTCCTCGGCTCGTGGATCGGGCTTTTGTTGTTATTCGGCTGGACCGTGTCGCTGTTCTATCATTTGTGCAATGGCATCCGTCATCTCGTCTGGGACACCGGCCATGCGCTCGATCTTGAATCGACCTATATTGGGGGTTGGATTGTCGTCGGGGCGACCGCCGTCCTGACTTTGGTTGCCTGGGTCGCCGGGATCGCTCGCTGGGTTTCCTGAGATGATGGCGTCGCGGATGCGCTCGCCGCTCGGCCGTGCAATCGGGCTCGGTTCGGCGAAGGAGGGGGTCGATCACTGGTGGGCGCAGCGCATTACCGCGATTGCGCTGGTCCCGTTGAGCCTTTGGTTCGTGGCCTCCGTAATCGGCCTGGCCGGCGCCGATATCGAGACTGTGCAGAACTGGGTCGGCCTCCCGCTGCCGGCCATCCTGCTGGTATTGCTGATTATTGCGACTTTTTATCACGCGGCGCTTGGGCTCCAGGTGGTCATTGAAGATTATATCCACACCGAGCTCGCCCGGCTCGGCCTCGTTGTCGCGGTCCGTCTACTCAGTTTCGGTTTCGCGGTGGCGGGGATCTTCGCAGTGCTCAGCATTGCCCTCGGATCGACGAGCTGATTGGAGCCCCGCATGCCAGCCGCTTACAACATCACCGATCACAGCTACGACGTGATTGTAGTGGGCGCCGGCGGCGCGGGTCTGCGCGCGACACTGGGAATGACCATCGAGGGGCTCCGGACAGCCTGCATCAGCAAGGTCTTTCCCACCCGCAGTCACACGGTCGCTGCTCAAGGGGGGATCAGCGCGGCGCTCGGCAATATCGGCCCGGACGATTGGCGCTGGCACATGTACGACACCGTCAAGGGCTCGGATTGGCTCGGCGACCAGGACGCGATCGAGCTGATGTGCAAGGAGGCGCCGGCGGCGGTGATCGAGCTGGAGCACTACGGCGTGCCGTTCTCGCGCACCGAAGGCGGCCGCATCTACCAGCGTCCCTTCGGCGGCATGACCACGCACTTCGGCAAGGGCGTCGCGCAGCGCACCTGCGCCGCGGCGGACCGCACCGGGCATGCGATGCTGCACGCGCTCTATCAGCAGTCGCTGCGCCACGCCGCGACCTTCTTCATCGAGTACTTTGCGATCGATCTGATCATGGAGGATGGCGCATGCCGCGGCGTGGTGGCGCTGGATCTTACCGAGGGCACGGTGCACCGCTTCCGCGCGCACGTGACCATCCTCGCCACGGGCGGCTACGGGCGCACTTATTTCTCGTGCACCTCGGCGCACTCCTGCACCGGCGACGGCAACGCCATGGTGCTGCGCGCCGGGCTGCCGCTGCAGGACATGGAGTTCGTGCAGTTTCACCCCACCGGCATCTACGGCGCGGGCTGCCTGATCACCGAAGGGGCGCGTGGCGAGGGCGGCTATCTCACCAACTCAAAGGGCGAGCGCTTCATGGAGCGCTACGCGCCCAACGCCAAGGATCTCGCCTCGCGCGACGTGGTGAGCCGGGCGATGACGGTGGAGATGCGCGAGGGGCGCGGCGTCGGCCCCGAGCACGATCACATTGCCCTGCACCTGGAGCACCTGGGGGAGGGCGTCATTCACGAGCGCCTGCCTGGGATCGCGGAAACGGCGCGCATATTCGCCGGCGTCGACGTCACCCGCGAGCCCATCCCGGTGCAGCCGACGGTGCACTACAACATGGGGGGTATCCCCTGCAACTACCGCGGCGAAGTGGTGCGGCCCAAGGATGGCGATCCGGACAGCGTCGTCCCCGGGCTCATGGCGGTGGGGGAAGCGGCCTGCGTGTCGGTGCACGGCGCCAATCGCTTGGGGTCCAACTCGCTGCTCGATCTGGTGATCTTCGGACGCGAGGCGGCGCGGCGCTGTGCCGAGACCGTCAAACCCGGCAGCCGCCACCGCCCCTGGGCCGCGGATGCCGGGCAGGCGGCGGTGGCGCGACTCGATCGGCTGCGCAACGCCAACGGGGCGCGCTCAACCGCCACCATCCGCCTGGAGATGCAAAAGGCCATGCAGCTGGATGCGGCGGTATTTCGCAGCGGCGAGAGCCTGGCGCAGGGGATCCAGAGGATCGGGGCGACTTTCGCTTCCTTCGCCGACGTACGCATCACCGACCGCTCGCTCGTCTGGAACACCGATCTCATCGAGACGCTCGAGCTCGAGAACCTGCTGCTGCAGGCCACGGCCACCATCCACTCGGCGGCGAATCGCACCGAGAGCCGCGGCGCGCATGCCCGCGAGGATTTCCCGCAGCGCGACGACCGTGACTGGCTCAAGCACACCCTCGTGTGGGTCGAGGGGCCGCAGCGCGCCCGCTTCGACTACCGCCCCGTGCATCTGAACACCCTGACGGGGGAGGTCGAGTCGATCCCGCCCAAGGCGCGCACCTACTGAAGGAGCGTTATGGCCGAATTCCGCCTGCCTGCCAACTCGCGCATCGTGAAGGGCGTCACGCACGCAGCGCCTCCCGGTACGCGCGCGGTGCGCACCGTGCGCATCTATCGCTTCAATCCGGACAGCGGCGCAAATCCGCGCCTGGACACCTTCGAGCTCGACGCCCGAAGCTGCGGTCCGATGGTGCTCGATACGCTGATCCTGATCAAAGCCAACGTCGACTCCTCGCTCACGTTCCGCCGCTCGTGCCGCGAGGGCATCTGCGGCTCGTGCGCCATGAACATCAACGGCGTCAACCGCCTCGCCTGCACCACCGCCACGCGCGACCTGGCCCCCGAGATCCGCATCTACCCGCTCCCCGCTCTGCCGGTGGTGAAGGATCTGGTTGCGGACCTCAGCAACTTCTACGCACAGTACGCCTCCGTGAAGCCCTGGCTGCAGACGCGCACACCGGTGCCGGCGGATCGCGAGCGGCTGCAATCCAAAGAGGAGCAGGAGCGGATCGACCGCCCGGCGGCGTGCATCCTGTGCGCCTGCTGCTCGACCGCCTGCCCGAGCTACTGGTGGAACAGCGAGCGCTTCCTGGGTCCTGCGGCACTGCTCGCCGCCTACCGCTGGATCATCGACAGCCGCGACGAGGCGGGCGGGGAGCGGCTGGATGAGCTCGAAGACCCCTTCCGGCTCTACCGCTGCCACACGATCGGAAACTGCACCGACGTGTGCCCGAAGGACCTGAACCCCGCCCGGGCGATCGCCGAGATCAAGAAGATGCTGCTCGAGCGGCACAGCTGAACGTGAGCGCCCCGAGCCACCCGCAGCCAACCCCCGCCGGGGCGCTGGACGCCCAGGCACGGCGCCTGCGGTGGCGCTGCCGCCGCGGAATGAAGGAGCTGGATGTGATGCTCGAGCGTTTCGCGTGCGAGGCTCTCCCGTGGGCCTCGCCGCAGGAGCGGGGGGCACTCGAAGAGCTGCTCTCGCTCCCGGACCCCCTGCTGGCGGGGTACCTGCTGGGTGACAGCACCCCGCCGCAGCCCCAATTGGCACGCCTGGCGGGGGCGATCCGGACTTATGTCGCTATGCAACGCGGGTCGGCGCTATTCTCACGACCGCAACCGGCAATCCCGCCGACGCATGCTGAACTTTCAGGTGAGGTCACAGTCTACTCAGCGCACGGCACCGCGGCCCTCTGAGCGGGAGTAGAGGGGGCGCATGAGCGCCGATGCAAGTGATCTGAGCCTGGTACGCCGCGTGCAGCGCGGGGACAAGGGGGCATTCGATGCGCTGGTGCTCAAGTACCAGCACAAACTCGTCAAGCTGGTCATGCGCTATGTGCGTAACCCGGCGGAAGCAGAGGATATCGCCCAGGAAGCCTTCATCAAGGCTTACCGAGCCCTGCCGCAGTTTCGCGGCGACAGCGCCTTCTACACCTGGCTGTATCGCATAGCTATCAACACCGCCAAGAACGCCGTGGTCTCCCGTGACCGTAGCCCCATTGAGTATGATCTGGACCGCAACAGCGAAGAGTCTTACGACATGCAAGGCCGGATGAAGGATTCCGAGACCCCCGAGGGTCTGGTGCTGACGGAGGAGATCCGCTCCACCGTCAACGCGGCGATTGATGCCCTGCCCGAGGACCTGCGCACCGCCATCGTGCTGCGCGAGCTCGAGGGGCTTTCTTACGAGGAGATCGCGGCGGCCATGGCCTGCCCCGTGGGGACCGTGCGCTCGCGCATCTTCAGAGCGCGCGAGGCCATCGACCGCCGCCTGCGGGAGGTGTTCGAGGGCGGCCTGGGACGCGCGGAGGAGCTCGGATGAACGAGGAACTGGACAGCCAGTTATCGGCCATGTTCGACGACGAGCTGGCGCCGGAGGAGTGCGAGCTGCTCGCCCGGCGCCTGTCGCGCGATGAGCAACTGAAGGCCCGCTGGGGTCGTTATGCAGTGATCGGGGCGGCGATCCGCTCCGAGCGCGGCGTGCTCAACGCCGCACTCGCCGGCCGCGTCAGTGCCGTCATCCTGGCTGAGCCGGCGCTGGCTGCGGCGCAGGGTGCACGCCGCGCGCCGGCGCGCTGGTGGCAGCCGCTGGCCGGGGCCGCGGTCGCCGTAGGGGTCGCCGTGGGCTCGGTTCTGTGGTTGCGCGCCCAGGCTCCGTTTACCGCAGCGCCCCCGAGCGCGCAGCTGACCGCGACAGTGAGCGTGCCGGCCGCAGCGCTGTTGCCCGCCGCCGCCGCGGGCGCGGCTGACAGCTATGTCGTGCCACGCGCGCCCGCGGTGCGCGCCATGGTGCCGAGCACCGAGCTCGCCAACTACGTCGTGGCGCACAGCGTGTTTTCCTCCCCCGTCGGGCGCCGCAATCTGCTGTCGGCCTTCATGGCCAGCGAATCGGGCACCGCCGCCGAGGAACCACCGGTCGAGCCCGAAGGCAATGTCCGCTAGCGAGCGCTTCATCGCCCTGACGCTCGCCTGGACGGTCGCGGGGGCGGCGCTGGCCGGTGAGGCGTCGCCCGAATCCGCGCCAGCGCATAAGACATCACCCGACCAGGCCCCGGCGCAGAAGACATCGCTCGACCAGGCGCCAGCGCAGAAGACATCGCCCGAATCGGCGCCGGCGCAGAAGACATCGCCCGAATCGGCCCCGGCGCAATGGCTCGAGCGCATGAACCGGGCGCTCACGACGCGCAACTACGACGGTACCTTCTCGCACTGGCACGGCGGTCAGGTGGAGATGCTGCGCATCATCCACCGCGTGCAGGACGGCACGGTTTCCGAGCGGCTGGCGTCGCTCGACGGCTCGGGGCGCGAGTTTATCCGCGCCGGCCCGAGCCTTACCTGCTACCTGCCGGACAAACGCACGGTGCTGGTCGAACAGCGACCGCCGCAGGAGTCGCTGGTGGGCTTTCCAGCCGTCAACGATCAGACCGCGAGCTTCTACGACATCCGCGAAGTCACCCACACGCGCCTGAACCGCCGCGACACTCACGTCATCACGGTCTCTCCCAAGGATGAGTATCGCTACGGCTACCGGCTGTGGATCGACGATTCCACCGCCATGCCGCTCAAGACCCAGCTGTGCGACAGGCGTGGGCACGTCATCGAGCAGATCGTGTTCGCGAGCCTCACGCTCCCCGCGCACATCCCCGACTCCGCTTTCAAGCCCGACGTCTCGACCGCGGGCTTCCAGTGGCTGCGAAACGAATCGGGGCCGCCGGCGCCCGCGGCGGCGACGCTGGCCTGGAATGCGATGCGCCTGCCGCCGGGCTTCCGCATGGCGGCACGCTCGGCCCAGACTCTGCCCGGCTCGGCCGACCCGGTGGACCATCTGGTGTTCACCGACGGGCTTGCTTCGGTCTCGGTGTTCGTCGAAGCCCAGCGGCGCGGGCAGGCCGATCAGCCCGCGGTGCCCGAGTCGGCGGCGGTGGGCTCCTCGTCCGCCTTCTCGACCGTGATCGACGGCCACAAGATCACGGCGGTGGGCGAGGTTCCCCCGGACACGGTACGATTCATCGCCAGCCAGCTGAAGGCCGAAGAGCCGGCCGCGGTGAGCTCGCGCCGGCGCTGACGCCATGGCGGCGCCGCGCCTGACGCTCGTGCATCGCCACGACTGCGCACTGTGCGAGGAGATGTTGGCGCAGCTGCAAGCCCTCGGCAGCAGCATCGCGCTTCCCGCGCTCGAGGTGGTCGACGTCGACTCGGACCCGCAGCTGCGCCGCCGCCACGGGCTCGACGTCCCGGTGCTGTTACTCGATGGCGCAGTGGTCTGTCGTCAGCGCCTCGATCGCGGCGAGCTCGAGCGGCTGCTGCGCGCCGGCCGAGACCCGCGCGCCTGACGCCGGCGCGCTACTCAAGGGGCCAAACTTCCCTATAATCCGCCGGCCGCAAGGCTTAAGGCGCGGCAGCACGCGGCAGCATCCTGGCGGTTCATGCGGCACATACGTAACTTTTCCATCATCGCGCACGTTGACCACGGCAAATCGACCCTCGCTGACCGGTTCATCCAGTTGTGCGGCGGCCTCGCCGACCGCGAAATGCAGGCGCAGGTGCTCGACTCGATGGCCCTGGAGCGCGAACGCGGGATCACGATCAAGGCGCAGAGCGTCACGCTCTACTACAGCGCGCGTGACGGCGAGCGCTATCAACTGAACATGATCGACACGCCGGGGCACGTGGATTTCTCCTACGAGGTGTCGCGCTCGCTGGCCGCCTGCGACGGGGCGCTGCTGGTGGTGGACGCGTCCCAGGGTGTCGAGGCGCAGAGTGTCGCCAACTGCTACACCGCCACCGAGCAGGGCCTGGAGGTGCTGCCGGTCATCAACAAGATCGACCTGCCCTCGGCCGATGCCGACCGTGTGGCCCGCGAAATCGAGGAGATCATCGGCATCCAGGCCACCGATGCGGCGCGGGTGAGCGCCAAGACCGGCGAGGGGGTGCCGGAGCTTCTGGAGACCCTCATCCGGCGCATTCCCGCGCCCCGCGGCTCCCCGGACGCGCCGCTGCAGGCGTTGATCGTCGACTCGTGGTTCGACAACTACGTCGGCGTCGTGTCGCTGGTGCGGGTGATGAACGGCAGCCTGAAGAGCGGCGACCGGATCCGCGTGGTGTCCACCGGCCGCAGCCACCTCGTCGACCGGCTCGGGCGCTTCACGCCCAAGCCGGTGGTGGAACGCGAGCTCCCCGCCGGCGATGTGGGCTTCGTGGTCGCAGGCATCAAGGAAATCGACGGCGCGCCCGTCGGCGACACCATCACGCTGGAGCACCGGCCGGCCGCGGCACCGCTCCCCGGGTTCAAGCAGATCAAGCCGCGGGTGTTTGCCGGGTTGTTTCCGGTCAACTCGGAGGACTACGAGAAATTCCGCGACGCGCTCGCCAAACTGCGCCTCAACGACTCGGCTCTGCACTACGAGCCGGAGGTGTCCGGGGCCCTCGGCTTCGGTTTTCGCTGCGGGTTTCTGGGACTGTTGCACATGGACATCGTGCAGGAGCGTCTGGAGCGCGAGTACGAGCTGACGCTCGTGACCAGCGCGCCCACGGTGATCTACGAGGTGGCGCGCCGCGACTCAGGGGTCGTGTACGTCGACAACCCGGCAAAGCTCCCCCCAGCCAACGAGGTGGACGAGATCCGTGAGCCGATCATCGTGGCCAACATCCTGGTGCCGCCGGATCACGTGGGCGCGGTGCTGAAGCTGTGCAATGACAAGCGCGGCACGCAGAACAAGATGCAGTACCTGGGGACCCAGGTGTCGCTGCAGTATCAGCTGCCGCTCGGGGAGGTGGTGCTGGATTTCTTCGATCGCCTGAAGTCGGCGAGCCGCGGCTACGCCTCGTTCGACTACGAGTTCAGCCATTTCGAAGCCGCGCCGCTGGTGAAACTCGACATCCTCATCAACGGCGACAAGGTGGATGCGCTGTCGGTCATTGTGCACCGCGACGGCGCCTACCAGCGCGGCCGCGAACTGGTGGACAAGATGCACGAGCTCATCCCGCGGCAGATGTTCGAAGTCGCGGTGCAGGCGGCCATCGGCAGCGCGGTCATCGCCCGTGCCACCGTCAAGGCACTGCGCAAGAACGTGCTCGCAAAATGCTATGGCGGCGACGTGACCCGCAAACGCAAACTGCTCGAGAAACAGAAGGAAGGCAAGAAACGCATGAAGCAGCTGGGACACGTCGAGATTCCGCAGGAAGCGTTTCTGGCGGTTTTGCAGGTAGGCCGCAAACACTAGCGCACTCGAACGAAGGGTTCCCATGTTAGAGACGCTGATGCCGCTCATCGTTCTTCTGTCGTGGCTGGCACTGCCGGTGACGCTGATATGTATCGTCGATGACTGGCTGCTGCGCCCGCGGCGCGTGATCGCCTCCGGCCGGCAGACCGTGCCCGACGCGCCGCTGATGAGAGCGCTGTACGGCGCATTGCCGGTACTGCTCGCCTGTGCGGTGCTGCGCCTGCTGCTCGCCGAGCGGCTGGACTTCAGCGCGGTGCTACTGGCGATCACGGTGCTCACCGGCCTGGTGTGGGCCCTGGACGCGGCGCTGCTGGCCCCGCGGCGCACGGCCACCGCGCGCGCCGCCGGCCGGGAGCCGATGTTGACGCCCGAGCCGGGAACCGTCGACTACGCGCGCAGCTTCTTTCCGGTCGCCCTCGTGGTGCTGCTGCTGCGCTCCTTCGTCTTCGAGCCGTTCCGCATTCCTTCCGATTCCATGATGCCCACGCTCCTCGACGGGGATTTCATCATCGTCAACAAGTACGCCTACGGGCTGCGCCTGCCGGTGATCAATCGCAAGATCCTCGAGGTCGGCGAGCCGCGGCGCGGCGACGTGGTGGTATTCCGCTGGCCGGTGGACCCTTCGACCAACTTCATCAAGCGCCTGGTCGGCCTGCCGGGCGATCACGTCGAAGTGCGCGACAACCGCATCATGATCAACGGCCGGCCGGTGGACTTCACCATCGAGAAGGACCGGTACAGCGACGGCTGTTATGTGAACCTGGCGCGGGCCGAGGAGCGTCTCGGCAGCCATGAGCACGAGGCCATATTCTGTCCGGTGGCCCTCGATCGTCAGCCGGTGCTGCCGGCGTGCAACCGCCGCGGCGTGCGCGGCTACGTCTGCGGGGACGAGGACGCCCCCGCAGGCAGCCGCATGGAGCCGTTTGTCGGCGACGTGCCGCCGGGGCATTATCTGATGATGGGCGACAATCGCGACAACAGCGACGACGGGCGCCGCTGGGGCTATGTGCCCGAGGAGAACCTGGTCGGAAGGGCGACCCGGATCTGGTTCAATTGGGATCTGCGCCGCTCCGGCGGTCCCATGTGGAGCCGCATCGGCTCCGCCATTCCGTGAGCGACGCGCACCGCGCGTTGCGGTCCGCAGACAGTCGGGGGTTAGCATCGATGCGTAACAGGCAGCAGGGTATCACCGCAATCGGCTGGCTGGTTCTGCTCACGCCGTTTGCGATCGTGCTCTACGGCGGCATCCGCCTCGCGCCGCTGTATCTGAACTACATGAAGGTGGCGCGGGCGCTCGACCAGGCGGTGAGCAACGCCAAGAGCGGCGCGGCCGATGCGCAGGCGCTCCGTACCGCGATCGACAGGCATTTCGAGATCGACATGGTCGAGTATCCGACCATCAAGGACATCCAGGTGAGGCGCGAGGGCGCGGCGTGGGTGATCGAGGCCAAGTACGACGATGAGGCGCCGCTGCTCGCGAACATATCGTTGCACGTGACCTTCGACAAGATCGCTCGCACCGCCGGCGGCAGCGGCGACTAGCGGCGTAATCCATCATCAAGGGCATGCCGATCGGCGGACATGAGGAGTGTTGACTGGCCGGGACGCTGGCTGCAGGACCGCCTGGGCTACGAGCCGCGCGACCTGGCGTTGTTTCGCGCGGCCCTGACCCACCGCAGCGCCTCGGGCCCCAACAACGAGCGGCTCGAGTTTCTCGGCGACGCCGTCCTCAATCTCATCATCGCGCACCACCTGTATGCGGCCTTCCCCCAGGCGGCGGAAGGGGACTTGAGCCGCCTGCGCGCCAGGCTGGTGAGCCGCGAGCCGCTCGCCGAGGTGGCCCTCACGCTGGGCCTCGGTGAGACCCTGCAACTCGGGTCCGGCGAGCTCAGGAGCGGGGGCTTTCGCCGCCAGTCGATCCTCGCCGACGCGCTGGAAGCGGTCTGCGGCGCGCTGTTTCTCGATGGCGGGCTCACCGCCGTGGAGCGGGTGATCGCGCGGCTGTTCGCGCCGCGCATCGCAGCGCTCCCCGACCCGGAGGCGCTCAAGGACGCCAAGACACGCTTGCAGGAGTACCTGCAGTCGCGCAATCTTGCGCTGCCGCGCTACGCCGTCCTCAACATAGAAGGCGAGGACCACGCGCAGACCTTCGAGGTGAGCTGCGAGGTGCCCGAGCTCGGGCGCCGCGTGCAGGGGCGCGGCTCGAGCCGCCGCCGCGCGGAGCAGAAAGCGGCCGAGTGCATGCTCACCCAGATCGAGACCTCCCCCACACCGGACGGGTACGCTTGAGCCCCGCCCCCCCAGCACCGCAATTCCGCAGTGGATACGCTGCGCTGGTGGGACGGCCGAACGTCGGCAAGTCGACGCTTCTCAACGTGCTCGTCGGGCACAAGCTCAGCATCGTGACACCGCGTCCGCAGACCACGCGCCACCGCATCCTGGGCGTGCTCACTTTGCCCCAGGCGCAGATCGCCTTCGTGGATACGCCCGGCCTGCACGCCCACGCGAGCCGCGCACTCAACAAGGCGATGAACCGTACCGCGGCCGCCGCGCTCGAGGCCGCCGACGTCGCGGTGCTGGTGGTGGAAGCCTCGAAGTGGCTGCCGGACGACGAGCTGGCGCTCGAGCGCATCGCCCGCACCGCGCACCCGGTGATTGCGGCCGTCAACAAGATCGATCGCGTGCGTCCGCGCGAGCGGCTGCTGCCGTATCTGGGCGAGCTCGCCGCGCGGCACGCGTTTCTCGCCCTCGTGCCGGTCTGCGCGCTCAAGGCGGACAACATCGAGGCGCTGCGCGACGCCATTGCGGCGCACCTGCCGCTGTCCCCGGCACTGTTCCCGGACGGCGAGCTCACCGACCGCGGTCTGCCTTTCCGGATTGCGGAAACGATCCGCGAGAAGCTGACGCTGGAACTGAACCAGGAGGTGCCCTACGGTATCGCGGTGGAGGTGGAACGCCTGACGGAAGAGGACGGACAGCTGGCGGTGGATGCGGCAATTTGGGTGGATCGCGAGGGCCAGAAGCCGATCGTCATCGGCGCCCGCGGTGAGCGGCTGAAGCGCGTGGGTCGCTCGGCGCGGCTGGCGCTGAACGGTATCCTCGAGCAGCGCCTGCACCTGAACCTGTGGGTCAAGGTGCGGGAGAACTGGGCGGACAACGCCCGCGCCCTGCGGGAGCTGGGACTGGAATGACCCGCAGCACCCGCCGCATCCATCTCACTCCCGGCTACCTGCTGCACCACCGGCCGTGGCGTGATACCAGCCGCATCCTCGAGGTGCTCACGCGCGAGCACGGGCGCCTGACGCTGTTCGCGCGCGGCGTGCGCGGGCCGAGCGCCAAACTCGCTTCAGTGCTGCAGCCCTTCCAGCTGCTGTTGCTGTCATGGAGCGGGCGGGGCGAGGCGCCGCAGCTCACCGCTGCGGAGCGCGCCCGGCACGACCCCGCGCTGCCACCCGCGTGTCTGCTGGCGGCGTTCTACCTGAACGAGCTGCTCATCAGGCTCACGACGCGCCACGATCCGCTCCCCCTGCTGTTCGATCACTATCACGGCGCGCTCACCCTGCTGCGCGCCGGGGCGCCGCTCGAGCCGGCGCTGCGCATCTTCGAGAAGCGGCTGCTGGAGGTGCTCGGCTACGGCCTGGATCTGGCCACCGAGGCGCACTGCGGCAAGCACATCGAGCCGCAGGGGTACTATCATTTCCGTGCCGGGCAGGGGCTGGTTCGCGCGTCTGCGGACAGCGCCGGCGCGCTCGCCGGGTGCTCGCTCCTGAGCCTGGCGCGCGAGAGCCTGAGCAGCGCGCGGGCGCTCGAGGATGCGCGGCGGGTGTTGCAGGCGGCGCTCGCCGCCTGCCTGGAAGGCCGCCCGCTCGCCACCCGCGCCGTGGCAAGGTCGATAGCGCGAAAGGCGGCGCGATGACGGGCGGCGGTATTTCACTGGGGGTCAACATCGATCACGTGGCGACGCTGCGCCAGGCGCGTCGCGGCCGCTATCCGGACCCGGTGCACGCGGCACTCGCCGCCGAGACCGCGGGCGCGGACAGCATCACGCTGCATTTGCGCGAGGACCGCCGCCACATCCAGGATCATGACGTGCGGACATTGCGCGGGCTGCTGCAGACGCGCATGAATCTCGAGCTGGCAGTGACCGACGAAATGCTCGCCATCGCCGCCGAGGTGCGCCCGGCGGACGGCTGCTTCGTGCCCGAACGGCGCCAGGAGATCACCACCGAGGGGGGGCTGGACGTCGCCGCCCAGGCGGCACGCGTGCGCGATGCCACCACCCACCTGCGCCAGGCCGGGGTGCGCGTCGCGCTGTTCATCGATCCTGACCCCAGGCAGGTCGAAGCAGCCGCGCACGCCGGCGCCCCGGTGATCGAGCTGCACACCGGCGCGTACGCGCAAGCCGCCGGCGCCCAAGCCGCGACCGAGCTCGAGCGGCTGCGCGCAGCCGCACGCCTGGGTGCTGGTCTGGGGCTCGAGGTGCATGCCGGCCACGGCCTGAACTACCACAACGTGCGCCCCGTGGCCGCGCTGCGCGAGATCGTCGAGCTCAACATCGGCCACGCCCTGATCGCGCACGCCCTGTTCGTGGGCCTGAGCGCGGCGGTGCGTGAAATGAAGGCGCTGATGGCGGCCTCGCGCGCATGATCTTCGGCATCGGTGTCGATGTGCTGCAGAGCGGGCGCATCGCGCACACGCTGGAGCGCTTCGGCACGCGCTTCATCGAGCATCTGCTCATGCCCGAGGAGCACGCGCAGCTGTCTCGCACGCAGCGCCGCGAGCGCTTTCTCGCCATGCGTTTCGCCGCCAAGGAGGCCATCGTCAAGGCCATGGGGACCGGCTTTGCGCACGGCATGTGGATCCGCGACGTGGGCGTGGTGCAGAACGCGCGGGGCAAGCCCGAGGTGATCTTCTCGGCGCGCGGGGAGCGCGTGCGCCGCGGATTGGGGATCGGGGAAGCACACGTGACGCTCACCGATGAGGCGGGCCTGGTGGTGGCGGTGGCGGTGCTCATGAGAGCCGCGTGAACACCCTGGTGTTCGATATCGAGACCGTGCCGGATGTCGCCCTGGGGCGGCGGCTCTACGGCCTCGAGGGTCTCGCGGACGCTCAGGTGGCGAAGGCCATGTTTGCACTGCGCCGCCAGGACACGGGCGGGGATTTTTTGTCCCTGGAGCAGCACCGCGTGGTGGCGATCGCGTGCGCGCTGCGTAC
>Ga0209059_1000735_pt1 | contig 15079 bp, 15 predicted proteins | sample GraSoiAngelo_151_FD_186165 | JGI IMG/M metagenome (GOLD analysis project Ga0209059, IMG submission 186165) | Grasslands soil microbial communities from the Angelo Coastal Reserve, California, USA - 14_1009_12_20cm (SPAdes) (version 2) | ecosystem: Environmental > Terrestrial > Soil > Grasslands ...
GTCCGTTTTGGAGCGGCCGGGGTAGCTCGATCCCGGCGTCTGAATCTCGAACAGCCACTGCAGGGGACTACAATGAAGCTCAAGGCCTTGGCGATCGGACTGGCGGCGGCTCTGACGAGCCTGGCGGGTTCCTCGGTAGCACGCGCCACCGGCAACGACGTCGTGATCGGCGACATCGATGACCTCTCCGGGCTGTATGCCGACATCGTGGGCCCGGCCGCAGTCGAGGCCATCAAGATGGCGATTGCGGACTTTGGCGGCACGGTACTCAACCGGAAGATTGTTACTCTGGTCGTGGATCACCAGAACAAGCCGGACATCGGCGCGTCGAAGTTCCAGGAGTGGGCGGACCAGAACGGCCTCAACCTGCTGCTTGGCGGAGCGAATACCGGTGTCAGCATCGCGATGGCGAAAGTCGCCGCGGCGAAGAAGGTGCCGTTCATCGTCATCGGCGCGGGCGGCGCGTCGCTGACGAACGAGGACTGCACCGCCTACAGCGTCCACTACTCTTACGACACGACGGCGCTCGCCAACGGCACGGCAACTGCGATCGTCACGAACGGCGGCAAGAGCTGGTTCTATGTGACGGCCGACTACGCATTCGGCACCCAGCTGCAAAACGCCGCCTCCAAGGTGGTTGAGGCTAACGGCGGTAAGAATCTCGGCGCCGTGCGGGTTCCACTCTCGGCGTCGGACTTTTCCTCCTTCCTGCGGCAGGCGCAGGCGTCCGGAGCGCAGGTGCTGGGACTCGCGAACTCGGGTTCCGATTTCAGCAACTCGCTCAAAGCCGCCAATGAGTTCGGGATTACAAAGACGATGAAGCCGGCGGCGCTGCTCGCCTTCATCACCGACATCCATAGCCTCGGTCTGCAAACGGCACAGGGCCTGTACCTGACGACGTCATGGTACTGGGACCTGAATGATGAGACCCGTGCGTTCGGCAAGCGTTTCTTCGAGAAGATCAAGAGGATGCCGACCATGAACCAGGCGGCCTACTACTCCGCGACGATGACCTACCTGAAGGCCGTCAAGGCCGCGGGGACGACCGACTCGGATAAGGTGATGGCGGAGCTGAAGAGGACGAAGATCAACGATCTGTTCGCCAACGGTGGGTATATACGCGCGGACGGCCTGATGGTGCACGACATGTACGTGATGCAAGTCAAGTCCCCCCAGGAATCTAAATACCCTTGGGACTACTACAAGGTCGTGAAGGTTATGAGCGGCAAGCAGGCCTTCGGCCCAATCACGGGACTTTGCCCGCTCGCACCGAAGTAGCCGTGTGGCGGCGCTCCGGAATAGTAGGCGACTGTGGTGGCGCGGGCGCGCTTGCCGATTTCACTGTGGGGCTGTAGATGGAATCTGATGTGCCGCGACGGGAAAGTTAAGGAGTAACCGCAGACGAGACTCCCGACGCCCACTGAAGTGGTGGATGCCCAGCGCGTACCACCAGGCACGAACCACTCAAATTCCAGTCCGTACTAAAGCGGGGAGCACCTCACGTGCACTTCAGTTTTTTTGGCAGCTTCGTGTTCGGAACACCTGAGTTTCCCCTGTCCGACATCCCTTTCCAGCAGATTGTTGATCGCGCCGCGAACGGCGTCTACCAGGCAAAGCCCGCCAGGACCTTTATGTTCGATGAGATTCGCGATGCTCACCGGCTCATGGAGTCAAACGGGGCAAACGGAAAAATTGTCGTGAAAGTGCCGTCGGGTTGAGTCCTGTTCAACGACACGATGGCCTGACAGACGTCAAACTCTCGAGTTACCCTCGAGCCGGGTCGATCGCCGCGACGATGCGTCGGGCAAGCTCCACGGAAGACTCACGTGGCCGACTGGTGCGATGGACTTCCAGAGCGCGCCGCGCTTCCCCGGCACGCCGCACCGCCGTTCGCACCTCTTCAAATGACACCGCCCGATCCGCGAATTCGAGTGCGTCGGGGCGAGCCCGTCCAAGACGTACAGCCGCCGTTACACGGCGATTGCATCGGCATGCTGCGTCATCAGACACGAGGCCACAATACGAACTTGTAAACGCGAGGATCGCGCTTCGTGCGCGCTCGAGTCGCTTCCGCAGCACACCCGGATCGACATCAAGCGCTTCGGCGGCTTCGGCCCCTGGAAGGTCGAGAATCTCACCCAGGATGTAGGCGAGACGGTGCGGCCGGTCAAGGCATTGGAGCATCGCCAGCGTGCAGCCGATCTTGACTTCCTCAATGAGCATCGACCGCTCATTCTCGCCGGGGCCATCGGAAGCGAGTCCCTCCGCCAAGTCTTCGGACAAACGCACGAAATTCAAATCCATGCGCTCGACGGCGCTCCTCTTCCGGTCTAGAAGGTGGTTGACCGCGACGCGGTAGACCCAAGTCTTCAAGCGGCTGCGGAAACTAAAGCTAGAGAGCTGAGTGACGACTCGGACGAGGATCTCCTGGGTCGCGTCTTCCGCATCCTCGCGGTTCCACAGCATCCGGAGAGCCACAGCATAGATGTCGGGTTGAACTGCTCGCACGAGCGCGTCCAACGCATCGCGGTCTCCAGTGACTGCACGTTGCGCAACCTCCTCGACAGTTGTTCTGTCGCTCACTGCCCTTCCAGGAGTCGCTTAAGCTCGGCAAGTTCCTCGCGCAACGCTATGCGCTGGGCATCCAGCGCGCCCTCCAAGCGCTCTAAGGGTACGGGTGGAGCATGCAGAACGAAACTGTAGATGCACGTTCCTCGAGCAGTCTCCGTCACCCGGGATTGAGCGACGCCGATGGAACCGTCGGGAAACCCAAGTTCCCAGTCAATTGTGCCGGCGTCCTTGTGCCAGAACGTGTGCAGGTCGATATCGACGGCCCCAGTCGGAGTCTTGAGGCTCGCACGCGTATCGTTCGCCTGCTGAAACGCACGCGCCCAGTTCGGCAGATTATGCGGGTCACGCACGAAGTCGAAGACCGCAGCTCGGGATGCTCGGATCTCAATCCCCTGAACGTCAAAGGTACGCATACGCGTCTCCATAAGCGCAGAACAGAAGCGTTCCAAAGGGCTTAGACGACGTTGAGCATGTATCTGTGACAGCGACACGTGCAGGAGAGTAACCACGCCCAGCGGTTCCAACCGACCGCCGGCCGCTACCGCCCAATCTCGATCGTCACCGACAACGTAGCCGGTGGCAGGCAGATCTCATCGTTGCAGGCCTGAACCCTGACGTTCCCAACGATCGGCTTGCCGCCAACGACCGTGTCTTTGGGCGCGATGGCTCGGATAGTGACGGTCCCCTCGTAGACCTTAAGCCCGTCGGGCGCAAACTTGGGTTTGATCACGATCGCGGCGGGATACGTCACCCGGGTATCGGTGAGACCGTCGATCGATAGCCGGGTCGGGATCAGGTAATCGAAGCTCGCTGGGTTGGCGTTGACGTGGTAGTCCTTGTCGACGACGAGTGTAACGGTGATGTCATCGTGATCGAGGGCGCCGTGGGCTTCACCGCGGGCGCGGACATGGTCCGCCGTATTTAGCACGCTCGGCTGGCCGCTCGCAGACGGACGCGCGGTCCGCTGTTGCGCTTCCGCGGATTCCGGCACCGGATAACGATTGAGAGCTACGAGGGTACTCGCCCACACCTGAGGGTGGTCCCGAACCGTGCTGGCGAGGCCCGACACGATACGTTGCATCACGTCTGCGTAGTCCGGCTGGCCGGTGGCCGCCTGCAGGCGCGCGAGCAGTTCCACGGTGGCCGAGGTGCCAGAGGGCATGGTGTTGTCCCCATCGTCCTGGGGCAGGATCACCAGATCGGCCGCCGCGATCGTCGTAGCCAGGGTGCCCTCCCGGAAAAAACGGCTGAGCAACGCCGCGGCTAGTCGAGCGGCCCGGTCGCGCCATACCGTCTCGCGGGTCGCGTCGGCCAGGCTCAGGAAGGCGATTCCAAGTAGGGCATAGTCGTCGAGATAGCCATGAACCTGCGCGCGGCCGCGGAAGATTTCGTGCCTTAGTTCCCCGGTACGCGGATTGTACGCATCCTTCCAGAGTCGTTCCGCGGTCCGTGTTGCCAGATCCAGATACGCCGGTTGTCTCAGCACCTCGGCGCTTCGCACCAGCGCGTCGATCGCCAGACCGTTCCACGCGACCACGATTTTCTCGTCCCGCGCCGGTTGGGCCCGACGCTCCCGCACGGCGAGAAGGCGCGCCCGATGAGGGGCAAGAGCTGCGAGCGCCGACGCCATATCGGTGGTGCCGACCCGTTTCAGCGTGTCGGCCACCGGGATGCGAACGCGTAGAACCCCGCGTTCGGCGCCAACGTCGTCGCCCCCGACGCCGGCGTTCGGCACCGGCGTCAGGCTGTAAACTTGGAAGAACGTGGCCGCTTCAGAGTTACCGAGAATTGACTCGATCTCTTTGCGGCTCCACAGATAGCTGACACCCTCGCGGCCATCCACTTCCGCATCTTGGGCCGCGTAGAACCCCCCTCGCGGCGCTGCCATCTGCTGGGTCAAGTAGCCTGCAACGTCGTTCACGACCTGACCGTAGAGCGGCGAATGCGTCAGTTGATAAGCTTCCGCAAAGACGCCGAGCAATTGGGCGTTGTCGTACAGCATCTTCTCAAAGTGGGGGACGGACCAGGTGGGCTCGGTGCTGTATCGGTGGAAACCGCCGCCGAGATGATCGTGAAGGCCGCCGAGGGCCATGGCGTCGAGGGCGCCGACCAAGGCTTCGCGTACTTTCGTGCTGTGGCTGGACCGATACTCGCTCAGCAATAGCGCGAGGATCGGCTCGCGCGGGAACTTCTGAGGTCCACTGCCGATCCCGCCGTTGACCGGGTCGCTATCATTCAAGACCTCGACGAGGGCTCGGCTCAACGCGACGGCCGGATTGAACGGTGCTGCCGCCCCGGACGCCGCTGGCGGCCTCAACCCCCTCATGGCCGCGTAGACCTCGTCGGCTTGCTGCAGTACATCCTGGTGGTGGTTGACCCAGGCCGCGTGCAGCGTTCGGATTATGGTCACGAAGCCGGGCCGGCCCGACGCATCGTCGCTCGGCGGGAAATAGCTGCCGGCGTAGAACGGCTTCAGATCAGGCGTGAGAAAGACGTTGTTCGGCCAACCGCCACTGCCAGTCATCAACTCGGTCGCGAGCATGTAAATGCTGTCAAGATCGGGGCGCTGCTCGCGGTCAACTTTGATGTTGATGAACCATCGGTTCATCAGCCTTGCGATCTCGGGATTCGAGTAGATCGTGCGCTCGGCGACGTGGCACCAGAAGCACGTGCTGTAACCGATCGAGACAAAGATCGGCTTGTTCTCCTGCTTCGCCTTCGCAAGCGCCTCGGGACCCCACGGGTACCAGTCCACCGGATTGTGCGCGTGCAGGAGCAGATACGGATCGTTGGAGTCGATCAGTCGATTCGTGAAGGCACTTGTTTGCGCCACGGCGGCGGCCGGCGCCGCACTCCCGAGCCATGGAACGATCGCAAAAACAACGCTCCCGGTCACCGCTCGCAGAGCGCGCCAGCGCATTGCATTACTCCAGAGTGCCTGAGCAGACCCCCGTCAGCTGCGGCGATGGACGCTTCGGAAATCTGACGGGTGGATTCTCGTCCGGGTCTGAAAGGGCCGCCCCGTCGCACAAACTCGTGCGTGCCGGCCGCAGTGGGGATTACGCCGGCGCCCCGCAGCATGGTTGCGCCGCCTGCATCGGTGGGCAAACGACCGACCCGTACGAGCAAAACACACAGCAGTCACCTGCTTTCGGCCTGAGCAGTACCCCGCAGTTGAGGCAGTCGTAAAAGAACTGGCAGGCATCCGTCGGCATGGTCGCCGTCTGCCGAAATCCGCAGTGTGGGCAGGTTAACTCGCTCGTCAGAACCACCTCAGCCGCCATTCTTGAGGACTCTCGCGGGGTAGCCAGCGTTGGTCACGGCGGTAGCCAGCGCTTCAGCGGTTGTTTTGGCGGGATCAAATGTCACCGTGGCGGTGTGCGTTTCCAAATCAACGGTCGCCCGCGCGACACCGGCGACGTGTGACAAGGCTTTATGAACCGTAATGGGGCATGCGGCGCAGGTCATTTGATCGACCGCCAGTGTGACGGTACGGGGCTCGGCGGCCAGGGCCGATCCCGCGAGCAGGAGAAGTGCAGCGAACGCCGGTTTCAACATGGCGGACTCCTAGGCAAACCAGGACACGTAGTAAGGGAAGAGCAGCAACGGCAAAACTGCCACGACGACGACCCACATCAGGCGGCGGCGGCGCCGCAAGATTTTCGGATCGGCGCAGACCCTGCCGTCCTCACAGCGGCTGGCCGGGCCATAAAGCCGCCAGCCGGCAGTGCCAAGAGCGGCAATCGTCAGCACGACGAACAGGGGCCGATAGGGCTCCAGGGCAGTCAGGCTCGCGAGCCATGTCCCGCTGATGCCGAGTGATACGAGGAGCAACGGCACCGCGCAGCACAATGAGGCGCCAAGTGCACCGGCAATGCTGGTCAGGAGCGCCCAGCCCGGTGACGCCAGTGACCCTGAAGTCTCCATTGACCTAGCATACGCCCCGTACTCGGGTACGGAGTCAAGCACTATCCGAATCCCTCACGATTGGTCAGGGTTGCGAGAACGGCGGGCGTTCCCAGCAGCACCTTGACGACTGGGGTACCAGCGCGGTACAGAACCGCCGCATCCAGCGCCGCCAGCTCGCCGCGGTTCTTGAGAGCATCAAAGGCGATACGTCCACCCATCGCCGGAAGCGCGCTCCTTCCGCCTACGGTAGAGGCTTGGCGATCCGCAAAACCGTGTTTCCGTTAAGGTCTACAGCGGAAAGTAGATTTCTCGGGGTCAACACCGGCCAAACGCGTCAATGACGGCAGACAATCTCTCTACTCTTGAAGCGACTTGGCTTCCTTCTCTGCCACGAATCGCGCGCGCGTCCTGAGCGCAAATCAAGAGCCAGATCATCGTCGCTCATGTCACTTACGGCGCTTGGCCTGCATGACGAAGTCGAAGGGCACTGCCGATGACCGAAACCGACGACAGACTCATCGCAAGCGCGGCAATGAGCGGACTCAGAAGCAGGCCTGTAAGCGGGTAGAGAACGCCCGCCGCAATCGGAATCCCGAGCGCGTTGTACCCAAATGCAAAGCCGAGGTTCTGGCGAATATTGCGCACCGTCGCGCGACTCAAATGAATCGCACGCACGATGCCATTCAGATCGCCCTTGACGAGCGTGACCTGCGCGCTTTCCATTGCCACATCGGTTCCGGTGCCCATCGCGATCCCGACGTCCGCGCGCGCCAGAGCGGGCGCATCGTTAATGCCGTCGCCCGCCATCGCGACTCGGTGCCCTTCACGTTGCAGGCGCTCGATGACAGCTGCCTTCTCGTCGGGCTGCACTTCCGCAATGATCTCGTCGATGTTCAACGTTTTCCCGACCGCTTCGGCGGTCACCCGGGCATCCCCTGTGAGCATCACGATGCGGACCCGTTCGGCCTTTAAGGCCGCAATGGCCGCGGGCGTGCTGTCCTTGAGTGGATCGCCGACGGCGATGGCACCCGCAAGCGAGCGGTCCACCGCGACAAACATAACCGTACGGCCCGCGCGACACAGGGCGTCGACGCTTCGCTGCAGCGGCTCGACTAAGACGCCGATGTCCTGCATGAGCGCACGATTTCCCAGCGCAATCGATCGAGTGCCGTGGCGACCCATGACCCCACGACCGGTAACGGATTGAAAATCGTTGACTTCCGCGGGGCTGACTCCCCGAGCCGTCGCGCCGTCGATGACCCCGCGCGCGATCGGATGCTCGCTAGCACGCTCAAGTCCAGCGGCGAGGAAAAGCACTTCTTGCTCGCTCCAGGGAGCGATGACAAAAACGCTGTCCAGTGCTGGGTGGCCGAGGGTGAGTGTGCCGGTCTTGTCGAGCACGAGGGTGTCAATCTCGCGCAGCGCCTCGATGGCTTTGGCATCCCGAAAAAGCACACCGAGCTGCGCGCCGCGTCCGCTCGCGACCATGATCGAGATCGGTGTGGCCAGCCCCAAGGCGCAGGGGCATGCGATAATCAACACCGCGACCGCATTGACGAGCGCATAAGCCAGACGCGGTTCGGGTCCGAGGATCCACCAGGTTACAAAAGTGAGCAACGCGATCAGGATGACGGCCGGGACAAACCTAGCCGCAACTCGATCGGCCAATCGCTGTAGCGGGGCGCGCGAGCGCTGGGCTTGGGCTACCAGCGCAACGATTCGTGATAGCACGCTGTCCGCGGCGACTCGCTCTGCCAGGATGAGGAGGCCGCCCGACTGATTGAGCGTAGCGCCCACGACAGGATCGCCCGGCCCCTTTTCCACCGGCAGTGGTTCGCCGGTCAGCATCGATTCATCCACCGCCGATCGCCCCTCGATCACACGTCCATCGACCGGGATTTTCTCCCCGGGGCGCACGCGCACGCGCTCTCCCACCAGCAGCGATTCCAGGGGAACATCCTCCTCGGTCCCGTCAGCGCGAATACGCCGTGCGCTCTTAGGAGCAAGACCCATCAATTGACGGATTGCGGTACTCGTGCGTCCGCGCGCCGCGAGTTCGAGCCATTCACCCAGAAGCACGAGTGTGATGATCGCGGCAGAGACTTCGAAGTACACGCCGACCATGCCGTGTTGATCGCGCATTGCGGGTGGAAATACCTGTGGCGCAACCGTCGCGACAAGGCTATGGGAATAGGCGACGAGTACGCCGAGACCAATCAGCGTGTACATGTTCGGCGCGCGGTTTTTAACGCCGCGCCATCCGCGTCGGTAGTAATCGCCCCCGGCCCACAGCACGACCGGAGCGGAAAGAATCAGCTCGAGCGCGCGCAGGATACGGGCGCTCGCGGGCGCTACGTGCGCACCCATTATATGCGCCAGCATTGCGATGGCCACTACGGGCACGCTCAGCGCCACGCAGATCCAGAATTTGCGTTTGACGGCTCGGACATCGCTGTCATCATCAAAAGCCGGCGGTATCAATGGCTCAAGCGCCATGCCGCAGATCGGACAGGTCCCTGGGCCCGCTTGGCGTATCTCCGGATGCATCGGACATGTGTAGATCGTGTCGTTCAATTCGCCGGACGCGGCACTGGAACCGGCGGCGCACGATCTACCGGCAGGCGGCGTTTGCAAGATAGACTCTTCCACAAGCTTGGGTTGGGGCGAATTCATTCGAGCTCCTAGCCGCTCAGGGCGTTCAGGATGGGACAGTCCGCCGCTCGTCCATGACCCGGGCACGCAGCAATGAGAGTCGCCAGACCGTTGCGTATCCGTTGACGCGCGAGGACGCGCTGGTCAATGTCGGCGAGCTTCGTCTGTGCGGTGCGCTTGATGCGGGCCACATCGCGCTGCGCGGAGATCGACAACAAATCACGCACTTCCCTCAAGCTAAATCCCAACGCTTGCGCGCGCCGGATGAAGTGCAGTCGCGAGAGCTCAAGCTCGCCGTACCGGCGGTAGCCAGACGCCGACCGATCGAGCGGAAAAAGGTTCCGATGTGCCGGGCGCTAGGGGCCGATGAGTCTAATCAGTGGGCAGACCAGCGGCTTTCCACTCGGGGTATCCGTCCTCGAGGCGCCGGACCTTGAAGCCCCGCTCACGCAGAATGGCAACTGCCTCGAACGCGAGCACGCAGTACGGGCCCCGGCAGTAGGCGACGACCTCGCGGTTCTTCGGTATCTGCCGCAGGCGTCGCGTGAGTTCGCGCAACGGAATATTGATGGCCTTCGGCACGTGACCGGCGGCGTATTCATCCTCAGGCCGGACGTCCAGCACCGTGACGAGGCCGTCCCGGAGGCGCTGACTGAGCTCCTTGCGCGACACTGGCTCGAGGGCATCGCGCTCGTGGAAGTAACCTCTAATGACCTCGCGCACGTCCGCGACATTGCGCTCGGCCACGCGGTGCAGCGCTGCGGTCAGCTTCAGGACTGACGAATCGTTCAACCGGTAGAGGATACGCTTGCCGTCCCGCCGCGAGGCGAGCAGACCCGTCCGATGCATCAGCCGCAGGTGCTGCGACGCGTTGGCCATCGACAGCCCTACTCGCTCAGCGAGCGCCTCGACGCTGCGCTCCCCCTGGGCGAGCAACTCCAGAATTTCCAGCCGCCGCCCGTGACCGAGTGCCTTGGCAATCTCGGCAAAGCGGGCGAAGAGCGTGCGCTTCGGATTCTCGCTTGACATACCGCCCCATTCGAACAATCATTCAACGTAATTATTGAATGATACGGAGCCTGCCTGTCAAGCTCGCGACCGGCGGATGGCGGGCCTCGCGATACGCGGAGGTATCCATGATCCTGCGCCAGTTCCTGCACACCGATCCCGTCGCGATCTCCTACCTCTTTGGCTGCGGAGGCCAGGCCACGGCTGCCGTGGTCGATCCGGTGGGCGACATCGCGCCGTACGTCAGTGCAGCCAAGGACACCGGCATGCGCATTCTCTACGTCATCGACACGCATATTCATGCGGACCATGCCTCGAGCGGGCCACGGCTGGCAGAAGCGACGGGCGCCGAGTATGTGCTGTTCGCTGAGGCCGACGCGACGGTTCCGTTCCGGGGCGTTCGCGACCACGAGGTGCTCACGCTCGGTAACGTCACGGCGGAAATCCTCCACACGCCGGGACACACACCCGAGCACATGTCCGTAATCGTCACCGATCGGACCCGCTCGGACGACCCGTGGTTCGTGCTGACCGGCCATACGCTGATGGTGGGCGATGTGGGCAGGACCGAGCTTGCCGCGACGCCCGAGGACGGAGCCCGCATCCTGTTCCGGAGCCTCCGACGCCTGAAGGCCTTACCCGATTACCTGGAGGTCCTGCCAGGGGCCTTCTCGGGGTCGCTCTGCGGTCGTCACCTGAGCGGCAAGCCTATATCCACGATCGGCTTCGAGAAACGACACAATGCGGCGTTTCAGATCGAGGACGAAGTCGAGTTCGTCCGCCTCATGCTGACCGATATTCCAACGCCGCCGCCGGACGCGGCGGCACTTCGTGCGGCCAACGCGGGGCGTGCAGCGGCGTGGCCTGCAAAGGCCCGCGCGGCAGATGCCCGCCTGGGCAATCGATGAGTCCTGCAGTAGTGACCATGAGAGTGCTCATCGATGCATCGTTTGATGTGGCGATCTGCACCATTCCGCACGGCGACTGCGCTGCGCGCTCTGGCTGAGCAGGCGGGTTTCTCCGTCACGGCGGTCCGCGGCGCTATCCACAACCCGGCTGTCGGTCTGCTGGCGCGCATTCTCGCGCCCATCGATTCCCGGCTCGGCCTGCTGACGACGGTCGACGCCGCGTTCATTGCGGTCGAGGCCGCCGAGCGTCCGAGTCAGTAAATCATGTCGGCTAGATCCACGGCTTCCGGCTCGCCCACCGTCCGGCTCGGCTTGCGCGAGAACTGGCCGCAGTTCGCGTTGCTCGTCGCCACCAACGCGTTCGTCGGTGGCATGGTCGGATTGGAACGGACTGTGGTCCCGCTTCTCGGCGCGAACGTGTTCAGGATAACCTCGACCACGATCATCGTGTCGTTCATCGTAACCTTCGGCGTCGTCAAGGCGTTTTCCAATCTGGTCTCCGGGCATCTCGCGGACGCTTACGGCCGCAAGCACATGCTGGTGTTCGGCTGGCTGGTCGGTTTACCGGTTCCGTTCATGCTCGCCTGGGGGCCCAGCTGGGGGTGGGTGGTCGCCGCGAACGCGCTGCTCGGCATCAATCAGGGCTTCGCCTGGTCGATGACCGTCATCATGAAGGTGGACTTGGTCGGTCCCAAGTCGCGCGGGCTGGCGGTCGGCCTTAATGAATTCGCGGGTTATCTCGCCGTCGGCGTTACAGCTTTCCTGACCGGGTATATCGCCGAGCATTACGGTCTGCGGCCGGCGCCGTTCTACCTGGGTATAGCCTTCGCGGCACTGGGACTGGGCTTCTCAGCGCTGCTCGTGCGCGAAACCGGCCAGCACGTCGGATTGGAGATCTCCCGTCACGCCGAAACCGCTGAGGCGGTGAACTTCGGGCAGATCTTCCGGCGCGCGTCATTCGGCGACCGCAATCTGTTCGCGGCGTCCCAGGCAGGGCTCGTCAACAATTTGAACGACGGCATGAGCTGGGGGATCTTCCCGCTGTTCTTTGCCGGCTTCGGCCTCGGTATCGAACGCATCGGCATTCTGAAGGCGATCTACCCGGCGGTCTGGGGTGTGTGTCAGACAGTCACGGGGCCTTTAAGTGACCGCTGGGGCCGAAAGGGCCTGATCGTGGCCGGGATGTGGGTCCAGGCTGGCGGGCTGCTACTGACTTCAATCACTCACAGCTTTCGCTGGTGGTTCCTCGCGAGCGTGTTTCTCGGCCTCGGCACTGCCATGGTCTACCCGACGCTGATCGCGTCGGTTTCTGACGCGTCCCATCCCTCGTGGCGGGCGCGTTCGCTCAGCGTTTATCGCTTCTGGCGCGACCTTGGCTACGCCATCGGCGCGCTGTCTGCCGGAGTCATGACCGACTTGTTCGGCGCCGCTATGGCGATCGCGGCAATCAGCGCGCTCACGTTCGCCTCCGGAGCGCTCGTCGCCGTCGTCATGAACGCGGCGCCGGTCCCGGCGCAACAGCCGAGTTCCGTCGACGCCACGCAGCAGCCGGATTTCGGCGAGAAGTATCGCCCGGCACAAAGATCAGGACTCATCCGGGGGAAGCGACCATGATTCGCATTGCAACGAATGGGCAGGCGTATTACTCGGTGGCTCCTCAAACTGACACCGTGTGGCATGAGCTGTTGTCCGCGATTGCGCGCGAGGTCGGGAAGACACGGCGGTAATGCCCCGTTCAACCGCGCGGCCAGGAGGAACACATGAACGGCTACGATGCGATCATCATAGGCACTGGGCAGGCGGGCCCCTCCCTTGCCGAGCGTCTCGCTACGGCTGGGCGGCGGGTGTGCATCATCGAGCGCGGGAAATTTGGCGGCACCTGCGTCAACAACGGCTGCACTCCGACCAAGACACTGGTTGCGAGTGCCTACGTAGCCCGGCTTGCGCAAAGAGCGGCGGACTATGGCGTGGAACTTGGTGGACCCGTGAAAACGGACATGGCCCGCGTCAAGGCGAGAAAGGACGCGCTGGTGGAGCATTCAACCAAGTCCCTCGAGAAGTGGCTGCGCTCGCTTGCGAATACGACCGTCTATACGGGGCACGCCCGGTTCCTCGACGCACACACTGTCACAGTGGGTCCGGATACGCTGACGGGCGACCGGGTATTTATCGACGTCGGTGGACGGCCGAATGTGCCAAACCTACCCGGTGTCGAGCAGGTGTCCTACCTGACGAGCGAGAGCATGATGGACATCGATTTCCTGCCCGAGCACCTGCTCATCGTGGGAGGCAGCTACGTTGGGCTCGAGTTTGGGCAAATGTACCGCCGCTTCGGCAGCCAAGTGACGATCATCGAGACGGGACCCCGGCTGATCGGTCGAGAAGACCCAGACGTCTCGGACGCGCTGAGGGACATTCTCGCGGCAGAAGATATCGAGATCCGGCTCAATGCGAAGTGCCTGGCTCTCGAGCCGGCTAGAGAGGGCATTCTGTTGCGCCTAGAGTGCAGCCTCGGCGCACCAGCGGTCGCTGGCACGCACGTGCTACTCGCTGTCGGTCGCGTGCCGAATACGAATGACCTGGGGCTGAGGGAAGCGGGCATCGAGGTCGACGCGGGCGGTTACATCAAGGTCGACGAGACATTGAAGACCAGCGCCCAGAACGTGTACGCCCTCGGCGACTGCAACGGCCGCGGCGCTTTTACGCATACTGCCTATAACGACTACGAGATCGTCGCCGACAACCTGCTGAATGGCGAGAATCGCAAGGTCAGCGACCGGATACCGATCTACGGGCTGTTCACGGACCCTCCGCTGGGTCGCCTCGGCATGAGTGAAGCCGAAGCACGGCGCGCAGGCTACAACATCCTGATCGGACGCATGCCCATGACGGACGTCGCTCGAGCGCGGGAGAAAGGCGAAACCCAAGGCTTCATGAAGGTACTGGTCGATGCGAACAGCAAGCAAATTCTTGGCGCCGCAGTTCTGGGTGTCGGGGGTGACGAAGCAGTGCATTCCCTGGTGGATGCGATGTACGCCCACCTCCCCTACAGAATGGTAGAGCACGGCGTTCGCATTCATCCTACGGTGAGCGAGCTGATCCCAACAGTCCTGGGCGAGCTGACACCGATAGCTTAGATTGCAGCCGCTCGATCGATCACGAGTCCTCCGATGGTCGTGGGCCAGTTGCAGCGCTTATTTTCCTCGGAGAAATTACCCGCTACCGGGCGGCTGAAAGTGCCCGCTCAAGCACCGTGCTGATAGGAGGTAAATTCGGGGGTAAATTGAACGACCACGCAGATCAGTCTAGTGCTTGCTTGATAAGCCAGCCAGATCGCGCAGTCGTTTTCTACCAATGCAGCATCGTGCATCGATCTGCCTCGCGGGGAAGCAACAAGTTTGCGGCCTGGGTTGCTTATCGCGGGCTCCAGGTCTGGTCCGCGACTAAACGAGGGACATGAGTGCACCGTCGCTGACCCTAGACCCTGTGCTTGACGGGAAAGCTTGCGAATCTATCCCTGGTGAGTCGGTTCTGATCGCAGAGTGACCTTCAAGACTCGCCCCCGAAGAGGATCTATGACGTACGCGTTGCCCTCGGAGTCGACCACAACCCCGCGCGCACCCTTCACCGTGGGGATGACTGCAACACGGTTGGGGATCCCGTGTTCATCGACCCGAGCCAGGGTGAGCACGGCCGCCTCCGCAGCTGCTGCATAGAGTGTCTTCATCGATGGCAGGTAGTCGATGTTGTCGAGCCCCGCGCCCGTGTCGATGGATCCGAGAATCTGGCCGTCGTGTGTCACATCCATTGTTACGACTCGTGCAGTACATGCAACGAAGAGAATCCCTCGCGCAGCATCAAGTGCTAACCCATGCGGTTCATCGCAGCCGGAGTGCCACCGCGCCACGATCTCATGGCGATGGATGTCAATACTGACTGTCTCGCCGCGTTCCTCGAGGCTCGTATAAAAACGCCCCCGCTGATTGTCCACTGCGAAGCCTTCGGCAGATGCTCCGAGCGCAATCTTGCCC
>Ga0209059_1000737_pt1 | contig 15077 bp, 16 predicted proteins | sample GraSoiAngelo_151_FD_186165 | JGI IMG/M metagenome (GOLD analysis project Ga0209059, IMG submission 186165) | Grasslands soil microbial communities from the Angelo Coastal Reserve, California, USA - 14_1009_12_20cm (SPAdes) (version 2) | ecosystem: Environmental > Terrestrial > Soil > Grasslands ...
TCTTTCTTCATGTCGTCTTTTTTCATGTCATCGTGCTTCATCTGATCCTGCTTCGTGTCGTCCTGTTTCATCTCGTCCTGCTTCGTATCGCCGGACTGAGCGAAGGCAGCGAGGGACACGGAAAGAAGACACATGGCCATGAACTTCGTAATCAACTTCTTCATACATCCTCCTGGTGTGATGTTGCCCCTGAAAGCCAAACTGGGGCGTTGGTGAGATTCGTGTGAGATGAGCAAAGTTACAGATTGAACTGCGGCGGACTTATTTGCCGATGGATCGCATGGCCGCTCCGGCCACTTTGCCGTATCCGGGCTCCTGCACGAATGCAATCAGCCGAAGACTGCGGGGGTCAGCGCCGCGTTCCAGCTTCAGATGAATATCTTTAGAGAAGCTATCGCCGGCGCGAAGCGTACCCACACGCTCTAACGTTCTGAGCACAGATGTATAGGTCAGCTTCCTTCCTGAATTTTCGCCACGGGAAACCTGCGTTTCGGCATGATCGAGCGCCAGCGCGACATACACCTCTCCCTCGCGCAAACCTAGTTCGGCTGGCAGAGAATCGGTTTCCAGATGCGCCCGCACAAAGCCAGTCTCAGCGGAAACCGAAGAAAAACGGACGCCGATTTTGGCTCTGCTTACCGCTTTGGAAAAAGCTTTTTCCGCCAGACGCGAATCGTTGCCGACAAATTCACTGGCGCCATCCACGACCATCTGTGGCGTATAGACCGTTCTGAGGCCGAATCGCTGGCCGTAAGCGGCCTGGCGATCGGTGAACAGGCGCGAAGAGTACGGATCCTTCCACCCCAACTCATCCCAATAATCTACGTGCTCGCTTAGGACAACGATATCCGCTCCGGAGATCGGCTGATCGTGATCAAGCTTCTGTAGAAAGGCATCGGCCGGCGGACAACTCGAGCACCCTTCTGAGGTAAACAGTTCAACCAGCACAGGTACGCGCCCTTCAGAGGCCTGCGTCGGCGGCAAACCGGCGCGGAATAGCCAAGCGCCAAACGTCGCGATGGCAAGCGCAATCAACGACACGATTTTCATATTCGGTTCCACACTCCGTGTAACTCAATCGATGCCGACTGTCCGGTGAAAGTTACAGGGATATTTGCAAGTGCGGGGACGCTGGTGTGATTTCAATCACAGGCCGGTGTAGGCGGAATCATCGCGGTGCCCTACGGTCCCAGTTGAGTCATGGGACCAATCCGAATTGCAGCCGTCGAAGAGATGAGTGTATTGTGCGCCTATGCTAGGACCAGCAGCGAGCCGCCGCCGTAATCCCGGCTGGGCGGCGGGGATGCTTGTGCTGGCACTCTCGTTCTTCTCTGGCGACCAAGTTCTAGGCAAAACGAAAACGCAGCCGCCTGTGGTCCGCTGGGCCGAAGGGCAACCCGGCTGCACCTTCGCTCGCGGCGATGACGGCAAGTACCGCTGGGGACTGTGGAGTAACGATCTCGGAGTCACTCTTGCTGTTGATTCGCAGGAATTGCAGGAGACCCGGCACCGCATCGGCCATCTTCTCGGAGTCGAACTCACGTATCGCTATCGAGGCAGCGGCTCTCTGGCGGTGCGCAATGACAATCTGAGCCTTCAATTTGTACGTCATCGGCAGATTACCCACACCTCCCTCGATCCGAACAATCTCACCGGGCGCCTGCAAAGCGATGCCGATGAGCTCAGCCATCAAACTGAACGCGAGATTCGGAAGCATCCGGAAAAGAAAGACGAGTTGCAAACTAAACTCGAACATTTCGAAAAGGAAACCGCCGAGTGGCAGGAGTTTCTGAGCACGCATAGCTTGCTTCCAGTGAAATTGGATCAGGCCAAGCCGGAGGCCGATGGTTGGGTGTTCTTCAGCGCGCAAGACAAATGGATTGGAGACTGGAAGAATCCCGAGGAGTTCGTGCTGCGGATACCGCTTGAAGATCGGGTGCTGGAGTTCCCTTTTAAGCTGCCACCGAGTCAGGGCGATTTGATCCTGCGGAAGAGGCCTTAGCATTCAGGATCATAGAGATGCCTTGATTTCGGCGTCATAAGCAACTGCCCCTAGCTGCTTGTAAATGCCATCGATCCGATGCAGAATGCCCCGGACGTTTTGCTATGGCTCAGCCCACGGATGATGCGCGGAGTTTAGGGACTTTCACTCCTGTGCTTGCGCTGCTCGCCATCTGCCTTCTGATCAACTATGTTGATCGCGGCAATCTCTCGATTGCAGCCCCTCTGCTAAAAGACGAATTGGGCATGTCTGCCTCGCAACTAGGAATTCTGCTCTCCGCATTTTTTTGGAGCTACACCGCGATGCAGTTTGTCAGCGGCTGGCTGGTCGATCGCTTTGACGTGAATTTGATCATCGCGGCCGGGTACCTGCTGTGGTCACTTGCGACGGCAACAACCGGCATCGTGCGAGGGTTCACAATCCTGCTAGCGATGCGTTTGCTGCTCGGCATCGGAGAATCCGTAGCATTCCCGTCGTGCTCGAAAATCCTGGCGCGGCATCTCCCGGAATACCACCGAGGATTTGCCAATGGTGTCATCGCGTCGGCGTTTAGGTGTGGGAACGCAGTGGGCACTTTCGGCGCTGGAATTGTAATGGCAAGGTATGGCTGGCGGCCGGTGTTCATCGGAATCGGGCTGATTAGTCTGCTGTGGCTGCCTGCATGGATAAGATGGATGCCGCGTGGCAGAGAGCCGGCCGGTTCGGCTGCCGGGACTGGCGGCTTTGCGGATATTTTGCGGCAGCGTTCATTTTGGGGCGTATGCGCAGGCCATTTTAGTGCCAACTACCTGCTGTATTTCATGCTGACGTGGCTTCCTTTCTATCTGGTGCGCGAGCGTCATCTTTCAATGCAAAGCATGGCGAGGACTGCAAGCATTTACTACCTGGTAGATGCTGTATCGGCGATTGCGACTGGCCTGCTTTCGGATGTGTGGATCCGGAAGGGCTATACACCTACTCTGGTACGCAAAACCGTGATGGCAATCGGATACACCATCGCATGTGTCGCAATGGTTGGTTTCGCGGCGGGCCCTCAAATATATCTGCCGTGGCTTATGGCCGCTGGTGTAGGTTGCGGAATGGCCGGTTCGGGTATTTTCGCATTCACACAGACCCTCGCCGGTCCGCACGCGGCTGGACGATGGGCCGGCCTGCAAAATGGTTTCGCAAACTTTGCCGGCGTGGTCGCCCCTGCTCTCACGGGATTCGTAGTGGATCGGACCAGCAGCTTTGCGGCTCCGCTGGCAATCACTGCAGCCGTGCTAATGCTTGGCGGCCTGGCGTGGATCTTCGTGGTCGGGCGAGTTGAGCAGGTAAGCTGGGCGTCGAAAGGCGAAAATTTGACTGCAACAGCTACCGGCGCCGCTTAGCACAACATTCGATTGGCGCGGACGCCCCGCGATGCGCTACACCGCCATGCGGCGCTTTTCAGATTCCTGCTGGGAAATATAGCGCAGCAAAATGTCCCGCAAGGAAGCCAAGCCTTTTAGCTGTTTGCCGTCTGCGATCAGCACGTGGCGGAAGCCGAATTCACGCATCAGAAACAGGCAGTCTTCTACGCTCTCATCGGGCGGGACGGTTTTCGGGTTGGGGGTCATGACTTCAGAGATCTGCGTGGTTCCGGGCAGCCGTCCCACAGCCACCACGCGGTTCATGATGTCGCGCTCGGAGAAAATGCCAGCCAGTTCGCCGTTGCGCAGTACCGGCAGAGCGCCGATATTGTGCTCCATCATGTAGCGCGCGCCCTCGAGCACGGTGCGATCGGCGTCGATGGAATAGACCCGGCGGTCTTTCACAAGATCGTAGATGGGGGCCATATAGACTCCTTGAAGTCGGTGCAGGACAAGCTCTTCCCGCGGCAAGGCCATCACTTTACCACGTAACCAGAGCGCCGGATAACTTTCACTTCAAAAAATTAAAGCGGCAGCCCAGGCGGACCGCCGCTTCCGTCCCATGCTATTCGATCCGCTAGAAACGGAACGTGGGACCAAAAGTGACTCTCAGATTATTATGAGCGCCATTGGCGAGGTAGATCTCGTCGCCGGCCTCCAGGCGCAAGCCAATTGGGCCCCAAAATCCTTCGATACCGCCGCCCGGGTAGAAGGCCACGTGGGTATTACCCACGGTCACGTTACTGACTTGGGTGGAAAATTCAGCCTGATTGCTGAAGTTTATGAAGCCCAACTTCCCCGTTAAAAAGGCACGGAATGGCCCGGAGCTCCCAGCCTGAAATTTCGGCCCGAATAATCCCGTTAATGGGCGAACCCGGGTGGTGACGAAGCTCGTGCTGATTCCATTGTCGAACGTGTTCGTCACGTTGCGTCTGAAGTCGTAGTTCATCTCCGCTTCCAACTGGATATTGGGGTGTACGTTAGCGGCGATGCGGCCACCGACTCCTACGAAGTTGATGTTGGGGTTAGGCGTGCTGAAACGGAAGTAATCCGCGAATACTCCCACCTCTGCGTGGTTGTATTCAGACTGGGCCATCACCAACGAGGGCACAGCCAGACAGAAACCCAAAACAGCGAATAGGGTAAAACGTTTCATGTTGATCCTATCTCCTCTTGATCCTATCTCCTCAGTTGTCTCCGCCGGCCACACTCTTGGCCTGCGGGGCGGAAGTGACTCCGACCTGAGCCGGCGAATCACAATTTTGGATGCGGTCACCTAAGGCGAGGTTGGGTTGAACGGCGGACTATAACCTTTGTGTGTAGTGTTAGTTACAAGGAATCCAGAGCACGGGAAAGAAGCTGCGGCGAGGGCGAATAGCACTACCCGCGCCGCTTGCAGCAACTCGGGTTTTATTTGGTGGAAGCCGCCTCACTAGACTTACTTGATTCGCGCGGGGTCATGGAGACGACGTTGTATTCGCGTTCTTTCTGGTCGAGATCCTCCACCTGCAACAGCATCTTGTCTTTTTGGATGCGGAACTGGGCGCGTTCTCCCACTGGCAGAAGTACCGGATGCTTATCGTCCCGCGGGCGGATGCGATAGATCACGTGCTCGCTCTGCAGCAGGTATTCCTGGCAGAGCAATTCGCGGCTTTTCTTGTGCCCGGAATCGGTGCCCAGCATTTCGCCGGCCAAGCTTTTACCGTCTTTCTCGTCAACGCCACATGCCACAGAGTCCATCTGCAACAGCGTGCCTGTCTGATAGTGTTTCGGCTCCTTGGCGTAGCACAAGGAAGTAAGCAGAATCGCGGTGACTAGAATCTTTGATCGCATTGGCAATCTCCGATAACCAGCCGCTCCTGTATGGTCTCGGCTGGAGTTAGTTTCAAGGCACTATTTTTGTATTGTTCCCGGACGGCGTGAAGGTAACTGCCGTAATTGGCCGGTGGTAATCGGGATAAAACCGTATTGCGCAGCGATTATCGCCAGAAGGCGGCGATGCGCAGTGCAACCATGCCCATCATCTGCTATCTTCTTTTGGTTTTCGGCCGCGTGCAGTCGGTTCGCTCCGGGAAGGAAGAAGAATGCCAGAAACCGCTCGCCCAGCCCCACCACGTTTCTTCCGCTGGATGGTCTTGATCTTCGTCAGCCTGACGATGTTCGGGAACTACTACGTGTATGACTGCATTGCACCGATCGCGGATCTGCTGGCAAAGCAGCTTGGCTTCTCGGATTCGAATATCGGACTTCTGCAAGCGATTTACAGCATCCCGAATGTTTTCATGGTGCTGATCGGAGGGTACATAGTAGATCGCATAGGCACACGTAAAGCGATTTTTATCTTTGGGACACTATGCTTCATTGGCTCGATTGTGACCATGCTCTCCGGCAAACTGGCGGTAATGGCCAGCGGACGGCTCATTTTTGGCCTTGGGGCTGAGTCACTGATCGTGGCAGTTACCACTGCGGTCGCGAAATGGTTTCGCGGCAAGGAACTGAGTTTTGCATTCGGCATCAATCTCATGATTACGCGGGCCGGATCATGGCTTGCGCAGAACTCGCCTACGTGGGCTCGCTTTGCATACAACTACTGGCGTTCCCCGCTCTTGATCTCTGTCGGTTTCGGCTCGCTTTGCGTGGTGGGCGCGCTTATCTACTGGGCAATGGAAGTTTACGCCGAGAAAAAATACGAGCTGGGACACGCAGGTTCGACCGACAAAGTAGTATTCAGCGATATCTATAAATTCGGGCGGTCCTACTGGTATATCGTCGCACTCTGCGTCGTGTTCTATTCTGCCATCTTTCCGTTTGAAACTTTTGCTATCAAGTTCTTCATCGAAGCGCACGGTACCAGCCGCGAACTGGGCGGTTTTCTGGTTAGCATTCTCACTGCCTTCGCGATGTTTGCAACGCCGGCGTTTGGATTGGTCGCCGACAAGATTGGCAAGCGAGCATTGCTAATGATGTTCGGGTCGCTGTTGCTGATTCCGGTCTACCTCATGATGGCCTACACCCATATCAGCTTGTACGTGCCGATGGCCATGATGGGGATCGCGTTCTCGCTTATTCCAGCCGTGATGTGGCCGTCGGTTGCGTATATCGTCGAGCAATCCAAGCTGGGGACGGCTTACGGCCTTATGACGATGATTCAAAACATCGGTTTAGCTGGTTTCAATCTGCTTGTGGGCTGGGCGAACGACTACAGCCACGCCAGTGTCTCTAATCCCGACGGTTATCGCCTAGGAATGTGGATTTTCTCCATTCTGGGATTCTTGGGCGTACTATTCGCCTTTCTCTTAAGGCAACGAGAAACCGGCCCCCAGGGCCACGGGTTGGAAACCATAACCACGGCCTCAGCCACCGCTTAGGCCTCGGCCCGAATCGGCAAGCGGAATACGATGGGACGTGGAACAGTTGACTCCCTATAGCGACGCCATTAGGCTGCCAGAGAGTACCAAAGTCACCTGCGGCCAAGCCTAAGATGGGCAATGTGTTCCGTTCTGGTGAAGAGGTCCTTAGTGACTGCAAGCAGTACAACGAAAAGAGACTTATGCCGCATCTGACCTAGTGCGGCCGGAAAAGGCGACTTGACGGACGCAAGAAAACCACAGGGCGACAGGCTTTCTGAAGCAGAAGCAATTGAGCGCGCCAAGCAGGGTGATGCAGAGGCATTCGAAATTCTGTACAACCTGCACAAGCGCCGAGTGTATTCGCTATGTCTTCGGATGACGGCCAACACGGCGGAAGCCGAGGACCTGACTCAGGAAGCTTTTCTGCAGTTGTTCCGAAAGATAGGAACTTTTCGAGGCGAGTCAGCGTTTTCCACCTGGTTGCACCGGATGGCAGTGAACGTCGTCCTCATGCGCCTGCGGAAAAAGGGTCTGGCCTTGGTGCCTTTGGAAGAGACGATCGAAACGGAAGAAGAATCGCCGAAGAAAGAACCTGGGGCGCAGGACGCTACGCTAGAAGGCTCGGTCGATAGATTGCAGTTGCAGAGAGCAATCGAAAATCTGCCGCCAGGGTATCGAATGGTTTTTGTGCTGCACGACGTGGAAGGGTACGAACACAACGAGATTGCCGGAATCGTAGGTTGTTCGATCGGCAACAGCAAGTCACAATTGCATAAGGCACGGATGAAGTTACGCGAGCTCCTGAAAACGAGCAGAGCCGAAAAGGCCATCAAGCCGTAAGGAGCGGGGCAACGCGGTATCGGGGAGAGGATCATGAATTGCGCAGAGTTTCAAAGGGTTCTGCCAGAGACCATTGAAGGCGGCGGCAGCGCGGAGCATCAAGCACACCTGATTTCCTGTCCACAGTGCTCGGGGTTGGTCTCTGATCTCAATGCCATTTCGAAGACGGCTCGCCTGCTTCGGGCCTCGGAAGAGCCCAGCCCGCGAGTGTGGAATTCCATAGAAATTTCTCTTAGACGGGAGGGGCTGATTCGTCAGCCCCTACGGGATCGCTCCGTAGCTGATCGGAGTTCCTGGCGCTGGAGTCTTACATGGCTAGTGCCCGTCGCCGCAGCCTTGCTGATTGGATTCGGGGTAATCGTTTATCAACGGGGCCCGGCTCAACAGTCGCAGGTCGCGGAAAAAGTACCGGCAGCTACGCCGATGGAAAGCGCTCACATGCAACCGGCGCTAAACAGGGCGGGCTCTAACGATGATGATCAGCAGGTGCTGGAAGCAATTGGCTCACGTTCTCCGGCCATCCGCGCTGACTATGCGGTCAATTTGCAGAATGTGAATGATTACATTCGGGATGCCGAAGAATCGGCACAGGCAGACCCGAATGATGAGGAAGCCCAACAGTCCTTGATGGATGCTTACGAGCAGCGGGCAATGGTTTACGACATGGCTTTGGACCGTTCAATGCCATAATAGGATCTTCGCGGACAGAAGATTTTTAGTCGGGTGAATCAAGCGCAGCCGTTGGGGAGAACGCCGATATGGGAAACACGCAGTCCGCGGTCAAACTCGCTGGAATTGTCTTGCTGGCGAGCGCCGCTTTCGCGGCTGGCGAGGGCCGCAAGGATCTTCGCTACGTCGTTGGCCCGCATGCCGCCGTTTCCATTACCAACGAATACGGCCCAATCTCAGTGAAGCCGGGCGCTGCCAATCAAGTCTTAGTCACGGCAGTAACCCATTCAGGTAAAGTGGAGATTGATCAAACTCAGCGAGGCAATCGAATCGATGTTCTCTCTCATCTGCTGCCTGGCGCAGACCAGGAAAGCGGCCGGGTAGATTACGAGGTGCAAGTCCCGCCCGATGCCAGCCTCATGCTTCGTTCCACGACCGGCCCGCTGCATGCCGAGAAACTGCGTGGCGACGTAACCGTTGAGGGCGCAACCGGTACTGTCGACGTCCGCGATATCAGCGACGCACACGTGCATATCAAGACGTTAAAGGGTCCTATCACCTTAACTAACATCCATGACGGACACGTTGAGGTTACGTCCGTAAGCGGCGAAGTAATAATGGACTCCGTAACCGGTCCCCTTGTACAGGTAAACTCGACCAGCGGCCGTATCCGCTACGACGGCGACTTCGGCAATGCTGGGGAATATCGCCTTGCCAGCCACACCGGCGATATCGAAGCTACCGCTCCGGATGACGCTTCCATCGAAGTAATTGCCCACTCGGTGAGAGGCAAGGTCGAAAACGATTTCCGCCTTCAGCCAAAACACACCCCCTTCACCATAAAGGCGGGGAGTGCCTTCGCAGGTACCATGAACAAGGCCGCATCGTCGGTCAAGTTGTTTTCCTTCAGTGGTAAAATCCACCTCAAGAAACGCTGAAAAGTAAGCTAGGCGGTGCGTAAGTCTGCCGCTGCGGTGCGCGATCAACACATGAAGACCAGGGCGGGCGGGCAGCCTGAGGCAAAAGCTTTGGCACGTCCACCCGAAATACGCGCCGTCTTTCTGGTCGGCTTCATGGGCGCGGGCAAGACCAGTGTGGGCCGGGCCTTGAGCCGCCGGTTGGGCTGGGACTTTGAAGACCTGGATGATCGTATCCAGGCACGCGAGCAGCGCACGATCGACGAGATCTTTGAGCGCTCGGGCGAGGCTTACTTCCGCCGGGCGGAACATGAGGCCTTACGCGAACTGATCGTTGGACTGAGTTCTTCGCCGCGAGTGATCGCGTTGGGAGGCGGCGCTTTTGCACAAGCTCATAATGCTCGTTTGCTGGCGGAAGGGGGACTTCTAACAATCTTTCTGGATGCGCCGATAGAAGAGTTGTTCAGGCGTTGCCAGCAGGAACCGGTCGAGCGTCCCCTGCGCCGCGATTTGCAGCAGTTTCGGGAACTGAATGAGCAGCGCCGCCCATCCTATCTAAAGGCCGCGTTGAGGATTGAGACTAGTGGAAAAGATATCGAGATGGTCGCGGCGGAAGCCGCACGCTGCCTTGGTTTCGAGGAAAAAAATGCAACTCCAGGAGCGCCCTAACGTGAATGTCAGGATTTTCGTGGTACTCGGGACAATTTCATTGTTATTGTTCATTGCATTAGCTGCCGCGGCGCCTGCCAAAGAAAAAGAGCCAGCAGGCCAGAAGGTCGATAACGGCTCGTTTGGAGTATTTGTGAACGGTCGCCGGGTAGCGACTGAGACCTTTTCAATCGTCCAGAGCAACAATGGCAGTGTGGCCAATTCCCAATTCAAGACCGAGCCGGGAGCCGACCCGGCAGCCCAGTCCTCGCAACTGGAACTGACCGGAAATGGCGAACTGCGCCGCTACGAATGGAAGGAACTGAGCCCTGGTAAGGCGCAAGCAGTGGTTCTGCCCAACGATAATCTGCTGGTCGAGCGCTCTACAAATAATCCGCAGGACAAGCAGGAAGAACACCCGTTCCTGCTGCCAGCCTCGACAAGCATCCTGGATGACTATTTCTTCATCCACAGGGAGATTTTGGCGTGGAAGTATTTGGCCACCAGTTGCCGGCGGGACAAGGGTGAGCTTTCGTGTCCGGTACGCCAGCGCGCGCAGTTCGGCGCTTTGAATCCGCACTCGCGCTCTTCCATGCTGGTCAGCATGGAGTTTGCGGACAAGGAAAAGGCTTCCATTCACGGGGTTGAGCGTGACCTCTATCGCCTCAATTTGAAAAGCGAAGCCGGAGACTGGCAACTCTGGTTGGATGATCAGTTCAAATTGTTGCGGATTCTGGTGACCGCAGACAAAACGGAAGTAGTGCGCGATTGAAGTGGTTTCTAGTTTCTACCTTTTGATTGCCGGCGCTGCAGATCAAACTAGAAACTAGAAACCGGAAACTGGATAGTTGTCCTTTATCGACCTACGCACGGCCCGCATTTTGACCACGACCCTACTGTTCGTGCTGGCGCTTGGGTTTCTATATGCCGCGCGGCGCACGCTAGTAGCATTTCTTTTCGCCATCTTTTTCGCTTATCTGGTTGATCCTGCTGTCTCGCGGGTTGAAAAGTGGGTGCGCGGCCGCGGACGCGCTATTGCCGCCATCTACGCCCTACTCGTGATTCTGCTGATTACGTTCTTCTTCTTCGTCGGGCCACGGATCGCGCATCAGGCGCAGCGTTTGAGCGAAGCCCTCCCCACGTTGTCCAGCGGCGATTCCTTCCAGCGTATCGCGGACAGGCTGGGGCAAGAGCATGGTTGGAGCCAGCCCACAATTAATCAGATCAAGGCATTTCTACTAGGTCACAAACGCGAGCTCAACAGCTTCGCGCAGCGAGCCGGAATCCGGTTGGCCGAGGTGGCGCAACAATCCTGGCTGCTGATCGTCGTCCCCATTCTGGCCGCTTTTTTTCTGAAGGACGCGCACTCCTTCAAAGAAGTGCTGCTGTCGTTTGTGAATTCCCGTCCCCAACGCGAGCTCGTGGAGGGCGTGCTCGGAGACTTGAACCAGATGCTGGCGCACTTCATCCGTGCCCAGCTCACGCTCGCTGCATTGTCCATGCTGGTCTATACCACTTTCATGGCATCAACGGGCGTTCCTTATGCGCTGGTGCTCGGTACGGCGGGCGGAATGATGGAGTTCATTCCAGTCTTAGGACCGCTAGTCGCGGCAGTTCTGATCATCGGCGTTGCCCTGCTGCTGAGTTATCCGCACTGGTTGATTCTGCTCATTTTCCTGGGCGTCTGGCGGATGGTGCAGGATTATGTAATCTCCCCTCGCATTATGGGCCGCAGCATGGAACTGCATCCCCTGGCGGCAATTTTTGGCGTTCTGGCCGGTGGAGAGATCGCCGGTGTCCTCGGAATTTATCTTTCTATTCCTATAATGGCGAGTCTGCGCATCGTCTGGCGGCGCTGGCGGCTCTATGCTGAAAAACGCCGCTTCGGCCCGCTCAACGAGTACTCATTCGGCGCTGAAATCACTCCAAGAACATAAAGCGGACCTCAGACATCGGACCGCAGCTTACCCGCCGTCAAATGAAGGCCTAACATAGGAGGTCCGAAGTCTGAGGTCTGAAGTCTGAGGTCTGACGTCCCGAGGTCCAAAGTCCGAAGTCCGCTTCTATGCTCCTGCAGCCCTCTCCAGCTTCACATTGCGCAGGAACTCTGCCGCGGCTTCCGGCAAGACAGTGTTGATGAACATCCCCGAACCCAATTCAAATCCAGCTACACGAGTGAGCCGGGGAATGATGCTCAAGTACCAGTGGAAGTATTTAACGCCGGCATATTCAGCGGGCGCAGTGCGGATGGCGTAATTGAAGTCCGGATCTTGCAGTCCGACGTGAAGCTTCCCAAGAACAGTTCGCAATACCCACGCCAGATCTCCGATTTCCGCAGGATTGATATCACCAAAGCTCGCCATGTGGCGCCGCGGATAAATATGCGTGCAGAACGGCGTGGGTGAGGCGAACTGCTGAAGGGCCACGAAGTGGTCGCTGGCCAAGACCAGGCGCTTCCCTTCTCCGAGTTCCTCCTGGACTGACTGACAGAACATGCACTCGCCGTATTCGTCATAGTGGCTCAACGCCTGCTGGAAACGCTCGCGAATCTGCTGCGAGATGACCGGCGCAGCGATCAGTTGCGAGTGAGGATGTTCAAGGCTGGCGCCTGCGTCCTGTCCGTGATTCTTAAAAATCGTGATATGCGCGATGCGGCGATCGAGACTCAGCGCGTCGTAACGTGCTTTATAGGCTCGCAGCACGTCGGCGACATGAGAGTCCGCCATCAGGCACGTAGCGTGCGCATGATTTGGGCTCTCGACGATGACGTCGTGAATCCCGAACCCTCCCATGCTTCGCCGCGAGCGGTGAATGACGCGGGTCGGTTTGATATCCGGCGATAGCGCCGCAAACTTATTGCCGATCACTCGCACCTGCCACGCTCCATTACCTTCGGCTGGGATGCGCAGCACTTCCGGTGGAGTTTTGTTCTCGTTCCCAGGGCAAAACGGGCAGTTCTCGACATGACGCGGCGCCGTTTTGGGTACTCGGCGTGAAACCAGCTCCTCAGGACGCTTGGCGCGTTCTGTGGCAATGATGACCCACTCTTTGGTGAAGTAGTTCTGGCGCAGTTCAGGCATGTGCAGCTCCTGCCTTTCCTATCGGCAGAATCGAGAAACATAACAGCCTGTAATTTCCGCCAGTTCCTTTTTCGATACGTCGCCCGGGTACCTCAACGCTCGCCTAACTTTCAGTCTGCATCGCTGATGTAGAATCGGAAGCACCTATGTCGACCAAGATTTCTGTGGGGTTACTGGGCGCGACTGGCATAGTCGGTCAGCGCTTTGTGCAGATGCTCGAAGATCACCCGTGGTTTGAGGTTGCCTGGCTGGCCGCGTCGGATCGTTCGGAAGGTCGCCCTTACGGCGAGGCAGCGCGTTGGAAGCTCAAAACTGCCATTCCCGCGCGCGTAGCGCAAATGCAGGTCTCGCCGGCTAAGCCGGACGGCGCCCCCAAAGTGATTTTTGCTGCGCTCGACGCCTCGATTGCCGCCGAACTCGAACCGCAATTTGCCGACGCTGGATGCGCGGTCATTACTAATTCCAGCGCTCTTCGCATGAAAAGCGATGTCCCGCTGGTAATTCCGGAAGTCAATCCCGACCACGTGAAATTGCTGGAGTGCCAGGCTTGGCGGCGGAAATCGGGCGGCTTCGTCGTGACCAATCCCAACTGCTCGGCCATCGGTTTAGTCATGGCCCTGGCGCCTTTGGATCGGCAATTTGGTCTTCAGACCGTAATGGCCGTAACGATGCAGGCAGTGAGTGGCGCGGGCTATCCGGGTGTGGCATCGCTCGATATTCTCGGCAACGTGATTCCCTACATCGCCAAGGAAGAAGAAAAAATGGAAGAAGAGACGCGCAAGCTGCTCGGCCGGTTGAACGGCTCAAGCATTCAGCCGGGTGCGTTTGGCATGAGCGCGCAGTGCAATCGGGTCGCGGTTGAGGATGGGCATACCGAGTCTGTTTCTGTGAAATTGAAAAAGAAGGCGAGGCCAGAAGAGATCATTACCGCCTGGAACGAATTTCGAAGTGTTCCGCAGGAATTACGCTTGCCCAGTGCGCCGCAACAACCTGTGAAGTATTCCGACGCACCCGATCGACCGCAGCCGCGGTTCGATTCTGACTCCGGCAACGGCATGACCACGACTGTCGGTCGACTTCGACCGTGCGGTGTGCTGGATTGGAAGTTCACGGTGCTCTCGCACAACACTATTCGTGGCGCGGCCGGAGCGGCGCTGCTCAATGCAGAATTGCTGAAAGCTCAGGGCTATCTGGAGTAAGGCGTTGATCGCGACCAGGCCCTCAATACATTTGTCTACATTCATCCCATCAACTCTGCGCCTGAGGACCTCCCACCGATGATCGTCATGAAATTCGGCGGCACCTCGGTCCAGGATGCCAAAGCAATTGAGTGCGCAGCCGCCATCGTGAAAGGCCGTGCCGCGCAAAAGCCGGTCGTGGTAGTCAGCGCCATGGCTAAGGTGACCGATCAATTGCTGACGATGGCACGCGCTGCGGGAAACGGCGATCGCAAGAATGCCCTCAAGCTCTGCCGGGCTTTGCAGGAACGCCATTACAACACCGCCGGCGAACTGCTGGGCACTGCACTGTTCACCCAATTCCACAGTGATCTCGGGCTCGACTTCGAAACTTTAGACGAACTGCTGCGTGGCATCGCCGCGGTAGGCGAACTCACCCCACGCACTACTGATTACGTTTCCGCCTTCGGCGAAGTGCTCTCCAGCAAAATCGTCACTGGCCCATCGTTGACCAGTTCAAGTAACATCATCGCACGAAAGCTGCCGGTGGCGACTTCGCTAATGGACGTGCGCGCCTGCATAACAAAGAAATCGTACAACTGCTCAGCAATCTCGGGCGGCGCGGCATCAATCCACGATGGCCGCAAGCCACGCCGCACATCGCCATATAAAGTGAACTGCGAAACGATCAGGACGCCGCCATGAACATCTGTGACCGATCGGTTCATGCGGCCCGATTCATCATCAAAGACACGCAGCGCCGCGATATCGAGGCGGCCCTCATCGACCGCGTCGAGTTGTCGGCCCACGGCCTGCTCAGGCTCGATCGAAAAGATGCTGTAAAAAGAGCGGCTCGCGGAGATGACGTTAAGGTCCTCGTCGAGCACGACGAGCGGCTGGCGAATGGTGTTGATGATGCTGTCGGAATAGGACCGCGCTGCCTCGATCGCGCGTTCAGCGGTTTTCCTCTCGGATATGTCGGCGAAGGTGATAACCACGCCC
>Ga0209059_1000738_pt1 | contig 15066 bp, 13 predicted proteins | sample GraSoiAngelo_151_FD_186165 | JGI IMG/M metagenome (GOLD analysis project Ga0209059, IMG submission 186165) | Grasslands soil microbial communities from the Angelo Coastal Reserve, California, USA - 14_1009_12_20cm (SPAdes) (version 2) | ecosystem: Environmental > Terrestrial > Soil > Grasslands ...
GTACTCGCTCCCGAGCACAGTGCTGGAGCAGTTCAGCGACGTCGCCGGTGAGATGTACAAGCGCGGCGGGTCGCGCGAGCACATCGACCGGGCCATCGCCGCGACCGCGTACTACTTCGCGTACGGACTGGCGCAGCCGTTCTGGGGTTTCGCATCCGACCGTCTCGGCCGGGTCCGGATAATCCGGATCAGTCTCGGCGCCACGGCGGTCGCGTGCGCTCTCTCCGCGCTTGCTCCCAACCTCGACTTCCTGATCTTTGCCCGGATCGTGGCGGGGGCGTCGGTCTGCGCGATCCTCCCGACGGCCCTCGTGTACGTGGGCGACATGATCCCCTTTCAGCGCCGTCAGGGTGTCACCGCAGACGTGCTGGCCGCGGTCGCGGTCGGCACCGCCGCCGGAAGCCTCGGCGCCGGGCTGTTCGCCCACTATTTCAGCTGGCGGCTGATCTTCGGGCTCACCGCCGTGCTCGCCGCGGGGACCACAGTGGCCATGGGCCGGCTGCCCGAGTCGAACCTGCGACCGTCAACCGGAGGCCCGATGGAGCAGCTCCGCCAGGCTTTCCGCCGGCCGTGGGCGCGCTTCCTGATCTTGTTCGCGGTGCCCGAGGGAGCCATGGTGCTCGGCTTCCTCGTCTACTTCGCCCCCGCGCTCGAGGCCACCGGGACCAACCCGGCGGTCGCCGGGCTGGTCGTCGCCGCCTATGGCGGCGCGGTGCTCGTGGGCACGCGGATCGTCAAGCGCATCGCCTCGCGCACCCCGGCGTGGGTGACCATCAGCGTGGGCGGTGCCATGGGTATCGCCGGCTACTGGGTGGCGGCCCTGGACCAGCACGCCGTCGCCATCCTCGCCGCCAGCGTTCTGATCGGCGGCCTGTACTCGATTTTCCACTCGACGATGCAGGTCTGGGCGACCGACATCTCACCCGAAGCGCGCGGTACTGCGGCGGCGCTCTTCGTCACCGCGGCGTTCCTGGGCGGCGCGATCGGAACCGGCCTGGGCGCGTTCTTCGCCCAGGGGAACCAGTACAGAGCTCTCTTCGTGGTCGCCGCGCTGCTCAGCGTGCCGGTCGTGATCACCGCGGCCCTTACCCGGGCTCGCTACCCCGGCACCGTCCTGGCCGAGCAGGCGGCGGAGGTCGCCGCCTCGTAGTGGGCGGAGTAGGATTTTCCCGTCGGGGAGCAGCTGTTTTGGGGGAGGTTGTGACCATGGCAATGGTTAAGTTGGCGTTGCTCGCGGCGGTGGCGGTCGCTGCCTTGGCGTGCGGGGGCAGCTCCGGCGGAGCGCCGACGACCGGGTCCACGATCATCCTTGGAGCGCCTCTTGGGCTGACCGGTTCCCTGACCAAGGAGTCGATCCTCACCCAGCAGGGCTACAACTTGTGGCAGGACTGGATCAATGAGCGTGGGGGCATCGTGGTCAATGGCGTCAAGCACCCCGTGACGATCAAGTACTACGACGACACCAGCAACGCCAACCAGTCCGCGGTGCTGATGCAGAAGCTCATCACCGAGGACAAGGCGAACTTCTTGCTGGGTCCCTATGGCAGTGCCGCCACCGCGACGGACGCAGCCATCGCTGAGCAGAACGAGATCCCGATGGTCGAAGCCAACGGCGCGGCGCAGTCGATCTTCAACCAGGGCTACAAGTACACCTTCGGCGTGCTCAGCCCGGCCAACAAATACCTCCAGGGCGTGATCGACATGGCCGCCACGCTCAGCCCCAAGCCGGCGACCATCGCGATGCTGAGCGCGGATGACAATTTCAGCCTCGAGGTCGCGGAGGGGGTCAACACCTACGCGGCAACCAAGGGCCTGAACGTCGTCCTCTATAAGAAGTACAAGAACGGCGCCACCAACCTCTCGGCCGAGGTCCAGGCGGCCAAGGCCTCGAACGCCGACATCGTCCTGAACTCCGGTCATCTGCAGGAGGCGATCGCCATCAACAAGGCGGCCAAGGAGCAGAAGGTCAACGCCAAGATATTCGCGTACTCGGTCGGGCCTTCCACGCCCGACTTCATCACCGCGCTCGGCAAGGATGCCGACTACGTCTACGGCGGATCGCAGTGGACTCCGCAGGTGAAGTACACGCCGGCCTTCTATCTGACTGTGGCGGACTACGTGACCGCTTACAAGGCGAAGTATCCCGGGCTCGGCGATCCCGACTACCACGTGGCCGAGTCGACGGCCGCATGCCTGGCCCTGCAGCGCGCGATCGAGAACGCCAAGTCGCTGGATCCCAAGAAGGTGCGCGACGCGCTGGCGGCGCTGGACGTGACGGTGTTCTTCGGCCAGGTCAAGTTCGACAGCCGCGGGATCAACATCTACAAGCCGATGGTCGTGGAGCAGATCCAGAACGGCGCGCACCACACCGTGTTCCCCGACAGCGTCGCGGACGCGAAGCCCCAGTACCCAACCCCCGCCTGGGACCAGCGCTGATCGCAACGAGACGCTAGGGTTTGGACGCTTTCGTCCAGCTGGTCATTCTCGGCCTGCTGGCCGGAGGGGTCTATGTTGCGGTGGGAGTGGGCTTCGGCCTCGTGTGGGGCGTGCTCAACATCGTCAACCTCGCGCACGGGGCCCTGGTCGTCGTCGGCGGCTACATCACGTGGCAGCTCTTTACCGGTTTCGGCCTGGATCCTTTCCTCACGCTGCCCCTGGACGCAGCAGCGTTGTTCATTCTCGGTTACGCGCTCCAGCGCGGGGTCATCAACCGGATCATTCGCGCACCGCTGTTGTTCACCTTCCTGCTTACTTTCGGGGTGAACCTGGTGATCGTCAACATCCTGCTCCTCATCTTCGGTTCGGACTTTCGATCGGTCACGCCCGCGTACTCGGGTCAAGGTCTGGAGCTCGGCAGCGTCGTGATTCCCTACGTCCGTCTTGCCTCGTTGGGTGCGGCGATACTGCTGGCGGCTGGGCTCGCCTTCCTGCTGAACCGGACTCGCATCGGCCTGGCGATCCACGCCATCTCCGCCGACCGTGACGCCGCGCAGCTCGTCGGCATAGACCTTCGCCACGCTTATGCGGTCACCTATGGACTCGGCGCCGCTTGCGCCGGGATCGCCGGCGGACTCATCGCGATGATCCAGGCGATCACCCCAACCGCCGGCGAGCCATACACGCTGCAGGCGTTCGTGGTCGTGATCCTCGGAGGGCTGGGTCGCGTCAGCGCGACGGTGGTGGGAGGCCTTGCGTTCGGCCTGGTCGAGGCCTTCGGACAGTCGATACCGGGGTCGGGATCGGTGTTCGCGAACGCGATCGCCTTCGGTCTCATGGTGCTCGTGCTCGTGACGCGGCCCCAGGGACTGATGGGCCGGCTGCATTGATCGCGACGACCGATTCGCAGCGCCGCTGGCGGCGCGCGTTCGTGATCGCGGGCGCGATCGTCGCCGGCTACGCGCTTCTGGCTCCCCTGACCTCCCTCGACGTCGCCCAATCGGCCAACATCCCTCTCCTCGCCGACAAGTTCTGGTTCCGGATCGCCACCTACATCGTGATGTTCATAGTCATGGCGTCGGCTTGGAACATCATCGGCGGGATCACGGGGTACGCCGCTTTTGGCAACGTGGCCTTTTTCGGCATCGGCGCCTACACGACGGGCATGCTGATCGCCAAGGCGAAGTGGCCCTTTCTGCTCGCGCTGCCGCTCGCGCCGGTCCTGGCCGCGTCCTTTGCCGCCCTGATAGGACTCCCGCTGCTGCGCCTGCGCGGGCATTACTTCGCGGTCGCAAGCCTGGGGGTGGGGGTGGCCCTCGGCGAGCTGGTGCAGAACATCGACTACAACGGCAGGCCGGTCTTCGGGGGAGCCAGCGGCCTCTTCCTTCCTATATATGCGGTTGGCCACCGCGGCCTGTTCTTCTTCTATCTGATGTGTGGGGCGGCGGCTCTCGCCATCGCCGTCACGTGGTGGGTGCTGCGCAGCCGGTTCGGCTACGGCCTGATCGCCATCCGCGAGAACGAGGAGGCCGCGGCCGTGCTCGGGGTGAACACCACCGCGTACAAGGTGGCTGCATTCGCCCTGGCCGCGGCGCTGACAGGCCTGGCGGGCGGGATCTTCTCCCAGTGGAACGTCTTCATCAACCAGGACAACGCGTTCCCCATCGAATACAACGTCCAGATGATCCTGATGGCGCTGCTCGGTGGCACCGGTACGGTGTTCGGGCCGGCCGCCGGCGCTCTTTTGCTGCAGCTGCTGATCCAGTTTCTCGGCGGAAGCCTGCCGATCTCGCTTGATATTCCGTTCGTCTCGAGCGAGGCGCGGCCCATCATCGCGCAGGTCATCCTCGGCCTGCTGCTGATAGTCGTCGTGGTCTTCGTGCCGCGCGGAGCGATCGACTTTTTCGGCGGCCGCACCAGGCTCAGCCTCGCGTACTTGCGCCGCTCGCTCAGAGAAACGTCGCTGTGAGCGCGGCTGTCTCGCCCCAGCTCGAGCTGCGCGGCGTGACCAAGCGCTTCGGGGGCGTGGCCGCGGTCGACGGCGTCAGCTTCGAGGTCGCCAAGGGTGACATCGTCGGCATCATCGGCCCCAACGGCGCGGGCAAGACGACCCTGCTCAACTGCATCAGCGGAACCCAGCGCCTGGACCGGGGCGACATCCGCTTGAACGGGAGCTCAATCGCCGGCATTTCGCCGCACCGGGTCGCCAAGCTCGGCATCGGCCGCACCTTCCAGATCGTCAAGCCCTTCGGGTCGATGACGGTCCGGGAGAACGCAGCCATCGGCGCTCTGTTCGGAAGCGCGCAAGCGCGGCGCGGAGTCGCCGGTGCCTTTGCGTTGGCGGACGAGGTTCTGGAGCTGGTCGGCCTCAGGGCCAAGGCCGATCACCCGGTTTCGGCGCTCACCATCCCGGACCGCAAGCGACTCGAGGTCGCACGGGCGGTGGCGACCCGGCCGCAGCTTCTTCTGCTCGATGAGGTGATGGCCGGGCTCAACAACGTGGAGGTCGACGACGCGCTGGACATGGTGCGCGCGGTGCACGCGACGGGCGTGACGGTGCTCCTTATCGAGCACGTCATGCGCGTGATCGTCGGCGTGTGCCGCCGGGCGATCGTCCTCGACTTCGGTCACGTCCTTGCGCAGGGCGAGCCTGAGGTCGTGCTGAGGGACGAGCGCGTGATCCAGGCCTACCTCGGCGAGCGTTATGCCAAACGCCTCAAGTCCTGAAACCCTGCTCGAGGTCAGAGGCCTGACGGCGGGTTTCGACGCCGGGCCGGTGCTCTTCGGAATCGACCTCGACATCGAGCCGTCGGAGCTGATCGCGCTGGTGGGCGCGAACGGAGCCGGGAAGTCAACCTTGCTCGGCGTCTTGAGCGGCCTGGTCCGCGCGACCTCGGGGACGATTTCACTTGGTGGCGAGGACGTGACCAACGCGCGCCCTGAAGCTCTCGTCCGCAAAGGCGTCGCTCATGTGCCGCAGGGCCGCCGCCTCTTCGGGACCATGTCCGTCAAGAAAAACCTGCTTCTCGGCGCGTATCTGCGGCGCGACCAGGAGGTGCCCGATGACCTGGCGCGCGTCCTGGATCGCTTCCCGGCCCTCAAGGACAAGCTGTCACGCGACGCCGGCACGCTGTCTGGCGGGGAGCAGCAGATGGTCGCGATCGGCCGAGGCATGATGGCCCGGCCGAAGCTGCTGATGGTGGATGAGCTGTCCCTGGGCCTCGCGCCCAAGGTCGTAGACCGCCTGATCGACGTGGTCCGCGAGATCAATCGAGAGGGCATGGCTCTGCTGCTGGTCGAGCAGGACGTGCTGGTCGCGCTCGACGCGGCGAGCCGGGCCTACGTGCTCGAGAACGGGCGGGTCGTGCTCACCGGGGCCGCCGCCAAGGACAAGGATGACCCTGGGGTACGGCGAGCCTATCTCGGTCTGTGACCGAGGCTGGCGTTCCCGCGCTCAGTGGCGTGGGTATGGCGCCCGACGATCCAACGGGCTCCGGCGATGGTCCATCCGGCGTAGGGCTGCTCTGCGCTCGCGTGCGCTGGTCTCGCGGGCAGGCGTCACCTCCCTGTGGAGTCGCGCCCTGCGCTCATCTCCGCGCCGATCACTCGCGGACCGTCTTACGGTCGACCTGTTGTCCGTAGCGTCCTCCTGTGCCTCGCGCAAATGCCACTCTGACCCTCCTTCCCGTGCGAGTCAAGTGTCGCTGGGTCGATCACGGCAAAAGACAGCCCGGGCGTTACCTGTGACTGAATTTGTTACGCTTGCGACGCAATTGCGCACCGGGCCTGCAGGCTGGCCTGAAGTGATCCGGAACGACCGGCCGCTGCTCGTGGACGCGTTCTTGATCGCGGCCGTGCTGACCGTGTTGGCCCTCCGGGTTTATCTGGCCGCGGCGCATTACCCGCAGCTGGGTGGCAATGGTCTCCACATAGCACACGTGCTTTGGGGTGGCCTCCTCATGGTGGTTGCCCTCGGAATGCTCCTGTCCCTTCTGACATTTCCCTGGCAGCTCATGGCTGCTGTCATCGGTGGCGCAGGCTTCGGCATGTTCATCGACGAGCTGGGTAAGTTCCTGACGTCGGACAACAACTACTTCTTCAAGCCGACCGCGTCGCTCATCTACGCGATGTTCATCGTCCTGTTCTTGACGGCACGCGAGATGCGGCGCTTCCGGAAACTCACGCCTCGCGAGAAGCTGGTGAACGCCGTCGAAGCTTCGAAAGAGCTTGCGCTGGGACGCATTTCGACTGTGACCCGAACCCACGCGCTGGCCTGGCTCGATGCAGCCGACATCTCGAATCCCCTGACGCCGATGCTGCGCCGGCAGTTCGAGATGGCAACGCCGGCGCCGGAGCTCAAATCCTGGTTGACAGCCTCGATGACGGCTGTCCGCAACCGTTACGCCGCGATCGTCCACAACCGCTGGTTCCGCCGGGCCATCACCGGTGTTTTCGTCTTGCAGGCTGTCGCCGTAGTCCTGTCGGTCGTCTACTCTCTCGTCGTCGCAGCCGGGGCAGCCACCGGCAGCAGCGACGCATTGAGGGAGTGGAACGCGACGTTCCAGGCCGGGCCGATCCTGTGGACCACCCTGGCAGGGACGCTCGTCGTGGGCGCTTTCACTGTGATCGGTGTGGCGGAGCTGCGGAGCTCGCGCCACCGCGCGTACCGCGCATTTGAGACCGCGATTCTCATCGATCTACTTTTGGTGCAGCCCTTCACGTTGTTGGACACCGGTTTCGCGGGCCTCACGCAGGTTTTCATCGATCTCGCGCTGCTTGTCAGCCTGCGGTATCTGCAGAGCGCGGAGGTCGTGCTGCAGGTCGTGGGTCGGTCAACGACGCAACCGGACGCAGTCCAGGTGACCCTACGTTGAGGATCATCAGCTGAAAGCCCGCTTCGGACGTTCGGGTTCCGACACCGCCGAAATCCGAGCGACCTTCTCGCTGTCGATGGCGATCTCGAAAACGTGCTCCATCACGACAGCCCAGCCGTGGATGAAGTACCGCCATCCGTCCTCGACGCGCAGGTTTCGGCCGGCCCGTTGTTGCTCCGCCTGACGAAGAAACTCCAGCTCGCCTCGGTAATTCAGGTCCCAGACAAATCCGTCCTCCGGAAACATGGCGGCGTCCGTGATGGGTGAGCCAGGCGTGTCCTTGCCCATCCCCGTCGCGTTGATGACCAGGGACCCTGGCGGCAGCTCCGCGATCATGCGGTCGTTGATGCGCGGATCGCCGTTCTCGATGTAGCGGACCGGCGTTTTCGGACCGATCTTGGCGTGGATGGCCTGCATCGCCTCGAGTCTGGCCTGCGTCCGGCCGACCACCGTGATGTGGGAGCTGGCCTGGCTCGCGAGCAGGTGAACGGTGATGGCGGTGGCCGAACCTCCCGCTCCAAGACACAGGACCTGAGCCCCATCGGTGGCGTCAAAGAACTCGGCTAGCGCTCGCTCGGATGAGATCGGATCTGTCGCGAGCGCCCACAGCCGCCCGTCGCGTTTGGCGAGGCAGGACGTCTCGCCGCACAGCTCTGCGTACGGGTCGACCGCGTCGAACATGTCGCGGCACGCTTCGAAGACATCGATCTTGTGCGTCGTGATGAGGCCGCCCCGTTCGTTCGAGCCGTTTTTGATTTGACGAATCACTTCTCGATAGCGCTCGCGCGCTGCGTGCAGCGGAAGGTCGTATCCCACCAGCCGCACGTCGCCAAGCTCCAGCTCCGCAGCCCATGCCGGAAACAACCGCGTCGCGGCGGACTGTCCCGTGGTGACTCCGATGAAGGTGAATGTTTGCAGCGCTACTCGTGACCCAGCACGCGCGTGTACGCGGCCGCGAGCACCACGATGATCGCGCCGTAGAGCACCTGCTTGACCGCGTCGGGCACGTCGAGCAGGGTCAGCACGCTGTTGAGGACGGTGAGAATCAAGGCCCCCACGATTGTCCCCGAGTAGCTTCCGCTTCCGCCAAAGATCGACGTTCCGCCGATCACCACCGCGGCGACCGACGGCAGCAGCAGGACGGTGGCGAGACTCAGGTCGGCGGCGTTTACCGTGCCCGACAGCACAAGCCCGGCGACCGCGCTGAGGAATCCGCACGCCGCGTAGTTCGCCAGGAGGACCTGCCACCCGCGAACACCGGCCAGGCGCGTCGCCTCGATGTTGTCGCCGACCGCGTAGAGCAGCCTCCCGAACCCGGTGCTCCGGAGGCCGATGATCAGGGCAGCCCCCAGCAGCGCCCACAGGAAAAGGCTGACGGGCACGTAACCGAGCACGGTGCCCGAGCCAAGCGTGTGAATCACAGCCGGCACGCCCGGCACGCTGCGCACGGCCGCCTGGCTGTACACGTTGAGGCTTCCCGTGACGACCAGGCCCATCGCCAGGGTCATGATCAGCGGCTGCACCCTGAACACCCCGACGCCGATCCCGTTGACGAACCCGACGGCGACCCCTACAAGGAGCCCCGCAACGATTGACCGCGTCACTCCAAACGGGGCCTGGCTGGCCATGATGTAAGCGGCCGCGGTCGCGACGTTCGCGACCGAAAGGTCGATCCCGCCCGTGATGACCACCAGGGTCTGGCCCGCCGCAAGGATGCCGAGGGGGGCGGCGAATTCCAGGATGTTCGACACCCAGTGCGCATTGACGGCGCCCGGGCGGATGATCTCGATCAGTCCCGCGAGCGCCACGAGCAGCGCGATCAGGACCAGGAACGACCGCTGCTGCACGAGGCGCACCACCGACACCGCCCGGGTGCTCATGCTCTCCTCAGCAAAGCGCCGACTCCGCCGATCATGACCACCAGCACGATCAGCACGCCCTGGATCATCTGGCCGTAGTTGGGATCGATCCCCAGGTAGATGAGCACCGCGGGGATGAGGGACAGGATGTAGGCGGCGGCGACCGGGCCCAGCATGCCGCCCCTTCCGCCGGCCAGGCTGACGCCGCCCAGAACGATGGCCGAGACCGCGCTCAGGGTGTAGTAAGTGCCCGCGAGAGGTGTGCCGACGCCGGTGGTCATGGACAGCGCCAACCCACCGCACGCCGCGAAGAATCCGCCTACCGCATAGGCGAGGATGCGGCTCAGCGCCAGGTTCACGCCCGACCTGAACGCCGCGTTGCGGTCGCTGCCGATGGCGTAAATCGCGAGCCCGGCCCGGCTGCGGCGCAACGGGATCCAGACGGCGGGAATTACCAGCAGCAGGAGCAGGGCGTTGGGCACCCACGGCGAGAACGTCGAGCCCTGGGCCAGGTTTTGAAAGTCGAGCGGGATGCCCGGTGTCGGCTTCGCCAGCACGAGCAGCGCCAGGCCCGCCCATATAAAAGAGGTCGCGAGGGTGATCACGATGTCAGGAACTCGGGTCAGGACGATGATCGCGCCGTTGAGCGCTCCCGCGAGCGTGACCTCGACGAGCACGATCAGGGCGACCATCAGCGCGTAGTTCAGGTCGTGCCCGAGCATCGCGCGCAGCGCAAGCACGTTGGCCAGCGCCATCAGCGCACCCACGGAAAGGTCGATGCCGCCGCCCAGCACCACCATCGTCTGAGCAGCCGCGGCGAACGCAAGTGGCAGGGCGGCGAGAGTGAGGGTGGTCCACTCGAACGAGCCGTAGTCGGGCTTGATGGCGATCGTGACCACCATCACGGTCGCGAAAAGCGCGTAGACCGCAATCGTCCAGCCGAACCGCCTGAGCGCCCGGCCGAAACGAACGCGGTCGAGCCTGGGTCGTTCGGCCGCGACGGTCGCCTCCACTACGCTCCTTCCTGAGCATCCGGATCGGCCTCGGAGGGCAAGCCGTGCGCGGCCCGCAGCAATGCTTTCTCGTCCGCCTCGGCCGCCGGCATCTCGTCGACCAGCGCGCCGCCGAAAAGCACGATGACGCGGCTGCACGCGAGCTGGATCTCAGGTAGCTCGGACGTGAACAGCAGCACGGCGGAACCGTTCGCGGCGAGCTCTTTGATGAGCCCGTAGATCTGGCGCTTGGTCCCGATGTCGATCCCACGCGTGGGGTCGAAGCACAACAGGGTTTTGAAGCCGCCGACCAGCCAGCGGGCGATGCCGACCTTCTGCTGGTTGCCGCCCGACAGGCGGCGCACCTCCGACTGCACGCGAGTGTCGATCTGCAGGCGCTTGACCGCTTTCTCGACTCTGCGTTTCTCGCGCCGCAGATTGATCGGGCCCCACCGCGAGATTCGGCTGACCAGCGGGAGCGCGATGTTCTCGCGCACCGGTCGCTGGCGGAGGAGCGCTTGCAGCCGGTCGGCGGGGATCAGCACCAGGCCGGCGCGGATGGCATCCGCCGGGTGCCGGAACGAGCTCCCCTTGTCGCCGACCACGATCTGGCCGGACTCGGGTCTGCGCACTCCGGCCAGGCAGTCGAACAGCTCCTCCTGGCCCTGTCCTTCCAGCGCTGCGACGCCGAGCACCTCGCCGAAGCGAAGCGTGAACGACACGCCGTTCAGCGTGCCCGCCTTCAGGTTGCGAACCTCAACGGCGACACCCCCGGTCGCGGGCGCGCTCGGTGAGGCGGCCTCGGCGGCGACCTCATCCGCGACCGGTCCGAGCATGAGCTTGACGATGCGCTCCTCGCCGCCTTGCGCCGGCTCGACCACGCCCACGGTCCTGCCATCCCGCAGCACGGTGGCGCGGTCGCACAGCGCCGACACTTCCGCCAGCCGGTGCGAGATGAAGATGACCGAACGGCCCTCGGCGCGCAGCTGCCGCGCGACGTTGAAGACGCGGACGGTCAGGTCCGCGGGGAGGGACGCGGTGATCTCATCGAGGAGCAGCAGCTGGGGTTCGATCGCCAGCGCACGGGCGAGGTCCAGCAAGCTCAGGGTGGGTCGAGGCAGCTCGCGCGGCATCGTCTGCAGGTCGAACCCCTCGAGTCCGAGCTCGGCCAGGTAATGCCGGAACCGTGAGATCGGCGTGGCCATCAGCTTGAGGTTCTGCAGCACCGTGAGGTCGGGCAGAAGCGAGGGATCCTGGTAGACGCAGATGAGCCCGGCCTTGCGCGCCTCGGACGTCGACCGAAACGACCGAGGACGCCCGCCGAGGGAGATCGCTCCACCGTCCGCCGTCAGCGCGCCCGTGAGGATCTTCACGAGCGTGCTCTTGCCCGCGCCGTTTGCTCCCATCAGGGCGTGGATCTCGCCACCGCGCACACGCAGGTCGGCGGAACGCAACGCGACGACGGGTCCGAAATTCTTGGCGAGCCCGCTCGCCTCGAGCACAGGGCGCGAGTCGGCTACTGGAGTGTCGTTACGAACCGCTGCCATATGCGGAAGTGTGGGGCGTGGGCATTTTGCCCACGCCCCGTCGCGATGCAGATTAGCTCGGACCCTGGCAGGAGATCAGGTCCTGCTTGGTGTAGGTCGTGTACGGCTTGACGTCAAAGGCGACGCTGTAGTACGGGTCGAGGCTATCGTCGAAGGTCTTCGAAAGCTGGGTCGTGCCGTCGGCCGTCGTGTTGTCCCACACCTGAGGCGTGAGGTGAATCACGTGTTCGTACGAGTGGGTCTTCTGCAGCGCGGCCAGACCCACAGCGAGGCCGGCGCCACCGACGGGGGGCGGGTTGGTCACCGCGGCCCCGGAAAGGCCCTTGTCCTTCAGGGTTGCCAGCTGCTTCACGAACTTGTTGTTGTCAGCACCCACGATCGGGACGAAGGGCTTGTTGGAAGACTGGAACTGATCGACAACCGTGGCGTCGATGCCCGATGTCCACACGCCGTCGAACTTGATGCCCGAGCTGAAGATGTCCTTCATCTGCTGGGCGGCGGGGTCGAGCGACCAGTTGGTGAAGGTCTCCTTGACGACCTTGATGTTGGGGTAGTTGGCCAGCGCCGCGGTCAGGCCCTGGTGCCGGTCTGTGTCCGCCGGGACGCCGTTGATGCCGCGCATCTCGATGATGCTCCCCTTCCCGCCGAGCTTCTTGGCGAGCCAGTCGGCGCCGAGCTTCCCGTAGGCGACCTGGTCATTGCTGATCACGTAGGCAGAGGGCTCAGACACTGCCTGGTCGACGGCGACGACGACGATTCCCTTGTCGGTCGCCTGCTTGATCACCGAGTTCAGCGCGTCGCGGTCCGACGGGTTGATCACGATCACGTTGGCGCCGGACGAGATCAGGTTCCGGATGTCGGCGATCTGACCCGCGGCGTCGGTGGTCCGGTTGGCGACGATCACCTTGGAAACCACGCCCGATGCCTTGGCCTGGGCCTTGATCGAGCAGATCATCTCCTCGCGCCAGCCGTTGCCGGTGAGCGTGTTGGATACGCCGACCACGTATTTGGTGGCGGTGCCACCGCCACTCGACGTTCCTCCACATGCGACCAGGGCGAACGCGGCCACCATTAATGCCGCCACCAAACGCCCGGCCGTCAGGGGCCGTTCACGATGCGTCACAGACGATCACCTCCTGATTGAATGCGGCCCGAACGGGCCTTGACCACTTCCTTGCCTCCCCAGATGCTCCAGTGTCCACCTCCTGTCAAGTAGCGAGGCTGTGGGCCGCGCGCCGCGCGTGCTCCCGGTAAGCCGCCTCGAACAGCTCATCGGAACGCCGGCGTCCCACCTCGGCGACGCTCGTGATCACCGGCGGCAGCTGGCCTCTCGCGAGCAGGAGCTCGGCGGTTCGCACCTTGATCGCATCGGCGATCGCGACCGACGCCAGTGTCGAGCCGGGCCCGACCGGGGTCTCGGGCAAACCGTCGAGCCGGCAGAGCGCGTCTCCGACCGGAGTGCAGAGGTCGATCACGATATCCGCTTCGTCCATCAGGCGGGCGCCGACCTCTGGCTCGACCTCGCCCGCCTTCGACTGCGCGATCGAAGTGACCGCGATCACCGGGAGGCCCCTTTTCCGGGCGCCCCGCGCGAACTCCACGACCACCGCGCCCAGGCCGCTCGCCGAGAACACCATCACCGCGTCCTTCGGCGCGAAGTTGAAGTTGCCCAGGATGACTTCGGCCAGACCGGGCACGCGCTCGATGAACATCGCCTGGCGCTGGCCGTTGGCCCCGACGACCTGGGTGTGGAAGGTCATCGACAGCTCGACGATGGGGTGGAAGCCCGGATAGGAGCCATAGCGCGGAAACATCTCCTCCACCGGGATGCGCGAGTGGCCGGTTCCGAAAAGGTGGACGAAGCCACCCGCGCCGATCGCCTCCGCGCAGACCTCGCTCGCCCGCTCGATGGCGTCGCCCTGCGTTTCGCGGATCTTTTCCAGGACGGCGATTCCCGCCTCGATCCAGCCTTCAGGCACGGTCAGCGACCTTGGAATCTATGTCGACCGGCTCCCAGTGCCCGCTCTTCATCGACTTGTAAGCCGCATCGAGCACCGAGTTCACGATGTAACCGTCGACGAAGTCCTCGCGCGGCTGCTCCCCTTTGACGAAGCAGTCGACGAAGTGGCGCATCTCTTCGTGATACCCGTAGACCCGCGCTTCGTCCGGGATCGGAAACACCCAACCGACGTCGGCGTCCGCCTTCTCCATCAGGTAGCCGGCCGGCTGCTGGATGAAAGCCCGAATCCGAGTGGAGCTCGTGTCGGTGACGATGCGGCCCATCGTGCCGTACACCTCGTTGCGCAGCTCCATCCCGCCTTTTGCGGTCCAGGATGCTTCGGTCAGCGAGGTCCGGCCGTCTTCGAGGCGAAGGAGAAGGACGGCGTTGTCCTCGCCGGTGGTCCGCTCCTTGTGCACCATCGTGGCGCCCCACGCGAACACGTCCTTGATCCGGTTTTCCTTGCCGAAGAAGTAGCGCGCCGCCTCGACCGTGTGACACCCCATGTCGAGCAGCGCCCCGCCACCGGCGGTCTCGGCGTCCCAGAAATGCGGCGCGTGCGGACCCGAGTGCGCCTCGCGCGCGCGAACGGTCAGCACCTTGCCAATCGCTCCGCTCTCGATCATCTGCCGTGCTCGCATCACGTCGGGCGAAAACACCTCGGTCTCGGCGTAGCCATGCATCACGCCTGCTTCGCGCACCAGGGTGACCATCTCGGCCGCCTCATGTCCGTTGCGCGCGAGCGGTTTCGTGCACACGATCGCCTTGCGCGCAGCCGCTGCGACACGGACGGCGGGGAGGTGGAGGTGGTTCGGCAGACCGATCACGACCAGCTCGACCTCGCGGTCGTCGCAAAGATCCTCCATGGTCGTGTACTGCCGCGGCACGCCATAACGCCGGCCGAATTCCTTTGCCCGCTCCTCTGAGCGTGAGTAGTTGGCCACGACCTCAGTGCCGGGCACGTCGCGCAAACCGTCCATGTAAAAATCCGCGACAAAGCCGGAACCCAGCATGCCGACGCGGACGACTCGATTCACGAGCGCGCCCCGGCCGCGGCGGCCGCCTTGCGAGCCTTGAACTCGTCGAGCATCGCCGCCGTCTGGGTTGCCCCGACGCGTGTGACGCCGATCTCGAGCACCTCGACCAGCGCGTCGAGCGTGCGGATCCCGTGCGCCGCCTTGACGCCGATCCGCGGCGAGACCGACCGGCGCATCAGCTTGAGGTCTTCGATCGTTGCGCCTGTGGGCGCGAAACCGGTCGATGTCTTGACGAAGTCGGCGCGCGCCGCCTCGACCACGTGACAGCCGCGCACCTTCTGCTCGTCCGTCAGGTAGGCGTTCTCGAGGATGACCTTGACCA
>Ga0209059_1000739_pt1 | contig 15040 bp, 17 predicted proteins | sample GraSoiAngelo_151_FD_186165 | JGI IMG/M metagenome (GOLD analysis project Ga0209059, IMG submission 186165) | Grasslands soil microbial communities from the Angelo Coastal Reserve, California, USA - 14_1009_12_20cm (SPAdes) (version 2) | ecosystem: Environmental > Terrestrial > Soil > Grasslands ...
GTCGCCCGCCTCCATGAGGGCGACGAGCGGCTCCCGCCCGTCGTCGGACCGGTTGGCAATGGCGACGCGGCCGCGTTCGACCACGAAGAGCTCCTTGGCCTCCTCGCCCTCCCGGAACAGGATGTCGTTGCGCTTCAAGTCGCGGCGTTCACAGACGCCGGCGACCGTGTCCACGGCCGCGGCATCGAGGCCTGCGAAGAATGGCGTGTGAGCCAGCAGCGCGGCGTCCACCACGCGGCTGACGATAGCTGGCGAAACCCAAGAACCAAGTTGTCCTAAGAGTCGTTTCCTGGCACTCTGGAAGTCGTCCCCACTGACTCATCCCTGGGAGAGGTATGTCCTTCGACGTCGGAGACAAAGTCGTTTATCCCCATCACGGCGCAGCGATCATCGAGCGCCGGGAGAAGCGCAATGCCTTCGGCGAGAACCGTGAATACCTCGTGCTGAAGCTGGCGTACGGCGACCTCACGCTGATGGTGCCGTGCGACAACACCGAGGAGGTAGGGCTCCGGGAGGTCATCAACGACGAAGAGGTCGAGGAGGTGTTCGCCGTCCTTCGCAAGAAGGAGGCGCGCATGCCCACCAACTGGTCGCGACGCTTCAAGAACCACGTCGAGAAGCTCAAGTCGGGCGACATCTACCAGGTCGCGGAGGTCGTGCGGAACCTGTCCATCCGTGACAAGGACAAGGGGCTCTCGGCGGGCGAGAAGCGCATGCTGACCAAGGCCCGCCAGATCCTCGTCTCCGAGCTGACGTTCGCCATCGGGGTGAGCGAGGAGGAGGCCGAGAAGAAGCTCGACGCCGCCCTGCCGTAGGCCGATCGGCCGGTTTTTGAAGGCCCCCGTGCAGGCGGGGGTCTTTGCGCGTTAAGGGCGCGTGCCCGGGACGCCGACATTCACGGGGAGGACCCATGTTCGTCGAGATCGCTCGCCTCCTGATCGTGCTCCTGGCCACCGGCGCCGGCTACGGCGTGGCCCGGTCGATGGCGCCCGACGGCAGCACGACCGTGGTAGTGGGCGCCGCCCTGGGCGCCCTGCTCGGGTACGTCGTCGGCGGCGTGGCGGCCCGCTTGCTGCGCCGAGGCATGGGCCGGGTCGAGGCGACCGTCGAGCGCACGTCGCCCGCCCAGCTGCTTGGCGGCGGCTTCGGGGCCGCCCTTCTGGGGGGCCTCTCGCTCCTCCTGGGGATTCCCGCCGTGGTGCTCATGCCCGGCTTGTCGGGATGGCCGATCCTGGGCCTGGTGGTGTGGATCGGGCTCTACGAGGGCTTCCGCATCGGGGCCCGTAAGAGCGAGGAGCTTCTGGCCATGGCCGGCCTCTCCACTCGGCCGCTCGTGCGCGCCTCCCGCTACGGCGGCAACGTCGCTCCCGACGCCCTGCTCGTGGACAGCAGCGCCGCCATCGACGGCCGGCTGCGGGCGGTGACCACCGCCGGCTTCCTCCGGGGCGCCCTGCTCGTCCCCCGCTTCGTGCTCGACGAGCTGCAGGGCATTGCCGACGCCGCCGAGCCGGCCCGTCGCCGCCGGGGCCGCCGCGGCCTCGAGATCCTCGACAGCCTGCAGGGCGATCCGCGTGTCAGTCTCCACATCGTCGACGACGAGGTGCCCGAGTTCGACGAGGTCGACGCCAAGCTGGTGGCCCTCGCCCGCCGTCTGGACGTGGGTCTGCTCACCACCGACTTCAACCTGCAGCGGGTGGCCGAGCTGCAGGGAGTGACGTGCCTGAACCTCAACCGTCTGGCCGAGAGCCTGCGCCCCGTTCACGTGCCCGGGGAGCTGGTCCGCTTCACCGTGAGTCGCACCGGGCGCGAGCCCGGCCAAGGTGTCGGCTTTCTCGACGACGGCACCATGGTCGTCGTCTCCGGCGCCGCCCACCTCATCGGCCAGGAGATCGCCCCCCGCGTGACGTCGAATGTTCAGACCTCGGTGGGGCGCATGCTGTTCGCCTCGTTGGACCCGGAGGTCCCCGCCGACCCGCAGGTGGTCCCCGCCGAATAGACAGTAGACAGGCAGCACATGTCTGTCTGGGCCGTCGTCGTCGCCGCCGGGACGGGCGTTCGCTTCGGCACGCTCAAGCAGTACGAGCATCTGGGCGGCCGCCGCGTGCTCGACTGGGCACTGGAACGCACGCGTGCGGTGACGGACGGCGTCGTGCTCGTGGTGCCACCGGAGCGGGCCGGGGAGTCGGAGCCCGGCGTCGACGCCGTCGTCGCCGGAAGCGACACCCGTGCCGGGTCGGTGCGCGCCGGTCTGGCCGCCGTCCCCCACGATGCCGAGGTTGTCGTCGTGCACGACGCCGCCCGGCCGCTCGCATCGGTCGAACTGTTCCAGCGCGTCGTCGACAGAGTCCGCGCCGGCGCCGATGGGGCGATCCCCGGGGTCCCGCTTGCCGACACGGTCAAGGTCGTGGACGACGGCACGGTGATCGAGACCCTCGACCGAGCGCGTCTGGTCGCCGTGCAGACGCCCCAGGCCTTCGCGGCGGCGACGCTGCGCCGGGCCCACGAAGGAGACGCCGAGGGCACCGACGACGCCGCCCTCGTGGAAGCCATCGGCGGACGGGTCGTCGTCGTTCCCGGCGAGGAGGCCAACGCCAAGATCACCACCCAGCACGACCTGGTGGTCGCCCGCTCGATGATCGACCTCCTCGCCTAGCTTCGTTGCCGTGGCGGTTCGCGTAGGCATGGGCTTCGACGTGCACGCCTTCAGCGACGATCCCGGCCGCCCGCTGGTGCTCGGCGGGGTGCGGTTCGAGGGGCAGCGCGGTCTCGCCGGCCACAGCGACGCCGACGTGGTGGCTCACGCCGTTGCCGACGCCTTGCTCGGCGCCGTGGGCTTCGGCGACATCGGCGACCACTTCCCCGACAGCGACCCGGCCTGGGCGAGCGCCGACAGCCTCGACCTGCTGACCCGCGTGGTCGACAAGGTCAGAGCGGCGGGGTGGCGGCCGGCGAACGTCGACTGCACCGTCGTCCTCGACGTGCTACGCGTAGCACCGCACCGCGCGCCCATGCAGGAGCGCCTCGGGGCGGTCGTCGGCGCGCCGGTGAGTGTGAAGGCGACCACCGCCGAGGGGCTCGGTGCCATCGGCCGAGGCGAGGGGGTGGCCTGCTGGGCGGTCGCGCTCGTCGAGGCGTAAGGAGCGATCGGCAAGGGCGCCCGCCGCGCCCCGGGCCGAAGCGTGCGCTCGGCGGTGAGCAGGTCGAGGGTCGCCGAGCGGTGCGCGAGTTGCTGGCGGCCCGCACCCGCCCCGTTCGCGATGTCTGGATGGCCGAGGGGCTCGACCCGGCGGCGGTCCTGCGGGAGATCAACGAGCTCGCCAAACGGGCCCGGGTCCCGGTCCGTTACGTCGGCAGGCGGGCCCTGGAGGCCGAGGCCCGGACCGAGGGACCCCAAGGCGTGCTCGCCCACGCCCAGCCCCTGCCCGAGTGGGACTTCGACGAGCTGTGCAGGGATCGGGCCCGGACGCCGTTCCTGCTCGCCTTCGACGGCGTCACCGACCCCCAGAACCTCGGAGCCCTGCTCAGGAGCGCCGACGGGGCGGGCGTGACCGGGGCCGTCCTGCCCCGCCACCGCACCGCCCACGTCACCCCGGCGGTCACCAAGGCGGCCGCCGGCGCCGTCGAGCGGGTGCGGCTCTCCGTGGTGGGTGGTCTGCCCGCCGCCCTGGCCCGGGCCCGTGACCTCAACGTGTGGGTCGTGGGCCTGGACGAGCGGGGCCCCGAGAGCCTGTTCGAGCTCCAGGTGGCTACCGAGCCGTTGCTCCTCGTCCTGGGAGCCGAGGGGACCGGGCTGTCCCGCCTGGTGCGCCAGCGCTGCGACGTGCTCGCTCGGATACCGCTGAAAGGGTCGATTCCGTCACTCAACGTGGCCGCAGCTGGCGCACTCGCGGTATTCGAGGTCAGTCGTCGCCGCTGACCATTTCGTCACACTCAAGGCCTATTACGCGGCCTTTAGACGGATTTACACGGCTGTTCTTTAGCCATTGTGGCCAGGGGATAGTCAGTGGTATGGCGCAGACTGACCATTGACACTCCGTGGTCAAGATGGTTACAACGGACTAGTCCTTGGAACGCAGGGATTCCGCACCACCACCGAGCCAGACCGCACCCCACCGACGCAGCCACAGGAGTAGGAATGCCGCTCTGCCTGGACTCTCCCGCCGACCTCAGCGACGACACCCTGGTCGGGCGCTACCGCCTCGGCGACGTTGAGGCTCTGGACACCCTCCTCGAGCGCTACCGGCGCTTCGTCCGGTCCAAGGCCCGCGGCTACTTCCTGGTCGGCGCCGACTTCGACGACATCGAGCAGGAGGGCATGATCGGCCTGTACAAGGCCGTGCGCGACTTCCGTGACGACCGGCAGGCCTCGTTCCGAGCCTTCGCCGAGCTCTGCATCACCCGCCAGATCATCACCGCCATCAAGACGGCGACCCGCCAGAAGCACCAGGCCCTCAACCAGTACGTCTCGATCTCGGGCGTCCGGGGCGGCGACGATCCGAGCGAGCGCAGCGTCGAGCGTCTCCTCGACGACCACAACGTGGCCGATCCGGCCGACGAGGTCGTCTCCAGCGAGCGCATGGGCGCCATGCGGGACTCCATGGCCACCCTGCTGTCCGGCCTCGAGGTCGATGTGCTCCGGTTGTACGTGGAAGGCCGCTCCTACCAGGAGATCGGCGAGGAGCTGGGCCGCCACGTGAAGTCGATCGACAATGCCCTTCAGCGCATCAAGCGCAAGCTCGAGGTCCACCTGGCCGAGCGCGACGCCGCTGAGAACGAGGGCGAAGCACTTCTGGTGTGACGGCCCTGCCCGTCTGATTTCCACAGCCTGGGGAAATCTCCTGGGGATAACTGTGGACAACTTTGTTGGCGAGTCGAAGAGCCCGAGGCGAGACTCGAACTCGCGACCTCCCGCTTACAAGGCGGGTGCTCTTGCCGGTTGAGCTACTCGGGCGTGCGCCCCAGCGTACGAGCCGCGGCCGAGGGGGATGCTTGACCCTCCCTGCCGCGGAGGGCAGGCTGCCTGGGATGGCACTCTCCGACCGAGAGCGAGCGATTCTCGACTTCGAACGGACCTGGTGGGCGGAGCCGGGGCCAAAGGAACTCGCGATACGCGAGCGCTTCCAGCTCTCGGCCACCCGCTACTACCAGGTCCTGAACTCCCTCCTCGAGTCGCCCGACGCCATCGAGTACGACCCTTTGGTCGTACGCCGGCTGCGCAGACTGCGCGACCGGCGCCGGCGCGCTCGCTTCGAGGGACGCTCAGCCGACCAGCCCCGCTGACATGGCGGCCCGGCACGCGGCCACCGACGGTTCCTTCGGCCGGTCGGCGGGCGGGGCGGCCCTGCGCGGCGCCGGCCTGCTCGCCATCGCCGTGATCCTCGGAATCGTCCTCCTGCGCAACGGCGGCGGTGATCCGTACTCGAGAGCCCTCCGCACGGTGGCGTCGCCCTCGCCCGAGATCACCGTGCGCCCGCCGACGGCCACGACGATCACCGTTCCCGTCCGTTCGCCGAGCGACGTCAAGGTCCTGCCCGTCAACGGCACGACGATCAACGGTGCCGGCCTCGCCACCTTCAACCGCCTGAAGCAGGCCGGCTACAACGTGCTGGCCGCGTCGAACACCACCAACGCCGCCACCGCGTCCAACGTCTACTTCAACCCAGGGTTCGACCGGGAAGCACGGGTGGTTGCCCAGCTGCTCGGTCTTCCTGACTCCGCCGTCCAGGCCATGCCCACGCCCCCGCCGGTGAGCGACACTCGAGGCGCCGATGTGATCGTCGTCGTCGGACCCGACCTGGCCAAGCAGGGCAACCCCACACCGGCGACGTCGCCGGCGACGACCATCCACCGCACGCCGCCGACAACGGCGCACGCAGTCACGCCGACCACGGCGCACACGGCGACCACCGCGAAGCCGGCGACGCCCACGACCGTCAAGCACTAGGCGCGCCTAGCGAAGACGCTTGGTCTGGGACACCACCTCGATGGTGAGCGTTCCCGTCACCGGCGTGCCCGCCCCGCCGTCCGGCGTCAACACCACTCGGTAGTTGCCACCGGTCGTCGACGACGCCTTCTCGACGGCGCCGTCCGCGAGCTCTCGGCTGGCGGTGCTCACCGTCCTCTCGATGCCGTGGAGGGCCAGCTGCCCGCCTTGCAGCGTGCTCTCGGTGGCGACCGGAAGCTTCGTCGACGACCGGATCGACGCCACCTTTCGGCCGCCGACCACACCGAACGAGACGAGGCGCCCCGATCCCTGCAGGCGCGCCGGCGCCGAGCCGGCGAGGGTGAGGCCGTCGTCGATCGTCCATTGCTCCCCTGCCGCGAGGGGCCGGGCCGGGGGCGCGCCGGCCGCGGCTGGGAAGATCTCCGACAACCCGAACGGCTCGAGGATCGACGCGGGCAAACCCTCGATGGACTCGACCGCCGTCAGTTGGGCGGCGCGGTCGAAGCGCACGACGAACAAGCGGGGCGCCGACCCCGAGCGGTGGAGCTCGACGCGCACCCGGATGCCCTGCGGGTTCGATGTGAGCACCGTCTCGTCCGCTTCGATGCGCGCACCGTCGACGGTGCGCTGCGGCGCTTCGGAGCCCAGCTGGATGGTGCGCACCTTGGTCACGTCGACCTGGTAGCGATAGCGGGCGCCAACCGGGGGCCGGAACGCGACCTGCACGGTGTCGGGACGGCAGGCGACGAGGACGCCGCAGCCCAGCGCACCCAGCACAAACAGACCGGCCAGACGGCGCGCGCTCGGAGGAGGGCGACGCACCGGCCGAGGCTACCGTCGGTCGTTCATGGAGTTGCCGGCGTCCCTCGCAGTTTTTGTCGCGCAACCAGACCGGTCGGGCGTGTACACCGACTTCGACGGCACGCTCGCCCCGATCGTCGAGGATCCGGCCGCGGCCCGAGCACTCGACGGCACAGCGGCGGCGCTCGCTGCCTTGACGGGCCGCTACGCGCGCGTCGGTGTGATCTCGGGTCGACCGGTGCGTTTCCTGCTCGACAACATTGCCGCCCCGGGCGTCGACCTGTGGGGCGAGTACGGCCTCGAGCGCGTGATCGACGGAGAGATCCGGGCCGCCGACGGCGCCGAGTCATGGCGCGGCGTCGTCGAGGACGTGGCTTCCCGGGCCCAAGCCGATGGCATTGCCGAGCGCGTCGAGCGCAAGAGCTTGTCGGTCACGCTGCACTGGCGCGGCGATCCGCAGCGGGAGGCGGCGGTGCGGTCGTGGGTCGCCGACGAGGCGGCGCGGACCGGGCTCGAAGTGCTGCCCGCGCGCAAGGCCGTCGAGCTGCGGCCGCCGCTGCGCCGGGACAAGGGAACGGCGCTCGCGACAGCGGCGGCTGGTCTCGGCGCCGCCTGCTTCCTTGGCGACGACCGGGGCGACCTGGCCGCCTTCGACGCCCTCGACCGTCTGGCCGGCGACGGCGTACACGTGACGCGCATCGCCGTGCGCAGCTCGGAGATGCCGGAGGAGCTCGAGCGCCGAGCGGACATCGTCGTCGACGGGCCCGAAGGCGCCCTTGAACTACTTCGGGCCTTGTTGCCGTAACGCTCAACAGCGCAAAGAAGGAGACGACGGCGCCGCGCCGGCGTGGTGAGCGCCCTCTCGTGAACCCCTTCACCAATTTGGCCGCACGTTTTGGTCGTTGAAATCGGACGAATCTCCCGAAATCACGGCCAAAACGTGCGGCCAAACGGAGTCACCCCTTTCAGAGCCGCCCTTTAGCGGGCGGCGCGGGCGGCGCCCAGCTGGTCGTCGAACCAGTCGCGCGGGGTGCGGGCCGCCGCCAGCTTGCGGAGGTCGGCGGCGTGGGTGGCGCGATCCGGTTCATCCATGGCCAGGCCGGCGGCCAGGACGTCGGCCGTGCCGGCGACGTCGAAGGGGTTCACCTCGAGGGCGACCCCGCCCAACTCTTCCCAGACGCCGGCCTCGCGGCTGAGGGCGAGCACGCCGCGGCGTTCGTTGAGGAGCGGGCCTTCTTTGGCGACGAGGTTGAGTCCGTCGCGGACAGGGTTGACGAGGAGCAGGTCGTAGCGGCACAAGGCGGAGACCGAACGCGGGAAGTTGTCTGACGTGTCGAGCATGATCGGCGTCCACCCCGGCACGCCCCACTGGTTGTTGATGCGGGCGGCCAGCGTCTCGACCTCCTGCCGGTATGCCAGGTACTCGGGCAGCCCTTCGCGCGAGGGATACACGAAGGCGGCGAAGACGACGTGTCCGCGCCACTCGGGCCGCGTGCGCAGGAGCTCCTCATAGGCAAGGAAGCCGCGCAGCAGGTTCTTCGACAGCTCGATGCGGTCGACGCGCAGGATGAGACGCCGACCGGCGAGAGCCTGGTCGAGCAGGTGGCCCTGCTCGACGCACGCGGCGGACTCGGCCACCGCTTCGATGTCGTCGTGGTCCGGTGCCAGCGGCGAGACGAACGTGGCGGGTGTCCATCCCCACAGTTCCTGACAGCACGCTTCGAAGTTGCGGGCCCAGCGTGTGGCGTGGAAGCCGCACGACGAGTGGCTGGCCATGCCCGCCAGCAGCTCGCCGGCGACGTCGTCGGGCAGGATGCGGATGGCGGCCGGATCACAAAACGGGATGTGCGTGAAGTGCACGGCGCGGAGGTCTGGGCGCTCCTGGGCGAGCCACGTGCCGACGAGGGCGAAGTGGTAGTCCTGCACGAGCACGATGGCGTCGGTCGGCGCCTGGTCGATGACGGCGCGGGCAAAGGTGTGGTTCACGGCCCGGTAGGCGTCCCACGCCTCGCGCCAGCGCCGGTCGAAGGTGGGTCGGCGGGCCAGGTCCCAGAGCCCGTGGTGCAGGAACCAGAGCGTGCTGTTCGACACGACGTCGTAGGCCATGCGGTAGGCGTCGGGGTCGACGGCCAGCATGCGGAACCGGAACCCGTCGGCATCGACGCTGCCCGTCGCCGCCGCCTCTCGATCGGCATCGCTGATGGCGGCCGACATCCAGCTGGCGCCCGTATCGCGGACCAGGGGCGCCAGGCTCGAGACCACGCCGCCCGCACCCCGCTGGGCGACGACGTTGCCGTCGCTGTCGTGGGAGAACGACAGAGGCCCCCGGTTGGAGACGATGACGACGTTCTCCGCCACACGAGCCACCATAAGGCCGATGCCTTCTTCCCGACGGGTCCTCGCCGCCCCCGACAAGTTCCGGGGCACGGCGACCGCGGGCGACGTGGCCGCGGCCGTTGCCGTGGCCGCGGCGAGCGCCGGATGGGAGTGCGACCAGGTGCCCGTGGCCGATGGCGGCGAGGGAACGCTCGAAGCCCTGGGCGGCCGCGTTCGGTGGGCCCGAGTTCGGGGCCCGTTGGGCGAACCTGTCGACGCCGAGTGGCGGATGCGCGAAGACGGCGCCGTCGTCGAGATGGCGCAGGCGTCCGGTCTGACGCTGGCGGGCGGTCCCGCAGGGAACGACCCTGTCCAGGCCACGACCTATGGCACCGGAGAGCTCATCGCCACCGCGCTGGACGAGGGCGCCCGGCGGATCATCGTCGCCGTCGGCGGGTCGGCGACGACCGACGGCGGGCTCGGCTGCGTCACCGCCCTCGGCCCCCGACGACTGCGGGGCGTCGAGGTGACGGTCGCGTGCGACGTCGAGATCACGTTCGTCGAGGCGGCCGAGGCGTTCGCCCCCCAGAAGGGGGCGACGTCCGCCCAGGTCGCGCTGCTGCGACGCCGCCTCGAGCGCCTCGCCCAGGTCTACGAGCGCGACTACGACATCGACGTCCGCACGATCTCCGGTTCGGGAGCGGCCGGTGGGCTGGCGGGTGGACTGGCGGCCTTGGGCGCGAGCCTCGTCCCCGGCTTCGACGTGGTAGCCGACGCCCTGTCACTCGCGGAGCGGCTCGATGGCGTGGAGCTGGTCGTGACCGGCGAAGGGTTCCTCGACGCGCAGTCGTTCGCGGGCAAGGCCGTCGGCGGCGTTGTCGATCTCGCCCGGGATGCGGACATTCCCGTGCTGGTCGTCGCCGGCGACATCTACGCCGACGAGCTGCCGACGGGCGCGCTCGACGGCCTCGAGACCGTGTCGCTCGTCCGGCGCTTCGGACAGGAGAGAGCGCGCCACGAGGTGACGGCGTGCGTGACCGAAGTCGTGGCCGAGGCGCTCAGGGTGCGAGCAGACGGTTGAGCACTTCGGCCACGCCCGCCCCGAACGGCGCCGTCGTGCGCAGCGGCCACTCCAGATCGGCCTCGGCGTTGCCCACCAGCCAGCATTCGCCGACCTCTGGCGCGCACGCCAGGTCGGCGGCGCTGTCGCCGATGTAGACGGCGGCCGAACGGTCGATGCCGTGGCGGCGACGATCGACGGCGACGCCCGCGACCTTCCCGGTCCCGACGGGCGCCAAGTGGTACGCCCGCCACCCGGGCCGTCTGGCGAGCGCCCCGTTGTCGACGAGCTCGCACCACTCGAAGCCATGCTCGGCAAGAGCCTTGTTCACGGCGGACACCTCGGCGTGACCGCGCAGGATGAATGTCGCCTCCCGTCCCTCGTTCCACGGATCGTGGGACTCGAGGTCGGCCGTAGCGCGCACCAGGTCGAGCGGTCCTCGCCCGACGATCGCTTCGACCGGGGTCTCCCCGACGAACGGGAAGGCGCCCAGCTCGTAGCGGGCTTCGTTTTCTTCGAGGTGGATGCACCCCAGCTCGGCGATGCCGCGAGGCAGGCCCAGCAGACGGCACAGCTCGCGTACCTGCACGCGTCCGCGTCCGGTCACGGGAACGACGGCGAGCCCCGCCCGCCGCGCCGCCAGAAGAGCGTCGACGAGCACCGTCGAGCCGTCACCGAAGAGGTCGCCCCCCGGGCTTACGAGCGTGCCGTCGACGTCGACGTAGAGAACTTCTGCCCTAGGCAAGCGTGGCGCGGGCGCCGCGTGCCGGCAGCTGGGCCACCGGCGGCCGCTCGCGAACCTCGACGATTTCCGGCTCCCGCCACGGACGGGCGAGCACGGGAAGCGAGTCGGGGCGGGCGGGCAGGCCGGCGCGAGCCAGCGCCGTGTGCAGTACCGCGGTGGCCTGCGGTCCGAGCTCCTCGAGGGTTCGGTTGCGGTGCACGCGCACGCCGAGGTCGACTTGGGCGACCGCGTTGAGACCCACGCGCTGCACGACGTCGATCAACAAGCCGAGGTCGACCCCGTAGCCCTGGACGAACGGCACCCGCTCGAGCAGTTGGCGGCGCCCGGCGTACTCGCCGGCGAGGGGTTGAGAGAACATTGCCAGCTGGGGGAAGAACAGGGAGATCAAGGGCCGGGCGACGAGTTCGGTGACCCGTCCGCCCTGGCCGCGGACGCCGTCCAGGGGCCGCTCGTAGAAACCCTTGCAGAACTGCACGTCGTCCTCGACCAGGAGAGGTCCCAGGAGACCGGTGATGAAGCAGGGCCGGAAGTTGCGCACGTCGGCGTCGCACCAGACGACGATGTCGCCGTCGGTGACGAGCAGCGACTTCCACATGGCGTTGCCCTTGCCAGAGCCCCGCCCGAGCTCGGGGGCGACATCGGCCGCCGGCACCACCCGGGCTCCGGCCGCGGCGGCACGCGCCGGCGTGCCGTCGGTGGAGCCGTCGTCGACGACGACGATCTCGTCGACGAGCGGCTGCTTGCGCATGAGGTGGCGCCGTACCGCCGAGACGATGGGGCCGATGGTGGGCGCCTCGTTGCGCGCCGGCAAGCACACCGAGATCCGGCGATCGCCCTTGGCCTCGACCAGCCGGTCGACGGGAAATTCGCGATGGTTGAAGGTGCGGACAGCGGGGGAGGGCATGTCGGGCGCCAAGGCTAGACACTGCGCACCCCGGGAGCGCGAATCGGCCGATCGGCCGAGCGCACTTCCTTTTTGAAATCTCGGCCGATGCCTGGTTTCATGGAGGGCAATCATCCAGAGCGGCGGAGGGACGGGCCCGATGAAGCCGCGGCAACCAGTGGGTCGATCCCACCAGGTGCCAATGCCCGACCGATGAGGAGGCAGTCTGTGGCTTTCATCGAAGCACTCACCTGTCGAGAGTGCGCGCGCATCTATCCGGCCGAGGCCCTGCACGTCTGCGACTACTGCTTCGGGCCTCTCGAGGTCAGCTACGACTACGAGGCCATAGCGGCGAACACCACCCGCGAGTCGATCGCCGCCGGCCCCCGGTCGATCTGGCGGTACGCCAACCTGCTGCCGGCCACCAACGACGGCGCCGTCGATCTGGGTGCCGGGTTCACGCCCCTGCTGCGGGCCGACCGCCTGGCGGCCGTGCTGGGCCTCGGCGAGCTCTGGATCAAGAACGACACCCTGAACCCCACGGGCTCGTTCAAGGATCGCGTGGTCTCCGTCGCGCTGGCCCGGGCCCGCGAGCTCGGGTTCAAGGTGGCGGCCTGCGCGTCCACCGGGAACCTGGCCAACTCGGTCGCCGCCCATGCAGCCCGAGCGGGGATGAGGCACTACGTCTTCATCCCGGCCAACCTCGAGCGCGGCAAGGTGCTGATGTCGGCCGTGTACGGCCACAACCTCATTGCCGTCGAGGGCAGCTACGACGACGTCAACCGCCTGTGCGCCGAGCTGGCGTCGGAGCATCCGTCATGGGCCTTCGTCAACGTCAACCTGCGCACGTACTACGCGGAGGGCTCCAAGACCCTCGCCTTCGAGACGGCCGAGCAGCTGGGCTGGGAGGCGCCGGACCACGTCGTCGTGCCGGTCGGCTCGGGCTCCCAGCTGACGAAGATCGCCAAGGGGTTCAGGGAGCTGGCGAAGGTCGGCCTCCTCGACGAGGAGCCCCACGTGCGCGTGTCGGGCGCCCAGGCGCTGGGATGCTCGCCGATCGCCCAGGCCTTCGCCGACGGGAGCGACTACGTCCGGCCCGTGAAGCCCGACACCATCGCCAAGTCGATCGCCATCGGCAACCCGGCCGACGGCATCTATGCCCTCGATGAGGTCCGCTCGAGCGACGGCGCGTTTGCGGCCGTCGCCGAGGGCGAGATCGTGGAGGGCATCCGCCTGTTGGCCCGCACCGAGGGCATCTTCACCGAGACGGCGGGCGGCACGACCATCGCCACACTCGCCAAGCTGGCGGCGGAGGGCGTGGTCCGTCGGGACGAGCGGGTCGTCGCCTACGTCACCGGCCACGGCCTCAAGACGATCGAGGCCATCGGCGACCTGGGGCCGACGGCGACGATCGCCCCGACCATGGAGGCCTTTGCCCAAGCGGTTGAAATCGAAGGCGAGGGTTGATGGCGACCGTTCGCATTCCCACCCAGCTCCGCGAGCTGTCGGCCGGCCAGTCCGAGGTCACCGTCGAGGGCCACACCGTGGCCGACGTCCTTGCTTCTCTCGACGCCGACCATCCCGGGTTCCGAGGCCGGCTCTTCGACGACGCCGGCAAGCTCCGCCGGTTCGTCAACGTGTTCGTGGCCGACGAGGACGTGCGGTTTCTCGACGGACTAGATACGAAGGTGGATGACGGCCAGACGGTGTCAATCGTCCCCGCGGTCGCCGGCGGCTAGTCACTTCAGACCCTCCTCAATCCGGGGTCGTCGGCAACCGATAACGCCCACGTGGCCGAAATCCTCGTTGTCGATGACGATCCCGATATCCGGACGCTCATCCGACTGACGCTCGAGTCGTACGGCTACAGCGTCCGCGAGGCCGGCGACGGCGTGCAGGCGCTGGAGGCACTGACTGAGAAGGCGCCCGACGCCATGGTCCTCGACGTGATGATGCCGAGGATGGACGGCTACGGCGTCCTGCGAGCCATGCGCCAGCGCGAGCTGGCCGGCCAGACCAAGGTGCTCGTGCTCACCTGCAAGACCGAGGAGCGCGATTTCGTCCGGGGCTGGGAGCTCGGGGCCGACGACTACCGCACCAAGCCCTTCGAGCCGATGGAGCTGGCCGAGCACCTCCAGGACCTGCTGCGCACCTCCCACGAAACGCTGCACGAACGGCGTCAGGCCGAGCTGGAGAAGGCCGAGCTGCTCGACCGGGTCGAATCGGCGTTCAGCCGCCCCACCCGCTAGTCCTCCGTACCGCCCCTGCCCGTTTGAAAAAGGGCGCCGACCGCGCTTTGATGGTTAGCACTCACCTATCCAGAGTGCTAAAGGTCCTGCCCGACGGGCGCGAGGCACGAGAGGAGCACGGATGCCCAAGATCATCGCCTTCGACGAGACCGCTCGGCGGGCGCTCGAGAGCGGTATGAACCAGCTGGCCGACGCCGTACGGGTCACCCTCGGCCCCAAGGGCCGCAACGTGGTGCTCGAGAAGAAGTGGGGCGCTCCCACGATCACCAACGACGGCGTCTCCATCGCCAAGGAGATCGAGCTCGAGGACCCCTACGAGAAGATCGGGGCCGAGCTGGTCAAGGAAGTGGCCAAGAAGACCGACGACGTGGCCGGCGACGGCACCACCACCGCCACCGTGCTGGCCTGGGCCATGGTGCGTGAGGGGCTGCGCAACGTGGCCGCCGGGGCCAACCCGATGTCGCTCAAGCGGGGCATCGAGCGAGCGGTCGACGAGGCCGTCGTGGCCCTCAAGGACATCTCCGTCGACGTCGAGTCCAAGGAGCAGATCTCCCAGGTGGCCGCCATCTCCGCCGCCGACCCCGAGATCGGCGAGATGATCTCCGAGGCCATCGACAAGGTCGGCAAGGACGGCGTCATCACCGTCGAGGAGTCGCAGACCTTCGGCATGGAGATGGACCTCGTCGAGGGCATGCGCTTCGACAAGGGCTACATCTCGCCCTACTTCGTCAGCGACCCCGAGCGCATGGAAGCCGTCCTCGAGGATCCCCAGATCCTCCTCGTCAGCTCCAAGATCTCGGCCGTGCGCGACCTGCTGCCTGTGCTCGAGAAGGTCATGCAGGCCGGGCGTCCCCTGGTGATCATTGCCGAGGACGTGGAGGGCGAGGCCCTCGCCACCCTGGTCGTGAACAAGATCCGGGGCACGTTCAAGTCGGTGGCCATCAAGGCGCCGGGCTTCGGCGACCGCCGCAAGGCGATGCTGCAGGACATGGCCATCCTCAGCGGCGGCCAGGTGATCTCCGAAGAGGTCGGTCTGAAGCTC
>Ga0209059_1000748_pt1 | contig 14980 bp, 16 predicted proteins | sample GraSoiAngelo_151_FD_186165 | JGI IMG/M metagenome (GOLD analysis project Ga0209059, IMG submission 186165) | Grasslands soil microbial communities from the Angelo Coastal Reserve, California, USA - 14_1009_12_20cm (SPAdes) (version 2) | ecosystem: Environmental > Terrestrial > Soil > Grasslands ...
TTCGAATAACAGCAGCTCCACCGCTAACAGGACGGCCGAAACAGGCGCAGCGAACGTAGCCGACATGCCCGCTGCGGCGCCTGCAACCAGCAGCGTCTTGCGCTCGGCGCCGCTCATATGGAAGAACTGCGCGATCAGCGATCCGACCGACGGCGCGCACGCGGCCGCTCGCGCCGCGCTCACGATGAGGACCGCGATCGCAAAGCTCAACGCTGAGCGCGCTGCGCGAGGCGAGCTGGTCGTCGCGTTCGGTATCGGCATGCACACCGGCGACGTGATCCTCGGCGCGATCGGCCTTCCCGAGCGTTCGCAGTACGACGCGATCGGCGATGCGGTCAACACCGCCTCGCGCATGGAGACGCTGACGAAGGAGTTCAAGGTCGACGCCGTGCTCTCGGGTGACACGGCCGCGCGCCTGCGCGATGACGGCGTCGCACTCCGACCGCTGGGCGAGGCAGTCGTCAAGGGCAAGGCGAACGCGATCGAGGTCTTCACGCTCGCCTGACGCGGGTTTCCGCTACTGGATCTGCACCACCGTCCACACCGCGCCGAAGCCGGTGCTGCCGTTGCCGTTCGCCATGCCGGGCGCGGTGTCCCGCGCGTAGAAGTAGAGCGGGTGCGAATTGAACGTGACCTGCAGCGCGCCGTCCTTGCGCGTGCTCGTCCCGAACTTGCCAGTGGTCACTCCGTCGGCGGCGACGCTCGCCGCGGTGACGGTGAAGGGCGGCCAGAACGTCGCGCACTGGTCGTAGCACTGGCTGCTCGCATCGGTGTCCTTCGCCCACTGGTAGAGCGTCATGCCGTTCTTGTCGACCAGGATCTTGCCAAGCGTGGCGTCGATGGCAATCTTGGCCACGATCGTTGGACTCGGCGCCGCCGTCGCGGCGGCGCTCGTCGGCGTGGGGCTCGCATTCGTGGCGGCATCGCCGCAGGACGCGATGAGCAATGCGGTAGCGAGGCTCGTGATGAGCGTTCGCATGGGATCCTCCGTGATCGGTCTGTACTTTCATACGGGCGACGCTGCCGCGCGGATGAAGAGATTCGCTAGCCTCGGCAGGTGCTGCGCTGGCTGCCGCCGACCACGCCCTGGACGCGCGAGCGCGGCGCGTGGCTGAACGGTTCGCTACTCTCGCCGGCGTGACGGCGAGCCTCTCGGCGATCGGCATCGTGACCGAGGACATGGCCGAGTCGGTCCGTTTCTATCGGCTCCTCGGCGTGAACGTGCCGGATCCGAGCGGCGATCATCTCGACGCGACGTTGCCGAGCGGCATTCGGCTGATGTGGGACACGCTCGAGCTCATCCGCCAGCTCGAGCCCGACTGGACGCCACCGGTGGGCCACCGCATGGCGCTCGCGTTCGAGTGCGCCTCGCCGCGCGAGGTCGACGACGTACACAACCGGATCGTGGACGCGGGCTTCGACTCGAAGAAGGAGCCCTGGGACGCGTTCTGGGGTCAGCGCTATGCGCAGGTCGTCGATCCGGACGGCAACGTGGTCGACATCTTCGCCCAGCTGCCGACGCAGACGAGTTAGGGCTACGAGCCCTAGGGCACCAGCCTGAATCCCTGTCGGGTGAAGCCGGGGTCGAAGGCGACCTCGATGTTTTCTCGTCGCATCACCTCAAAGCTCGTCCAGTCGCCGAGCGACGTCTCCCTTCTGATCCCAAGTCGCGCTTGCACCAGCGCGGTGCTTTCGACAACGGCGTAGTTATGCGTCAGAAGGTGCGACTGTAGATTTTGGCCAGATACCGATCGTGCTTTTCGCTAACGTCCGTGGCTCGATCGCGCGAGCGGAAGCGGTTCATGGCGGCCAGTGCCCGCTGGATGCGCGCTTCGCGATCGTCATCTGAGACATACCGATCAACCGCATGGCGAACAACGCCGGCGATGGAATCGCCTGACGCGGTGGCCTTGCGACGCAGACGTCGCTCTTGCTCATGATGGCATGCGCGGCCGTCTAACTCCTCGTTTCAAGCACCACCAGCCCGGGCGGGCGAGCGCGCAGCCACTCGCGGCCGCGAACGAGTGCACGCACGATGTCGACGAACTCGCGGGCCCCGCGCGAGAGCGGCCGATCGCGCCGGTTCGCGAAGCCGATGACTCGCGTGAGCGGCTCGCTGAGCCGGACCGCCTTCAGGCCGCGCGCGGCCGCGTCGATGACGAGGCTCGGCACGACCGCGACGCCGAGTCCAGCGGCGGCCAGCCGCAGCACGCCGTCCATCTCGCCGCCCTCGAGCGCGAACGTCGGGTCGAATCCCGCCCGCCGGCAGGCGGTGAGCGTCGAGGCCCGTAGGTCGTAGCCGTCGCGAAACATCACCAGCGGAACACCCTTGAGGTCCGCGATCGCGATGCGGCTGCGCGAGGCGAGGGGATGGTCAGGCGCGGCGGCGACGACGAGCTCCTCGCGCAGGAGCGGCGTGGTCTCGAGCACCTCGTGACGAAGCGGCAGGATCACGAGCGCGACGTCGAGCACGCCCTGCTCGAGCTCGCCGACCAGATCGCGTGAGCCGGCCTCGTGCAGTACGAGGTCGATCGCCGCGAAGCGCTCGTGGAAGCGGGCGAGGGCCGGCGGGAGCAGCGTCGTCGTCAGCGAGGGCGTCGCGCCAACGGCGAGGCGTCCACGTCGCAGGTCGCCGAGCTCGCGGACCTCGAGCGCGGCGCCATCGACGTCGGCGATCACGCGGCGCGCCCAGGGAAGCAGGACCTCGCCTGCGGAGGTGAGCGCGACGTTACCCTTCATTCGGTGGAAGAGCGTGGTGCCAAGCTCTTCCTCGAGCACGCGGATGCCACGCGACACCGATGGCTGAGCGATTCGCAGCCCGCGCGCGGCCTTGGTGAAGTGCCGCGCCTCAGCGACCGCGACGAAGTACCGAAGCTGATGGAGCTCCATGTTCGTCGATAGCCTACCGCTATCGAAACGAGCGCGCTGAGACCTTTGCGTTCTGGAGGGCAAGTGGCCACCATCGGCGATGGTGGCGACGACAGCGGTCGACGTCCGTCATCGACCGCAGGAGCGAAAGGATCTCTGGTGGCTCGAGCCCACGCTCATCGTCGTGGTGCTCGGGCTCTTCGTCCTCTATTCGATCTACGCCGGCCTCGTCGGCGCGAATTACTACTACGACCCCTATCTGTCCCCGCTCTATTCGCCCTGCATCAGCGCGAACTGCGTCCACCCGTCGCTGCCGATCGTCGGGACGTACTGGAACCTTTCGCCGGCGATCCTCATCGTCGCGTTCCCGCTCGCTTTCCGCGTGACCTGCTACTACTACCGTCGCTCGTACTACCGGGCGTTCTTCTGGTCTCCGCCGGCCTGCGCGGTGCCCGACGCGCGGTCGAGCTATTCGGGTGAGACACGCTTTCCGTTCCTCATCCAGAACCTCCACCGCTACGCGCTGATCTTCGCGACTGCGCTGCTCATCTTCCTGTGGCGAGACGCCTTCGACGCGTTCAACTTCGGCGGGCACTTCGGCATCGGCCTGGGTTCGGTCCTCATGCTCGCCAACGTGGTCCTGCTCTCGGGCTATTCGGCGAGCTGCCACTCGCTGCGCTATCTCGTCGGCGGCTACCTCGACAGCTTCCACCGCCGCTCTCTCCGCTATCGGCTGTGGAGCTGGGCCAACGTGTTGAACGCGCAGCACGCGCGCTGGGCGTGGACGAGCCTCATCGTCGTCGCTTCCACCGATCTCTACATCCGCCTGCTTTCGCTGGGCGTCCTCGCCGACCCGCGGTGGATCGTGGGCCAATGAGGGATATCGAGCGCCACCAGTACGACGTTGTCGTCGTCGGCGCCGGGGGCGCGGGCCTGCGCGCCGCGATCGAAGCGCACGCGAACGGCGCGAAGACCGCGCTCGTGTGCAAGTCGCTCCTGGGCAAGGCGCATACGGTCATGGCCGAGGGCGGAATCGCCGCCGCGCTGGCGAACGTGTGGAAGGAGGACAACTGGAAGGTCCACTTCCGCGACACCATGCGTGGCGGCAAGCTCCTCAACAACTGGCGCATGGCGCAGCTACACGCGCAGGAGTCGCCCGAGCGCGTGCTCGAGCTCGAGGAGTGGGGCGCGCTGTTCGACCGCACCAAGGACGGCCTCATCCTCCAGCGTGACTTCGGCGGGCATCGCTACGCGCGGCTCGCGCACGTCGGCGACCGCACCGGGCTCGAGATGATCCGCACGCTCCAGAACCGCGCCGTCGCGCAGGGCATCGATGTGTTCATGGAGTGCACCGTGCGTCACCTGCTTGTCGACGCGGGGCGCGTGTCCGGCGCGGTCGGCTACTGGCGCCAGACGGGACGGCTGATCGCGTTCGCGGCGAAGGCCGTCGTACTGGCGACGGGCGGCGTCGGCAAGGCCTGGAAGGTCACCTCCAACTCGTGGGAGTACACCGGCGACGGCATCGCGATGGCCCTCGACGCCGGCGCCGATCTCATCGACATGGAGATGACGCAGTTCCACCCGACTGCGATGGTCTGGCCGCTCTCGGTGCGCGGGATCCTCGTGACCGAAGGTGTGCGCGGCGACGGCGGGACGCTCAAGAACAACAAGGGCGAGCGCTTCATGTTCAAGTACATCCCCGACTTCTTCCGCGCGGACACCGCCGACACCGAGCGCGAGGCCGACGCCTGGTATGAGGACAAGCGCAGCAACCGCCGCACGCCGGACCTGCTGCCGCGTGACGAGGTCGCGCGCGCGATCAACGCGGAGGTCAAAGCCGGGCGCGGCACGGAGCACGGCGGCGTGTTCCTGGACATCGCCTCGCGCCGTCCGGCCGACTACATCCAACGGCGCCTCCCGTCGATGTACCACCAGTTCAAGGAGCTCGCGGACGTCGACATCACCAAGGAGGCGATGGAGGTCGGTCCGACGCTCCACTACATCATGGGCGGCGTCCGCGTCGACGCGGACACGGCGGCCACGACGCTGGACGGGCTGTACGCCGCGGGGGAGGTCGCCGCCGGGATGCACGGTGCCAACCGCCTCGGCGGCAATTCGCTTTCGGATCTCCTCGTGTTCGGCCGGCGCGCCGGACTCGCGGCCGCCGACTACGCCAAGCGCGGCGCGGCCCCGCGCATCGACGAGGCCCAGCTCGGGGCGTATGCCGACGCGATCGCCGCGCCGTTCCAGCGCTCGGGCAACGAAAACCCGTATCAGATCCAGGCCGATCTCCAGGACACGATGCAGGAGCTCGTCGGGATCATCCGCACGAAGAGCGAGCTCGAGGAAGCGCTCGTGCGCATCGAGCGGTTGCGCGCGCGAGCCGCGCGCGTCCGCGTCCCCGGCACGCGCGTCTACAACCCCGGTTGGCACCTCGCGCTCGACCTCGAGAACCTCATCGGAGTGAGCGAAGCGGTCATCAGGAGCGCGCTCGTGCGTACCGAGAGCCGCGGCGGCCACACGCGTGAGGACTACCCGAAGGCCGACCCGGAGTGGGGGACCAAGAACGTCGTGACGCGCAGGCGCGCCGGACGCCTCGAGCTCGTCACCGAGGCGATTCCAGGTGTGCCGAACGAGCTCCAAGCGCTCATCGGCGAGGACAAGCCCGCTGGTCAGGTCGCCACGGGGGAGCCAGTGGTCATCGGAGGCAAAGAGTGACGGCCGTTGGGAGGGCTTCGCCCCCCCAAGCCCCCCGAGGCGCCGACGTCCGCATGAAGGTCTGGCGCGGCGATCGCACGGGCGGCGAGTTCGTCGAGTACGCGGTCCCGAGCGACCCGGGCATGGTCGTGCTCGATGTCATTCACCGGATCCAGGCGGCGCACGCGCCCGACCTCGCGGTCCGCTGGAACTGCAAGGCAGGCAAGTGCGGCTCGTGCAGCGCGGAAGTCAACGGCCATCCGGTGCTCATGTGCATGACGCGCATGAGCGAGTTTCGAGGGGGCGAGGAGATCACGGTTTCCCCGGTGAAGACCTTTCCGGTGATCAAAGACCTCGTGACCGACGTCTCATTCAACTTCGAGAAGGCGAAGCAGATCCCGCCCTTCAAGCCGAAGCCGAAGGAGCCCGACGGCACGCGACGGATGTACCAGGAGGACGTCGACCGCGTGCAGGAATTCCACAAGTGCATCGAATGCTTCTTGTGTCAGGACGTCTGTCACGTGATCCGCGACCACGAGGAGAACAAGCCGAGCTTCTCCGGCCCGCGGTTCTTCGTCCGTCTCGCCGCGCTCGAGATGCATCCGCTCGATACCAACGACCGTCTCGAGCTCATCCGCCTCAAGCACGGCCTCGGCTACTGCAATATCACGAAGTGCTGCACCGAGGTCTGCCCCGAGGACATCCACATCACCGACAACGCGATCATCCCGCTCAAGGAGCGCGTCGTGACGGCCCACTACGACCCCGTTGCATGGGCTCTGCGCCGGATTCGTCGGACGGGCCAGGCTTCGCCGGCCCCGTCCGAGCCCCAGTCAAAGGCACAGCCTCCATCCGCATAACGGTGCGTGCGGCGTTCATGGCGGCCGCCGCACTGGTGCTGACGGTCGCGCTCTTTTCGGTGGTCATCGTCCCGGCGATCGACCGGGGCGGGGTTGGCGAGCTGGTCGGCGTCGTCTTGGTGTTTCTCGGCATCCTCGTCGCCGAACGGTGGATGCGAAGCCGCTAGGCGGGGCGGTCGGCACGGATTGCGCAGGAGCGTCCTCCATGCGTCGGTGCCCGTACTGCGCGGAGGAGATCCAGGACGCGGCGGTGATCTGCCGCTTCTGCGGCCGAAGCGTGACTCCGGTTCGGGCAAGCGAGACCTCGCCCGCTGCGCCGAAGCAGAGCTGGTACCGGCTCGACGACCGGGTCCGCCGGGCGAGCGGGCCACAGGAGCCGCCTCGACCCAAGGGGTCGCTGTGGTCGAAGCTCGGCGGCGCCGCGATGAATGCCCTGGGACCGCGGCGGCACGCCGACGACGAGACCCAGGCGCGGGTCGAGAGATACGCGAAGATCGGCTTGGATCGGAAGGCCCGCGGGCGCGATTAGAACTCGCTGACCCTGCCGCGCTGATAGCCTGCTGACGCCGGTCTGCTACCGGCTCGGGCGTACGGTCCTTTGGCAGGAAGGGCAAGGATGAGACCGATTCCCGGGCGCGCGTACGGCTTCGTGGCGATCACCTGTCTGGCGGCGATCCCGTTCATCGCGCTCGGCCTCGAGGACGCGCTCGGTGCCGATGCGCCGGCGACGCCGGTGGCCTTCTACATCTGGGCGCTCTGCGTCCTCCTCTCGTTCCGTCCGGTGCGCATCGCGCCGAACGTCGAGCTCTCGGCCTCCGAGGTCGCGGTGCTCGCCGGGGTCGTGCTTCTTCCTCCGGGCGAGCTCGCGCTCGTCGCCGCCGCCGCGCGGCTGGTCATCGACATCGCGAGCCGCAAGTCGCTCGTGCGGATCATGCGCAATGTCGCGGCGCAGGCGATCAGCGCAGGCACCGCGGCGATGGTCTTCCAGCTCACGCTCGACTCGATGGCGAACCGGGTCACCGGCGCGATCGGCGAGGTCATCCTCGCGGGCTCGCTCGCCGCGTTCACGCTCGTCGTCCTCGACCTCGGGCAGATCCTCGCGCTGCAGCTCATGCTCGGCACCGAACGGCTCTCGCGTCAGACCTTCAGTTGGGTCGTCCGGACGGCCCGCGCGCAGCTGCTCTGGGGGTTCGCCTCGGTCATCTCGATCGAGATCGTCCTCATCCAGCCCTGGTTCCTCGTCCCTGGCATCCCGCTGTTCGTCCTCGGGTATCTCGACATCCGCGCACGCTTCCACGCCGAGCGTCGCGCACGCCTCCTCGCCACGCTCGTCGAGGTCGGTCACGCGGTAGGAAGCTCGCTCGATCCGACGGAGGTCTTCCGCATCGTCTACCAGCAGGTCGCGGCGGTCATGGACGCTGACAACTTCTTCGTCGCGACCATCGGTGCCGACGCACAAACGGTGCGCTACCGCTTCCTCGTCGACGGCGGCAAGGAGCTCGAGCCCATGGACCGCGCGAAGGAGGGAACGCTCGCCGGCGCGTCGATCGACCACGGCCGGACGATCCTCCTGCGCGAGGTCGAGCGCGACCGCCGACGCCAGGGGCTTCCCGAGCTCACCTCCTGGGGCGCGATCGAGGAGCACTCCATCATCGTGGCCCCGCTGCGCCAGCGCGACGTGGTCATCGGCGCGATCAGCGCGCAGAGCCGCCGCTTGTCCGCGTACGACGAGGGCGACCTGCAGCTCCTCGAGGCGATCGCGAACGAGGCGGCGATCGCCTTGGAACGCGCCAACTTGTACGACCGCGCGGCCGCGCTCTCGCGACGGCTTTTCGAGCTCCACCGCGTCGGCCTCGCGATCGCCGAGAAGACCGAGCTCGCCGAGGTGACGAAGATCCTCGCCGAGTCGGTCGTGGACCTCATGAAGCCCGAGGTCTGCGCGGTCTATCTCGACAAGGGCGGCGACAACCTCGAATTCGCGTTCTCCACGGGGAAGGCCACGAGCGACGTGCTGTCGTTGCCAAAGACCACCCCGACCATCGCCAAGGTCCTCGAGACCGCGCAGCCGCTCGCGTTTACGCGCCGATCCGAGGCGGCCGAGAGCACGCGCAAGCTCCTCGAGCGCTTCGGCCACGAGGCGCTTCTCGTGCATCCACTGCGCTCGGCGGACCAGAACGTCGGCGTGCTCTTCGTCACCTGGCGCGAGCCGCATGCCTTCACCGACGAAGATCGCGAGCTCGTCGGCATCCTCGCCGGCGTCGGCGCTTCGACGATCCGCTCGATCCGCCTGTACCGCGAGCTGGACGACGCGTACCTGTCGACGGTCTCGACGCTCATGTCGACGATCATCGCCCGGGACCACTACCGCGAGGATCACCAGCGCAAGATCGCGCAAGACGCGGTCGCCATCGGCGAGCGCTTGAACCTCACCGACGCCGAGCTGCGCGACCTGCGGTATGCCTCGCTCTTCCACTCGCTCGGCAAGATCGGCGTGCCCGCGGCGATCCTCTCGAAGCCCGGTCCGCTGTCGGTCGAGGAGCGCAAGATCATGCAGGAGCACCCGCTCCTCGGCGCCCGCATCCTCGAGTCCATCCGCTTCCTGCGGGGGGTCGTCCCGATCGTCCGGCACGCCAACGAGCGCTGGGACGGCTCCGGTTACCCGGACGCGCTCACCGGCGAGCAGATCCCGCTGACCGCGCGAATCCTCGCCGTTGCGATCGCCTTCGAGGCGATGCTCGCCGATCGGCCGTACCGGCCCGCTCGGCGTGAGGACCAGGCGCTCGCCGAGATCAAGGGCCTCTCCGGTCAGTGGTACGACCCCACCGTGGTGAACGCATTCGTCGCGATGATCGAGGCGCGCGGCGTCATCCAGGCCGCCGAAGAGGAGGTCGCGACGACGAGCCGCGAGCTCGCCATCCTCTCCGAGCTCACGCCCGAGTTCCACACCATCCTCGACCTGCAGCAGCTCCTCGACCGCACCCTCGGCATCCTCGAGCGAGCGGTGCCGGGCGCGGCCCTCACGATCCAGCTTCACGACGAGTCGACGGACGAGCTCGTCACCCGCGCGGTGGCGGGCGCGTGGACGACGATCGACTCGCCGTCGCGGATGCCCACCGATCGCGGCATCTCGGGATGGGTCTTCACGCACCGCGAGGGGCAGATCGTCGACGACGTCCGCGCGGACCCCCGTTACGTGGGCGACCCGCGCGTACGCAGCGAGCTCGTCGTCCCGCTGGTCTCGCGCGGGCAGGCGGTCGGCGTGCTCGTGCTCTCGCATTCCGCCGTGGCCGCCTTCAGCAAGCGCGACCTCACGCTCATGGAGACCATCGGTGCGCAGATCGCGGCGCAGATCGAGGTCGCCGGGCTTCACGAGCGCCTCAAGCGCGCCGCGAACACCGACGCGCTCACCGGCATCCATAACTACCGCTACTTCTACGACCGCCTCGAAGAGGAAGTCGCGCGTGCCGAGCGCCGCCAGTCGGCGCTCGCGGTGGCCTTCTTCGACATCGATGAGCTCAAGAAGGTGAACGACACGTACGGTCACCTCGCGGGAAACGAGGTGCTGCGGGTGCTCGGCCAGACGATCAGCGAGAAGGTCCGGACCGAAGACGTGCCCGCGCGTTACGGCGGCGACGAGTTCGCGATCGTCATGCCCGACACCCCCCGCGAGGAAGCGGAGAAGGTCGTCATTCGACTCATGGAGGTGCTCGACCACGCTGACGTGAAGCTGCCCGGAGGAGGGTCCATCAGGATGCCCGCACGAAGCTGGGGCGTCTCCTCGTATCCTCTCGACGGGCGCAGCGCCGAGGCGCTCGTCGAGAACGCGGACACGCGAGCGTACGCGCGCAAGCGCGGCCGGTAACGCAAGGCGCGGTCGATAGTTGTTGAGTTGAGGTAAGGGAATGGCGCAGGCGGTTTTGGAGCACCTGACCACCGACGGGCAGATCGCGTTCGTCTTCGCGGCGATGATCCTCACCGCGGTCGGGCTCGTGCTCATGCTCTGGCGCCCGCGCCACGCCACCTACCGGGCGCACGACTGTCGCAGCCTTGGGTGCAAGTGGCTGGAGGACAGTCCGCGCGCCCACTAGCCGGCGCGCGCCCCGGCGAACGGGCTCAGGCCGAACCATCTGCTGAATGACCGGCGGGCGTCATCGGGCCCCTCGAGCCGGACCGATCCCGCCGCGAGCACGTCGCCGAGACGCACCCGACCGAGCCACAGTGCAGTCAGCGCCGCGACGTCAGCGTCGACGACGAGGTCGTCGTCGAATCCTTCGTCGGTGAAGCAAAGATCCACGGTTGGCGGCTCGATCCGGAGCCAGAACGAGCGCCTTGGTCGCCGGAAGTCGAAGCGGACCACGGTCCGACCTCGCCTGAGCGCCTGGACTTGAACTCGCCGCCGGATGAACCACATGAGGAGCGCGGGATCCAGCTCGCGCGCCGGCAGCTCCGTGCCGCCCCAGCGGTACCCCCACGTGCCGAGCGCCTCGACGACTGGTCGTAGCTCCTGGCCCGCCGACGTGAGGTGGTAGGTGAAGCCGCGGCCGCGTTCCGCGGGGCGTCGCTCGATGATGCCGGAGCTCGCGAGCGAGGCGAGGCGCTGTGCCAAGAGGTTCCGCGAGATCCGCGGCAGTCCCAGTTGGAGCTCGGTGAAGCGATGGCTGCCGTTCAGCAGTTCGCGCACGATCAGCGGCGTCCAACGCTCGGCAAAGACCTCGGCACCACGGGACACCGGGCAGAACTGACCGTAGTCGGGCACGTCGACAGTCAACGCCTCGGCCCGCCGCGCTGCAAGTTCATTTTTTGGGCTTTCGTCTGGAACCGCCGCGCCCGATCGTTCCGGCGGACGAACGAACGGAACGATTCGGGAGGTGTCAGGTGAAACGGCTCGCAGTTCTCATCGTCACCGCGGGGTTCTTCTTGTCCAACGTCTCCGGCGCGCTGGCGACGCCGCCGTCCGGAGTAACGACGGTCTCGATCGGCAAGGCGCGCTTCGTCGACGACATCCATGCGCGGGTGCGGACGGACGTCGACCCGGGCACGAGGACCGATTTCTGGCAGGCGGTGATCGACACGAAGGGCGCGTCGGACCTCGAAGTGATCCAAAACACCATCGCCCCCGGCGGGAGCTTCGGCTGGCACAGCCACCCGGGGCCGAGCCTCGTGATCGTGAAATCGGGAACCGCGACCTTCTATCTGGCGAGCGACCCGACCTGCACGCCACACGTGGTGCAACAGGGTCAGGGATTCGTGGACGAGGGCGGCGACGTCCACATCGTCCGGAACCAGGGCACGGTCGATCTGGTGACCGTCGTCGCGTCGCTCATTCCGGCCGGTTTCGCACGCCGTATCGACGAGCCGAATCCCGGCAACTGCTCCTTCTGAGATAGGCACGAGGGCTCGGCATCCGGCCGGGCCCTCGCGTCCGGAGATATGCGCCCCCGGAGGTGTGTGAGACTTTCCGCCTAACGACGTAGGAGGGGGAGCTCATGGGTGCGGTAGCGGCTGGAGTCAATCTCGACCAGGCGGCCCTCGGCCGGCTGCGGTCCTCATCCAAAGGCGAGCTCGTTTTCCCGAGCGACGCGACGTACGACGAACGCCGCAAGATCTGGAACGGCTCCATCGACCGTCGCCCTGCTCTGATCGCGCGCTGCTCTTCCGTGTCGGACATCGTCGCGGCGGTGCGCTTCGGTCGCGAGACCGACCTACCGACTGCGATCCGAAGCGGCGGCCACAGCTTCCCCGGTCATTCCACGTGTGACGGCGGTCTCGTCATCGACCTTTCACCGATGAAGGCTATCGGCGTCGACGTCGAAAAGCGCACGGCGCGCGTGCAGGCTGGCGTGCTTCTCGGCGAGCTCGACCGCGCGACGCAAGCCTTCGGGCTCGCCGTCCCTGCCGGCATCGTGACCCACACCGGGCTCGCCGGTCTGACGCTCGGCGGCGGGATCGGGTGGCTGATGCGGAAGTACGGCCTGACGGTCGACCAGCTGCTGAGCGTCGAGCTCGTGACCGCCGACGCGCGGGTCCTGAGGGCGAGCGCCACCGAGAATCCGGACCTCTTCTGGGGGATCCGCGGCGCCGGCAGCAACTTCGGGATCGTCACCGAGTTCGAGTTCGCCCTGAATCCGGTCGGCCCGACCGTGCTCGCCGGTCCGATCTTCTGGCCGATGGAGAGATCCGCGGAGGTTCTCCGCTTCTACCGCGACTGGATCACGGACGCGCCGGACGAGCTCACCACGCTCGTCGTTCACCGGCACGTCCCGCGGCTTCCGGTCATCCCGACCGAGTTCCACGGCCGGCCAGCCGTGACGGTGATCCCGTGTTGGGTCGGTCCCATCGAAGAAGGCGAGAAGATCATCCGCCCGATGCGCGAATTCATGTCGCCCTTCCTCGATCTCTGCGCGCCGAAACCCTTCCTCACCCATCAATCGATGTTCGATCCGTCCTTCCCCGCGGGGCAGTGGTATTACTTCCGCTCGGCCAACCTCGCCACGCTGACGAACGAGGTGGTCGACATCATCGCCGACCGAGCACAGCGCATGACGTCACCACTCACCGCGTTCCCGATCTTCCAGCTGGGCGGCGCGATCGCGCGCGTGCGCGAAGACGAGACACCCTTCAGCGGCCGCGGCGCGGGGCACACGATCAACATCAATGCGACGACCGCGGATGAGGCCGGCTTCGCGGAGGAGCGCGAGTGGTCGCGCAGTTTCTGGAACGCGCTGCTGCCGTACCAGACCGATGTCTACGTGAACTTCCTCATGGAGGAGGGCGAGGAGCGGGTCAAGCAGGCGTACGGCCGGGATCGCTACGCGAAGCTCAAGGCGCTGAAGCGCAGGTACGACCCATCGAATTTCTTCAGGCTGAACCAGAACATCCGGCCGGACTAGCGGGATCCCTCCAGCTTTAGGGGGCGGTACCGCGCGATCGTCTCGAAGTCGCGGTCGTTGTGGAGGAGCGAAGCGCCGTGCCGAATCACGGGCACGGCGATGAGGCAGTCGACATGACTCCTGATCGCTTGGCCCGCGGCGCGGCATGTTCGGTAGATGAGGGCAGCCTCTTCGAAGTCAGCGAGCCCCTCGAGCCGCAAGATCGGTAGCGCCACTAGCTGCGAGCGAATGCGTGCGAGGTCTTCCGCGGAGGCTGCGCCAGCAAATACTTCCATGAGGACAGCCTCGGTCGTCGCAAGCTCTGCTCCGCGGCCGATGTGGGCTTTCAGCGTGCCAACGACGGGGTGGTCACGCCGGCGGAAGAACTCGACCCACACCGACGTGTCGACGACGATCACAGCTTCGGATACCGGCCCTTACGCATCTTGCGAAGATTCCCGACCCAGCCAATGCCTTCTAGCTCGAGGAGCCCTCGAGGGTCGTAGCGACCCGCGACCGTTCGCAAGGCAAAGTCGATCGCCTCACGTTTGGTCCGTAGGCCGTACAGACGCATGACCCGGGCAACGAGTTTGTCGTCAAGCACCACGTTGGTTCGTCCCACCATCTCGATCATACATACGGCTACACCTTGCGGTGTATGACCGTCTGGGCGCGTCACAGCGCAAATCTCAGCACATTCGGGCCTTGACCCATTGACGACGTTCGCGGGGTCGTCCTAGCGTCCGCTGGCTGGTCGTGACTGAAGTCCCCACCTGTGTGGGGAAGGTGCTCCCGAGCGCATGGGAGGCCGGAGTAGGACCAGGGAGCGTAAGGCCGTAGGCAGCGAGAGCAATGCGCTGGCCCCGCTGACCGAGGCGCCGCTGAAAGGGTGGAACCAACAGGCGGCGGCGTGGAGGTGAGATCCCTCCCGGCGCGCTGATGCCTTGTCGCGACGAGGTGGAGCGCCGTGGCTGAGCAACGCGACTTGGAACGGAACGTGTGGGAGTTGGCAGCCCCGCCGACCAGCATCTTTCGTAAAAGGAGGATCAGATGAACAAGCGTCCCGCGCGCAAGGGTCTTCGCCGCACCTTGTCGACAACCCGTCGTACGGCGGGTTGGGCCTCGCTATTTGGCGAGCGCCTTGGCAAGAAGAAGGCCTGCGCGTGCACCTTCTGCGGTGTGATCGGCTCGCATCGTCGCGGGTGTCACTACGTCACCGAAGCGCACCACCGTGGTCCGAAGACGGTCCGCCGGGGTGCTCTCGGACTCAGAACGCGCGGAAGCCGGCGCATGGCAAGCCAGATCGCATGAACGACAAGAAAGAGCCAGCGAGAGGAGGTGTCCACGTGCTCCCAGCTCGCTAGGGAGGTGAGCTCGTGGACACCCTTACCCGACGCGAATTGCTGCCGCGTGATCCGGGCCGCCGTAGCCGCCCCGGTCATTCTTGGCACCGGCGGGCAGCAGGCCGATCTTCTAAGGCGGCTGGCGATCTTCTTCGGCAGGGACTCCGCGATCGGTCGCTGGCTGATGGAGATGTTCTGGCGCTGGTAGCCGCCTGCTCAGCGCGCTCGTGCAGCTCCATCGAGCCGCGCCACGCTGCCGCGGACTACGAGGGGCGCGCGGAGCACGTGCCGCGCGCCCTTTGAGCGCTTCGCTGATGTCGCGCGATCGCCGATGAGCTGCGCG
>Ga0209059_1000750_pt1 | contig 14962 bp, 15 predicted proteins | sample GraSoiAngelo_151_FD_186165 | JGI IMG/M metagenome (GOLD analysis project Ga0209059, IMG submission 186165) | Grasslands soil microbial communities from the Angelo Coastal Reserve, California, USA - 14_1009_12_20cm (SPAdes) (version 2) | ecosystem: Environmental > Terrestrial > Soil > Grasslands ...
GGAGTGGACGCCGGCGCCATTTCCAACCCCTTCAGCAAGCTGTTCGCGACGACCTTTGCGCCGGCCGCGTTCCTGTTGCGTCCGCTCACCGTCAGCGGGCTCGCCCAAACCACGCTGCCGCTGCTCGCCTGCCCGGCCACGCCGACGGCGACCCCGACCGCGCAGCCAACGCCGGCGGGCCCGGCGGCCACACCGCCGCGACTGGCACAGACCGGGACCGCGGTGGACATCCGGCCCTTGCTTGCCGGATTTGCCGTCTTGCTGCTGGGAACCCACCTCCTGATGAGGCCTCGCCGACGCGCGCGCCGTCGTTAGTCCGCTCGACCATCGCGGTGGTGCTGGCGCTCTCGGGCGCGCTGCTCTTGCACGCACCCGCGCACGCCGCGACCCACCGGGTGGCCCTCACGATTCAGCACGGAACCGGCTGGCCGGGACCGCGGGTGCTCTGGAAATGCGTCGAGTTCGCGCAAGATGCGATCGCTGGCCTCGCGCTGCTCGAGCTTGCCGGCGTCAACTCCGGCCAGCCGCCCCAGGTGTATGACTGGGGCGGCGGGAACGACACCGTCTGCCAGGTTGATCATCAGCCGACGCCGGTGCCCGACCGGTGCTTTGGTCCCACCTCAGGCCCGAACTGGTCCGACTGGTCGGCCACGCCGTCGGGATGGGTCGCGCGATCGACCGGCGCCAACGGCTACGCGCTCCACGACGGCGATCTCGAGGGCTGGACCTACACGCCCGCGTTCGGCGCGCCGCCCCCGGCGACCCGTTTCGGCCAGGTCTGTGGCACACCGGCGCCCACCGTCGCCGCGACCCACGCGGCGGCCGCGCCGGCGACCGTTCGTGCCGCACCCGCCGCGACGGCGGCGCCGAACCCGACCTCGACACCGATAGCGGGGCCAACCAGCCTGGCGGCGGCAGCCGCCAGCGCCTCGGCCAGCGGCCGATCGGCGCTGGCCATCACGCGTGCCGTCACCCAGCCGCCGAAATCACCCCCCGTCGGACCGTGGCTGCTGCTGGGTGGGGCGGCCTTACTTCTTCTTGGTCTGGGGGCGATCAACCTGCGGCGACGCGGGCCATGATCCGAAACCCACTGGCCTGGTGCGCCTGGGCGATCGCCGCGCTGGCGGCCGCGTTCATCGACCGCAACCCGTTTCTCCAGGGTCTGCTGCTCCTGGTCGTGATCAACGTCTGGCTGGCCCAGCGCGGCCGGCGAGGCGCGACCTCCTGGAAAGTCGGCGCGGCACTCGCCGTCGTCCCCATCATGTTCAGCGCGGCGCTCAGCCGCTTCGGCCATCACGTCCTGGTCAACCTGCCACCCATTCCGATCATCGGCGGGGCCTGGACCTGGGAGGCCATCCTCTATGGAATGTCGACCGGCGCGGCGCTCCTGCTCACCGTCGCCATCTTCGGGATCGTTGCGGCAACCGTTCGCAGCGCCGACCTCCTGTCGCTGCTTCCGCAGCCGCTCTACCGCGCCGGGACGGCGGTGGCGCTGTCGCTCGCCTTTGCTCCCAAGACGGGAGCATCCTTTCACGCGATCCGCGAGGCGCGAAGGCTCCGCGGTCATCGCAGCGGATGGCGATCGGCGCCCGGGTTGCTCGTGCCCCTCTTGCTGACCACGCTGGAGCAAGCCCTGCAGTACGGCGAGTCGCTGGACGCCCGCGGCTATGGCAGCGGGCATCGTTCGCGTTACCGCCCCCTCCAATGGTCAAGGCTCGATGCGGTGGCCATCATCGCGTTGCTGACGGCGGCGATCATCACCCTGGGATTTCCGGCCATCCCCTACAACCCGTATGTCGATCTGGCGCCGACGGCGCCGACCGCCCTGAACCTGATCGCTGTCTTGCTGCTGGCCACGCCGGCGGTGATGGCGGCGCGGCCTCGAGGAGACCATGCCGATCATCACGCTTGACGACGTTCGCTACCGCTACCCGGAGGCGGTCGCGCCAGCTCTCCAGGGAATCAGCGCGCAGGTCGAGCCCGGCGAGGTCATTCTGTTGCGCGGCCCGTCGGGCAGCGGAAAATCGACCTTGCTTCGCTGCCTCAACGGCCTCGTGCCGCACAGCACAGGGGGAGCGTTCAGCGGCCGGGTCACCGTGGCCGGGCTGGACACGCGGACGCATCTCCCCCGGGAGCTGGGCGCGCGCATCGGTTTCGTCTTTCAGCATCCCGATGCCCAGTTCGTGCTCGAGGATGTCGAGGCCGAGCTCGCCTTCGGCCTCGAAAACCTGGGCCTGCCCCGCCCGGTGATGCGAAAACGGATCGAGGAGGTGATCGACCAGGTCGGCATCCATGCGCTGCGCCATCGCCGGATCGCGACCCTCTCGGGGGGCGAACGGCAGCGGGTGGCGATCGCCGCGGCACTCGCCATGCACCCGCAGGCGCTCGCCCTCGACGAACCGACATCCCAACTCGATCCGCAAGCGGCCGAGGACGTTCTCCAGGTCGTGCTGCGGCTGGTCGCGGAGCTCGGGATGACGACCGTGATCGCCGAGCATCGGGTGGAGCGCATTGCCCCGTTTGTCGACCGCATCTGGACCCTCGAATCCGGCTCGATGCGAGACCAGGCGCCCCGGGCGGCGGTCCTGGACGGCGGGGCCCGCCCGCCCGTGGTGGACCTCGCGATTCGTGCCGGCTGGGCGCCGATTCCGCTGGGATTGCGCGATGCGCGGCGGCACGCCCCGCGGCTGCCGGCGGCGACGCCCGGCGCGCCCGCGGTCGACGGGTCCGGTGAGGTGATCAGCCGGGTCGGCGGCGTCGGCTTCCGCTACGATGGCCGGCGCGCGGTCGATGGCGTGTCCCTGAGCCTGCGCCGCGGCCAGGTGACGGCCCTGATGGGTCGGAATGGTTGCGGAAAGACCACGCTGCTGAAATTGATCGCCGGCGTCCTCCACCCGCAGCGCGGTCACGTCAAGGCGGACGTGGCAGCCGCCTACGTTCCCCAGGATGCGGATGCGTTGCTTTTTGCGCCGACGGTGGAGGATGAGCTTCGCGGCCTCGCCGCGGCGTCGATGACCCCGTTCCGCGATTGGCGCCATCGCTATCCACGCGACTTGAGCTCCGGAGAACGCCAGCAACTCGCCATCGCCGTGGTCGCGGCTCGAGCCGACCTTCTCCTGCTCGACGAGCCGACCCGCGGACTCGATCCGACCGTCAAACGGGCGCTGGCCAGCTTCCTGCGGACACGCGCGGAAACCGGGGCGTCGATTCTCGTCGCGACCCACGATGTCGAATGGGCGGCGCGGACTGCCGACCGCGTGCTGCTGATGGCCGACGGTGAGATCTATGCCGAGGGCCCGCCCCGCAGCGTCCTCAGCGACTCACTGGTCTTCTCCACGCAGATCAACAAGCTGCTCGGCGGCCAGTGGCTGCTGCCCGAGGAGGTTCCAGTTTGAGTCGCGCAGGTCCGGTTTGAGTCGAGGCTTCGGCGCTCACGTCGAGGACGTGGTGCTGCTAAGCATCACGGCGGCCGGGGTGATGCTCTTCATCGCTCCGTTGCTGCTCGGGGCACGATTTCCGCAGGCCGTGCTGCTATTCAGCGCGCTGATCGCCGTCTCCGCGCTGGTCGCGCTGGCGGTGGCGGTGCAGACGCACCGGCTTTCGACCCGCCTGCTGGCGATCCTCGCGGCGCTGGTCGCGGTCGATGCCGTCATGCGGCTGGTGATCGTCATCGGCCTGCTCGGCTTTTCGCCGATCTTCTTCCTCATCATTGCCGGCGGTTTCGCGATGGGGCCGAGCTTCGGCTTCGCCAGCGGCGCGCTCACCCTGCTCCTCTCCGCGGTGCTCACCGCGGGACTCGGCCCCTGGTTGCCGTACCAGATGCTGGCGGCCGGCTGGGTGGGAATGGGGGCCGGCTACATTGGCCGGTTGACGGGTCGCTCCACCTCACGCCTGGCCATCGGGGTCCTGGCGGTCTACGGCGGCGCCGCCGGCTTTGCCTACGGCATCGTGCTCGACCTGTGGGAGTGGCCGCTGGTGCTCAATCCAGCGGCCTCGACCCTCAGTTGGGCGCCGGGGCTCGGGGTGGCCGCGCTCGCCCGCCGATTCGCCGGCTTCTACCTGGCGACCTCACTCGTCTACGACACGTTCCGGGCCGCCGGCAATCTGCTGCTGATGGCGGCACTCGGGACCCCGGTAGTGGTGGCCCTCACCCGATTCCGGCGGCGCTTCCTGGTCGACTGGAGCATTCGCGAGCCGGCCGTGGAATCGACCGCGGTTAAGATTTCGACAGATGTCGGATCTCCCGCCTGAGATCGCGGTCGAGCCCGAGCCGACCGACGCCGATCCACCACCCGAAGCGGTTCGCCCGGATCGGCCGCGGATCTGGCCGGAGGAACCACGAGCTCCCCGGCCACAGATCAAACGACCCATGGAAGAGTGGCTGGCCGAGTTCGAGGAGCGCGTCAAACAGCAGGATGCACGGCCACGAGAGCAACCGGGCCGCCGCCGCCGCCCGCGTGGCCTGGCCCGGATTCTGCCGGCCGTCCCTGCGCCACGCGCCGAGCGTCCGCGGCCGGAAGCTGTCCCCGCCGAACCCTCCGACCAGCGTCGCGGCCGGCGGCGCCGCCGTGGAGGGGGCCGCGGTCAGGGAGGCGGTGAGCCGATGGCGCCATCAGGCCAGGCCGGCGCGAAACCGGGCCAGCGGCCGCCGCGGCCGCGCGGCCCGCGCGGGCCCGAGCGCGGACGTGATCAGGGACGCTCCCTCCGCCCCGGCCCGCCCGCCAAGCGGGACGGAGATGCCGGGCCGAAGGCGGAGGGAGATGTCAATCGCAGGGCGGAGGGAGGGTTTCCGCAGCGCCGGCGGCGCAGAGGTCGAGGGCGCGGCCGCGGGCCGCGACCCGGAGGGCCGCCCAATCCGGGCGGACCGCCGAACCCGGGCGGGGGTTCGCCGCCGGGCTGACCCACGGCGATCGCCCGAACTCGCCGGAATAGAATGGACCAGCGAGGCGTTGGCATGAGTAGCGACTTTTCGCTCTTTGAGAGACACGTTGATGCGCTCTATCGAAGCGCGCTGCGACTCACGAGGAAGCCGGAGGACGCCGAGGACCTGGTGCAAGAAACCTATCTGCGAGCCTATCGATACCGGAATCGGTTCAGGCCCGGCACAAACGAAAAAGCCTGGCTCTTCACGATCATGACCAACGTGTTTCGCAACCGGCTGCGCCAGCGACCCGCGCCGGAAGATCCGATCGATGCACCGGGTACCGACTTCTCGATCTACGACCAGTTGAGGCGCGAGGGGATGCCGGTCCACCTGATGTCCCCCGAGGAGATCATCGTGGAGCGCGGCTTCGGCGACGAGGTGAAGCGTGCGCTCGAGGAGCTGCCGGTCCCGATGCGGATGGTGGTCGTCCTCGTCGACGTGGAAGACTTCTCCTATAAGGATGTCGCCGCGATCCTCAACATCAAGATCGGCACCGTGATGTCGCGGCTGCACCGCGGGCGGCAGGCGCTGCAGAAGAAGCTCTGGGAATATTCGGGCCGGCCCAAAGCACGGCCGGTTGCGGTGGGAGTGCACTGATGGGCGATCATTGCGAGCAGACGATACGCAACCTCTCCCGGTACATCGACCGGGAGCTGACCGAGGCCGACGTTCGCAAAGTCAAGGCCCACCTGGACGATTGCCCGCCCTGCGACGAGGTCTTCGAGTTCCAGGCCGAGATGAAGCGTCTGGTCCGCAAGGAATGCTGCACCGACGACGCACCCGCACGCCTGCGCGCGTGGGTCCGTCAGCTCGCGACCGAGAAACCTAAACCGGCGGGATGATCCTCGACTCAGCGCTGGCGTTCCTCGCCGGCCTGCTGTCGTTCGCCTCGACCTGCGTGCTGCCGCTGGTGCCGGCCTACGTCGCCTATATGGGAGCGGCGGCGAGCGGGAGCGAGATGACCGTGCGGCAGCAGCTCAAGGTGGTGGGCAATGCCGGGCTGTTCGTGGCCGGCTTCGCTACCGCCTTCGTCGCGCTGGGCGCCTCCTTCGGCCTGATTGGCGCCGACCTGAAGGCCTACCGCCCGCTGCTGCTGCAGATCGCCGGGTTGGCGCTCGTGGTGATCGGGATCGCGCTCCTCACTCTGGGCCGGATCCCGGGGTTGATGAGCGAGAAGCGCTTCGATATCGCCCACCGGCTGCCACGCGCGCCGTGGGCCTCCTACGTGATCGGGCTCGCGTTCGCAATCGGCTGGACGCCCTGCGTCGGCCCGATCCTCGCCGCCATTCTGCTGCGCGCCGGGAGTAGCGGCACCGCCGCCCAGGGCGCCACGCTGCTCGCGTTCTATTCCGCCGGCCTGGGGCTTCCTTTTCTGATCGCGGCCGGGCTGTCTGGCATGCTGACCCGGCTACTCGCCAGGGTGCGGGGGGCCTACGCCACCCTGAACACGGTGGCGGCCGTCTTCCTCATCGGTATGGGCGTGCTGATCTTCTCCAACCGCCTGACGATCTTCAACGATTTCTTTCCGGTGGTGGCGGTGACGACGCCGTTCGACTCGCACTTCCAGAGCACCGATCCGAGCCTGCCCGCAACCCGGGGCACCGTCCAGCTGGGCAAGCCCGCACCGGCGTTCGCCCTCAAGGATCTCGACGGCAGTCCGGTGTCGCTATCCGGGCTCAAGGGCCACCCGACCTTGATCACGTTCTGGGCAACCTGGTGCGTTCCATGCCGCGACGAGCTGCCGCTGATCCGGGATGAGTACCTGGCGCACCGGCTGCAGGGCCTGCGGGTGGTGGCCATCGACTACGGCAACGAATCGCCCGACACGATTCGCGCCTTCTGGACTTCACTGAACCTGCAGCCCGCGCCGGTCCTCGACCCCGACGGCCAGGCCAGCCACGCCTATGGCGTGAACCTGACGCTGAGCACCGGCCTGCCGGTGAGCGTGCTGGTGGCGCGTGACGGTACGGTGAGCAGTTACGAGCCGTTCCCGCTGACGCGCGCGTACCTCGACCCCGCGTTGCAGAAAATCATGTCGTGACGCCGTCGACCGGAGCGAGGACCTGGTCCGGGCACGGGTTGTGGCGCTATCGCGCCGACCTGGCCATCCGCGGCGATCCCGTGACCCTGGGCGAGGGAGGGACCCCGATCGTCGCCTATCAGCGCTACCGGCTGAAGCTGGAGGGGATGGCTCCGACCGGCTCGTTCAAGGACCGTGGGGCCGCCACCGCGATCACGGCGGCGCGTGCCGCCGGAGCCAAAACCGTGATCGAGGATTCGTCGGGGAACGCCGGCACCGCCATCGCCGCCTACGCCGCCGCGGCCGGGCTGCGGGCTCGCATCTTCGCCCCCGATGACATCGTCCCGGCGAAGGCGCGCGCCATCCAGGTGCTGGGCGCCGAGCTGATCAAGATCTCCGGACCGCGATCGGCTGTGACCGAGGCCACCCTTCACGCGACGAAGGACGGGTACGATGCCGGCCATGCCCGCGACGACGCGTTTCTGGAGGGGACGAAAACGATTGCCTACGAGCTTTACGAGGAGCTCGGGGAGGAATTGCGCGATGTGATCACCCCGGTCGGCCAGGGCACCATTCTGATCGGGCTGGCGATGGGATTCGCCGACCTGGTCGCATCCGGCCGGATGGAGCGCGCGCCGAAACTCCACGGGGTCCAATCGGAAGCGTGCGCTCCGCTGGTTCGGGGCGCCTCGATCGGACGGCCCGCGCCGGTGGTGCCTCAGCCATCGATCGCCGACGGCATCCGGATTCCCGAACCGACTCGGGCGGAGCGAAGCTATGCGGCGGTGCGTTACAGCGGTGGTCGCTGGATCGCGGTGCCCGAGGCGGCCATCGAACGGGCCTGGCGGGAAGCCGCCGCGGTTGGGTTGCTGATGGAGCCGACCTCCGCCACCGCGATCGCCGGTGCGCGGGTGCTGAACCTTCCGGCCGGCGCGGTCGTCATCATTACCGGATCGGGGCTGAAAGCGGTGGAGCGCTACTAGACCCACGCCGGCGGGTCCGCGCCAGCAGCTCCGGATCGTAGGCGAGCGCCAGGCGCGCGCCCCACAAATCGATGTGGTAGCCCGGCAGCCGGCGACGAATGGCTCGCGGCATGTCGACGTCGGGCAGCGATTTGACCTGCAGCGCCCGCGGCGGAATGCCCTTGCTGATCGCCCAGGCGAGCAGACGTTCCGGATCCGCGCTTACCACCTTGCCATACCAGCCCGCACCGTATCGGGCGCGCTCGAGGTAGACCAGCGGCGCCAACCACAGCCCGCCGGCGGCCGCGTGTCGAAAACCATCGGACCGGCGCGCGAAGGCGCGCGGGATATCAGGCGGCACGGACCAGGAACCGGCCGGGATCGAATGCCTCGATCGCCAGCCGCGGTTGCCGTCTCAGAATGAGGTCTGTGACCAGCTCCCCGGTCACGGGCGCCAGCAGGATGCCGTTACGAAAGTGGCCGCTCGCGAGCACGACGCCGCGCCACGGCGGGAGCCGGCCGATCAGCGGCATGCCGTCGGGGGTGCCCGGTCGCAGCCCGGCCCAGGCGCCGCTGAACGTCGCATCGCCCAGGCGCGGTGCGAGCCGGGGCGCCAGGTTGAGAAGCCCGCCGATCCCGGCTGCCGTTGGCCGCGAGTCGAAGCCAACGTCCTCGACGGTGGTGCCGATGATGGTCAAGCCGTCGGGCTTGGTCACGACATAAGCGTCCTGCGCGCTGATCACGGTCCGCAGCGCGGTGCCCGGCGTGCGCAGCGCCACCAGCTGACCGCGAATCGGGCGAATCGGGATCGGCACCTCGAGCGGCGTGGCCCAGCCACCGGCCCAGGAGCCGTTCGCGATCACCACCTGGTCGGCATGGATGCGCTCGTCACCGATGGCCACCCCGGCCACCCGATCACCTTCGGTCAACAGCCGATCGATGGCGGCGCCTTCGCGCACAGCCGCACCCAGGTCGGCGGCAGCCCGAGCCAGCGCCTGGGCGAGCATCAGGGGTAGCAACTGATACTCCTCGGCGTAGTAAACCGCGGCCCGAACCGCCGGGTTTACGGCGGGCTCCAGGTCGAGCACCGACGCCCGATCGAGCCAGGGCACGATCGCCCCATGGTCGACCTGCCAGCCACGTTCCGCGCGGAGCCGCTGTTCCGCCAGTTCGTCGAAGGCCACCTGGAGCCGGCCCGCCCGGCGATATCCGATGTCCATGCCGGTTCGGTCTTTCAGCTCCTCGGCCAGGGCCGGGAAAAGGCGCGCGCTTTCGGTGGCGAGCGCCGCGAACGGCTGGGGGGTATTCCGGTCGTGGCTGGCCGCGACCATCCCGGCCGACGCTCCGGTCGCTTCGCGGCCCACCTGCCCACGCTCGAGAATGATGACCTTGACGCCGGCCTTGGCGAGCTGATAGCCGATGGAGCTACCGATCGCGCCCGCGCCGATGACAATCACATCGGAGTTCACGAGTCGATCTTAGTTGCGCCGCGTCAGTCGATCAGGCGACGAAGCCGGAGATCCTCGGTGGCGCGAGCTTCCTGATAGAGCGCACAGGTCGCCATCTTTCCCAGGCAGGGCGGCGACGGCCACTTGACCAGACTGTGGAACCGATGCACCTTGCGGTCGACGTGGCAATCAGCCGCAAAGACCTTGAGGAAGGCTTGCCGCTTGCGGAGAATCTGCTCTAGATAGGGACAGCGCATAGGAACGAAAAGTGATACTGCAAGACTAACACGAGGCTGGACTCGTGGGGCCTGCAGTCGCCCTCTTCTAGCCAGACAACGCAGCGTCCACAGCCTTCTGGCCCGATTGCGGCTGACTTCTACCGACCCGTTACACTCCAGCCGTGCGCATGCTCGGACCGGGATCTCAAACGTAATCTCGATGCCGGAGACTGGATTCTGGCGATCCCCGGCCATGTCCTGGTGGCGACGGCGTCGGACCCGCGTCTCGCAACCTGGGGAGAAGCTGCGCCGTTTGGTCTTCGTCCTGGGTGGCGGGGGCAGCCGGGGCGCCTGCAGCGTGGGGGTCTTGAAAGCCCTGCTCGAGGCCGGCGTCAAACCCGACGGCCTGGTCGGCTGCAGCTCCGGCGCCTTCAACGCCGTGGCGCTGGCCGCGAAACCCGATCTGGAGACGATCGCCCAATTGGCCCAGGTCTGGCGGTCGATCCGCAACCGTGACCTCTTCGACCGCAATCCGCTGCGAATGGCGTATCGCTACATGCGCAGCCGCAACAGCTTCTTCGACAGCCGCTACCTGCGAACGCTGGCCGCCATGAATTTACCGGCCACCTTCGACCAGCTAACGCTGCCCTGCGCCGTGATCGCGACCAACCTGACCCGGGCCAGAAAGGAGATCTTCACCACCGGCAGCGTGCCGGACGCGGTGGCGGCCTCCTCCGCGATTCCGGGGTTGTTCAACCCCTACCGGATCGGCAACGAGGAGTTCGTCGATGGGGCGGTGGCGGAGAACGTCGGCCTGGCCGAGGCCATCCAGCTGGGGGCGACCCACATCATCGCCATCGACAACAGCACCTCGAACCCGCGCCGACCGCCGAACCACACCCTCACCGGCATCCTGGCGCAGAGCATCCAGATCATGCTCGGCCAGCGAACCCTGGAGGAGTACCAGCGCTTCTCCGAGCAAGCGGAGATCTGCCTGCTGGTTCCCAACGTCGAGTTCGGCACCGCCGGAACGGACTTCAGTCAGGTCGACCGGCTGATCGACGAAGCCTACGCCCGGACCAGCGCCTTCCTGCAGAATGGCGGACTCGATGCCCGGGGACGCGTCGAGCCGGGCATTCACTACATGCTGCCACCCCGCCGCCCCACGGTTGTCTCCCTCGCCCAGTGACGGTCGCGGCGAAAAGCCCCGGCCGCCGGTGGCGGTGGCTGCAATGGCTCTGGCCGCTTGGGCTGCTGGTCATCGCCTGGCTCTTCGCGCCGCTGCGAGCCGGCGCCGCCTACCCCGGGATGACGTGCACGGCGCAAGCCGACACCGTCTTCAGCCTGGCCTCGTACACGCTGCTCTTCATCCCCACGGCGGCAGTGCTCTTGGTCCTCAGCCGCCGCCTGATTCCCGCGGCGCTGCGACGCGGATTGCGAGCCTGGGCCGCCGGCCTGACGGCGCTGGGAATCGTGATCGCCATCGTCTTTGTGGCCTTTGCCGGCGTCTCGGCTGACCGGCGACCGTTCCGGGCGACCGAGCAGGCGGTCGGCTGTCCGCATCTCAAGGCGGGACTCCAGGCCGTCCATTGCTGGCAGGACGGCAGTACTCTCGAGGTCAACGCGGTCGGCCAGCGTCCCCTGGACGCGAGCGCCCTGCAATCGATGGCCGGAGCGCTGCAATCGAGCCGGCAGGACGCCACCCTCTACGAGGCATTCGTGCTCGATACCTCCGACCCGAGCATCGCCGGCTACTCCAATGCGCGTCTCTTCATCCTGCAGGATCCGGGGCTGACCGACTTTGCCGACCTGTGCCTCAACGAGCGCCAGGCGAAACTGCGCGAGGTGCAATCGCATCGGATCGGGTTTTATCGATACAGCACTCGGCAGTCGCCGCCAGTCGACGCCTTTTTCCTGCAGGACGCCGGCAGGCGCGGGGAGCCCGGCTATGAGGTCATCGACTTCCTTCATGGTCAGGTGGCCTTGCCCTACGTCAGGCCCGCCGACCTGCGGCCGGAGGAATCCGCCTACCTCGACGGGGTCGCGAGCTCCCTGGGGCAGCTCAACCAGGATCTCAGTCGCGAGACCCAATCGCCCTCGCCACCAGGCGCACTGGCTCAGATGCGGCAGGACTTCGACCGTGTAACCACGGACCTGCTAGGCGGCGCGCCACCCAAGCGGTTAACGCTCTATCGCGATACGCGGGTTAAAGGGTTCCTGGCGAACTTCGATCTGATTCTCTCGGCTGAAGAAAGCGCTGCCCAGGGGCAGAGCGCGCAGACGATCCATTCCAGCGCGTATGAGGATCACCGCCGCTATTACTACCAGGAGGCAAGGGTGACTCGGCTGATCGGCTACCTCTTCCTGCAGATCCCGAACGTGCCCTTCACGGACGACCAACTGTCCACCGTGAACTGGGCGGTCTTCTGAGGGCGCCCGGGGCTCAGACCGACGGTGTCATCAACGGCGCCCGGCTCTCCCCGCGCAGGATGGTTTTGATCGTGTCCGTCCAGCGCGCGTCGCCCTGATCCTGGCGCCAGAGCCAGTATTCGCTACCCCAGAATAAGATGGTCGTATATCCGGAGTCCTTGAGGTTCTCGAAGATGCTGCGCATGGCCTGCGGGCTGGTGCTCTTCGGATTTGTATCGGTCGTCCCCGAGGACTCCCAGGGCTCCGCCTGAGCTTCGGTGATCCATGCCTGCTTGCCCTGTCGCTTCGCCAGGTCGTGGAGGCGGGCGAGGCGGTCGGGCCAATCGGCGTCGGCGCGGCTGAGATGGTCCTGCCCCAGGAACTGGTAGCCGATGGCGGTGTAGACATCGAGCCCGAGCACATCCCCGGGCTTCAGGACGGAGAGACTGTCACTCTCGGCGCCATCCGCGTCGAAGCCGAGCATCTGGCGCAGGTCGAAGCCCTGACGCGCAGAGGCCTGGTCGAAGACGAGGTTGAAGTGACTGAAGGCATTGACGATCAGGGGGCGGTGATGGCCGTCCAGCTGCCGCACGCTCTTGATCTCATCGCGAAGGAACGTCGCATCGATCCAGAGCCGCTGCGGACCGGCTCGGTTGAACGGTTCATTCTCGACCTGCCAGGCGACCAACTCCTGGTTATCGCGGTAGCGCAGCACCGTGTCCTGGACGAATCCCAGCGTGGCATCGCGAAGCCCCGAGTCCGACGCGACGTCCTGCCCGGCGTTGAGCCGGCTTACGTCCAGGACCGAGGGGGGAACGAAGAATTCGGGCCAGCCGAGCGCCTTCATCCCGACCGTGAGCACGATCGGCTGGTGGGCGCGTTGCGCCTCGGTCATCAGCCAGTCGAGCTGGGAATAGCCGTCCTGGTCGATCTCGTCCCAATAGCTGCCGAGACGGATGACGCGGAAGTGCATCGCCTCCAGGCGCTTGAAGGCTGAGCGATAGTCGAGCCCGAGGTAGGCCGCCCGCGCCGGACTGAAACTGGTGCCGACCTGCACGGGCGCGCTCAGGCCGTGCGCCTTGGCGGTCGCCGGCATGAGGAGATGCAATGGCGCCACGGCCAGGAACGGCACCAGCAACGCGATCGTGACCGCCTGCACCCGCCGTCGAAGCACCAGCGATTGGATCCTGGGTAGGGTCATGGCTCAGCCGGCCGGCGCTCGCCGAAACCGTTGCTGGTGTCACGGCCACCCTCGAGATTTCTTGCGCGTCGCGAGTGATGTAAAAATCTCGCGACGGTTCACGTAGCATTGGCCGATGACCGTGGCCCGCGCGGAAAATCTGGCAGCGAAGCTCCGGAGTGGCCGGATGCTGCTGGGTGGTCACCGCGGCAACCCCGACGAATTCCCTGAGAACACGCTGGCGTCGTTTCGCTCCGCGATTGAGCTCGGGGTGGACGTCATCGAACTCGATGTGCACCGGTCTGAGGATGGCGGCCTTCCCGTCATCCACGACCACCTGATCGATCGCACCACGGACGGCAGCGGGCTGGTTCGCGACCACACGATCGCCGAGCTCAAGCGGTTCGACGCCGGCCGCTGGAAGGATCGGCGCTTTTCCGGCGAGCGGATTCCCGCCCTCGACGAGGTGCTATCGCTTGCCAGGGGCCAGGTCGGGGTCGCGATCGAGATCAAGAACCTGCCGCTGCCCTATCCGGGGATCGAGGAGGCGGTGGTGCAGGCGCCGGCCCCGGAGCGGCCGATCACCGGCGGGATGGCGAGCGAGGCCCTGCTCGCGCACGTGCTGGTGGCCAAGTACGGCGATTTCTTGCCCTTGTACCGCCAGGCGGGGATCTTCGCGCGCCAGGGCGTCGCGCTCGACCGCTCCACGCTGTGCGACTGGGTGGGGCGGGCCTGCTGGTGGCTCGAGCCGCTGTGGCGCCTCTTGCGCCGGCACGTGATGGCCTCGACCCGGATCTTCGCCGACGACACCACGCTGCCCGTCCTGGACCCCGGCCGCGGCCGGACCAAGACCGGGCGGCTTTGGTGCTATGCGGTCGATGATCGCGCCTGGTGCGGACCGGGTCATCCGGTGGCGGTCTATGCCTACTCGCAGGACCGCAAGGGCGAGCGCCCGGCGGGGCACCTGGCCGGGTTTACGGGCGTGCTGCAAGTCGACGGGTATTCCGGGTTCAAGCGACTGGCGGGGGATCGTGTCGACGGCTCGGTGAGATTGGCGTTCTGCTGGGCGCACATGCGTCGACCGTTCTACGACTTCTACGTCTCCACCAAGTCGCTGCTCGCCGCGGAGGTGTTGCGGCGGGTCGCCGAACTGTACGCGATCGAAGCGGAGATCCGCGGCCATCCCGCCGAGCATCGACAGCGGGTGCGCGACGAGCGAAGTCGGCCCATTGTCGATGCGCTGCATGCTTGGCTGCTCGAACAGGTGGAGCGCGTGTCCGCGGTGTCCGATTTGGCCAAGGCGATGCGCTACGCGATCCGGCATTGGCCGGGTTTGGTGGTGTTCCTTGACGATGGCCGGATCGAGATGGACACGAACGTGGTCGAGCGCGCGCTCAGGCCAAGCGTATTGCCAACCTGAATCAATCTGAAGCGCATTGGGTACTTGCAGCCCTGGCAGAGAAAGAAAGCAATTGGCCGGCAGCGGAACAAGAGTATCAGGCGGCCATCCGGGCAAGCGTCAATCAGGCGAGCTATTGGCTGAATCTGGCCTCATTTTACCGCCGGCGTGGGCGGCTGGACGATTCAGCTGCTGGACTCCACCGCGACGCACGTGCTGCGCACGACGACGGCGATGGTGGAGGTGCTCGGACGCCCGATCCGGCGGACCCCGGCGCTGCGAGGCCGAACGGTGATCCTCTTCTTCGCCGAGTCGTCAACGCGGACGCGCGTCTCGTTCGAGCTCGCGGCCAAGGCACTCTCGGCGGACGTGACGAACATCACGGCCAGCGGCTCGTCCGTC
>Ga0209059_1000755_pt1 | contig 14924 bp, 15 predicted proteins | sample GraSoiAngelo_151_FD_186165 | JGI IMG/M metagenome (GOLD analysis project Ga0209059, IMG submission 186165) | Grasslands soil microbial communities from the Angelo Coastal Reserve, California, USA - 14_1009_12_20cm (SPAdes) (version 2) | ecosystem: Environmental > Terrestrial > Soil > Grasslands ...
CCCGCATCCGCCGCTTTATCCGCACGCAGCAACGGGCGCAATATCTCGATCTCGGCCGCTCGATCCTGCAAAAGGCGTTCCGGCAGGACGGCCACGAGTTCTCCGAGCGGCCGCTCGAAGCAGTCCTGACGCAATTCAATTGCACGGCGGTCGAAGACCTCTATGTCGCGGTGGGCGAGGGGATCGTCACCGGCCGCGAGGCGGTCAATGCCGCCTTTCCCCAGCGTGCCGAGGACAAGAACAAGATCGTCCCGCTGGCCCGGGCGCGGCGCAAGGGAAAGAGCTCCGACACCGCAGTGCCGATCCGCGGCCTCATTCCCGGCATGGCGGTGCATTTCGCCGGCTGCTGCCATCCGCTACCGGGCGACCGCATCGTCGGCATCGTGACGACGGGGAAAGGTGTGACGATCCACACGATCGATTGCGACACGCTCGAAAGCTTCGCCGACGAGCCGGAGCGCTGGCTCGACGTCGCGTGGAGCAGCGAGGAGGCGGATGCCGCCCATACCGGCCGCATCAACGTCACGATCGCCAACGAGCCGGGCAATCTCGGCAGCTTGACGACCACGATCGGCAAGCAGGGCGGCAATATCAGCAATCTGAAGATCACCAACCGCTCGACCGATTTCTTCGAGATCATGGTCGATATCCAGGTTGCCGATGTGAAGCATCTCTCGACGATCATCGCGGCTTTGCGCGCGACACCGGTCATCAACTCTGTCGAACGAGCGCGCGGCTGAACCGATGACCCGTCAATGATCTTGGGCCTCGGCAGCGATCTGATCGATATCCGGCGCGTCGAGGCGGCGATCGCGCGCTTCGGCGACCGCTTTCTCGACCGCATCTTTACCGAAACCGAGCGCCGCCGCTGCGAGCGCCGCGCCCATCCCGGCCCGAGCTATGCCCGACGCTTCGCGGCCAAGGAAGCTGCCGCCAAGGCGCTTGGCACCGGGTTTCGCAGCGGCGTCTTCTGGCGCGATCTCGGTGTCGTCAATCTGCCCTCGGGACAGCCGGGGCTGCGGCTGACCGGCGGCGCCCTGAAGCGTCTGGAGGCGATGACGCCGCCGGGAATGACGGCGCGGCTCGACGTGACCTTGACCGACGAGCCGCCGCTCGCCCAGGCCGTTGTCATCATCACCGCCCTTCCGGCCGTTATCCCTGCCGCGGTCCCGGCCGAGTGAGCGGAATTCCGGCTCTGCTCTTGACTAGGAGCGCGCCGCGTGCGTCCGTCGCGCCGCGCAATATTGCCGCCGGGCGAGCATGAAATCGAACTCGACCTCGAAATCGGTTGCCAAGAAGAAGGCTTCGGGCGGCATGCTCGAGACCGTCAAGACGATCGTCTATGCCGTCTTGATCGCGCTGGTCGTGCGCACCGTCGCCTACGAGCCGTTCAATATTCCGTCGGGCTCGATGATCCCGACCCTCTTGGTCGGCGACTATCTGTTCGTCTCGAAATTCACCTACGGTTACAGCCGCTATTCGCTGCCCTTCGGGCTACCGCTGTTTTCCGGCCGTATCTATCTGCCGTTCTCGCGCCTGCCGGAGCGCGGCGATGTTGTCGTGTTCAAACTGCCGACCGATCCCTCGACCGATTACATCAAGCGCATCGTGGGTCTCCCCGGCGATCACCTCCAGGTGCGGCACGGCGAGCTCTACATCAACGACCAGCTGGTGCCGCGCAAGGAGGACGCGAGCTGCATCGACAAGGAGGCCGGCCCCTTTATCGTCCAGCTGGGCTATCGCGAGAGCCTGCCGCGCGCCTCCGGTGGCGGCGCCGTACAGCACTGCATCATCAAGGAATTCGGCTTCGGCGGCCGTGAGGACGGCCCGCTCGACAACACGCCGGTCTATGACGTGCCGGCCGACCATTATTTCGCGATGGGCGACAACCGCGACAACTCGCAGGACAGCCGCGTCTTGTCGGCGGTCGGCTACATCCCGAACGAGAACCTGGTCGGTCAGGCCCAGTTCATCTTCTTCTCGACCGATGGCTCGGCGCATTGGTGGGAAGTCTGGAAATGGCCGTTTGCGATCCGCTACAGCCGGCTGTTCCGGGGCGTGAGCTGAGCGCGGATCCGACGCCGGCGGAAGCGGCCGCGACAGGAGCGGCGACGGAGAAGCTGGAACGGCGGATCGGGCATTCCTTTGCCGATCCCGATTTGCTCGCCGAGGCGCTGACCCATCCGAGCGTCTTGCCGCCGCGCCGTCACGGCCGCAGCACAAGGCGTGCGCGCCGCGCCGGAGGGCCACGCAATTACGAACGGCTCGAATTTCTTGGCGACCGGGTGCTCGGTCTCATCGTCGCCGATCTCCTTTGGCGGCAATACGCCGCCGAGCCGGAGGGCGATTTGACCCGCCGCCTCGCGCAACTCGTGCGCCGCGACACGTTGGCCGAGATCGCCGCCGCGATGGACCTCGACCGCTACGTGCAGCTCTCGCCGTCCGAAAGCGCCGCCGGCGCGGCAAGGAAGCCGGGGATCCTCGCCGATGCCTGCGAAGCCTTGATCGCGGCGATTTACCTCGATGGCGGCTTTGCCGCCGCGTTCGCTTTTGTCGAGCGCTTTTGGACGCCGCTGATCGCTGCGATGCAGGCGCCGCCGCGCGATCCCAAGACCCTGTTGCAGGAATGGGCGCAGGGCCGCGGCCTTGGGCTGCCGAATTATCGGCTGGCCGCGACCGACGGCCCGGACCATGCCCGGCATTTCACAGTGGCGGTCAGCGTCGCGGGACAGCAGGAGGCGGAGGCCACCGCCTCTTCGAAGCGCGCCGCTGAAACCGCCGCCGCCGCCGCGTTGTTGGAGCGGTTGAGCTTGCCAACTCCGGCGCAATCAGATGCCGCGAAAGACTAGGCCGAAAAGCGCGCAACCCCCCTCTCCCGCACAGCGGGAAAGGGAAGCGGCGACGCGCTGCGGGTTTGTCGCGCTGATCGGCGCGCCCAATGCCGGCAAATCGACGCTGTTGAATCAGCTCGTCGGCTCGAAGCTGGCGATTGTGACACCGAAGGTGCAGACGACGCGCACTCGCCTCCTCGGCATCGCGGTCGAGGGCTCCACCCAGCTGATCTTTGTCGACACGCCCGGCATCTTCGCGCCCCGCCGTCGCCTCGATCGCGCGATGGTGGCGGCCGCCTGGGCCGGCGCGGCCGATGCCGACAAGACCGTGCTGCTCGTCGACGCCGCGCGAATGGCGCAGCGCGGCGTCGATGACGACACCAAGGGCATCCTGGATCGCCTCGCGGCAACCAAGCGCCGCGCCATCCTCGCTCTGAACAAGGTCGATCTCGTCCGCCGCGAAAAGCTGCTGGCCGTTGCCGATGAGCTGTTTCGCAGCGGCGTCTTCGAAGACGTCTTTATGGTCTCGGCCCTGACCGGCGATGGCGTCGCCGATCTGAGACGCCGCCTTACCGAAAGCTTGCCGCCGGGACCCTGGCTGTTCCCGGCCGATCAGCTATCCGATGCACAAGAGCGCTGGCTTGCCGCCGAGGCAACGCGCGAGCAGGTCTTTCTGCAATTGCATGACGAGCTGCCCTATGCCGCGACGGTGGAGACCGAAAGCTGGGAGGAGCGCCGCGACGGCAGCGCCCGTATCGAGCAGGTCATCTATGTCCAGCGGCCGAGCCAGCGCGCGATCGTGCTCGGTGAAGGCGGTCGTCGCATCAAGGCGATCGGGGCGCGCGCCCGCGCCGAGCTCGAACAGATGTTCGACCGCCGGATCCACCTCTTTCTGTTTGTGAAGGTGCGCGAGAACTGGGTCGAGGATCCCGAGCGCTACGCCGCCCTCGGCCTCGATTACAATGCGTAGGTGGAACGGCGCTTAGATGGAATGGCGTGACACCGGGTTTGTGCTGGCGACGCGGCGGCATGGCGAGAGCGCGCTGATCGCCGAATTGCTGACCCGCGAGCACGGCCGCCATTCCGGTCTCGTGCGAGGCGGACAGTCGCCGCGCCGCCGTGCGCTGTTCCAGCCCGGCAACTATATCCTCGCGCATTGGCGCGGTCGGCTGCCGGAGCATCTCGGTTCCTTCGACTGCGAGCTCGTCGAGGCGTATGCCGTGCGCTTTCTCGACGATGCCGACCGCCTCGCCGCGGTGACCGCCGCGGCCGCGCTGCTGCTCGCTGCCTTGCCGGAGCGCGAACCCAATGTTGAACTTTATCAATCCTTCGCGGAATTGCTGACGGCGCTCGAATCGAAACAGGCCTGGCCGCAACACTATGTCGAGTGGGAATGCGGGCTGCTGGCGATGCTTGGCTTCGGCCTCGATCTGTCGTGCTGCGCGGTGACCGGCGCGGCAGAGGACCTCGCCTACGTCTCGCCGCGCACCGGCCGCGCCGTGTCGCGCGTCGCGGCCGCGCCCTATCGCGACAAATTGCTGCCATTGCCCGGCTTTCTGTGGCGCGATTCGCCGGCCGTCCGGCGCGACATCGCCGCCGGGCTGGCGCTGACCGGGTATTTTCTGCTGCACCATCTCTTGGAACCGCACGGGCGGCAATTGCCGGAAGCCCGCGAGCGGCTGGCCGAGCGCATGCGCCGCCCCGAACGCGGGTATAATCCCGCTTAATAGAAACGAGGTTCGGTTCGTATGTCCGATGTAGCGCCGGGTGGCGAGATCCGCGATGTCGATTTCGCCGATGCTCTCGGCGAGCGCTATCTCTCCTATGCGCTATCGACGATCATGGCGCGCTCGCTGCCCGATGTGCGCGATGGGCTGAAGCCGGTGCATCGCCGCATCCTGCACGCGATGCACGAACTGCGTCTCGATCCCGGGTCGGGTTACAAGAAATGCGCCCGCGTCGTCGGCGATGTGATCGGCAAGTTCCACCCGCATGGCGAGCTTGCCGTGTATGACGCGCTGGTGCGCCTCGCGCAGGATTTCTCGCAGCGTTATCCGCTGATCGACGGCCAGGGAAATTTCGGCAATATCGATGGCGATAATGCCGCCGCGATGCGCTACACCGAGAGCCGCCTCTCTCCGGTGGCGCAGGCGATGCTCGACGGCATCGATGAGGACGCGGTCGATTTCCGCCAGACCTATGACGGCGAAGACCGCGAGCCGATCGTCCTGCCGGCGCGCTTCCCCAACCTGCTCGCCAACGGCGCCGCCGGCATCGCGGTCGGCATGGCGACGAGCATTCCGCCGCACAATGCCGGCGAGATCTGCGCCGCGCTGCTGCATCTGATCGCGCAGCCGAAATGCAGCACCGCCGAGCTTGTCGCGCATCTGCCCGGTCCCGATTTCCCGACCGGCGGCATCCTCGTCGAAGCGCCAGAGAGCATCGCCGAGGCCTATGCCACGGGCCGCGGCAGCTTTCGCCTGCGCGCCCGCTGGGACAAGGAGCAGCTGAGCCACGGCCTCTATCAGATCGTTGTCACCGAGATCCCGTATCAGGTTCAAAAAGGCCGCCTGATCGAAAAGGTTGCCGCGCTTCTCGAGGAACGCAAGCTGCCGCTTCTCGCCGACATCCGTGACGAATCTGCCAGCGATGTCCGCATCGTGCTCGAGCCGAAGAACCGCAATGTCGATGCCGATGTGCTGATGGAACAGCTGTTCCGGCTGACCGAGCTGGAACTGCGCGTGCCGCTCAACCTCAATGTGGTCGACGCGCTCGGCGTGCCGCGCGTGATGAATTTGAAGGAGGTATTGCGCGCGTTTCTCGATCACCGCCGCGAGGTGTTGCAGCGCCGCAGCCGGCACCGTCTTGCCGCAGTCGCGCGCCGCATGGAGGTGCTGCACGGCTTTGTCGTCGTCTATGTGAACCTCGACAGAGTCATCAAGATCATCCGCGAGTCCGACGACCCGAAAGCCGAGATCATGCGGCGGTGGAAACTCACCGAGGTGCAGGTCGAGGCGATCCTCAACATGCGCTTGCGTTCGTTGCGCCGCCTTGAAGAGATCGGGATCAAGAAAGAGCTCGACACTCTCGGTGCGGAGTCTTCAGAGCTGGAGAAATTACTTGGCAGCGAGCGCCGGCAATGGGGCTTGCTTGCCAAGGAGGTCAAGGCGACGCAGGCCGAATTCGGCGGCGACACGCCGCTCGGCCGTCGCCGCACCTTGATCGGCGCCGCGCCCGTCGCGGTCGAGATCCCGGTCGCGGCCTTGGTCGAGCGCGAGCCCGTCACTGTGCTGTTCTCGCAGAAGGGCTGGATCCGCGCCGTCAAGGGCCACAACGTCAATCTCGCCGACCAGAAATACAAGGAAGGCGACGGGCCGCGCTTTGCGGTGCCGGCCGAAACGACCGACCGCCTGATCGTCTTCGGCACCAACGGCCGGTTCTACACGCTGGCCGCGGACAAGCTGCCCGGCGGCCGCGGCCAGGGCGAGCCGATCCGCCTGATGATCGACCTGCCGAACGAGCACGACATTGTCGCGCTGTTCCCTTACCGGCCCGGCCTCAAGCTGCTCGTCGCGTCGAATGACGGTCGCGGCTTCCTCGTCGATGGCGAAGAGGCACTGGCGCAGACCCGCGCCGGAAAGCAGGTATTAACCCCGGCATCCGGCGCGCGCGCCGCAATCTGCGTCGCGGCTGGGGGCGACACGGCCGCCTTTGTCGGCGAGAACCGCCGCATGTTGGTCGTCGATCTCGCCGAAATCCCGGAGATGGCGCGCGGCCGCGGCGTCATCCTGCAGCGGCATCGTGCCGGCGGCCTCGCCGACGCCAAGGTGTTCGCTGCGGCAGAAGGGCTCTCGTGGCGCCAGGGCGAAAACCGCACGCGCACCGAATTCGACCTGACCCCGTGGCGCGGCGCGCGCGGCGCCGCCGGCCGCAGCGTGCCGCAGGGCTTCCCCCGCTCCAACCGCTTCGGCTAGCCGCCAGCCCGATCGAAATCAATGGCATCGGTGTTGGCGCCGCATAGCACGACGCCGATCCGCTCGCCGGGCGCGGGCTGATAGCGCCCCGAAATGAGCGCCGCCATTGCCGCGGCGCCGCCCGGCTCGGCCGCGATGCGGAGCGCCGACCACAACCGGCGCTGCGCCTCGCGGATCGCCGCGTCCTCGACGAGTACGGCGCGTTCGACAAAGCGCTGCGCCAGCGGGAACATCAGCGCGCCGACCCGTGCGGGCGCCAGCGAATCGGCGGCGATGCCACCAGCCGGCGCATCGACGGGATGGCCGGCGGCGAGTGCGTTGTGGAGGGTCGGCGCGCCTTCCGGCTCGACCGCGACGAGGCGAATGCGGCCCTCATACCAGGCGGCGATGCCGCCGATCAGCCCGCCCCCTCCCGCCGCGACGAGCAGCGTGTCGATCTCGGCTGCATCGGCCTCGATCTCGCTGCCGACCGTCCCTTGCCCGAGCAGGGTTTCGGGCTGGTCATAAGCGTGGACCTGGAGCGCGCCATTGCGCTCGGCAAAATCTTGGCTGGCGCGCAACGCATCGGCGTAAAGCGCCCCCTTGACGATCAGTTCGGCGCCGTAGCCGCGGATGCGGTCGAGCTTCGCCGGCGCGGTAACCTGCGGCACAAAGATCGTCGCACGAATGCCGAGCCGCATCGCGGCATAAGCAACCGCGGCGCCGTGGTTGCCGCCCGATGCCGCCACAACCCCGGACGGTGGCGCCGGGCGGGAGAGGAGGCTCGCGAAAGCGCCGCGCGGCTTGAAGGAGCCGGTGTGCTGCAGGAACTCGAGCTTCAGAACGAGCGGTGCGCCCCCTGGTTCGAAGCTGACGTCGAGATCGCCGGCATCGACGCGGATGACCGGCGTGCGCCGGATATAAGGGCGGATCAGCCGCTCGGCCGCTTCTATGCCGGCTCTGTCGATCAGCGGGCGGTCGATGCCCGCTTCGCTCGCGCCTGCGCTCAGAACTGCACCTTCCCGTCGGAAGGCGGGCGGGCCGGCGGCCGCTGTACCGCCGGGCGCGTGACCTTCGGCCGCGGCGGCGGGATCGGCCGAATGGCAGCCGGCTGGGGGGCCGCTGCTTCGGGTGGGGGATCCGGTATGCGCGGCATCGTCAGCCAGCCGCCCGGGATCAGCTCGGCTTGCGCCGTGGCGCCGAGAGACAGCGCCGCCACCGTCGAGAGCGCCATCGCCGCAACAAACATCGCGACCTTCTGCATTTCTGACCGCACCCCACATTGCACAAAGAGGCGGCAGCATACGACAAGCGGGCGCGTTCGGGCACCCGGCAGCTGCGCCCGTTGCCGCTCCGGCCGCGCCTCGCTAAAACCGAAGGCGTCCGGTGCGGTGTTGCGAGGAGAGGTTATGGCGGAAACGGGTGGCGAATCGACAACCGAACCGGCAACGACGCTCGATGCGACTGGGCTGCTCTGCCCGCTGCCGGTCCTGAAGGCGCGCCGCGCGCTGAAGACCGTGCCGCCCGGCGGCATCCTCGAAGTCCTCGCGACCGATCCCGGCGCCACCAAGGATTTCGAGCATTTCTGCCAGACGACCGGCTGCGAGCTTGTCCAGTCGAGCGAAGAGGCCGGTGGCGTTCTGCGCTTCCGCCTGAAAAAGCCGGCTTAGCGAGGAGGCAGCGATGGCCGCATTGATCACGATGCCGCGCCTGATGTCGGTTGGCGGCGGCGCGCTCGCCGAATTGCCGGCCTTGATGGCGCGGCTTGGCCTTAAGCATCCGCTCGTCGTGACCGATCCCTATATCGCGCGCTCTGGGATCCTCGACCGCGCGACGGCATTGCTCGATAAGGCGCAGCTCCCATGGTCGGTGTTCTCCGACACGGTCTCCGACCCGACAACCGATGTCATCGACATCGGTGTCGCGATCCTGCGCGATGGCGGTTTCGACAGTCTCGTCGCGATCGGCGGGGGCAGCTCGATCGATACCGCGAAGGGCATGTCGGTATTGTTCGCGAATGGCGGACACATGCGCGACTGGAAGGTGCCGGCCGAGATCCCGCAACTGGGCCCGCCGCTGATCGCGATCCCGACAACCGCCGGCACCGGCTCCGAGGTCACCCGCTTCACGGTCGTGACCGACACCGAGACTGACGAGAAGATGCTGATCGCCGGCCTCGCATGCTGCCCCGCGGCAGCGATTGTCGATTACGAGCTGACGCTCTCGATGCCGTACCGCCTCACGGCGGACACAGGCATCGATAGCCTGACGCATGCAATCGAGGCTTATGTGAGCCGCCGGGCCAGCCCGTTCACCGACGGGCTCGCGCGGAACGCGATGGGCCTCATCGCGCGCCACATCCGCGCGGCCTGCGCCGAACCCGACAACCGCGCGGCGCGGGAAGCCATGATGCTCGGCGCAACGACCGCCGGGATGGCGTTCTCGAATGCCAGCGTCGCGCTGGTGCATGGCATGAGCCGGCCGATCGGCGCCTTCTTTCATGTGCCGCACGGCCTCTCCAACGCGATGCTATTGCCCGAGATCACCGCGTTTTCGGCGCCGGCCGCGCTCGAGCACTATGCCGATTGCGCGCGGGCGATGGGTGTCGCCGAGGAAGGGGAGGGGAGCCAGGCGGCGGTCGCGCGGCTTGTCGACGAGTTGCACCGCCTCAACGGAGATTTGAAGGTGCCGAGCCCGCAGGCTTACGGCATCGACCGCGCCCGCTACGACGAACTCTTGCCGGTCATGGCGTCGCAGGCATTGGCCTCGGGCTCGCCGGCGAACAACCCGCGCGTCCCCACGGCCGACGAAATCATCGACCTCTACCGCCGCGTCTACGCCTGATTAATCCAGCTTGATCTGGATCTCGTCGCCTACGATGCGCACGGGGTAGGTCTTGATGTCGTCGGTGACCGGCGGGCAGAGCGCCTTGCCGGTCTTCACATCGAAGCGGCCGGCGTGCAGCGGGCATTCGATCTCGCTCTTGTCGAGCCAACCATCCGATAATTTGGCGTAGGCGTGGGTGCAAATGTCGTCGGTCGCGTAGACCGTGCCGTCGAGATCGTAGAGCGCGATCTCCTTGCCGCCGACGAGAACGCCGAGGACGTCCCCCTCGGCGAGAGAAACGCGGCTGGCTGCCTTCACCCACCCCGCATTGTCGCTCATCGGCGCCTCGTCACCTGCCCGTGGGCGGCGAGAATGCCCGATGAGCGATGAATGTAAAGGCGGGATTAGGCTTCCGCGGCAACGCGCGGCGCGCGCCTCAGGAAGGCCGGCAGGTCGTCGCCGAACCCGACGACGCGCGGCTCGGACCGGTGGTCCGGAGCGGGCTCGCGCGGCGGGCGGCGGCGCGGCTCGGCAACGGGGGCGCCGGCCGGGCCGGGGAAGGTCAACACTTCGGCATCATGGGTCTCGTTATGCGGCTGCTGGCCGGGTTCATGGCGAGGTTCCTGCCGCGGCGGCCGATTGTCGCGGCGCGGCCGGCGGTCGCGCTGCTCGGCATTTCGCGGGGACCGCTCATGACGCCTCTCGGCGCCCCGATGCTCCCCGCGCCGGGAACGGCGGCCGTCCGACGCCTCGGCGTCGAGCGCCGCGGCGGCGATGCCGTCGATCGCAAAAGGCGGGATCGCGCGGCCGATCAATCTCTCGATTGCGGCGACGTTCTTGCCGTCCTCGGGGCTCGCCAGCATGAAGGAGCGGCCCTGCCGCCCGGCTCGTCCGGTGCGCCCGATCCGATGCACATAATCCTCGGCATGGTAGGGCACATCGAAGCAGAAAACGTGTGAAAGGCCTTGGATGTCGAGCCCGCGCGCCGCGACGTCGCTGGCGACGAGGAGCCGGATCTCGTTGTTCTTGAAACGCTCCAGCGTCTCCGTCCGCTTTGGCTGCGGCATATCGCCATGCAATGCGGCCGCATCCAGCCCATGCCGGCTCAGGGAGCGCTGCAGGATATCGACGTCGCGTTTGCGGTTGCAGAAGATGAGGGCGTTCTTGACGTCCTCGCTGGCGATCAGATGCCGCAAGGTGTCGCGCTTGTCTTCCGGCGCGACGACAATCAGCGATTGCTCGACCAGCGCGGCTGGGGAGGCGGGCGGCGCGACAGAGATGCCGACCGGGTCCTTCAGGAAAGCGTCCGCCAGGCGGCGGATCTCCGGTGGCATCGTCGCGGAGAAGAACAGCGTCTGGCGCGTCCGCGGCAAGAAGCCGACGATGCGCTCGACATCGGGGATAAAGCCCATATCGAGCATCCGGTCGGCTTCGTCGATGACCAGGATGCGGACATCCGAGAGGAGGATCTTGCCGCGTTCGAACAGGTCGAGGAGGCGGCCCGGCGTCGCGATCAGCACATCGACGCCGCGGTCGAGTTTGCGCTCCTGGTCGCCAAAGCTCTCGCCGCCGATCAGGAGGGCCGTCGAGAGCCGGTGATGCTTGCCGTAGCGCTCGAAGGAAGCCTCGACCTGGGTCGCGAGCTCGCGGGTCGGCTCGAGGATCAGCGAACGCGGCATCCGCGCCCGCGCCCGCCCGGCGGCGAGCTTGTCGATCATCGGCAGCGCAAAGCTGGCGGTCTTGCCGGTGCCGGTCTGGGCACAGCCCAATACGTCGCGCCCTTGGGTGACGACGGGGATGGCTTGCTCTTGGATCGGGGTGGGGGTGGTATAGCCGGTGTCTGTTATCGCCTGCAAAAGTTCAGGCGAGAGTCCCAGTTCGTTAAAATTCATTGATAATTTATTGCCTTACGCAAGGTTTAGGTAGGCGGATCGCCCGTGCTTTTAGTTGGGGATGACCGGTCGAAAGTCAAGGTTTTTCGCCGGTTCCAGCCATGTCTTTGAAACAGGCCATGTCTGCTAAATGGCGCGAGCGGGTCAGCGCCAACCCCTAGCGTCTCCGGAATTGCGGGCGCGGCGTCATCGGCGGCGCGGCGGTGTCCTTGTGGCGGAAATTGATCCGGCCCTTGGTCAGATCATAGGGCGTCATCTCGACTGTGACGCGATCGCCGGCCAGGATCCGGATGCGGTTTTTCTTCATCTTGCCGGAGGAGTAGGCGAGCGTTTCATGCCCGTTGTCGAGGCGCACGCGAAAGCGCGCATCGGGCAGCAGCTCCATGACGGTGCCCTCGAATTCGATCAGATCTTCCTTTGCCAAAGAGTGCTCCTTCGTTGTTGAAACCAGTCGGTTGGAACCAGGAAAAAAGGGGCGCCGAAGCGCCCCTTTGACGACCGACGGCTAGGCCGGACGCAGGTTGACAGCCGAGACCCGGCCGCGTTGTCCTTGTTCGAGCTCGAAGCTCAGCTTCTGTCCTTCCTGCAGGCCATCCATGCCGGCCCGCTCGACGGCTGAAATGTGCACGAACACATCATTGCCGCCGCTGGTCGGCTGAATGAACCCGTAACCCTTTTGGGAATTGAACCATTTGACCGTACCGGTCGTCATTCGCAGTAACTCCAATCTGGTCGCAAGGCCGCCGCACAAGCGTACGGCGGATCGGACGTCGGTTGGATCGGGAAACACGGTCGGGGGGTTCGTCTAGAACGCCGGCAGTGACGCCGAACCCAACCGGGTCGACGGGCAACTAGGTAAGCGGAAGCCAAGATCAAAGCAAGATGGGTCTGCCACGGGGCTGACATTCGTGATCGGCGGAAAGCGCTAGGGACCTCGGCGCGTCGACCGGCGGATAAGCTGTCCCTTTCCGCCCTAAAACCGCTTGCTACAAATCGAGGTCGCGGGCAAAGCGGGCGTTTTTCTGGATGTAGTCGAAGCGCAGTTCCGGACGCCGTCCCATCAAGGTCTCGACCAGTTTCTCGGTGCGGCGAAAGCCTTCATCGGCCGTTTCGATCGCCGCGGGATCGGTCAGCGTCGAATGCGGGCGCGACGGCAAGGTCACGCGCAACAGCGTGCGCAGCTTCGGGTCCATCGTGGTCGCCTTCAAATAGCGCGCCGGCATCTCGCCGAGCCCCTTGAAGCGGCTGATCTCGACCTTGCCGCGGGTGTTGAATGTCGTCGCGAGCAACTCCTCGCGATGCGCGTCGTCGCGCGCGTAATGCGTCACCTCGCCCTGGGTCATTCGGTAGAGCGGCGGCAGCGCGAGGAAGAGATGGCCGTTGTCGACGAGCTTTGCCATCTCCCGGAAGAAAAACGTCATCAACAGCGAGGCGATATGCGCGCCGTCGACATCGGCATCGGTCATGATGATGACGCGCTCATAACGCAGCGACTCCTCGCGGTAATGCGAGCCGATGCCGCAGCCGAGGGCGAGCACGAGGTCGTTCAGTTCCTGGTTGGCGCGCATCTTGTCGGCCGAGGCGCTCGCGACATTGAGGATCTTGCCGCGCAACGGCAGGATCGCCTGCGTGTCGCGATCGCGCGCCTGCTTCGCCGAACCGCCGGCGCTGTCGCCCTCGACGAGAAAGATCTCGGTGCCCTGGGCGCTGTCGCGCGTGCAATCCGAGAGCTTCCCCGGCAGGCGCAGCTTGCGGGTCGCGCTCTTGCGCGCCATCTCGCGCTGCTGACGCCGGCGCTGGCGCTCTTCGGCGCGCTCGGCGATGCGGTCGAGCAGGACGCGGCTCGTCGCCGGGTCGGCGCTGAGCCAATGATCGAAATGGTCGCGCAGCGCGGTCTCAACGATGCGCGCCGCCTCGGCGGAAGCGAGGCGCTCCTTGGTCTGGCCCTGGAATTGCGGGTCGCGCAGAAACAATGACAACAGCATCGCCGCGCCGGCGGTCACGTCATCGCCCGTCGCCGCGGCGACGCGGCGATGCCCGATCAACTCGCCATAGGCGCGGATGCCGCGGGTCAGCGCCTGGCGCAGCCCGGCCTCGTGCGTGCCGCCCTCCGGCGTCGGGATCGTGTTGCAATAGGAATGGCAGAAGCCGTCCTCTTCGTCTTCTGGCCACACGACGGCCCACTCGACGCTGCCTCCCCCTGGGCCACCATCCGGGAATTCGGCGCGGCCGAGAAACGGCTTTGGCGTCAACAGCGGCCGGTCGGCGAGGCTCGCGGCGAGGAAATCGCCGAGCCCGTTCGGAAAATGCAGCCGCGCTTCCTGCGGTATGCCGTCGGGCCGCGGCACCGAGGGATCGCAGCGCCAGCGAATCTCGACGCCGCGGAACAGATACGCCTTCGAGCGCGCCATGCGGTAGAGGAGCGCCGGGCGAAACGCGGCGTCGGCAAAGATTTCGGGATCGGGATGAAAGCGCAAGACGGTGCCGCGCCGGTTCTGCACCGGCCCGCAATCCTCGACCCGGCCCTGCGGCACGCCGCGGCGATAGCTCTGCCGCCACAGCTTGCGGTCGCGCGCGACCTCGACATCGAGCCGATCGGAGAGCGCGTTGACGACCGAGATGCCGACTCCGTGCAGCCCGCCCGATGTCTTGTAGGCATCGCCGCCGAACTTGCCGCCCGAATGCAGCATGGTCAGGATGATTTCGAGCGCGGACTTTTTCGGGAAGCGCGGATGCGGATCGACCGGGATGCCGCGGCCGTTGTCGCGCACCGTGACCGATCCCGCCGCGTCGAGCTCGAGCTCGATTCGCGTTGCATGGCCGGCGACCGCCTCGTCCATCGCATTGTCGAGCGCTTCGGCGGCGAGGTGATGCAGCGCGCGTTCGTCGGTGCCGCCGACATACATTCCGGGGCGCCGGCGCACCGGTTCCAGCCCCTCTAGGACCTCAATATCCTTGGCAGAATAACTGTCGCCCGAGCCATTGCTTTTGGGCGGCACGAGAGCGTCAAACAGGTCTGGCATGATGGCGGCGATTATAGGAGCGCTTGCACCTCGCGCAAGCAGGATGCAGTATACGAGCGAGTGCAAATAACAATATATTGGGCGCGCCCGTCGCTGCTCAAGACGGGCGGCGGTTTGCGTGGAACCGAACCGGCTCGGCGGGATTTACGACTATGATGATGACCAACGAGCGCAAGATCTGGGAGGCCGCGTTGCTGCTGGTGCGGCGGCATGGGGCGGAGGCGGTCACCGTCGCCGAGCGCGAAGCGGAGCGGCTGCGCGGCGGCGATGACGAGCTGACCTGCGTCGTGTGGTGCTGGATCGCGCGCTCGACGGCGGAGCTGCTCCGCCCGGAACCCGAGATCGGCGAACGGGTGCATTGAGCGCGGCGACCAGCTCCGCACCTATCTATCAACGCTT
>Ga0209059_1000757_pt1 | contig 14899 bp, 13 predicted proteins | sample GraSoiAngelo_151_FD_186165 | JGI IMG/M metagenome (GOLD analysis project Ga0209059, IMG submission 186165) | Grasslands soil microbial communities from the Angelo Coastal Reserve, California, USA - 14_1009_12_20cm (SPAdes) (version 2) | ecosystem: Environmental > Terrestrial > Soil > Grasslands ...
GGCAGTGCGTGCCACTCCCACGCGCGCCGGCCGTGGGTGTCGTACGGGACGAGGGCGGTGCAGCTCGGCCCGGTCGAGCACGTCACGACCGGCGGCTGCTCCGGGCCGGTGTGCAGCAGGTCGAGCAGGAACGCGGTCTCCTCGATGGTGTCCGTGCCCTGGATCACCACGGCTCCGGCCGCTCCCGCCGCGAACTGCTCGCCGATCGCGGCGGACAGCTCGACGATGTCGCCGACGGTCAGCGACGCGCCGGGCAGCTGGCGGAACTGGTGCACCTCGATCCGGGCGCCGGCGCGGTCGAGCCCGGGCACCGCGTCGTTTACGTCAAGAACACGGATTACGTGCCGCGCAAGGAGCCGCCGAGCTGGGCGTCGGGCGGCAAGGTGGTGAAGGTCGATCGCGTCGAGTGGCTCTACATCCCCGACGCGATGACCAAGGTCGCCGCGCTCAATGCTGGCGAAGCCGATTGGTGGGAGAACCCGCTGCCCGACATTTGGCCCTTGCTGGCCGCAAACCCCAATGTCTCTCTGGTGCCGTCGGACCCGATCGGCAACACGATCATGCTGCGCTTAAACCACCTGCTGCCGCCGTTTGACAATCCGAAGATGCGCCAAGCGGTGCTGGCGGTCACCGAACAGGCCGATTTCCTGACCGCGCTTGCCGGTGACAAGAAGTACTGGAAAGTTTGCCCATCGTTCTTCACCTGCGATACGCCGATGGCGAGCGATGCCGGATCGGCGCCGCTGACCGGCAAGCGCGATTTCGACAAGGCGAAGAAACTGATCGCCGAGGCCGGCTACAAGGGCGAGAAGATCGTCGTCATGGATCCGGTCGATCAGCCGGTCGGCCACTCGCAGGCTCTGGTCGTCACCGATCTGTTGCAGAAGCTTGCTCTCAACGTCGAGTTGCAGTCGATGGATTGGGGCACCCTGGTCACCCGTCGGGCCTTGAAGGAACCCCTCGACAAGGGCGGCTGGAACATCTTCCCGACCGGCTGGGTCGGCGCCGACATGCTCGACCCGGTGCTGAACCTGCCGCTCAAGGCCAATGGCGCGAACGCCTGATTTGGCTGGCCCAGCGACGACAAACTCGAGGCGTTGCGGGCACAATGGATCAAGGCGGCAACGCTCGACGAGCGCAAAAAGCTCGCCGCGGCGATCCAGGAACGCGCCTTCGAGGTGGTGCCCTACGTGCCGACCGGCATGTGGGACCAGCAGACCGCCTACTGGAAAAACCTGAAGGGGATCATCCAGGCGCCGGCCTATCTGATGTGGAACGTCGAGAAGACGTGAGACCGGATCGCGCCCATTCACGATAAGCTATCCGCGATAAATCAGGAGAAACCGCGAGAGGAAATGCCGATGCTGCAACAAAAGATCGCCGGCCTCGCCCTCGCTGCCGCGGCGCTCGGCGCGCTCGCGATGCCGGCGGCGGCGCAAACCGTCAAGATCGGTTTTATCGACACCTATTCCGGTCCGTTCGCGCAGGCCGGCGACGAGCTCGACAAGGGCGTCAAGCTCTACATCAAGGAGCATGAGAAGGACCTGCCGCCGGGCGTCAAGATCGAGCTTGTGACCCGGGACGACACCGGCCCCAATCCGGATGTCGCAAAGCGTGTCGCGCAGGAGCTGATCACTCGCGATCACGTCCAGCTCCTGGCCGGCGAGATCGCCTCGCCGAATGCTGCCGCGATCGCGCCACTGACGGCGGAAGCGAAGACCCCCTTCGTCATCATGAATGCCGCCGGGGTCAACATCCCGCGGATATCGCCTTACGTCGTCCGCGTCTCCTTCACCCTGTGGCAGATCAGCCTGCCCATGGGCCAATGGGCGGCGAAGAATGGTTTCAAGAAAGCCTATGTCGCGGTCAGCGACTTCATTCCCGGCCATGACGCGGAAGCCGCCTTCACCAAGGGCTTCACCGACAATGGCGGCGAAATCATCGGCACGACGCGCATCCCGCTGTCGCAGCTCGACTTCACGCCGATCTTGCAGCGCATCAAGGACGCCAAGCCGCAAGCCGTCTTCATCTTCGTGCCGGCCGGCAAATACGCGACCGCGGTCATGAAGGCCTGGGCCGATCTCGGGCTCAAGGATGCCGGGATCCAACTCGTGACGACGCAGGATGTCATGCTCGACGAGGAATTGCCGAACATGGGCGACATCCCGCTCGGCATTGTCAGCGCCGGCAATTATTCGAGCGCGGCGACCCGGCCACAGAACAAGGCGTTTCTCTCCGCCTGGAACCAGGCTTACACCGAGAAGGCGATCCCCGACATGTTCTCGGTCGGCGGCTGGGACGGCATGGCGGCGATCTTCGACATGATCAAGGCGACAAAGGGCAAGTTCACCCCCGACGAAGCGATGAATTTTTTCAAGACCTGGAAGAACCCGGAAAGCCCGCGCGGCCCGATCGCGATCGATCCGGAGACGCGCGACATTATCCAGAACATCTATCTGCGCCGGGTCGAGAAGGTGGACGGCAGACTTGCCAATGTCGAGTTCGAGACGATCCCGCAGGTCAAGGACCCCTGGAAGGAGCTGAACCCGCCGAAATAGAAATAGTGATTTCGCCCGCCCACCCCGGCGTCCCGGCGAAAGCCGGGACCCACCCCAGCCACAGACTGCACGCATCCAACGTCGCGCTCTCCTTGATAAGATCGGCAATGGGCGGACGAGTGGATCCCGGCTTTCGCCGGGACGCCGCACTCTGGCGGACGTGAGACTTTGAGCAACACCTTCGCCGCGTTTGTCAGCATCGGGTTTCACGGTCTCGCCTTTGCGATGGTGCTGTACCTGATCTCGGTCGGCCTGTCGGTAACGATGGGCATGATGGGCTTTGTCAATCTGGCGCATGGCGTCTTTGCGATGCTTGGCGGTTATGTGCTGACGAGCCTCATGAGCCGCATGGGCGTGCCGTTCGGGCTGGCGCTGATCGCCGCGTTTCTCGCGACTGCGCTCGGCAGCTTGATCCTCGAACGCCTGCTCTATCGCCGGCTTTATGGCGGGGACGAGCTCGACCAGGTGTTGCTGACGATGGGGCTCATCTTTATGTCGGTCGCCGCCGCGACTTACGTCTGGGGCCCCTTGCAGCAGCCGATGCATCCGCCGCGCTGGCTCAGCGGCCAGCTCGATTTCGGCTTTCGCAGCTTTCCGGGTTATCGCAGCTTTCTGATCCTGTGCGGCGCGGGCCTGGTCATCGGCCTCTGGCTCGGGCTCGAGCGCACCCGCTTCGGCATGAAGGTGCGCGCCGCGGTCGACAATCTGCGCATGGCGCAATCGGTCGGCATCAACACCTCGCGCCTTTTTGCGCTGACCTTTGCCTTGGGCAGCGGCCTCGCAGGTCTCGGCGGCGCCCTCGGCGCCGACCTCCTGGCGATCAACCCGAGCTACGCGCTCGACAATCTCGTCTATTTCCTGATTGTCGTCGCGGTCGGCGGGCTCGGCAGCATCCGCGGCCCATTCATCGCGGCCGTGCTGATCGGCATCGCCGATACCGGCTTCAAATACCTGCTCCCCGAATTGGGGGCGTTCTTCATCTACGCTCTGACAATGGCACTCCTGTTATGGCGACCGAGGGGCTTGTTCGGCCGCGCCTGAAACCAGCGCCGCGAGCGCCGCTCGCGCCGCAGCAGGCGATCGACGCCTTTGCGCGGCGCCATCGCTATCGCTGGTGGGAGGCGCTGCCCTGGGCGGCGGCCATTGCCGCCTATGTCTTGTTTCCGAGCTATCTGCCGCTCGGGGCGCAGATCCTTGCGACAATCCTGTTCGCGCTGTCGGCCGACCTCGTGCTCGGCTACGCAGGCATCGTGACCTTGGGGCACGCCGCGTTTTTTGGCACCGGCGCTTACACCGCCGGCATTCTTGCTGTCCATGGCTGGGGCGAGCCGATCACCGGCCTCCTGGCGGGCACCGCCACGGCGGCCCTGATCGGCTTTGTGTCGGGCTGGATCGTTTTGCGCACGACCGGTCTGACGTTGCTGATGCAGACCCTTGTCGTCGCGACACTGCTTTATGAGGCAGCAAACAAAGCTTCCTGGCTGACCGGTGGCGACGATGGCCTGCAAGGCATGGAGGTGTGGCCGATCTTTGGCCAGTTCCGCTTCGATATGTTCGGCCGCACCGGCTATCTCTACTGCCTCGCCGTACTGTTCCTCTGCTGGCTCTTCGCGCGCCACATCGTGTATTCGCCGTTTGGCCGCTCGCTGACCGGGATCCGCGAGAACGTCCGGCGGATGCACGCGATCGGCGCGCCGGTCAGGCGCCGCCGGCTGATTATCTACACGATCGCGGCGGGCCTGGCGGGCACGGCGGGCGCGCTGATCGCCCAGACCACCGGCTTTGTCGGGCTCAGTTTCCTGAACCTCGAACGCTCGGGCGGCGTCCTGATCATGCTGATCATCGGCGGCGTCGGTCGGCTTTACGGTGCGTTTATCGGCGTGCCGCTCTACATGATCGCGCAGAACCGCTTCTCCGAGATCGAGCCGGTCTATTGGTATTTCTGGATCGGGCTGCTGATGGTGCTCGTTGTCGTGTTCGCGCGCGGCGGCATTCTCGGCCTTTCCGAGCGGCTGCGGCGATGACCATCGAAACCCGAGCCGTCGAAACGCCAGCCATCGAAACGCCCGCGATCCGAACCCCGGCCGCGGCGAACGGGCTCGCGCTCGAAACTCGGGGCCTGTGCAAGAGCTTTGGCGCGCTGACCGTCGCCGACCAAATCAACTTCCGCCTGGAACGCGGCGCGCGCCAGGCGCTGATCGGCCCAAACGGTGCCGGCAAGACGACCTTTGTCGAGCTTGTCACCGGCGGCTTGCGGCCGAGCGCCGGCCAGATCGTCATCGACGGCGCCGATGTCACCGATCTGCCGCAAGCCGTGCGCGTCAAGCGCGGCCTTGCCCGCACGTTCCAGATCACGGCGCTGTTCCGCCGCCTGACAACACTTGAAAACGTGACGCTCGCGATCGCCGAGCGCGACGGCGTCGCCGGCGGTCTGATCCGCCCGGCCGGCCGTCATAACCGCGTCATCGAGGAAGCCTTCGCATTGCTCGAGACGCTCGGTCTCGCGGACGATGCGCTGCGCCCGGTCAGCGCGCTCGCCTATGGCCGCCAGAGGCTCGTCGAGATCGCCGTCGCGCTCGGTCTGTCGCCGAAGGTGCTGCTGCTCGACGAGCCCGCGGCCGGCGTGCCTTCGGGCGAGAGTGGGCTGATTATCGAGGTTATCGAGCGGCTTCCACCGGATATCGCCGTGCTGATTATCGAGCACGACATGGATCTCGTGTTCCGCTTGGCGCGGCGCATCACGGTGCTCGTGCAGGGCCGCATCCTGGTCGAGGGGCCGCCCGATGCGATCGCGGCCGATCCGCAGGTGCGGCAGGTCTACCTGGGCGAGCGCGAGCACGGGCGAGGAGGCCGATGAGCGACGGACTCGTGCTCGACAGAGTCGAGGCCGGCTATGGCGAGACGGTCGTGCTCGAAGGCATCTCGCTCGCTCTCCAGGCGGGCGGGTCGCTCGCCGTATTGGGGCGCAACGGCGTCGGCAAGACCACATTGCTCGCGACGATCATGGGGCATTGCTTGCTGCGCGCCGGCGAGATCCGCTTCGCCGGGCAGCGTGTGTCGGGCGCGCCGCCGCATCGCCGGGTCAGTCTCGGCATTGCGCTGGTGCCGCAGGAGCGCGAAATCTTTCCGTCGCTGACCGTCGAAGAGAACCTGCTTGTCGCCGCGCGCCCCGGTGAATGGACGACCGAGCGCGTCTACGATCTGTTTCCCTCGCTTGCGGCGCGACGCAAGAACCGCGGCAATCATTTGTCGGGCGGCGAGCAGCAGATGCTGGCGATCGGCCGCGCGCTTATGAGCAATCCCGCGTTGCTGTTGATGGACGAGCCGCTCGAAGGCTTGGCGCCCGTCATCGTCGACATGCTGCTCGCCGCGTTCGGCCGGCTCAAAAGCGAAGACAATCTGACCTTGGTGCTTGTCGAGCAGCATGCGCGGCTCGCGCTCGACTTCGCCGAGGAAGCAATCGTGCTCGATCGCGGCGCGATCGTCTTTTCCGGCGTGAGCCGCGACTTGCTCGATGCGCCGCAGCGCCTCGATGCGTTGATGGGCGTCTCCGGCCGCACGCCGCGATGAGGAGGAAAACATGGGTGAAGCAAAACGGCGTGAGCAATCGGGCGCGGGCGAGCGTCGCGGGCCGGTGTTGCAGCGGGAAACCCCGCCGCCGGGCACGTTCCGGATCGCCAATCCGCTTGTCATCATGTTCGCCGACGAGCGCGGCGAAGTGATCTGCCACATCCATCCGTCGGAGCATTGCCCCACTCACGAGACCTACGGCCTGCTGATTGCCGATCTGGTCCGCCATGTCGGCCGAGCCTTCAACGTCAGCGAAGAAGCCGTTTGGGAATGGGTCGATAAAGAACGCGGCCATCCCACAACCCCGATCACGAACCCATCTTAAGGTGATGGACGAGACACCACCCTATAACGGCCTGATCGAGGGGCTGCGCGCGCGGCTTGGGCCGCATGGCGTGCTGACCAGCCCGGCCGATACCGCACCTTATTGCGAGGATTGGCGGCGGCTTTATCACGGCCGCACATCGGCCGTGCTGCGCCCCGCGACAACCGCCGAGGTCGCCGATGCCGTGCGCCTCTGCGCCGAGCAGGGAGTGCCGATCGTGCCGCAGGGCGGCAATACGAGCATGGTCGGCGGCGCCGCGGTCAGCGAGGACGGGTCCGAGATCGTCCTAAGCCTGTCGCGCATGAGCAAGGTGCGGGCGATCGACCCCGTCGACATGACAATGGAGATCGAGGCCGGGGTCACATTGAAGGCGGCGCAGGAGGCGGCGGCCGAGGTGGGTTGCCTGTTGCCATTGTCGATCAGCTCGGAAGGCTCGGCTCAGATCGGCGGCGTCCTCGCGACGAATGCCGGCGGCAACAACACGGTGCGCTACGGCAATGCGCGCGATCTCGTGCTCGGGCTCGAAGTCGTATTGCCGGACGGGCAGGTGTGGAACGGGCTGCGGCGCCTGCACAAGGACAATACCGGCTACTGCCTGCGCCAGCTGTTTGTCGGCAGCGAGGGCACGCTCGGCATCATCACCGCCGCCGTCCTGAAGCTCTATCCCCGTCCGCGCGAGACCGCGGTCGCCCTATGCGCGCTCGCCTCCCCGGAGGCGGCGCTCGATCTGTTCAACCGATTCCAGCAACACGACGCCGCGGCGATCCAGGCCTATGAATACATGTCGCGCGCCGGGATCGATCTCGTGCTGCGCTACATCCCCGGCACCGCGCTGCCGATCGCGACGGCGGCCGAACAGTACGCGCTGATCGAACTGGCGACACCGCGCGAAGGCGCGGGGTTGCGCGCCTCGCTCGAAGAGGTGCTCGCGGCGGCGATGGAAGCGGGTGTCGTTCTCGACGCCGTCATCGCCGAGAGTGGCGCGCAGCGCGCCGCGCTCTGGAAACTCCGCGAGGAGCATTCCGAGGCGCAGAAATTGGCCGGCGCCTCGGTCAAGAACGACGTCTCGGTGCCGGTGTCCAAAGTGCCGGAGCTGATCCGCCGCGCGACCGACATTTGCGAACGCCTCGTGCCGGGCATCCGCTGCGTCCCGTTCGGTCATCTCGGCGACGGCAATATCCATCTCAATCTGGTGCAGCCCGAGGACGCCGATCCCGTGGCGTTTCTCGCCCGCGATCACGAGCTGATGGACGCCGTGAACGAGATCGTGCGCGCGCTCGATGGCAGCTTCTCGGCCGAGCACGGCATCGGCAAATTGAAGCCCTACATGATGCCGGAATGGCGCGGCGGCGCCGAACTCGAGCTGATGCGACGCATCAAAGCCGCGCTCGACCCCAAGGGCCTCCTCAACCCCGGCAAGCTGCTGCCGTAGCTACAGCGGCAGGCTGCCGCCGGGAAAGGCGATGATGGGCACTTCGCTGCCGGCGGGGAGCGCCGGCGCCTGCGGCGGCCGCATGACGAGGCAGTCGGATGCCGCCAAAGGGCGCATCATCGAGCTGTCCTGCACCTCGAACGGCACGACTTCGAGCGGGCCGTCGGGAGCGCGCTGCAATCGCGCGCGCAAATAATCCTGGCGCCGGTCGTTCTGCTTCAGCGCGACGCCGAGCCGCGCGGTCATCGGTGGATCGCTGTTATCGGGCAGCCCGCTCAAGCGCTCCAACGCCGGCTTCAGAAACAGCAGCGAGCAGACGAGGGTCGAGACCGGATTGCCGGGCAATCCAACCATCGGCACGCCGCGGTAGCGCCCGACCATCAGCGGCTTTCCCGGACGCATCGCGATCTGCCAGAAATCGATCGCGAGCCCTTCTTCGGACAGCACATCGCGCACCAGGTCATGTTCGCCCACCGAGACGCCCCCGGTGGTCACGAACAAGTCGGTGCCCTGCGCCGCCGCCGCAATGTGGCGCAATGCATCGGGATCATCGGGCGCGTTGCCGACCAATACCGGCACGCCGCCGCATGCCGTGACGAAGGCGGCGAGCGCCAGCGCGTTCGAGCTGACAATCTGGTGCGGCCCGATCGGATCGCCGGGCATGACGATCTCGTCGCCGGTCGAGAGGATGCCGACGCGCGGCCGGCGATGCACAAACAGCCACGGCCGGTTCATCGCCGCTGCGAGACCGATGTCGCGCGGCGTCAGCCGACGCCCGGCTTTGAGCAGCACATCGCCTTCGGCGAAATCGAGCCCGGCGCGGCGCACATAGCGGCCCTTCGGCGCGCCTTCCTTGACCGTGACCCGGTCGCCGTCACGCTCGGTGTCCTCCTGGATAACGATCGCATCCGCTCCCGCCGGCAACGGGGCGCCGGTGAAGATCCGTGCCGCCTCGCCGGCCCCAATCGTGCCGCCATAACCGGCGCCGGCCGGGATTTCGGCAGCGATACGCAGGCTTGCGGGCACCTTCGCGACGTCATCGGCGCGCACGGCATAGCCGTCCATGGCGGACACCGCGAAGGGCGGTTGCGTGCGCCGCGCCGCGACATCCTCGGCCAGGACGCGTCCGACCGCATCGGCGACCGATACTTGCTCGGGCGGCAATGCCATGAGCGGCGCAAGGAGTCGCGCCAGGGCCTCTTCAACCGAAATCATCAAACCGCTTCCCTAGGGGGCCTCGTAATCTCCCGACTTTCCGCCGGATTTCTTCAGCAGGCGCAGATCGGTCACGACCATGCCGCGGTCGATCGCCTTGCACATGTCATAGATGGTCAGCGCCGCGATGCTTGCCGCGGTCAGCGCCTCCATCTCGACCCCGGTGCGACCCTTCAATCGGCATGTCGCGGTGATCTCCACCGCTGACCGCTCCGGCACGCAATCGAGCTCGACCGCGACCGAAGTCAGCGCCAGCGGGTGACACAGCGGGATCAGCTCGGCGGTGCGCTTTGCCGCCATGATGCCGGCGAGCCGGGCGGTCGCGAGCACATCGCCCTTGGCGATTTCGCCGGCCTCGATGCGCGCCAGCGTCTCCGGCTGCATCTGCACCCGCGCGCCGGCCACCGCAATGCGGTTGGTCTCGCCCTTGTCCGATACATCGACCATGCGGGCGCGGCCCTCGGTGTCGACATGACTGAGATCGGGCAGGCGCAGCAGCCGCCTCGTCGCCGCCGCGACATCGCCGGCGCGCATCAACGACTCGCCCACCAGGAAACACCGCGCGCCGACCGCGGCGAGCCGGTCGAGATCCGCAGGCTCGTTGAGGCCGCTCTCGCCGACGATGATGCGCCCGGGCGGCACCAGCGGCGCAACGCTTTCGGCGGTATGCAGATCGACCTTCAGCGTCTTCAAATTCCGGTTGTTGATCCCGATGAGCCGCGCCTCAAGTCGGAGTGCACGGTCGAGCTCGGCGCGGTCATGCACCTCGACCAAGACATCGAGGCCGAGTTCGGCCGCGGCGGCGGCCAGCTCGCGCGCTTCGCCGTCGTCGAGCGCCGCCATAATCAGCAGGATGCAATCCGCGCCGAGCACCCGGCTTTCCAAGACCTGGTACGGGTCGAGAATGAAATCCTTGCGCAACACCGGCAGATGGCACGCCGCCCTCGCCGCACGCAGATCGTCGTCGCTGCCCTGGAAATAAGGTGTATCGGTCAACACCGACAAGCAGGTCGCGCCGCCGGCCTCGTAGGCCCTTGCGAGGCTCGGCGGGTCGAAATCGGCACGGATCAGCCCTTTGCTCGGCGAGGCTTTCTTGATCTCGGCGATCAGCCCGTATCGTCCCTCGGTGACCCGGGCTTCGAGCGCGGCCGCGAAGGACCGCAGCGGCGGCGCGGCGGCGAGATCGGTCCTCAGCGCTGCTTCCGGCCGCGCTGCTTTGCGCCGCGCGACATGCGCGCGCTTTTCGGCGCAGATCTCGGCGAGAACGTTGCTCATGCGGCCTTGCTGTTGGTCGTCGCGATCAGACGTTCGAGCACCCCGCGCGCGGCACCGCTGTCAATCGATCGCGCGGCCAGTTCGGCGCCTTGCCGCAGCGAAGTAGCGCGGCCGGCGACGATCAGCGAGGCGGCGCTGTTCAACAGCACGACATCGCGCAGCGGGCCCGGGCTTCCGCCCAGCAGATCGCGCATCAGCGCGGCGTTATGCGCCGGCTCGCCGCCCTTCAGCTGCTCGATCGTGGCCCGCCTTATCCCGGCGTCTTCGGGCTCGACCTTGAATTCAACAACCCGCCCGTCCTTGAACTCGGCGACTGTCGTCGTGCCGGCGGTCGTCAGCTCGTCGATGCCCGAGCCGTGCACGACCCAGACATGCTCGGCGCCGAGCCGCCCCAGCACCTCGGCGATCGGCCGCACCCATTCCGGCGCGAAAACGCCGACCAGCTGGCGTTTTGTCCCGGCCGGGTTCGACAGCGGACCCAGCAAATTGAAGATCGTGCGCGTCGCCAATTCGACCCGGGTCGGCGCGACGTGCCGGGTCGCGCTGTGATGGCGCGGCGCCATCAGAAAGCAGATGCCGACCTCCCACAGGCAACGCCGCACGATTTCCATATCGCAATCGATATTGACGCCGAGCGCCGCCAAGACGTCGGCCGCGCCGGATTTCGACGAAAAGGCGCGGTTGCCGTGCTTGGCGACCGGTACGCCGCAGCCGGCAACGACGAGCGCGCTGGCGGTCGAGATGTTGAACGTGCCGGAGCCGTCGCCGCCGGTCCCGACCGTGTCGATCGTCCCGGGCGGTGCCTCGATCGCGAGCGCCTTGGCGCGCATGATGCGGGCCGCGCCGGTGATCTCGTCGACGCTCTCTCCTCGCACCCGGAGCGCCATCAAAAAAGCGCCGATCTGCGATGGGGTCGCATTGCCGCTCATGATGATCTCGAAGGCCGCCTCGGCCTCGCTTTCGCTCAAATGCCGGCCCGCCGCGACCGCGGCTAGCAGCGGTTTGAGGTCACTGATCGGCACGCTCATTGGCTCCTGCTCTCGCATAAGGTGCTTGGCGGCGCGCGTAAAATCGGCCTTCATAGGGCCTCGACCGCGTCGTGCGGCGCCCGCCTGAAACCTGGCGTCGGTTATATCAGCCCCGGCAATCGGAGGGAAATCGGGGCCGGCGGTGTTGCCCTTTCGTCTGCCGGGACGTCCCCCAACCCGGCGCAAAGGAGGTTCGATGTCGGCCTATCCCGCATGGGCGCTGATCTGCGCGATCCTGGGCTGCATCGGCGCGGTGGCCCTCCTGGCCTGGAACACCGCTCAGGAGCAGCGGGCCGGCCGGTTTGACAGCCTCATCGCGGTCGTCGCCCGGTCCCAGAGCCTCGCCTTGTTCCGTGCCGTCGCGATTGCGCGTTGGGCCTGTATCGGGGTGCTAGCGGTCGCTGTCGTCGGCCTGATCCGGCTGGTTGCACTGGGCGCGATCTGACCGGCCGGTTGCCGTAGCGACGCCCGGCTGCTACACTAAGCCTATGAACGCGTACGTGCAGACAGCCCGCTGGTGGTGGCCCGTGTAACCCGGGCGGCCACGCTATTTCTTTTCCACAAGGCCGCCTCGGAGCACCGGGCGGCCTTTGCCATTTCTGGCCGAGGCTTCGCGGATCCCTCCGAGGCGGCGCTCAGACAGAGGGACCCCGATGCAGGGCACCAGCTATACGACCCGCGGCGGCATTCGCATCCAGCGCGAGACCTGGATCGGCCCCTATGAGCGCGAGCACGACACGCTGGCCCATACGCTTGACGACCGGCGCGGCGTCCTCCTGTCCTCGAGCTTCGAGTTTCCCGGCCGCTATACGCGGCTCGATATGGGCTTTGTCGATCCGCCGGTGGTATTCACCGCGCGGGACCGCCGCTTCACGGTCGAGGCGCTCAATGGCCGCGGCCGGGTTCTGATCCCGGATATCGCCGAGGCGCTGGGCGGCCTCTCGACAGTCGAGCTCAGCGATATCTGCGAGGATCATGTCTCGGGCGAGGTGCGCCAGAGCGACACGCGCTTCCCGGAGGAACAGCGCAGCCGGCAACCGAGCATCTTCTCGGTATTGCGCGCGCTCAACGATCTGTTCGGGAGTCCCGAGGACGAGCATCTCGGCTTCTATGGCGCGTTCGGCTACGACCTCGTCTTCCAGTTCGAGCCGATGCGCCTTCGACTGCCGCGCCCCGAGGATCAGCGCGATCTCGTCCTCTATTTGCCGGACGAGATCCTGATCGTCGATCATATGCGCCAGCATTCGGCTGTGCATCGCTATGAATTCGAGGTGGCGGGCGAGTCGACGCGCGGCCTGCCGCGCGCCACCCCGCCTGCGCCCTATCGCGCGGACGCCTCCGAGCCGCTGCCGCCTGACAGCGATCACGGCCCGGGCGAATATGCCGGCCTCGTCAGAAAGGCCAAGGAAGCCTTCGTCCGCGGCGATCTGTTCGAGGTCGTCTGCGGCCAGCTGTTCTCGACGCGCTGCCCGGACGCGCCGAGCACGGTTTTCAACCGCTTGCGTCAGGCGAACCCGGCGCCTTATGGCGCGCTGATCAACCTTGGCGAGGGCGAGTTCCTGGTTGCCGCTTCGCCGGAGATGTATGTCCGCGTCGAAGGCCGGCGCATCGAGACCTGCCCGATCAGCGGCACGATCGCGCGCGGCCGCGATCCGCTCGAAGATTCCGAGCGGATCCGCGAATTACTCAACTCCAAAAAGGACGAGAGCGAATTGACGATGTGCACCGATGTCGATCGCAACGACAAGTCGCGCGTCTGCGTGCCGGGGAGCGTGCGCGTCATCGGCCGGCGCCAGATCGAGATGTATTCGCGGCTCATTCACACGGTCGATCATGTCGAGGGTGAGCTCGCACCCGAATTCGACGCGCTCGACGGCTTTCTGTCGCATGCCTGGGCTGTTACCGTGACCGGCGCGCCGAAATTGTGGGCGATCCGCTTCGTCGAAGAGCAGGAGCGCTCGGCCCGCCGCTGGTACGGCGGCGCGATCGGCCGCGTCACCTTCGACGGCAACATGAATACGGGGCTGACCTTGCGCACGATGCGCATGAAGGACGGTATTGCCGAAATCCGCGCCGGTGCGACCTTGCTCTACGATAGCGACCCCGACGCCGAGGAAGCCGAGACGCGGCTCAAGGCGGCGGCGCTGGTCGCGGCGATCCGTGGCACGAGCCGACCCGCGGCGAGCACAGGGTTGGCATCCTCGCGCATCGGTTCAGGCCGCAAGATCCTGCTGATCGACCATGAGGACTCGTTTGTCCATACGCTCGCCGGCTATATCCGCACGACCGGCGCCGAGGTGACGACGCTGCGGCACGATTTCGCGCGCGAGCAATTGCGCAAAGGCTTGCGGCCGGATCTCGTCGTGCTGTCGCCGGGACCGGGGCGGCCGGAGGATTTCGCGATCGCCGACACGCTCGATCTGCTGATCGAGAAGCAAGTGCCGGTGTTTGGTGTCTGTCTTGGCTTGCAGGGCATCGTCGAATATTTCGGCGGCTCCCTCGGCGTGCTCGATGTGCCGATGCACGGCAAGCCTTCGGTCGTGCATGCCAGCTCGGGGCGGCTGCTGCAGGGCATGCCCGAGCAGTTCACGGTCGGCCGCTACCATTCGCTGTTCGCTGAGCGCAGCTCCTTCCCGGCGGTCTTGTCGGCGACCGCGGAGACCGAGGACGGCGTTATCATGGCGATCGAGCACAAGAACCTGCCGATCGCGGCGGTGCAGTTTCACCCGGAATCGGTGATGACCTCGCCCGGCGAGGTCGGCATGCCGATCCTGGAGGCCGCGCTCTCGGTTTTGTGTGAGACGGTGGCCGCCTAAAACGCGGCCCCCATCAGAACATGCGGTCGAGCGCGTCGCGCTTTATATCGACCGGGTAGCGGCGCTTGAGCGCTTCGGTGAATGCGCCGGCAACGTCGGAGCGCGCCTCGCCGGCGAGCTGCTGCGTTAGCCCCGAGACGACGTCGTCGGACGGGTTCTCCGGAACCTGGACCTCCTTCAGCTGCGCGACGTAGGCGCCGCTCGCGTCCGTCGCGGTCACCACATCGCCCTTTTTCGCGGCGAACAGCTTCGAGACCAGCGCCGCCGGCGCCGGGGCAGCATTCTGCGCATCGCGCGACAGGGGCGGGGAGGGCGTCACACTCAGCTTCTTGTCCGCCGCGACCTTGGCGAGCGGCACATCCGGCTTGACGGCGGCCGCGAGCTCTTCGGCCTGTTTCGTCACCGTCTCGCGTTTATGCTCCGCCTGCCACGCGGCGACTGCCTTGTCGCGCACCTCGGCCAAGGGCCGCACCCGCGGCGGCGTTACCTTGTCGACATGCAGCGCGAAGAGCGCGCCGTCTTGCGTCTGCGCGACGCGGCTGGTGTCGCCCTGCTCGGTGGAGAAGGCGGTCTTCAGCATCTCTTCTTTGCCCGCGGGGAGCGCGACCGGCTTCCCGTCGGGATCGGCGCCGTTGGAGTCCGCCGCCGCGACAGTCGCCAGCTTCAGCCCGAATTTGGCG
>Ga0209059_1000758_pt1 | contig 14879 bp, 14 predicted proteins | sample GraSoiAngelo_151_FD_186165 | JGI IMG/M metagenome (GOLD analysis project Ga0209059, IMG submission 186165) | Grasslands soil microbial communities from the Angelo Coastal Reserve, California, USA - 14_1009_12_20cm (SPAdes) (version 2) | ecosystem: Environmental > Terrestrial > Soil > Grasslands ...
TATGATAGCGGGTCTGGCTATGGTGCTGTCGCTGACGGGTTGCGCCGGTCCGCAATACGCGCCCTACGACCACATGACCAACAGCTACGGTTGACGACGGGGCCTGAGCGGTTCCGAGGCGCGCGGCCACATCGTCGATATGCACATCCACCGTCTGCGCCAGAAAATCGAGATGGCTTCGAGTGCCGGCTGATCCACGCCGTTGCGGGGGCTGGCTAGCCGGTTCGCGAAGCTGAGCCGGCCACGCCGCCTCCTGGTCGGGTACGCGCGTAAACCCGATTTCATGATGCGGCTAACGCCGGTCCAGCTGCCGACCCGAGATTGCCCTCATGCGCCGTCCTCCAGGCGGCGGACATAAAGGAGCAGCTCCCATGAAGAACCTCGTTGCCGGCAGCCGTGGCGGATGGGCGCCGGCTCGGCGCGTTCGGCCGGCGAGCCGCGGAGCCACGCGGGTCCTGTCGGTCATGTTGTTACTTGCGGCGGCATTGTCGGCACCGGGTCTCGCTTACGCCGCGCCTGGTGGCGGTGGCGGCGGTGGCGGTTTCCACGGTGGCGGCGGCGGCGGTTTCCATGGCGGTGGAGGCGGTTTCCACGGCGGCGGCATTGGCGGTTTGCATGCTCGCGGCTTTCACGCGGGCGGCGTTCGCAACAGCGGACTTAGCGGCAGCGGATTGGCCGGAGGGGGATTTGTCGGCAGCAACTTTGCCGGCGGCGTTCGTCCCGGGGCACCGTTTGGCGCGGGAATGGATCGCTTCCATGCCGGCAGCTCCCGCGAGGGGCCGAGCGGCAATTCCATCGTGCTGCGCGGCGGCGGCAATGGCGGCCAGTGGCACCGCGGCTGGCATGATGGGCGGTATGGCTGGTGGTGGGGCTCCGACCCATATCTGTGGTCGAACGACGATATCTATGATGATTCCTATGCCGATGGCACGTCGGACACCTCCCAGTCCTGGTACTGCTCCGACCCCGCCGGGTATTACCCCTCTGTCAGCCAGTGCAACACCACGTGGCAGGCGGTTTCCGGCAACTGACGTGTCGTAATAATGGCCACGCTCGCCCCGCCCGCGGCGGACGGCTTTTCCATTAGCGTCCGCCGCGCGAAGGTGCAAAACCACGACCGCGATACGCCTCGACGGCGCGGCTCTCGGCCGTTCGCGATCCCAGAGTGGTGCTGATGTTCGGCATCGATAGTGGCGGATCGGCACTCGACCCGGTCGCCCACATCATCCAGGTGGCGCTGACGCCGGTCTTCCTGCTGTCCGGCATCGCGACGCTGCTCAACGTATTCTCGACGCGGCTGGCGCGCGTCTCCGACCGGGTCCACCGGGTTCTGGAAGCGCTCAGCGACGCCGATGCCGTACAGGCCAAGGCGCTGGAAGCACAGCTCGCGCATCTGCACCGCCGATCGGTCGCGCTCGATATTGCTGTCGTCCTCGGCGCGCTCGGCGGCGCGGCGACCTGCGGCGCCGTGCTGACACTGTTCGTCGGCGCGCTGCGGGAGGAGACGGTCGTGTCGATGCTGTTCGGGTTATTTGGTCTTGCCGTCTTCTGCGCGCTGGGCGGCATCTGTGCTTTCACGGCGGAGATGTTGATGGCCAGCACCGGCATTCGGCTCGAAGCCGCCGCGATCCGGCGCGCGGCGGCCGAGGGCGACGCAGCCGAAGTGCCGGAGCCGCAGCCGGCGCTCGGCGCTACGGGTGATGCCGCCGGGCCGGGCGACGGTGCCTGAAAAGCGTCGGAGCGGACTTAGGGATCATGGAGTGCCGGGGATTTTGATATATCGATTGCTGCTGGCATTTGGCCTGCTTCTCGTGACCGTCGCTGCGGCGATGGCCGGCGTGCATCCGTTTCCGGCGGGCTTTCAGGCGCAGCAGGTCGCGACCAACGGTACGACCCTTTATGTGCGCGTTGGCGGGCAGGGGCCGGCCGTCGTCTTGCTGCATGGCTTTGGCGATACCGGCGACATGTGGGCGCCGCTCGCCGCGCTGCTGATGAAAAATCACACCGTCATCGTTCCCGATCTGCGTGGCATGGGCCTCTCGGCGCATCCCGACACCGGCTACACGAAAAAGAATCAGGCCCTCGATATCGCGGGCGTTCTCGACCATTTGAAAATAGCCAAGGCGGACCTCATCACTCACGATATCGGCAACATGGTCGGATATGCCTTTGCCGTCCAATTTCCCAGCCGCATCACCCGGTGGATCGCGCTGGATGCGCCAATACCCGGCATCGGCGACTGGGACGCCATCACCCGCGATCCGCGGCTATGGCATTTCAATTTTCGCGGCCCGGACGAGGAGCGCCTGGTCGCCGGCCGCGAGCGCATCTATCTCGACCGCTTCTGGAATGAGCTGTCGGCCAACCCGAAGGCGATCGACGATGCGACGCGCCATCACTACGCCGCCCTTTATGCGCGGCCGCGGGCCATGCACGACGCATTCGAGCAGTTTGGCGCCTTTGCGCAGGACGCGATCGACAACAAGGAGCTGCTCGCGAAAGCTGGTAAGCTGCCGATGCCGGTAATGGCGATCGGCGCGGAGAAATCGTTCAACACCGCGATGGCCGACGATCTCCGCTTCGTCGCGACGAACGTGACCGGCGCGGTGGTGCCCAATTCCGGCCATTGGCTGATGGAGGAGCAGCCGGCAGCCACGATCGCCGTCATCCGCGACTTCCTCGAAAAGCCGTAGGGCACAGGCGCGGGGATCGGGCGGCATTTCGTGACGGATCGATGCGGCAGAGCGGGCGAGCGGGCATGACGGCCGGTCGGCAATCGGAGGAACAGCGATGATTGTGTTGCTCTTGGCGCTGCTGATCGGCGGCGTCGCCGGGCTGCGCACCTTTACCGCGCCTGCAGTGGTGAGCTGGGCGGCCTATCTCGGTTGGCTGCCGCTCGCCGGCACGCCGCTGGCCTTCATGGGTTCGGTCTGGGCGGTCGGGATATTGACCGTGCTGGCATTCGTCGAACTCGTCATCGACCAGCTGCCCTCCGCGCCCAGCCGCAAGGCGCCCGGCGGGTTTGGCGCCCGCATCCTATCGGGTGCCCTGTCCGGAGCAGCGCTCGGCGCGTCCTCGGGCTGGCTGATCGCGGGCGGCGTCGCCGGGATCGCCGGCGCGGTGATCGGCACTCTGGGCGGATATGCCGCCAGAGCGAGGCTTGCCGCCGCCTTCCGCAGGGATAGGCCGGCCGCGTTCATCGAGGATGCCGTCGCGATCATTGTCGCAATCCTGGTCGTCATGGTGATCAAGTGAGCCGGCCTTTCGATGCGATCATCATTGGTGCCGGGCAGGCCGGCCCGCCGCTCGCCGGCCGGCTCACCGCCGCCGGGATGTCGGTGGCCCTGATCGAGCGCCATCTATTTGGTGGTACCTGCGTCAACACCGGCTGCATGCCCACCAAGGCGCTCGTTGCCAGCGCCTATGCCGCGCACCTCGCGCGGCGCGGCGCCGAGTACGGCGTCATGCTCGACACGCCGCCCCGCATCGACATGCCCCGGATCAAGGCGCGCGCCGACGCGATCTCAGCCAATTCCCGCGCCGGCATCGAGCGCTGGCTGCGCGATATGACGGGCTGCTCGGTGTTGCAGGGCCATGCCCGCTTTCTCAGCCGCGATACCGTCGCGGTCGCCGAGGAGCGGCTGACCGCGCCGCGCATCTTCATCAATGTCGGCGGGCGCGCCCTCGTCCCGCCATTGCCGGGCATCGACCGGGTACCGTATCTGACCAACAGCTCGATGCTCGCCCGCGACCGCGTCCCGGAACATCTGATCGTCGTCGGCGGCAGCTATGTCGGCCTCGAATTCGCGCAGATGTATCGGCGGTTCGGCGCCCGGGTGACGGTCGTCGAAATGGCAGCGCGTCTCGTCGGCCGCGAGGATGAGGACATCTCGCAGGCGATCCGCGAGATCCTTGAGGGCGAAGGCATCGCCGTGCGCACCGGCGCCGAATGCATCCGGCTGGCGCCGCATGCAGAAGGCGTTGCCGTCGGGGTCAACTGCATCGAGGGCGATCCGGAGATCGTCGGCTCCGATGTGCTGCTTGCCGTCGGGCGTCGCCCCAACACCGACGATCTCGGCCTCGATCAGGCCGGAATCGCCGTTGATGCGCGCGGGTTCATGCAAGTCGATGATGTCCTGGTGACCAACGTGCCGGGGATCTGGGCGCTCGGCGAGTGCAACGGCCGCGGCGCTTTCACCCATACCGCCTACAATGATTTCGAGATCGTCGTCGCCAACCTGCTCGACGGCGAGGCGCGCAAGGTCAGCGACCGCATTGTTGGCTACGCCTTGTACATCGATCCGCCGCTCGGCCGTGTTGGCATGACCGACAGCCAGGCGCGCGCCGGCGGCCGCGCACTGCTTGGCGCCCAGCGGCCGATGAGCCGCGTCGGGCGCGCGATCGAGAAAGGCGAGACGCAGGGGTTTATGAAGATCGTCGTCGATGCCGAGACGCGGAAGATCCTCGGCGCCGCGATCCTCGGGACTGGCGGTGACGAGGCGATCCACGGCGTTATCGACATGATGAATGCCGGCGCGCCTTATCCGGTGTTGCAGCGTGCCATGCCGGTCCATCCGACGGTCTCCGAGCTCATCCCGACGATGCTCGGCGAATTGCAGCCTATTCGGTAGTGGTCGGCTTCGCGGGATCGATATGCGCCGCTGTACCAATGCGCGCATATCGAGGCAGTCTTGCAGTCCACCGGTCAAAGACCGATTCGCTCGAGACTGGCCCCTCCGCCACCAAAGGGTCTGAAAGCTTAGTCGAGCAGGCGCCCGTCACCATCTCAGGAGCCTGACGAAACCCGCGCGCACATGCATTGACATGGCGTGTCTTGACGGCCCCGCTGCGCCTTGCAACAAAGCAGCCATGTCACAGCGTGCCGACCCGCGATCCCTGCCGCCCATCTTGGCCGGTAAGGAATTTGCCGCACCATCGGTGTTCGAGCCGGCGAATCTGCTGCGCGAGGCACGCCGGCAAAGGCGCGTGCCGGAGGTCGCTGTGCCGGAGATCTGCATCCTCGATCCCGATGGGGATATTCTCCGCGCGCTGCGCCGCGGAGGACACGCGCGTTTGTCGTCCGGTTGGGCCTGCTATCATACCGAGCTCTACGAATTCGATTACGGCGGCGAGCGCTTTGGCGTTATCGGCTGCGCCGTCGGCGCCTCGTTTGCGGTGTTGCTTGCCGAAGAGTTGTTCGTCTCCGGCTGCGAGCTTCTTATCAGCATGACCTCCGCCGGGCAGATCCTGGCGCAAGGCCCGACCCCCTATTTCGTCGTGATCGACCGCGCCCTCCGCGACGAGGGCACCAGCTATCACTATTTGCCGCCAGCCGAATTTGCCGATGCCGATCAGGCTTTGGTCGACGCGGTGATGCGCGAGCTCGGCGATACCGGCCAGACCGTCCATCGCGGCGCCGCCTGGACGACGGATGCGCCGTTTCGCGAGACGGCTGCCGCGATTGAGGAGGCGCGCGCCCGCGGCATCCTCGCGGTCGAGATGGAGGCGGCGGCGCTCTACGCATTTGCTCGGGCACGGCAAAAACCGGTGCTGTGCCTGGCGCACGTCACCAACCAAATGGCCGTGGACGGCGGCGATTTCGAAAAGGGCGAAGCCGATGGGGCGTATGCCTCATTGGCGGTCATTGCGGCCGTGTCGCGCGTCTGGCGCGAGCGGCAAAGCGGGCAACAGTGATAGAGCCTCGGGGCGAATGTTGCGCGATTGCGGTCATGGCCAAGGCGCCTCGCATCGGCGCCGCAAAGACCCGCCTGGTGCCGCCCCTGTCGGCGGCAGAAGCCGCCGGGCTCAGCGCCTGTTTTATCCGCGACGCCACCGCGAATATCGCGGCCGCGGCGCAGCACGCGGCAATCGACGGCTACATCGCTTACTCGCCTCCGGGTGCCGAGAGTGAATTCGCTCCTCTGCTGGCGGAAGGGACGCGATTGCTGCCGTCGCGGCATCCGGGCCTGGGTGCCAGCCTCTTTGATGCCGCCGAGGATCTGCTGGCCGCCAGCTACGGCGCGGCATGTCTGGTCAATTCCGATAGTCCGACGCTGCCGACCTCCCTTCTGGTCGATGCCGCGCGGGCGCTTTCAGTACCCGGTGACCGGCTCGTGCTCGGCCCGGCGGAGGATGGCGGGTATTACCTGATCGGATTGAAACGGGCGCATCCCCGCCTCTTCGAGGAGATTGCCTGGAGCACGCCGCTGGTCTTCGCGCAAACCGTCGAGCGGGCCCGCGAAATTGGGCTCGAGCCCGTCGTGCTGCCGCCGTGGTACGATGTAGACGATGTTGCCTCGCTGCACCGGCTCCATCGCGAATTGCTCGGCGAGAGCGATAAAGACGATCGCACGGGAGCGCATCGCGCCCGACACACCGCAGCATTCTTGCAGGATCTCTTCCGCGACGGAGAGCCTCGGTTGATGCTGGATGCCTCGGAATCCCCGACCGGCCGCGCCGGCCCGTGAGCCGCGGACGCCTGGTTACCCTCTCGCTGAGCGGGCTGGCCCTGCTGGCGCTGACCGGCCCCGCGCTCGTCTTCCAATCGCAAAACGATTTCACCCGCTTTCTCGCCACCGCGCTGTTGCAGGGCGCGGTCTACCTGATCGCGGTCTGGTCGGTGTGGCGACTCGGCTCGTCCCGCCGTGTCGTTCTGGGCATCGCGGCAATCGCCGTTTTAATGCGCATCCCGGCCGTGCTGTCGCCGCCTTATCTGTCGACCGATGTCTATCGTTATGTCTGGGACGGACGCGTCATCGCGGCCGGCATCAACCCCTATCGCTATGTTCCGGCCGATCCTCATTTGGAAGCGCTGCGCGACACCGAAATCTTTCCGAACATCAATCGCGCCGACTCGGCCGTGACGATTTATCCGCCCTTTGCCGAAGTGATTTTCCTGACAGTGACGCGGATCAGCGAGTCCGTCACCGCAATAAAGGCGGCGATGGTCGGCTTTGAGCTCATCACCTTCGTCCTGTTGGTTTCGCTTCTGGCTGCGGAGGGCCTGCCCACCGGGCGCGTCGCGGTTTACGCCTGGCATCCGCTGCCATTATGGGAATTTGCCGGCAGCGGCCATATCGACGCCGCGCTGATCGCGCTGGTGATGGCGGCATTGTGGGCCGCGCGTCGCGGCGGCGGCGGGCTCATGGGCTTGTTGCTGGCCGGCGCGACGCTGACAAAGCTTTATCCGGCCGTTCTGCTGCCTGCCTTCTTTCGACGCTGGAGATGGGCGATGCCGTTGATCTTCGTGGCGGGGATCATCGTCGGCTATTTGCCCTTTATCGGGGCCGGATTGCGGGTATTCGGTTTTCTGCCCGGCTATGCCGGTGAAGAAGGGTTCGATGCCGGCGGCGCCGGCTTTTATCTGCTGAGTTTGCTGCGGTACTTGCCGCCGCTGATAGGGCTGAGCGGGCAAGCCTATGTGATCGGCGCCGCGGCGCTCCTTGTGGCGCTCGCGGCCGCAATCGTGCTGACGCGCGATAACACCGGTTCGCCCTTCGCCGCCGCTGCCGTACTGGCAACCACATTCACGATCCTCGTCTCGCCGCATTACCCCTGGTATTTCGCCTGGCTGATCGTCTTCGCCTGCTTCATCCGCTCGGTCGCGTTGTTGTGGCTCACAACGGCGTGTCTGCTGCTGTACCTCGTGCCTGTCGGGCTTCACATCGTGCGAAACGATTACCGGCTCGCGGTCGAATCGATGATCTATGGGCCGTTTGCGGTCCTGGCGGCGATCGATCTCTGGTATTATCGCCGCCGCGCCACCCGGAGCAGCTGAAGATGTCGCTCAGCGCGCACGAGGCAACCCGACCCGACCGGCAGCGGTATTTCGACCACATCGCGGCCGAGCGCGGCCCGGTCGCCGAAATCGAGCCGGTGTGCCTCTATCTCGAAACGACCAACCGGTGCAACCTGCTCTGCACGACGTGTCCGCGCACTTTCGAGGCGCTGGAGCCGCCGGCGGATATGAGCTGGGAATTGTTCACCCATATCGTCGATCAATTCCCGCGCATCGCGCGCGTCGTGCTCCACGGTGTCGGCGAGCCGATGATGATGGCCGCGCTGCCGCGGATGATCCGCTACTTGAAGGACCGCGGCGCCTTTGTCCTGTTCAACACCAATGGCACACTGCTGACCCGCCGCAAAGGGAAGGAGCTGATCGACAGCGGTCTCGATGAGCTCCGCGTCTCGATCGATGCGGCCGAACCGCAGGCGTTCAAGCTGGTGCGCGGGCGCGACCTGTTCGCCCGGATTGTGCGGAATGTGCGCGCCTTTCGCGCGATGCAGCACGCGCTCGCAGTCGAGCTGCCGCGGGTTTCGCTGTGGTTGACCGGGCTCAAGGAAACCGTCGCGCAACTCGGCGATTTTGTGCGCCTGGCGCACGACATCGATGTCGCCGAGGTTTATCTGCAACGTCTCGTCTATTTCCCCGAGGGACAAGGGCTGGCGCGCCCGGAATCGGCATTGTTCGCCGGCGGCGACGACGAGGAGGGCCGGCTCGTGCGCGAGGCCGAGGCGCTCGCCCGTGATCTGGGGATCAGCTTCAACGCATCGGGGGCGACCGACCCGGCCGCCAGCCTCACCCCCCAGGACGAGGCACAGCCCTGGTCGCTGTGCCGGCGGCCCTGGTCACTGATGTATGTCACGGCGCATGGCCGCGCGATCCCGTGCTGCATCGCGCCGTTTTCGATGCGCGGCTATGACAGCTTCACCTTGGGCGATGCGACCCAGCAAAGTCTGCGGGAGATCTGGAACGGCCCGAATTATCAGGCATTCCGCAGCGCGCTATTGAGCGACAAGCCGCCGACCGCTTGTGCCGGTTGCGGGTTGCGCTGGAGCCTCTGAACAATGGCACGGCCGCTTGTTGCGCTCGTCATCCCGACCCTCAATGAAGAGGAAGCGATTGGGGGCGTGATTGCCGCCGTGCCGCGAGCGGTTGTCGACGACATCATCGTCGTTGATAGCGGCAGCACCGATCGCACCGTCGAGAATGCGCGAGCGGCGGGCGCCCGCATTGTCGGCCTGCGCGAGCGCGGCTACGGCCGCGCCTGCCGGGCGGGCGCTAACGCCGTCCGGGATTGCGACATTATCGCTTTTCTCGACGGCGACGGCAGCGACTGCCCCGAGCTGATCCCGCTTCTCGTCGAGCCGATCGCCGATGGGCGCTACGATTTTGTGATCGGCTCGCGCAGCCGTGGCGAGCGGGAGCGGGGCAGCATGGCCGCTCACCAGCTCTTTGCCGGCTGGCTCATCGGTGGGGCGATGCGGCTGCTCTACGGCGTCCATTACACCGATATGTGCCCGTTTCGGGCGATCCGCCGCGACGCGCTGATGCGCCTCCCGATGCGCGAAGACACCTATGGCTGGAACCTCGAAATGCAGATGCGGGCGGCGCGCGCCGGATTGCGCATCCTTGAAGTGCCGGTCGGGCATCGCCGCCGCGCTGGCGGGACCTCGAAAGTCTCGGGCAACCTGCGCGGCACAATCATGGCGAGCTGGCGCCTCCTCGCAACGTTCACGCGCATCGCCGCCGAGCGGCGCGAGCGTGGACCCAAAGCCGTAACCTCGGCCGGGAGGCCACTGCGATGAACCCGAACCCGTTGTCCGATGTCATCGCGTTCGTCACCAATCCGGTGGGGACGACGGCGATATTTTGGCTGCTGGTGGTCGCCAGCGTGGTGATTGCGGCCTTTGTCTGGAACCGCCTTCCCGAGCAGCGCACCCCATCAAACATCGCTCAGTGGCTGATCCGCTTTGTGATGGGCGCCTTCTGGTGGCAGCAAAGCCTGTGGAAATTGCCGCCGCTCTACACCGACCACCCCGAGGCGGCGTTCGGCGAGACCGGACTGGCTTACTGGATGGGTCTGATGGGCAAGCACGCCGCGATCCCGCTGCAGGCGGATTTCGTCAACAACATCGTGCTGCCGCACTTCTACCTCTTCGCGCCGATCGTCTATTCGCTCGAGGTGCTGACCGGCGTTTCTCTGATGCTCGGCGGGTTTGTCCGCCTCTTTGCGATAATCGGGGCGCTGCAAATCCTCAATCTATGGCTCGGGCTCTACAGCGCGCCGGGCGAGTGGCCGTGGACCTATTTCTTCCTGTTCCTCTTGCAGCTGATGTTCGCGATCCATTGCTACGGGCGGGCTCTCGGCATCGACGCGATCCTGGCCGCAGGACGCGGCCGGCGCGGCGAGACCGGGATTATGAGCCGGCTTCTCGCCGCCGCGACCTAGCCGGCTGCGACCGAGCTAGGGGATCTTCCGGGCCGGAGCGCCCCGTATCTCCGGTAGAATTTCTGCGGCGTCGCCACAGCAGCGCGGGAACTTCCCTGTAGCCGCTCTGTAAGCCTGGGTAGGGGAAAAAACGTCGATTGGGGTCGGAAATGCTGACGCCTCGAGAAAGCACGCTGCTGTTGGATCTGAACCACCGGCTGCGCGATCTGTATGTGCGCAAGGCCGAAGCGCAAAACCGACAGGATCAGGCGTGCATCGATGCGTTGCAGGCCGAAATCGACGAATTGACCGAGAATTGCGACAAGGTCCTCGACTCCACCGAAGCGATCTGAGGTCCAGGGGGCGCCTCACTCGACGATCTCGCTGGCCTGCGCCAGCAAGCTTGGAGGGATGCTGAGGTCGAGCGACTGCGCGGTTTTCAAATTGATCGCCAGCTCGAACCGGGTGGGCGGCTCGACCGGCAGATCGGCGGGCTGGGCGCCGTTCAGGATCCGCTCGACAAACCGGGCCGCACGGCGGAATTCGTCATTCTCGTCGGCCGCGAAGGCCATCAATCCGCCGGCCCCGGCGAAGACGGTAAAGGCATAAACCGCCGGCAGCCGCGCGCCGTTCGCGAGCGCGATGATCTCGGCGCGCTTGGCCGGGCCGAGCGGGCCGGAGGCGACATAAAGCGCGTCATAGCGGTCGCTCCTCAGCCAGCGAAACGCCAGCTCGAGCGCTCGTCCGGTCGCGGCGACAAACTCCACGACCTTGATGTCCATCCGTTCGGCGATGTTGCGAATATCGAGCAGCCGTTGTTCGAGGCCGAGATCGTTGCGGGCAATGACCGCGACCCGCCGCAATCCGGGAACAAGCTGCTGCAACAGCTCGAAGCGCTTGGCGATCAATTCGCCTGAGCTCAGCGACAGCCCGGTCGCATTGCCGCCGGGCTGCGCCAGGCTGCTGACAATCCCGGCTCCGACGGGATCGCCGACCCCGACAAACACGATCGGGATTGTCGCGCTCGCGCTCCTCGCGGCGAGCGTCGCCGGCGTGCCCTGCGTGACCAGCATCTGCGCGCCGGCGTCGATCAGCTCCCGCGCGATCTCGGCGAGGCGCGCGGCATGGTCGTCGGCCCAGCGTTCGAGCAGCGCGACATCGCCATCTTCGGCCCAGCCGAGCGTCGCGAGCCCGTCTCGAAAACCATCGAGCACGTTCTGGCCCGATTGCCGCGAGCCCCGCCCGATAAACCCGATGCGCGCGATCTTGCGGGCCGCGAACGCCGGTCCGCCCACCAACATCGCGGCGGCGCCAAGCAGCAACAGCGGCCGACGGCCGACGCGGCCGCCCCTCGCAATCCTCTGTGCCCGAATCGGCATCGCGGCCTCCCCGGCCGGGATTCATTTCTAATTTTTTCTTTGGGAGAGCGTGAGGACCACCGCGGCCAATGTCAATCGACCGCTTCACACTCCATTCCCGGAGCTTCACCGTGGCTGGTTCTTTTCTGTTCCTCGCTCGCTAACGATCGGGCGTGGGCGGGATCGCCCGCTAGACGTGCAGGGTTCCGGGCTGGAAGGGGCCGTAGGCGCCGAAATCGGCGACCAGCGTGGGGGCGCCAAAGTTCGATCCGCTCGAGAGGCTCAGATATTCCTTGTTGTCACTGGCCTGGAACAAGAGATCGAATCTGCCGTCGCCATTGACATCGGCATATTGCGCCTGCCCGGGCGTAAAGCTGCCGCCGAGGTCTCCCCAATCCGCTGCGGCAGTAAAGCCGCTGCCGGTTGATGATGTTGAGACAAAGAAGCGGTTGTCGTTCGATTGTAAGATCAGGTCCTTGAGACCGTCGCCATTGACATCGGCGTATTGCGCCTGCCCGGCGGTGAACGTGCCGCCGTGCTGCATCCATTGCACGGGCGCGGTAAAGCTGCTGCCCGTCGAGAGCGAGACAAAAAAGCGGTTGTCGTTCGATTGCAAGATCAGGTCGGCCAGACCGTCGCGGTTGACATCGGCATATTGCGCCTGCCCGGCGGTGAAGCTGCCGCCGTGCTGCATCCATTGCGCCGGCGCGTTAAAGCCGCTGCCGGTCGAAGTTGATACGAAGAAGCGATTATCGTTTGATTGTAAGACAAGATCGGCGCGGCCGTCGCCGTTGACATCGGCGTATTGCGCCTCTCCGGCGAGGAAGGTCCCGCCATGCTGCACCCAGAGCGCCGGCGGGGTGAAGCTGCTGCCGGTCGACAGCGATACGTAAAACCCATTGTCGCCGCTTTGCATGATGAGATCGGCGCGGCCGTCGGCATTGACGTCAGCATATTGCGCCTGACCCGGGGTAAAGCTGCCGCCGTGCTGCACCCATTGCACCGGTGCGGTGAAGGCGTTGCCGGTCGATAGAGACACATAAAACCGGTTGTCGTTCCCCTGAAAGATCAGGTCGACGCGGCGGTCGTTGTTGACATCGGCGTATTGCGCCTCCCCGGCGAGGAAGGTGCCGCCGTGCTGCACCCAGAGCTGCGGCGTCGTAAAGCCGCCGCCGGTCGACACGGCCCCGAGAAACGCGTTGTTCGGGGTCTGGAACACCAGATCGGCGTGAGCGTCGGCGTTGAGGTCCTGCGGCGGCGGCGGTTCGAGCACAATGTTGGTGCCGCCACCGCCATCGCCCGACAATGCGAACAAGGGATGGGCGCCGAACGGCGTCGACAGGTTGAGCGACGCTACGGTAAAGCCGCCGTGCAGCAGGTTCAGCTCGAAGCCGCCGTAGAACCAGCTATCGGCGGCGATATTGGCGAGGTCGATCGTGTCGCCGGCGGCGAAGTTGAGGATTGTGTTTCCCGGCATCGTCGTGCCGTCGATGCGGAATGTCTCCCGTGCGCCGGCGAGGAATGTCACGGCGCCACTACCGATTGCCCCCGGCGTCTGTGCTTCGAGGGTCCCGCCGCTGAGATATGTGCCGCCCGAATAGGTATTTGTTGCCGTCAACACCGTCGTGCCGGGGCCGCTTTGCACAACGTTGCCGTTGGCGGAAATGACGCCCGCTTCAACAAAGGTGCCGCTGTGCCGGAATTGCAGCGTGCCGCTGTCGGTAATTGGACCGGGCACGGAACCGGTTGTCCCGCCGTCGCCGAGCGTCAGCGTTCCTAGGATGGCGATCGTGGTGTGGCCGCCGGTGTAGGTGTTGTCGCCGCTAAGAAGCAGTGGGCTCTGGACGAACAGGTTAAACGCGCCGCCGATAACCCCGCTGAAATTGCCGCCATCGACGCTCAATGTTGCGGCGGCGCCGCTGTTGGTGATATGGCCGCCGCCGTGTAGATCGTGGACGGTGAGGCCGAACCCGGCCGTGTCGAGCGTACCGGCGGGCCGGATCGCGGTGTGCGCAGCGTTGGCGGTCAGCACTCCCAGGCCGCCTCCGGCTGCGCGCACCGTGCCGGGCTGCACCAGGAATGTGTATCCCGCTGAGGGATTGACGACGTTCCCGCTCGAAGAGCCCCACAGGACCGTGCCGTCCTGGCCGGAGGCGCCAAACGCGACGACCGCCCCGGCGCTGGCACTATATGTCCACGGCGTCGTCCCAATCGCCAATGTCTGGCCGTGCGCGGCGGCGATCGTGAAACTGCCGCTCATCGTCAGAGCGTTATTGATCGTCTCGGTCGCGCTGGCCAGCAGCTCGCCGCCGGAAATCGTCAGCCCGCCGGGCCCCAATGCCGTGGGATTGTTGACGACGAGCGTGCCGGCGCTGATCGATGTGCCGCCGGTGTAGCTCAACCCGGTGCCGAGCGTCGTCGCGCCCGGACCGGTCTGCTGCAATTGGCCGGTGCCGGTGACGTTGTTCACGACAAAATTGTCGGAGCGGTTGATCGCCAGCGCGCCATTATCGATGATCGCGCCGGGCACCGACCCCGTCGTGCCACCAGCGCCGAGCGTCAGTGTGGTGCCGCTGTTGATCGTCGTCCCGCCGTATAGGTATTGTTTCCGGAAAGCGCCAGCGATCCGTTGGTCACTTGCAAAGCCAGCGGCCCGCCGATAACGCCGCTGAAATTGCCGCCATTGACCTGCAAAAGGGTGGCAGCACCGCTATTGATGACGTGGCCGCCGCCCTGCAAGCCGGTCACCACAGCATTGACGCCGGCGAGATCGAGCGTTCCGGCAGGCCGGATCGTCGTGTGCTGAGCGAATTGTGTGATCACCCCGAAAGAGCTGTCATTCGCCCGCAGCGTTCCCGCCCGGATCAGGACGTCGTAGGCGCTGCCAAAAGGCGTGATCGATGATCCCGCCGGTGTGCTCCACGCCACCGTGCCGTCCTGACCCGGCGCGCCGAACGTGACGACTTGCCCGATAACGCCATTCAGCGTCCAAGGATGCGTCGTCGAGGTCGTCAAAGTCTGACCGTGCGCCGCGGCGATCGTGAAGCTGTTGCTCATCGTCAGTTGGTTGTTGATCGTCCCGCTCAGGCCTTCCAGCAGCTCACCGCCGGAGATTGTGAGCCCGCCCGAGCCCAATGCCGCGGGATCGTTGACGATCAGCGTGCCCGCGCTGATCCGCGTGCCGCCGGTATAGCTCAAACCGCTGCCGAGCCACGTGATGCCCGGGCCGGTCTGCTGCAATTGGCCGGTGCCGGAGACGTTGTTCAGGACAAAATTGTCGGAATGGTTGATTGCTAGCACGCCGTTGTCG
>Ga0209059_1000760_pt1 | contig 14865 bp, 20 predicted proteins | sample GraSoiAngelo_151_FD_186165 | JGI IMG/M metagenome (GOLD analysis project Ga0209059, IMG submission 186165) | Grasslands soil microbial communities from the Angelo Coastal Reserve, California, USA - 14_1009_12_20cm (SPAdes) (version 2) | ecosystem: Environmental > Terrestrial > Soil > Grasslands ...
GATCCAGCCCGGCTCGTTCATCGGGCCGTGCCCCGGGATGGACGCGGACGTCGTGGACGACAGGGGCCGTTCGGTGCGCGGCGCCGTGGGCGAGCTCGTCATTCGCAAGCCCTGGCCGGGCATGACGCGCGGTTTCTGGCGCGATCCGCCCACCGAGGAGGGCCGCTACTTCCAGACGTACTGGTCTCGGTTGCCGAACACCTGGGTCCACGGCGATTGGGCCCGCATCGACGACGAGGGCTACTGGTACATCGAGGGACGCAGCGACGACACCCTCAAGGTCGCGGGCAAGCGCGTCGGTCCCGCGGAGGTCGAGTCGGCCGCGGTCGCGCATCCCGCGGTGTCGGAAGCGGCGGCGATCGGCGTGCCCCATGAGATAAAGGGCGAGGCCATCGTCGTCTTCGTGATCCCGCGACCGCTGCACGCGCCGACGCCCGAGCTCGCGCGGTCGATACAGGACAAGGTCGCTGAAATCCTCGGCAAACCGCTACGCCCGGAGGCCGTGCGCTTCGTGACGCAGCTGCCGAAGACGCGGAACGCGAAGATCCTGCGCCGCGTAATACGCGGCGCGTATCTCGGAAAGCAGGACCTGGGGGATCTGAGCTCGCTGGAGAACCCGGCCGCCATCGAGGAGCTGCGAGCGCTCACCAGGGCCTGAGTACACCGGGAGCGACCGCACCAAGGCGGTCGCGCCCTTACGCGTTACGGGTTGAGTGCGCCTCGGTTCGCGGTGATCGCGCGCACGAGCGCGACGATCAGTGCCGCGATGAGGAAGAAGAACGCGACCGCGAGAAGCGCGGCCAGATCGAGCGCCGGCGGGCCCGACGGCTCCGGGAAGATGCCCTGGAACGGACGGACCAGCGGCTCGGTGATCCGGTAGAGACCGGAAACAAGCGGCTGGTTCGCGTTCGCGCCGAAGAGCTTCAGGATGAACCGGAGCAGCAGCAACGTCTCGAGGACGGTGAAGAGAAGCGTGACGACGCGCGTGACCGTCCACACCACGTCGTTGCGCGCGACGGCCGCCGTCGTCGGCCCGACGTTCACGTTCGATGCCCCGGGTGCCGTGCGTGCGGGGCGCTCAACGATGCGTTCGCGCTCGTAGCGATCGACTCGCTCGGTCGTGTCGTGATCGCGTGGTGCTGATGTAGCCATATCGGAGGGGGCAGCAGGTGGCATGCCAAATCGTTAACCTGCCAAGCGGCGTGGATTTTCCATTCGCGCATCGCCAGCGGGTGCGCTTCGGTGAGACTGACCTGCAGGCGGTCGTCTACTACGCGAATTACCTGGTGTTCGCGGAGGTTGGCCGCATCGCTTTTTTACGGTCGCTCGGCATCGTGTATGAGCGCGATCTGGTCGCGCAGGGCCTCGACTTCACCATCGGCGAGGCGCGCCTGCGTTATCACGCGCCCCTTCGCTTCGACGATGAATACGACATCAAAGTCCGCGTCGGTGATATTCGCCACTCGTCGTGGACCTTCGAGTACGCGATCGACCGCGCCGATGGGACGCATTGCGTCGACGCTTCGACGATCCAGGTGATGCTCGATCGAAAGAGTGGCCGTGCGACCCGGATACCCGAGGCGCTCCGAAAGACTCTCGAGCGCGCGAAGGAAGCCTGATGGACCCGACCCTTCCCGAGGAGCTCGTGATGCTGCAGCGCTCCGTTCGTGAGTTCGTCGAGAAGCGGCTCGTGCCGCTCGAGCGGGAGATAGAGGACAAGGACGAGATCCCGCGATCTCTGATCGAGGCGATGGCCGGCATGGGCCTCTTCGGGCTTGGTTTCAGTGAGAAGGTCGGCGGCCAGGGTTTCGGAAAGCTCGGCTACTGCGTCGCCGTCGAGCAGCTCGCGCGCGCGAACGCTTCGCTCTGGAACGTCATCGGCGGTTCCGCCGGGCTCTGCGGGACCGCGATCGACATCGGCGGACCCGATGCGCTGCGCTCGCGTTACCTTCCCGATCTGCTCTCCGCGCGGAAGATCGGCGCGTACGGCCTTTCCGAGCCTGGTGCGGGAAGCGATGCGGGCGGACTCAAGACGGTCGCCCGCCGCGATGGCGACTCCTACGTCATCGATGGCGCGAAGACCTTCATAACGAATGCTCCGATCGCCGACGTCTTCGTGGTCTTCGCGACGCTCGACCCGAAGCTCGGCTCGAAGGCGATCACCGCATTCGTCGTCGAGCGGTCCGCCGCCGGTCTCGAGGTGGGCCGCAACGACGCGAAGATGGGGCTGCACGGTTCGACGACCGCGCAGCTCTACTTCCGTGACATGCGCGTGCCCGCGTCGCAGCGCGTCGGCGAAGACGGCAAAGGATTCGCGATCGCCCTCGCCACCCTCGACTACGGCCGCATGGGGCTTGCGGCGCACGCGGTGGGGGCGGCGCAGCGCCTTTTGGACGCCTGCGTCGACCACGCCAAGACGCGCACCCAGTTCGGACGGCCGATCGGTACGAATCAGGCGATCCAGTGGCCGCTGGCCGACGCGGCCATCGACATCCACGCCGCTCGGCTGATGGTGTATGACGTGGCGTCACGTGCCGACCGCGGCGAGCGGGTTACCGACCGAGCGTCCAAGGCGAAGCTCTTCGCCACGGAGGCCCTCGGCCGGATCGCCGACGCGGCGGTGCAGATCCACGGCGGAATGGGATACATGCGCGAGCTGTGGATCGAGCGGGCCTACCGCGACGCCCGTATCTACCGGATTTACGAGGGCACGAGCGAGATACAGCGACTCGTTATTGCGCAGGGGCTACTTGCGGACAGCTAGCACCATTTCTGGCGTCAGATGTGGATAACCCCATGAATACGGTGGATAAAGGCCCTCCAGGGGCCGTTTCTGTGGACAAACCCCCTGTACCCCGAGCGTCCATTGCTGACGTTTGGCGCGTGCCCCTGGCCGTTTGGCGGGCCCGGAAGGCCCTGGACCGCGGCGATCTGGTGGTCGCCCGGACGCTCGTGGCGCCGCTCCTCGACCGCTTCGGAACGGTCACGCTGGTCCGCAAGATCGCGGCTGAGGTTCTCTACGCGTCGGGCGATCCGCTCTCCGCGGCGTCGCTCTTCGAGCAGGTGGCGAAGAAGCTCACAGGCGACCGAGTGGTTGCCGTCGGTCTGGTCGCGTCCTACGCCGCGCTCAACCGCGCGGGCGATGCCCGTCGTTCCGCCGCGCTCCTGCCGGAGAACGTCGACGTGCGACTCGCGCTGGCGTGGTCCGAGCTTGCCGCGCTCGGTGGCGACCCGAATCGCGGATCCGCCCTCGTCGCGGAGATCGCGAGCGATCCGCAGCTCGCGCGCTCGCCCGAGCGCGTCGCGATGCATCGGGCGCTCGATGCGATCGTCTCGGGACGCGCGGGAGATCGTGACGCCGTTCGCGCGAAGCTTCGCGCCGCCGACACGAGCGCGCCGCAGCTCCGGCCCGGCGACCGTGCGTTCCTCGGTTACCTGGGCGGGGTCGCGCTGAGAGAAGCCGGCCTCATCGACGACGCCCGCGCCACGTTCGCGCTCGCCATGGATGCATCACCCGGATCGATCGGTGCCGCGCTCGCCCAGCGTGAGCGCGCGAATCTGCAGCTCTAGCCGGTCGCGCGCGACCTCCGGAGCAGCGCGAGAAAATCGGCGACCGGTCCTATCGGCAGGCCGGCATCGGTCCGCCTGATCGCCACGATGGGCCGGCGCACCGGCGGTGCGCCGATGACACGGACCGGCCGGAGCGCTCGCGCGCGGAGCTCGGCGAGGAGCGCCATGCGTGGCAGCAACGCGACGCCGAGGCCCTCGATCACCATCTTCTTCGCGGCCTCGACGTTGTCCATCTCGATGACGCTCTCGGGGACGACCCCGGCCTGGCGGATGAGCGAGCTCGTGAGCTCGTAGTAGCTGGACGCGCGGTCGAACAGGATGAGGCGATCGTCGGCGAGCTCTTGCAGACGGATGCGGTCGCGCCGCGCGAACGGGTGATGGCGGCTCACCACGAGGACGAGCTCGTCGTCGAAGACGGGGATGAGCTCGGCTTCCGGATGCTGGATCGGTCGGCCGACCCCGAGATCGACTTCGCGCCGGAGGACCATCTCGAGCACCTCTTCGGTGTGTCCGGTGCGGACGCCCATGCGGACCTGCGGGTGTGTCGCCTGGAATGACTTGAGAAGCGTGGGCAGGACATAGGTGCTCACCGCGGGCGCCGCGGCGATGAAGAGCTCGCCGACCTTTCCCAGGCGCAGATCGTCAACGGCCTTCTGCCCCTCGAGCACCTGCGCGATCGCGCGTTGCGCGTAGGGAAGTAATGCACGCCCCGCGTCGGTCAGCGCCATCCCGCGAGCGGCCCGTACGAAGAGATCGACGCCGAGCTCCCGCTCGAGGCCCTGTAAACGCGCGGTAAGAGCCGGCTGGGTCACGCTGAGGGTCTCGGCCGCGCGACTCACGTTCCCGAGACGCGCGACTTCGCTGAATGCCTCGAGCTGCGCCAGAAGCATCGCGCGATCATAAGCGCAATTGATCGCATCTATCCAAACAAACGATTTGTCTTATGGCATTTCCGGCACGCAGGATGCCCTGTCATGGCGACCATGAACAGCTTCGATCGCGCCGAGACCACGCCGGCCGAGTACCGGCCGATCCTTCGCGTCGCCGCGACCGACAAGGGGAGCGAGTCGCAGCAAACGGAGTGCTGCTGCCCTGAGCTCTGCCAGCTCGACCACGGCAATTGATCCGTACGGAGGGGACCGCATGGCCACAACCGGTCGCGCCAAGACCCTGACTGAGACGGCGCTTCTGCCGCCGGGCTTCACCGTGCCGGCATCGCGCTGGACCGATCCGGCGACACGCCTGCGAGAGCTGCTCGACGACGAGCCATACGTGTTCGCGCCGGGCATCTACGACCCGCACGGCGCCCAGATCGCGATGTACCACCGCGCCGCCGCGATCTACTTCTCGGGGTACTCGTTCGCCATCGGGCACCTCGGCACGACCGACATGGATCTTTACTCGGGCCCGGAGATCGCCGACGGGGCGCGCCGCACCGTCTCGGCGCTCCGGAAGTTCCAGCTCACGATGGCCACCGGCGACCCCGAGAAGGGCGTCGCCCCAACGCATCTCGAGATCCCTCCGGTCGTCGTCGACATGGACGGCGGCTACGGCAACCTCTTCAACGTGCAGCGCGTTGCCGAGCTCTACGTGAATGCGGGCGTCGCTGGCGCGCACATCGAGGACCAGGTGCTCCCCAAGCGCTGCGGGCATATCGCCGGCAAGGCGCTCATCTCCGCGGACGAGATGGTCGGCAAGCTGCGCATGGCGCGCGCCGTCGCCGAGGACCTCGGCCGCGACGATTTCGTCGTCATCGCGCGCACCGACGCGGTCTCGGCGGTCGACGCGCCGGAGAAGACGCGCGGGCTCGACCTCGCGGTCGAGCGCGCACTCCGCTATCTCGACAGCGGCGCGCCCGACCTCGTCTGGTGCGAATTCCCGAACTCCGACCGCGAGCCGACGGTGCGCTTCGCTGAGCAGGTGCGGCGCCGGTTTCCCGACGCGAAGCTCGCCTTCAACTGGTCGAGCTCGTTCAAATGGTTCAACGACCCCGACCCGATCTCGTTCGCCGAGCTCGGAGAGCTCGGCTACAAGTTCTTGTTCATCACCCTCGCCGCGCAGCACGCCATGGGGTTCGCGTTCTCGAAGCTCCTCCAGGGTCTCTCGGAAGAGCAGGAGCACGCGTACATCGCGCTCCAGCGCAAGGAGTGGGCGGCCGACGACGACATCCCGACGAAGAGCCACCACCTTTTCACGGGAGTGCCGTACCACCAGGTCCTGGGCCAGACGATGGGGGCATCGCGTCTCGGCACGTTCGACGGCGAAGTCGCCGAGAAGGCGGTCTGACGATGGATGCCGATGACGTGACCACCGACGACGACGCCGAGAGCGATAACGGCGACGGAGAGACCTGGATCGCCGAGCAGGCGCGCCTCGTCCTTCTGGAGGACGGGAGCTAAGAGGCGACCGGAATCGCGCGCAAGAGCGGCGAACTGACCATCAGATCGGCCGAGCGGCGATTGCACGCGATGGCGACATCGTGGAGCACGGCGAGCCGGATCAAAGAGCGCACGTCGGTCTCATGCGGCTGCGTGGAGAGCGGGTCCCAGAAGAACACCACGAGATCGATCTCGCGGCGGGCGATCATCGCCGAGATCTGGGCATCGCCGCCCTGCGGTCCGCTGAGCAGAAGCTCGATGCGGAGGCCGGTGTCGCCGGCGACCACCTCGCCGGTGTGCTTGGTCGCGAAGAGCTGCGCCCGTGAGAGCAGATCGCGATTCCATCGCGCCCACTCGAGCATTTCGATCTTCGTCGCGTCGTGAGCGATCAGCGCGGCGCGGAGAGGTGCTCCCATGCACTTGATAGTGCGGCCTTCGGCATCGCAATTGGGCGCGGCGAAGTGCCGGTAGGGTGATGATTCGGTGAAGTCCCGCTAGGTTCCGACAACAACTCCGCCATCGACCGAGAGCACCGCACCGTTTATGAAAGAAGCTTCATCCGACGCGAGAAAGAGATACGCGTATGCGACATCTTTCGTTTCGCCGAGCCGTCGGATCGGCGTGCGCTCGACCATGGCCGCAAGTATTTTCTCCGGCATCTGACGGACCATCTCGGTCCCGATGAACCCGGGCGCGACGGCGTTCACGGTGATGCCCTTCGGACCGAGCTCGCGCGCCCAGACCTTCGTCATGCCGATGACGGCGGCCTTCGTCGCCACGTAGTTCGTCTGCCCGAAGTTTCCGTAGAGGCCGACGACCGAGGACGCATTCAGGATCCGGCCGGCGTGTTGCCGGATCATCGTCGGCGCCACCGCCTGCGTGCAGGCGAAGACGCCGCGCAGGTTCACCGAGATGACCGCATCGAAGTCGGCTTCGCTCATCATGCTTGTGATCTCGTCGCCCTTCGCCTTCACGAGCTGGCCGTCGCGCAGGATCCCCGCGTTATTCACGAGGATGTCGATGCGTCCGTGCTCTTTCGCCACAGCCGCGGCCGCCTTCGCCGCTGCCGCAACATCGGTCACGTCGATTCGGACGTCGGCGCCGTCGGCCACGTCCCACGTCACGACGGTGGCGCCCGCGTCGCGGAACACCCGCGCCGTCTCGGCGCCGATCCCGCGCGCGCCTCCGGTCACGATCGCGATCTTCCCGTCGAGCTGGAACATCACATGCCCGAGTCTTCGGGTTCTTCCTCCCAACCCTCGTCGGATTGCAGCTCGTTCTCGTAGATCTCCGGCTCGAGTCCGAGCTGTTCGATCACCGCGACCAGGCCGTTGCGCTGCTCGGGCGGCGTCGTGCGGATCCAGCCGCGGATCACGTCGTCGACGCTCACGCTCGCGGAACCGCGGTCTCCTGCCACGGACTCGGCCTGGTCGCGCGCGGCCGCCCGTGCGAGCTCGCGGATCGTGTCCGGCACCATTCGGCAAAGGGTCACGAGGACGCCCTCCGCGGACTCATCCCACTCCATCAGGCGATCGCGTCGATGCCGGTGGCGAAGCGGCCGATGATGAGCTTCTGGATCTGCGTCGTGCCTTCATAGAGCCGATTTACGCGCGCATCTCGCCAATAGCGCTCCACCGGAAACTCGTCGGAGAAGCCGTAGCCGCCGTGGATCTGGATGGCGTTGTCAGCGGCGCGCTGCGCGGCCTCGGACGCGTAGAGCTTGGCGATGCTCGTCTCGCGGGTGTTTGGCCGTCCCTTGTCCTTGAGATCGCCCGCGCGCCACACCAGGAGCCGCGCTGCCTCGGTCTCGACGACCATGTCGGCGATCAGCTCCTGCACGAGCTGATGTCCCGCGATCGGCTTTCCGAATGTCTTGCGCGTCGTCGCGTACTGCACCGACGCGTCGATGCAGGCCTGCGCTACGCCGACGGCGCCGGCCGCCACCGAGTAGCGCCCCGAGTCGAGCGCGGTCATCGCGACCTTGAAGCCGTCGCCGATCTCGCCGAGGCGGTTCGCGTCGGGAACGCGGACGTCGTCGAGAATGAGCTCGCTCGAATCCGATGAGCGCAGTCCCAGCTTGCCGTGGAGCGCCTGGCTGCCGTAGGACTGGCGATCGCGCTCCAGAACGAACGCGGTTATGCCCTTGGCTTCCTTCGATGGATCGCCCTGCGCGAACACAAGGGCGAGCTTCGAGACGGAGCCGTTCGAGATCCACATCTTTCGGCCACGGAGCACCCATGAATCGCCATCGCGCTTGGCGGTCGTGCGGAGTTTTGTGGCGTCGCTGCCGACCTCGGGCTCGGTCAGGCCGAAGCACCCGATGATCTCGCCCTTGCAGAGGGAAGGCAGCCAGCGCTGCTTTTGCTCCTCCGTTCCGAACTTCAGGATGGTCATCTCGACGAGCGAGATCTGGACGGACAGGGTCGTGCGCACAGACGAGTCGGCGCGCCCGACCTCCTCGGTCACGAGCGCGTGCGAGACGAAGTCGAGCCCGATGCCGCCGTACTTCTCCGGCACCGGTCCGCCGAGCAGCCCGAGCGGCGCCATCTTCCGCAGCACGTCCTTCGGGAAGGTCTCGCCGCGATCGCGCTCCCGTGCTCCCGGCGCGATCTCCTTGTCCGCGAAATCCTTCGCGAGCTTGCGGATGGATTGCTGCTCGGGGGAGAGGTCGAAGTCCACGTGGTCGAGTTTAGGGACGATACGGGCGGCGGATGGCCATCCACCGCGCGGGCTCGGCAAGCGGCGCGAAGCCGTACTTCGCGTAGAGCCCGTGCGCGTCTCGCGTCGCCAGAAGCACATTGCGCAGTCCCTGCAGCTCGGGGTACGACATGACCGCATCCATGAGCGTCTTCCCGGCTCCCATTCCGCGGTGCGCCTCGAGAACGAAGACGTCGCAGAGCCAGCCGAACGTCGCTCGATCCGTCACCACGCGCGCGAAGGCGACCTGCGGTGCACCTCGAGCCGGGTCGCCGTCGAAGACCGAGAAGCAGAGCGATCCGTCGATAGCGCGATCCATCACGTCCCGCGGCACGCCTGCGGCCCAGTACGACTCGTCGTGAAGGAAGCGCCACACGAGGTCGCGGTCGACGTGTCGCGTGTCGCTCGAAACGACGTACTGCCCCACGCCCGCCGAGTCTAGACTCGCGCGCGCGTGATCCTGCTGCTCATCCAGGCCGCGCTTTTCTTCGTGGTCGTCGGGCTCCTGATCGGAGCGCTTCTCGTCGACCGATCGGGGGTGCATGGCCGCGACTACCTCGTGTTCGAGGAACGCGCGGTGCTGTCGCAGCGCCTCACCGTTGCCGCGTTCGTCCTGGTGATCGTCGAGTTCCTTGTCGGTACGCCACTCCTCGGGGCCATCCTTGCGATCCTCGCGATCCTCTGGACGCTCTGGTGGCTACCCGCCGAGCACCGGCGTTTCGACGTCGCCGTGCAATCGGTCTTCGAGGCGCCGCCGGAAGCCGTCGCCGCCGTGATGTTCGACATCTCGGAGCAGCCGCGGTGGATGGACTCGATCGTGCGCACGGTGCTCGAGACGCCCGGCCTGCTGCGGAAAGGCAGCGTCATCAGGCAGACGCTTCGCGTCTCCGGACAGGATCTCATCGCGAAGCTTGTCGTGGTCGACCTCGTCCCGTACGAGCGGCTCGTGCTCCAGGTCATCGTCCGGCACGCTGAGCTCTTCGATCACTTCGAGGTCCAACCCGATCCCCGCGGCTCGCTGGTCACGTACTCGGGTCGGCACCAGCTCTCCCGTTTGAACGCAGTCCTCACCGGATGGCGCCTTCCGGCGCTTCGCCGGAGCTTCGCCGCGAGACGCACCGCGAATCTGGAGCGGCTGCGGTCCATCGTGCACCCCGCACCTATCGCGCGCCGCGCATAAAGAAACAGCCCGCGGGTTTCCCCGCGGGCTGTTCGAATGGTTCGGGTTTAGGGCGCTACTTGCGACCCTTGCCCTTACCGGAGTGGCTCGACTTCGCGTTGGACTTGTCCTTCGACTTGTCCTTGGCGGCAGCCTTCGCTTCCTCACGGTCTGCCTTGGCCGTCTCGACTTGGTGCTTGACCTTCTCGACGTCGGTCGCGGTCGTCTCGGTCGACTCGGCTGCCTTCGTCATGTCAAGGACCGCCTTGCGGGCGTCGTCGACGACCGCCTGCATGTCCTTGATCGCCTGGTCGACGATGTCCTTGTACTTCGAGTCAAGACCGCTCGTGTCGAACGTCCGTGCGCCGTCGGTCGTGTCGGCCGGAGCCGTCGCGTCGCGCGGCGCGGTCACGCTAGTTGTGGTCGTCGTGTTGGTGGTCGTGGTCGTGGTCGTGGTCGTAGGGGTCGTGCTGTCTTCGGTGTCCGAGCATGTGGCACCGAGCTCGACCGCCGCCTGAATGTCCGAGTGCGCCTGGCTTGCGATGCCCTTGAGCTCGGCCTTCGCGCTTGCGACAAGGCCACGAGCGTCGGTCGTCAGGACAGCGCTTTCCTTCTCAGACTCGTGCTGAAGCTTGCGAGCGTCGCGCGCAAGATCCTTCAGGTCGCCGTCGAATGCCTTCCACGCCGTGTGGAGGAGATGGACAGCGTCGTTGCGGGCGTGTGCCGCAGTGCTGCAGTCCGTCTTGTCATCCGCGAGCGGTGCGGCGTTCGCGCTGCCCGCAAAGCTTGTCGCGGTTAGGGAGAGGATGAGTGCGCCGGCCGCAAACACACGCGTCGTGCGGTCAGCCATGGTGCGAAACATGTGCACCTCCTGTGCACAAGTTCCTAACGGGGCCGCTCCCTGGTGGTTAGCCCCCGATCGGGTGACAGGACGGCCGTACTAGGACCTTTGGGTGGTTGCCGCCCGCATCAGTACCCGCTCCGCGGGTCCGACTCGCTCGTCCGTCCAGGCGACTGCGGTCGCCCCTCCCGCCCTCGCTCATCGGTAGACTTCGCGGCCGTATATGGAGAAACGCCCTGTCGATCTCGGCACACGTGACGGGACGCTCGTCTTCGCGGTGCTGCTGCTTGGCATCTTCGCGATCAGCGCCTCGGTCTTGTTTGTGGTCCTCGTGGTGAGTGGCGCTACACCCGTTCGCTGACCGCACCGCCCTTCCGGACGACTCTCTAAACTCCGCGCCGTGCGCTTCGGCGTGATGTTGCCTTCCTACATCCGGCCGAGCCGCGAAACGGTGCTCGGGGTGGCGCGGACCGCGGAGCGACTTGGATTCGATTCCGTGTGGACGAACTCGCACACCGTCGTGCCCGCCTCGTTCAAGCCACGGTATCCGTACAGCGAGGACGGCCTCCCGTCGTGGAACGCGAAGACCGCGTGGGCCGACGCGATGATCACGCTTGGCTTCGTCGCGGCCGCGACCGAGCGTGTGCGCCTGGGTGTCGCGGTCGTGCCCCTGATCATCACCGATCCGATCACCCTGGCAAAGCAGGCCGCAACGATCGATGTTCTTTCGAACGGGCGCTTCGAGCTCGGCATCGGCGCAGGTTGGCTCGTGGAGGAGGGAAAGGCTCTCGGTCATCCTACCGATCATCGCCAGGCGCGACTCGAGGAGACGATCGACGTCCTCCGGCTCGCGTGGACACGACCAACGTTTTCGTACGAGGGTCGCTTCGTGAAGATTCCGGAGGTCGGCGTGCACCCGCAGCCGCCGCAGGGCGAGCGGTTGCCGCTCTGGATCGGCGGCCAAGGCGACGAGGCCGTGCGCATCGCCGCCACGCACGGCGCGGGTCTTTTCATCTGGCTTCAGACCCCGGCGCGGGTCGCCGAGTACGGACGCAGCCTGCGCGCGCTTCGCCCGGGCGCGGCGCTCGCGGCGTGCGTGTGGACATCCCAGGATGAGCGGCTCTGGGATGGGCAGGTCCAAGCGATGGAAAAAGCGGGGGTCGACCTTATGGTGATCGGGCGCCGCTACGACGAACGGCAGGTCAGCGAGATCGAGCGCTTCGCCGCGACGTTTCTCTCCCCGGTGCGCTAGACGGCTCTGGCCGCGGAGCCTCGCTACGCGGTTTGGTCACTCGGGCGCGACCGTGACCACGCCAGAGCTTCGTCACTGACAAAGCTCGCGCCGGGCCCGACGCGGTAGTCGAGATACTCGGGTGGAAGTTGGAGCAAAGGGGCAGGGTCGATCGTCAGCCTCGGCCCCAGAACGGCGTAGCTTACGAGGCCGGATTTTGGGTCGGTGTTCTTCGCCAGGAATTCGCGAAGGGTCGGGAGGGACGGGTGTGCATCATCGTTCGGCTCGTAGATCGTGACAAATGCCTTCATCACGCCCGGCATGAAACGAGTTCCGCGATGTTCCGGGTCCATGTCCTGTGTCGTCGGTACTGCGAATTCGTCGGTCGCCGTGAAGTATTTGCACATCGGTCAGGACACTCGCTCGATGACCGCCGCGATCCCCTGACCGCCGCCGATGCAGAGCGACGCGAGCCCGTAGCGCTTCTCACGCTTGCGGAGCTCGTAGGCGAGCGTGAGCGCGAGGCGCGCGCCCGACGCGCCGAGCGGGTGCCCGAGCGCGATCGCGCCGCCGTTCACGTTCGTCTTCTCGCGATCGAGGCCGAGGTCCTTCTCCACCGCGAGGTACTGCGTCGCGAAGGCCTCGTTGATCTCGACGAGATCCATGTCCTGGACCTTGAGGCCGGCGCGCTGGAGCGCCTGGCGCGATGAGGGCGCCGGTCCGATGCCCATGATGTCCGGGTCCACGCCGCACACGCCTCCGGAAACGATGCGCGCGATGGGCGTGAGCCCCGCCTTCTTGACCGCGTCGGCCGAAGCGACGACGACCGCCGCGGCTCCGTCGTTGATGCCCGACGCGTTGCCCGCTGTGACCGTTCCGTTCTTCTCGAATCGCGCGACGAGCTTGTTCAAGATCTCGAGCGTGGTGTCGGGCCGGATGTGCTCGTCCTTGTCGACGACGACCTCGCCCTTCTTCGTCTTCACCGTGACCGGAACGATCTCCTCGCTGAAGCGGCACGACTCGCGCGCTTTCGCCGCGAGCATGTGGCTGCGATACGCAAACTCATCCGCGGCATCGCGGGCGATGCCGTACTTGCGTCCAAGGTTCTCCGCGGTGTTCGCCATGCCGAGGCCGTTGTACGAATCGACGAGCGCGACCCAGAGGTAGTCCTCGAGCTTTTGCTCGCCGAGAGGTAGACCCCAGCGCGCGCCGCGGATCTGGTGCGGCGCCATCGACATGTTCTCGGCGCCCCCGGCGAGAACGAACTCGGCCTGGCCGAGCTGGATCTCCTGCGCCGCGAGGAGGATGGCCTGCAGGCCCGAGCCGCAGAGCCGGTTCACGGTCAGGGCCGGCGCTTCCTTCGGTATGCCCGACTTCAGACCGATGTGGCGCGCGAAGTACACGGCGTCGCCCGACGTCTGCAGGACGTTTCCGAAGATGACCTGGTCGATCTGTTTGGGGTCGACCTTCGATTTCTCGAGCGCGCCCTTCGCGGCGATGATGCCGAGGTCGGTCGCTGAGGTGTCGCGCAGCGCGCCGCCGTACGTCCCGAAGGCAGTTCGCGCGCCGTCGATGATGACGATGTCTTTCATGGATGGCTCCCGAGTGGCGCTTACGCCGCTCGTATCCATTGTCCCACCAGGCGGGCGGAGGGCGGACGATGCATCGTCCGCCCTTCGTCGATTAAAGCGCTGCGAGCACCGGGCAAAGGTCTTCTGCCGAATTAGGCAACGAGAGGCTCAGAGTGTTTCCGCTGGATCCGACCACCACGGTGGCCGCACCGCTCGTCAACCAGAAGCCGGGTCGATCTGGAAGAAAGATCGTCGACCGACCGGCGAGCGTGATCGTCGTGGAGCCGTCCGCGTTGGCCGTGATGAACGCAGGGCCCGAGATGTTCACGTAGATCCCCTTGCCGGTTGCGTCGTTCGTGATGAACGCCTTGAGCGAACCGGTCACGATTGCCGGGTGATCTCCCGTGAAGATCAAGATGTATTCGTTGTTCGTCAGAATGTGCTGCGTCACCGGGAACGCGCAATTCGCAACCGGAACATCGAGCGGTCCGCCGATGAAGACACGTACGGGCTTACCGGTCGCGAGCGCGGCGCCAGACAGCAGAACGAGCAGCGCAAGTGTGAGCGCGGTCACGAGTAGGGATCGCTTCATTTTCTCCCCCGTCCTCTGGGCTTGCTATGCGAGCCCGAGAGACCGTAGTCCGCGTGTCAAGCGCTAGCCGCGTCGACCGTAATCGCCGCGTCGTGCTCCACGACGTGATCGAGAAGCAAGGTGAGCGCGCCGGGGCGTGCGGCGGCCTTTCGACCGCCGCCCGGCTCTCACCTATTGGATCGTCACGTCGTCGTACAGCGTGTACGTCGGGTCGGTGGCGTAGTTGTCATCGTGATCGATGAGCGTGAGCGTGTACGAGTGCGACGCAACGAGCGTCGCGGACTTGCCGCTCCACGCCCCGGTGTTGCTACACGTTCGGGCAAGCAGGGTCGTTGTCGTGCCGCCGGTGTTGTCGCGAAGCGTGGCCGTGGCCCAGTCGTAGGTCACGCTGTCTGTGCAGACGACGCGATACCAGAAGGTGAGGGTGCCGCCGGCCGCGGGTGCGTTGAACGTCTGAGCAACGGAGCTGTCGCCATTGAACGGCGATGTGCTTCCGACCCTCGCGGCGGCCGTGCCGGTGTGTGAGGTCGTCGAGGTCGCGGCGCTACCGCTCACCGTCCACCCCGACAGTCCGCTTTCGAACCCGCCGTTCGTGATCCCGGACGGAGGTGGCGGCGATGCCGCGCCGATGCCCACGTCGTCGTAGAGGGTGTACGTCGGGTCGGTCGCGTAGTTGTCGTCGTGGTCGATGAGCGTGAGCGTGTACGAGTGCGATCCGACGAGCGCTGCCGAGGCGCTGTTCCACGCACCCGAGTTGGTGCACGTCCTCGCAAGCATCGTTGCCGTCGTGCCGGCGGTGTTGTCGCGAAGGGTGGCCGTGGCCCAG
>Ga0209059_1000761_pt1 | contig 14864 bp, 13 predicted proteins | sample GraSoiAngelo_151_FD_186165 | JGI IMG/M metagenome (GOLD analysis project Ga0209059, IMG submission 186165) | Grasslands soil microbial communities from the Angelo Coastal Reserve, California, USA - 14_1009_12_20cm (SPAdes) (version 2) | ecosystem: Environmental > Terrestrial > Soil > Grasslands ...
CCTTGGGTCGCATCTCGGAAATGACGTGAAGCTCGTCTGGGTCGAGACGCCGTCGAACCCGCTCCTGAACGTCGTCGACATCCGCAAGGCCGCCGACGCCGCGCATGCCGTCGGCGCGCTGCTCGTCGTCGACAACACGTTCGCGACGCCGTACCTGCAGCAGCCGCTCGATCTCGGCGCCGACGCGGTCGTGCACTCGACGACGAAGTACCTCGGCGGGCACAGCGACGTCGTCGGCGGCTTCGTCGCGACGAACGACGAGGCGATCGCAGAGCGGCTCTTCTTCCTGCAGAAGTCGCTCGGCGCCGTGCCCGGCCCGTTCGACGCCTGGCTCGTGCTGCGCGGCTTGAAGACGCTCGCCGTGCGCATGCGCCAGCACTGCGAGAACGCGCGCAAGGTCGCCGAGTTCCTCGACGGGCACCCGGGCGTGGAGCGCGTGCTCTACCCCGGCCTTCCGAACCATCCGGGCCACGAGGTGGCCCGCAAGCAGATGCGCGACTTCGGCGGCATGGTCTCGTTCCTCGCCGAGTCGGAGCAGGAGGCCGTCGACCTCGTCGCGCGCACGCGCATCTTCCAGCTCGCCGAGTCGCTCGGAGGGGTCGAGAGCCTGATCGAGCATCCCGCGCGCATGACGCACGCCTCGACGGCCGGTGCGCCCTTCGCGCCGCCCGCGAACCTCGTGCGGCTCTCTGTCGGGATCGAGTCGGCAGACGACCTGCTCGCCGATCTCGAAGCCGCGCTCGTCCGGAAACCGGTCTCTTCGCGCGCGTGAAGCTCGTCGACCTCCAGTTCGGGGGCCGGGAACACGCAATCGGCGTCTACGTCGTCGAAACCGACGACGGCCCCGCACTCTTCGACTGCGGCCCTTCCTCGACGCTGGCCGCGCTCGACGAGGGGCTCGCGGCGCACGGCTACGCGGTCGAGGACCTGCGCCACCTGCTCCTGTCGCACATCCACCTCGACCACGCGGGCGCCGCCGGCTCGCTCGTGCGCCGCCACCCGCAGCTGACCGTGTGGGTGTCGGAGATCGGCGCGCCGCATCTCGTCGACCCGTCGCGTCTCGAGCGCTCGGCACGGCGTCTCTACGGCGAGCTCTTCGATCCGCTCTGGGGCGAGCTGGCCCCCGTCCCGCAGGCGAACGTGCGCGTCGCGTCAGGCAATGTCCTCGGTTGGGAGTGCTTTCCGACCCAGGGCCACGCGTCGCACCACGTCAGCTACTTCAGGAACGGGACGGTGCTCGCAGGCGACGCCGCGGGCGTGCGCATGCCGGGTGCAAGCTACGTGCTGCCGGTGTCGCCGCCGCCGGACGTCGACGTCGACGCGTGGCACGCGACGGCCGACGCGATCCGCGCGCGCGAGCCGGAACGCCTCGCGCTCATCCACTTCGGTGTGCACGAAGACGTCGACTCGCATCTCGCCCGGCTCGAGCTCGAGCTCGACCGCTGGGCCGAGCGTGTCCGCGAGGGGATCGGACAGGAGGACTTCGTCGACGCCGCGCGTGCAGACGCCGGCGAGGACGCCGAGCTGTACGACCGCGTCGCACCCTTCTGGCAGTCGTGGGCCGGCATGAAGCGCTACTGGGACACGCGCGGCGAATGAACGAGTTCGAGCGTGTCGAAGCACAAGCCGTGCGCGACGCGGTCGTCCTCGGAGGCGGAAGAGCGGAGCTGGTCGGCGGCGCGATGTGCGTGCAGCTGCCCGCCGTGCCGATGATGGAGCTGAACCGCGCGATCGTCCTCGGCGCCGCGGTCGATCTCCGTGCGATCTCCGACTGGTTCGCGGGCGCGCACACGATCGCGACGCACGACGAGGCGCTCGGGCGCGAGCTCGAGTCGCACGGGTACACGCCCAGCCGCGCGTGGATGAAGTTCGAGCGGGATGAGGCGCCCGCGCCGCCGGCGGCGACCGATGGGCGCATCGAGGAGACGCTCGATGGAGACCTCTTCGCAAGCCTGCTCGGGCGCTGGGCCGAGCTCGGTGGGATGGTCGGCGCACCCGGGTGGCGCTGCTTCATCGGCTGGGTCGGCGACGAGCCCGCCGCATGTGGCGCCCTCTACGCCGACGGCTCGTCGGCGTGGCTCGGCGTCGCGATGACGCGCGAGGAGTTCCGCGGGCGGGGGCTGCAAAGCGCGCTGCTCGCAATGCGGATCGAGGCCGCGCGCGCGGGCGGCGCCACGCTCATGGCGTCGGAGACGGGCGCGCAGCTCGACGACCAGCCCGCCACGTCGTACCGCAACCTGTTGCGCGCGGGCTTCCGCGAATCGTTCCTGCGCGCGAACTGGCGGTCGCCGGCCTGAGCCCGCGCAGCCCACTGCGCGAGCGGGACTTCCGCTTGCTCTTCATCGGCCAGACGACCTCGCGGCTCGGCAGCGCGATGGCACCGGTCGCCCTGGCGTTCGCCGTCCTGAACACGCTGCACGGATCGGCGACCGATCTCGGGATCGTCCTGGCGGCGCGACAGATCCCGACCGTTCTCTTCCTGCTCTTCGGCGGCGTCGTCTCCGACCGGCTGCCCCGCCACCGCGTGATGGTGATGTCGAACGTCGCAAGCGGCTCGAGCCAGGCCGTCGCAGCCGCGCTGCTTCTCACCGGCCGCGCCTCGCTCTGGGAGCTCGCCGCGCTCGCCGCGATCAACGGCTCGTCGTCTGCGTTCTTCTTCCCCGCCAGCACAGGGATCGTCCCGCAGACGGTGCCCGTGCCGATGCTCCAGCAGGCGAACGCGACGCTGCGGTTGTCGATGAACGCGACGAACATCATCGGCGCGGCGATCGGCGGACTGATCGTCGCCGCGGCGAGCCCGGGCTGGGCCGTCGCCGCCGACGCGGCGAGCTATGGGCTCGCGGCCGTCGCGATCGGCGCGATGAACCTGCCCGCAGGGCTGCGCATCGAAGGCAGCACGGTCCTCGCAGAGCTACGCGTGGGGTGGCGCGACTTCTGGTCGCGACCGTGGCTGTGGGCGATCGTGCTGCAGTTCGGCGTCGTGAACGCCGTCGAGAACGGCGCGGTGCAGATCTTCGGGCCGGTGGTCGCGAAGGAGCACCTTGGCGGCGCCGCCGGCTGGGGCCTCGTCCTCACCTCGACGTCCGTCGGCCTCGTTCTCTGCGGCTTCCTGATGCTGCGCTGGCGACCGCAACGCATCCTCTTCGTCGCGACCCTCGCGGTGTTCATGCTCGTGCTGCCGCTGATCGCGCTTGCGATCCCATTCCCACTGCCCCTCGTGATGCTCGCGGGCTTCCTCGCGGGGTTCTTCGTCGAGATCTTCGGCGTGCTCTGGGACGTCGCGATGCAGCAGGAGATCCCGCTCGACAAGCTCTCGCGCCTGTCCGCGTACGACGCGCTCGGCTCCCTCGTGCTGACGCCGATCGCGCTCGCGGCGCTCGGTCCGATCGGCGGCGCGCTCGGGACGCGCACGACCCTGCTCGCCTGCGCGGTCCTCACGATCGGCGCAACACTGCCCGTCCTGCTCGTGCGCGACGTGCGCACGCTGGAACGGCGACCGGCTTAGCTCTCGCGCAGGACGTTGCCGCCCGAGACCTGGGCGAGCGCCATCACGACGATCTCGTCGATGTTCACATTCGACCGCCGCGTGAGCGCGAAGATCACGCACTCGGCGATGTCCTGCGCATTCAGCGGCCCGCCGAGCGCGACGTTCGCGTAGACGGCGTTCGCTTTCTCCTCGTCGCCCTTGAAGCGCACCTTCGAGAAGTCGGTCTCGACGAGTCCCGCGGCGACGTTCGTCACGCGCACGGGCTTGCCCTGCAAGTCGTCGCGCAGCGCGCGCGTGTAGCCGTGGACGGCGAACTTCGACGCGACGTACGACGAGCCGCTCGGATACGACCAGATGCCGGCGACGGACCCCATGTTCACGATGTGCCCGTCGCCGCTTGCCACGAGCTGCGGGATGCAGAGGCGCGTCATGCGCATCAGGCCGAGGACGTTCGTCTCGATCACCTCGCGCTCGTCCTCCTCGAGCGACTCCCAGACCGGGTCGCGGCCGCGCGAGAGGCCCGCGTTGTTGAAGAGGATGTCGATGCCGCCGAGCTCCGCGACGGCGGCGTCCACGAAGGCGCGGACGGACTCCGTGTCGGTGACGTCGAGGTTCCCGTCGCGCCGGGAGCCCGTGTAGACCCGGGCGCCTGCGTCCTGCAGCGCGCGCGCCGTCGCCGCGCCGATCCCGCTCGAGGCGCCGGTGACGATCGCCCGCTTGCCCTCCAGGCTCGGCACGCCCTCAGACTAAACGCTCGCGTAACAACGAATCGGCGGAAGAGCCGTCTAAGTTCCAGTCTGTGTACGACCCGGCCCCCACCACCTCCTCGCGGCGCCTGCGCCTGTTCTGGGTCGCAGCCGGCGTCGTCCTGCTGCTGGGAGTCGTCGCCGTCGCGAGCCGCACCGGCGTCGGCAAGAGCCATGACGGAGGTCCGTCGGGGGACTACCTGAGCTACGCGTACACGGCGTTCTTCATCCTCTTCGTGCTCGCGATTCCCGCGACGATCTGGGCGCTCTGGGTCGAAGGCACGCGCGTCACGGCCGAGCGCCCGTCGTTCAAGCGCGCCGTGATCCAGAACCTGTTCACGTTCGCGATCGTCTGCATCGTCGTCGGCGGCGCGATCTACCTGCACCAGCACCACCACTTCATCTTCCACCGTCCCGACGCGCGTGCGCTGAACAACACCCACAAGGCGCTCACCCAGCACGGCAAGAAGCCGGTCAAAGCCGACCCGACGTTCAAGTGGCCCGTGCTGTGGGTCGCGCTCGTCCTGCTCGCGGCGGCGGCCGTGCCGATCGCACGCGAGGCGCGCCGCCGCAAGGCAGGCAAGGCGGCGCGCGACTGGGAGCCGCCGACCCTCGCCGACGAGCTGTCGGACGAGATCTCGCTCGCGCTCGACGACCTGCGGTCGGAGCGCGACATCCGCCGGGCTGTGATCGCGGCGTACGCGCGCATGGAGAAGGTGCTCGCGCGGAGCGGCCTGCGCCGCCGTGTCAGTGAGACCGCGATGGAGTTCCTGCGCCGGGTGCTCGGCGACCTGCGCGTCGACGCGAACGCGGCGCAAGGACTGACGCAGCTCTTCGAAGAGGCGAAGTTCAGCTCGCACGAGCTCGACGAGGGCGCGCGCACGCGTGCGATCGGTGCGCTCGAGACGATCCGCTCCGAGCTGATCGCGGAGCCGGCATGAGACGTCACGCGTTCGACCTGATCCTGATCTGGATCGGCGCGACGGTGATCCTCGGCTACATGATGCTGACCGAGCCGAGCTGGCGGACGATCCTCGTGCGCGTGTACGTCCTGCTGCTCGGCGTGCTGGTGCTCTTCGCGCTGCTTGCCGCGACGGCGGAACGGCTTCCGAGCTCGCGACGCTCGCCCTTCGACGCCGCGCTGCCGCGGGGCAAACCGCCGGCGCGCCCGCTGCCCGAGGTCGAGCGCATGAAGCGCGAGGTCGCGCTCGCGTGCGCGAGCGCGTACGACCTGCATGCGCGCCTGCTTCCGCATCTGCGCGAGATCGCGAACGCCAGGCTCCAGCGCAGCGGCCGTGCAGCCGGAAGCGAGACGCTCGGACGATGGTGGGAGCTCCTGCGGCCCGACCGGCGCGAGCCGGAGGACCGATTCGCGCCCGGCATCAAAGAAGCGGAACTGCGCGCCCTCGTCGACGACCTTGAGAGACTGTGAGCATGGAGCTCGCCGAAGTCGGCCGGATCTCGAACCGCGTCCTCGACGAGGTCGAGATCGCGGTCGTGGGGAAGCGCGAGGCGCTCGAGCTGCTGATGCTCGGGCTGCTCGCGGACGGCCATGTGCTGATCGAGGACTACCCGGGCCTCGCCAAGACGCTGATGGCGCGGTCCTTCGCGCAGGTGATGTCGATGGACTTCTCGCGCATCCAGTTCACGCCCGACCTGATGCCGTCGGACGTCACCGGCTCGTCGGTCTACAACCAGCGCGAGTCCGACTTCGAGTTCCGGCCCGGGCCGATCTTCGCGAACCTCCTCCTCGCCGACGAGATCAACCGCGCCCCGCCGAAGACGCAGGCTGCGCTGCTCGAGGCGATGCAGGAACGGCAGGTGACCACGGAAGGCGAGACGCGCCGGCTCGGGCCGCCGTTCATCGTCCTCGCGACGCAGAACCCGATCGAGTACGAGGGCACCTACCCGTTGCCGGAGGCGCAGCTCGACCGCTTCCTGCTGCGCATGTCGGTCGGATACCCCTCGCGCGAGGACGAGTGGCAGATGCTCGCCAACCGCGCCGAGCGCGGCACCGACGAGGTACAGCTCTCACCGGTCGTCGACCGCGACACGCTGCTCGAGATGCAGCGCGCCGTCGAAGGCGTGCACGTGTCGGAGGCCGTCGGTCTCTACATGATCGACATCGCGACTGCGACACGCGACGCACAGTCGATCCAGGTCGGCGCGTCGCCACGTGGCTCGCTGGCGCTGCTCAAGCTCGCGCGCAGCCGCGCGGCGCTCGAGGGCCGCGACTTCGTGACGCCCGACGACGTCAAGTCGGTCGCGGTGCCGGCGCTCGCGCATCGCCTGACGCTTCGCCCCGAGCTCTGGGTGCAGCGCGTGTCGGCCGAGGACATCGTCCGCGAGCGGCTCGACACCGTGCCGACGCCGGCCGCGGAAGACCTCACAGCGCCGCGCGCGTGACCCGCTACGCGAGCCCGAAGCTGGCCGCGTACGCCGCGCTCTCCGCCGTCGGTCTCCTCACCGCGCTCGTCTTCGGACGGCCCGAGCTCGTCGCACTGACCGCGCCCTTCCTGCTCGCACTCGCAGCCGGGCTCGCGCTCGCGACGCCGCCGCGTCTCACCGTGCACGTCGAGGTCGACCGGGAGCGCGCGCTCGAAGGCGACGAGGTGACCGCGAAGGTCGTCGTCTCGTCGGAAACCCCGGTCGACCGCCTCGACCTCTACCTCCGCCTGCCCGACGGCGTCGACTTGGTCGAGGGGCGGAATCCCGTTGCGCTCCATCTGCGCGCCGGCGAGCAGCGCGAGCTCGAGCTACGCCTCCTCGCGAGACGCTGGGGCGGGCATCTGCTCGGGCCTGCGTACGTCCGTGCGCGCGACCCGATCGGCCTGCGCGCCTGGGAGACGAGCGCGACGGCACGACCCGAGCTTCGCGTCTATCCGCGCGAGGACGTGCTCCGCCGCGTGCTGCAGCCGCGCGAGACGCAGGTCTTCGCCGGCAACGAGGTCTCGCGGCGCAAGGGCGAGGGAATCGAGTTCGCCGACATCCGCCCGTGGGCGCCCGGCGACGCGCTCAAGCGCGTGAACTGGCGCGCGAGCGCACGGCGCAGCGAACTCTGGGTGAACGAAAGCCATCCGGAACGCAACACCGACGTGATCCTCTTCGTCGACTCGTTCGCGGAGGCGCGGCAGGGTGGTGTGAGCACGCTCGATCTCGCGGTGCGCGCGACGGCGGCGCTCGCCGACGCGTACGTGACGCGGCGCGACCGCGTCGGCCTGATCTCGTTCGGCGGGATCCTGCGCTGGCTCGTCCCCGGCACAGGCCTCGTGCAGATGTACCGCATCGTCGACGCGCTGCTCGACACGCAGATCGTCCTCTCCTACTACTGGAAGGAGATCGATGTGATCCCGCGGCGCACGCTGCCGCCGAGCGCGCTCGTCGTCGCGCTCTCGCCGCTCCTCGACGACCGGTCGGTCGGCGCGCTCCTCGACCTGCGCGCGCGTGGTTACGACCTTGCCGTGATCGACGTCTCCCCCGTCCCGTTCGCGCCGCGTCCCGCGTCCGGGCTCGACGCCGTTGCGTACGACGTGTGGACGCTGCGGCGCGACGCCCTCCGTCACCGCCTGCAGCGCGCGGGAGCCGCCGTCGCGGAATGGCGCGGCGACACGCCGCTGCAAGCCGTGCTCGAGGAGGTGAGGTCATTCAGGCGTTACGCCCGGCACGCGCGCGTCTGATCACCGCCGTCGGCGCGTTCCTCGCGCTCGCGGCGACAGTCGTCTACGTGTGGACGAACGGCGATCACCTCGCGTCGATCGGCGCTGTCCTGGGCGCGATCGGGCTTGCGCTGCTGACCCTCGGCCTCGTCCTGCGCTGGCCGATGACGATCCCGTGGGCCGTGCTGCTCGCGGCGGCCGGCTACCTCGTCGGGCGGCTTGGCTCGTCGGGCGTCGACGGCTGGGCCGCGCTGATCGGCGTCCTGCTCCTCACCTCGGCCGAGCTCGCGTCGTGGTCGCTCGAGCACGACGCGCGCATCCATGCGGAGCCTGCGCTGATCGTGAGACGCTTGGCGACGCTCGTCGCACTCCTCGCCGCGGCGCTGTTCGTGAACTTCCTCCTGCTGGGCACGGCGGGCGTGGGCGCGCCGGGCAGCGTCCTGCTGATTGCGGTCGGCGTCGCCGCCGCCGTCGGCGCGATCGCCGTCGTCCTCCGGCTCGCGCGCGCGTGACGCTGCTCCTCGCAGCGGTGCTCGCGGCCGCGATCCACGTCCCGTCCGGCTACACGGTGAGCACGTATGCGACCGGGCTGACGCACCCGACGGCGCTGTCGTTCGGCCCCGACCGCCGTCTCTACGTCTCGGAGGACACCGGGCGCATCGTCTCGGTGACGCGCGGGACAGCGCGCCCGCGCACGTTCGCGACGAACCTCACGGTCCCGCTCGGTTTGCTCTGGCGCGGCCGCACGCTGTACGTGTCGGAGAGCGGCAAGGTGGAGGCGTTGCGCACGGGCGGCGCGCGTCGCACCGTCGTCTCAGGCCTGCCGTACGAGCTCCACCAGCAGGACGCGATCGTCGCGGGCCCCGACGGGCGCCTCTATCTCGGCTCGGGCTCGACCTGCGACGCGTGCGTCGAGCGCGACCGTCGCAGTGCGGCGATCCTCTCGTTCCGCCCGGACGGCAGCGACCTGCGCGTCGTCGCGTCCGGATTGCGCAATCCGTACGGGCTCGTCTTCGCGGGCAAGACGCTGTACGCAACGGTGAACGGCCGCGACACGCTCGGGTACTGGGAGCCGGCCGAGATGGTCGTGCGCATCCGGCAGGGCGCGAACTACGGCTGGCCCGACTGCTGGCCGAGCTGGGCGCTCCGCAGGCTGACCGGCTCCTGCACCGGCGTGACGCCGCCGGTCGCCTACCTCGAGCCGCACTCGTCGGCCGACGGGATCGCCTCCTGGCGCGGCGATCTCTTCGTCGCGGAATGGGGCGAGTACCTGCACTCCACCCACGGGCGCTACGTCGTGCGGATCAGGCGCGGCAAGGTCACGACGTTCGCGACCGGCTTCGACCACCCGCTCGCAGTCCTCGCCGGCCCCAGCGGCGACCTGCTGGTCGCCGACTGGGGCCGGGGGACGATCTACGCGATCAGGAAGCGATGACGAGCGACGTGCGCGTCTCGGTGTGGCCGTTCGACTCGTTCGCCGTCGCAGTGACCGTGTACGTGTGACCCTTCGCCGGCGTGAAGGCCGGGACGAACGTGATCGAGTCGTCGGGCTGCAGCGTCGTCAGCGGCTGGGCTGTCGCGACGGCCCTGCCGTTCCCGTTGTCGGTGACGACGTACGTCACGCCGATCGGCGACCCGGGGTCCGAGTAATAGCCGAGGTACGGCATGTACATCGTCACGCGCGGCGCAGAGCCCGCCTTCGTCGTGACGGTCGTGCCGTCGATCAGGCGCGCCATGGCACCGAATGCGTCATACGCCGGCTTCTGCACGCCGCTCGCCGCGAGCAGGCCGCTCTGCCACGGATTGCCGACGCTGTCGCGGAACACGAACCAGATGAACATCTGAACGTTCGGATCCTTCTTCGCGATGTTCAGCGCCTGCACCGCGTACGCCTTCTGCTTCGCGTAGGAAACACCGTGCGGGTCCGGCGGCTTCGTCTCGTGGCCGTACTCCGTGATCCAGATCGGCACATTGCGGTGGAAGAACTTCTTCAGGTCCTTCTCGAAGTTCGGGAGCGTCGAGAGCGTGACGTTCGGATACCGCACCTTCTGCAGCGGTGCCAGGTTCGGCGACGTCGGGTACGGATGGTGCGCCCACGCGTCGAACTTCAGGCCCGGAACCTTCGCGAGGTACTTGGCGAACGTCCCCGGCGCGATCGACGCGCTGACACCCGCGAGCGGCTTGTCGCGTCCGCGCGCCGACGTCTCGCCGATCGCGACCTTCGACCAGGGGTTGCCGGCCTTGATGCCCGCGTACGCGGCCTTGTAGAGCTTCGCGTAGTTCGCCGGGCCGACGATCTTCTTGCCCACGAACTGCGGCATCAGGAAGAGCTGGAGGTTCGGCTCGTTCCACACCGACCACAGCGCGACGGTCCCGTGACCGCTGCGGCCGTTGTAGCGGGCGGCGAGCATGTGAGCGAACGTCGTCAGGTCGCTCAGCTTCTTCGGCATCACGTTGGGCGTCTTGCCGCCGTTCGCCCACTTCGGCGTCCCCGTGATGTTGATCATCACGCGCAGCCCGTAGATGCCCGACTGGTAGACGAGCTCGTCGAGGTCCTTGAAGCGATACGCGGGGTCGTCACCATTGGCGGGGTTCGACGGCTTGGTCGGCGCGATGTTGGCCCAACTGGCGGTCGTGTGGATCACCGAGGCGCCGCTCACGGCGACCGACTGCAGGTTCTCCGCACGCTGCGGCGACCACCTGAACGTGGGGTCGTCGAAAAATCCGATGGGCATGCGCGGCGCAGCTTGGACGGCGGCGGCCGGGGCGACCAACAAGGCGATCAACGCCAGCAGTGCGAGGCGGACGGGGCTCAGCACGGGCAACTCCTCCTTCTCTCGTTCCCTGGGCGGGGCGACCGCGGGACCGTAGCGAGGTTCCTTGAACGTCATGTAAAGAGAGGTACGTGGTGAGGCGTTGGGGAGTCCCGATCGCACTGTGGCTCGGATCCGGGGCCGTACTGGCGCTGGTCACGAGCCGGGTGGCGGACTGGTTCGTGATGACCGACGAGCTGCTCTACGAGCGGCTCGCGCTGAGCATCGACCGGCTGCATTCGCCGATTCCGCATGTTCACGGGGTCGCGATCGGAAGCATCAACCAGCTCTACCCACTTCTGCTCGCGCCACTCTTCACGTCCGGAACGGTCGCGAATTCCCTGCACAGCGCGCACGTGCTGAACGCGTTCGTGATCACGTTCGCAGCGGTCCCGGCGTACGCGCTCGCGCTCCGCGTCACCGGCAAGGCGTGGGCCTCCGCGCTCGCCGCCGTGCTGACCGTGGCGGTGCCGTGGATCGCGCTGTCGTCGTTCCTGCTCACCGAGGTCGCCGCGTATCCCGCGTTCGTGCTCGCGGTGCTCGCGTTTCACGTCGCGCTGACGGAGCCATCCGATCGCCATGACGTGGTGGCGGCGGCGGCCCTGGTGCTCGCGATCGTCGCGCGCACGCAGTTCGTGGTGCTCGCCGTCGTGCTCGCCCTGCTCGCGGCCCGCCGATGGCGTGAGCATCGCGTGCTCGTCGCCGTCTACGCGGTCGGCGTCCTGCTCGCACTCGTCGTAGTCGCGAGCGGGCACAACGCGCTCGGCACCTACGGCTCGACGGCGAGCGGCAACCCGATCCCGCTCGCGATCTTCGGATCGTTCTTCTCGCACCTCTCACGGATCGCGATCGGCCTGGGGCTGATCCCGTTCGTGGTCGGCGGCGCCTGGCTGCTGCGGCGCGAGCCGTTCGCGGAGCTCGCGCTCGCGACGACGGTGCTGCTGACCCTCGAGGTCGCGTCGTACGACGAGCGGTTCGGCGGCGGGACCGTGCACGACCGTTACCTGTTCTACGTCGCGCCACTGTTCACGATCGCGTTCGCCGCCGCGCTCGCGCGCTGGGAGCGGCCACGCTGGACGCTCGCGCTGCCCGTCGCGGTGCTGGTGATCGGCTTCGCGGCCGCGCCGCTCCCCGTGTACGACAAGCTGAACGTCGACACGCCGACCGCGACCGTCGACGGGTATCTCCGCCGCGAGCTCGGTGGCCTCGCGGGCGCGCGGATCTTCCTGATCGTGCTCGCGCTGATCGTGGCGGCGCTCGTGCTCGAGGCGGCGGTGCTGTTCGGCCGCCGCGTCACGGTCGTCACGCTCGCCGTGCTCGCCGTGCTGCTCGCCACCGCGGAGACGGGCTACGCGTTCGAGCGGCTCTTCCGCACGGACGGCACTGCCGGACGACCCCTGACGGCCGATCCGAGCGGCGAGCTCGCATGGGTCGACCGCGCCGTCGGCCGCAACGCGACCGTGACGATGGTCCCCTTTCCCGTCGTGTCGGGCGAGTACTGGCCGAACGCGTCGTACTGGTGGGACCTGGAGTTCTGGAACGTCTCGGCGAACCGTCAAGCGGGAGTCCCCGGGCAGTTCGAGTGGACGCCCTCGACGTTCCCGAAGCTCGCGCCGACGTTCGACCGCGTCGGCCGGTCGAGCGTCTCGCCTCCGGGCGATGTCGTGCAGGCGGTCGGCGACGTGCGTTTCCACATCGCGGGCACGGTCGTCACGAACAATCGCGGCGTCTTCCTCGTCAAGCCCGATCAGCCGTGGCACGCGGACTGGACGACGGACGGCTTCTACGACGACGGCTGGACGAAACCGGGCGCGACCGCGCACATTCGCGTCTACTCCTATCCGGGCCAGAACCGCCGTCTCCTCCGCACACTGACCGTGTCCGCGTTCGCGCCCGCCGGCGTCACGTCGCGGCCGCTGACGGTCGGCAGCTCGAGCGTGGCGGCGGGCAGCAACGAGGTGTCCGTCGACACGACGGTCTGCGTCCCGCCGAACGGCTCGGCCACGGTGCCGGTGAACGTCGTCGGGTCCACGCACATCTACGGCGATCCGCGCTCCGATGTGACGTTCGGGCGCGGGCGCCAGGGTGGCGTGCAGATCTCGCGCATTTACCTCTCGGGCTCGATCGGCGGCGACTGCTGAGCTTCTCTGCAGGTTCCGAAGTGCGCCGAGCGGGTACGCACGAGCCGTGTTGCGGCTGCTCGCCCTGGTTCCGTTCATCGCGTTCGCGCTGACCGCGGGCGCGCAGGCCAAGACGCCGCCGACGCTCGACCAGCTCGCGGCGAGCAAGCTCGGCCTCTCCTGCTCGAAGGTCACGACCTCGGACAACGTCAGCTACGTCAAGTGCAGCGGGAAGGTGCCGAGCTTCGACGGCCTCGGCCTCGACACCGACATCTCGATTCCGCTCGGTGCAACGAAGGCCGGCCCGACGATCGTGATGCTCCACGGCTGGTCGCAGGACAAGACCTTCTGGGAAACCGACACGGCGGCGGGCGACGGCGCCGGTTCGTGGCACTGGAACAACGTCTGGTTCGTGTCGAAGGGCTGGGTCGTCGTGAACTACACGGCGCGCGGCTTCCAGCAGTCCTGCGGCATGACCGATCCGGCTGCGAACTGCACGCCGAACGGCTACACGCATCTCGCCGACCGCCGCTTCGAGACGCGCGACTCGCAGATCCTCCTCGGCAAGCTCGTGGACGCGGGCCTCGCGGACGCGAAGGAGCTCGCGTCGACGGGCGACTCGTACGGCGGCGGCCAGAGCTGGCTGCTCGCGACGGCGCTGCCGTGGCAGAGCCCGAACGGGACGACGTTGCAGCTCGCCGCAAGCGTGCCGAAGTATCCGTGGACCGACCTGCTCGACTCGCTCTCCCCGAACGGCCGCGCGACTCCCGGCGTCGACCAGTCGGCGCCGCACAACGTTCCGTTCGGGATCGCGAAGGAGAGCTACGACGACGGGTTGTATGCCGTCGGCCGCGCCGAGGCGAATGGCCGCTACGACGAGAACCCGCTCGACTTCGGGACGAACCTCGACGAGCAGATCCAGCGCATCCAGCAGGGCGAGCCGTACGACACGACGACCGACCCGCGCCTGCAGCAGATCGTCGACTCCTACACCTTCCGCTCGCCCTACGACGCGACCGACTTCTTCGCGGCGCTGCATGCGGGGACCGTCCGCCCGGTGCCGGTGCTGTCGATCCAGGGCTGGACCGACCCGCTGTTCCCGGCGGTGCAGACGCTGCAGATGTTCCGCAAGCTGAAGGCGGCCGATCCCCGCTATCCGGTCCAGATGGTGTTCGGCGACATCGGCCACTCGAACGCGCAGAACCCGTCGTGGCAATGGCAGCCGATCAACACGCTCGCGAACGGCTTCCTGGACGCGCACGTCCTGGGACGGAAGGGCGACGCGCCCTCGTCACAGGCTTACTCGTTCCAGACCGAGTGCAGTGGGTCGAGTCACCCCGCCCCGATCGCCGGGCAATGGGACTCGCTGACGAGCTCGGACGTGAAGCTCACGTCGGCGACGCCGGCCACGACGTCATCCGCCGACGCGAACCCGGCCGACGGTCTCGCGAGCGACCCGATCGCGAACAGCGGCTGCCGCACCGAGGACGCGACCACGACGGATCCCGGCGCGGCCTATTACTCGTTCACGTCGACCGGCGAGCACCTGCTCGGCCTCCCGACGGTGCAGCTTCCCTACACGCTGCTCGGCCAGGACGCCACGGTCGCGTTCAAGGTGTGGGACCAGACGCCGGACGGTTCGAAGACGCTCGTCACGCGCGGCGAGTACCGCTTGTCGACGGCCGCCGGCGATCCGGCGACCGGGATCCTGAAGACGTATCTCTACGGCAACGACTGGGTGTTCCCGGCCGGCGACAAGATCGTCCTCCAGGTGACGCAGGACGACGCGCCGTATCTCCGCCCCGACAACGAGCCCTCCGTGATCGAGTGGTCGGGCGTGACACTGGACCTGCCGACGCACTCCTGAGCAGTGGAATGGGCGGTGCAGGGCTCGAACCTGCGACCCCCTCCTTGTAAGGGAGGTGCTCTCCCAGCTGAGCTAACCGCCCGTGCAACGTCATTGTGCGGTTGACGTAGTACCCCCAACGGGATTCGAACCCGTGCTGCCGGCGTGAAAGGCCGGAGTCCTAGGCCACTAGACG